>JGI12316J15310_10000023_pt40 | contig 53140 bp, 47 predicted proteins | sample MarCyaLeptolynsp_FD_15310 | JGI IMG/M metagenome (IMG submission 15310) | reverse complement strand
ATGGATATGCCGATTGTGGCGGATGTGGATGGCGATACCCACGCTGAAATTGTGGTGGGTAGTAACAATCATGCCGCAGCCCTAACACAAGGTGTGCGCGTTTATGGTGGCAACTGGACAACCACCCGTCCCTTGTGGAACCAACATGCCTATCACATCACCAATGTGAATGATGATGGGTCGATCCCAGCAGCGGCCACATCAAGCTGGACACAAGACAATAGTTATCGGGCGAATTTGTATGCGGCAGCATGTGACGCTGGCGAACCCGATCTGACGGTTTCATATATTCGGGCGTTAAACACCACTGATGAGATTCGCCTCATTGCGCGGATTGGGAATGCTGGTCAGATTGTGGTGCCTGCGGGTGTCCAACTGACCTTTTATGATGGGGCACCAGACCAAAACGTGTTATTGGGGGCGAGCCAAACCCGTCAAGCCTTGCAACCGGGGCAATTTGAAGATGTGGTGGTACGCATCGCTAAAACTTCCACCGCTAGCCCCTTATGGGTGGTGGTGGATGAAGCCAATGCTATCGCTGAACGCAATGAAAGCAACAACCAACTGGATTCGGGAATCTATATTGGTGCCAATTTGGTGGTTGAACAGGTTGATGTCAGTGCGGTATTTGTCGATTCACGCTCATTAGTGCGTGAGGGTGAGGTGGTGACCCGTCTCTATAATGACAGTGCGATTACCATTCCTGATGCGTTTATGGTGACCCTGTTTGCAGATGAAAATGCCAACGGTCGATATGATGCTGAGGACATTATTTTAGGGGAAACTGTTCAACAAGGACTAGCAGCTGGGAGCCGCACAGACATCACCTTTACGCTCTATGATGAAGCGCGCTTTTTGGGTGATTTGTTATATGTGATGGTGGATAGTGGGCAAGTCATTGTTGAAGCGGATGAACGGGATAATGTGCGTCATCCGTTGAGTGATGCCAGCCAAGCGGATTTTACCGCCTCGCGTGCTACCAAGTTAACCACTGAGACAGGGTATGAGATTTCAGTTCGGTTAGGCAATGGTGGTGCTGTGTCGATTCCAACTGGGTCACAAGTGGATTTGTATGATGGTGATCCAATGGATGGAGGAATCCTGTTAACCACGCTCCAAACCACCCAAGATTTATTACCAGGCGCGTATGAAGATGTCATCTGGACAGCGCCCTTAACCGCTGATGTGCGTCCGTTATGGGTCTATGTGGATCCGGCGGATGATGTGGATGAGTTAGATGAAACCAACAATATTTTAAAAACGCGTATCTACTTGATGGATCCGCCTAATGAGCCGCCCGTGGTGAGTACTGGCGAAACATATGAAGCCTTAACGGGACGTGAATTTGCCTTGCCGGGGGTGGTGACGGATGATGGCTTGCCACTGGGTACCATCGCCACGGAATGGCGAGTGGTGGAGTCACCCGGCGATGCCATTCATAGCATTGTGGATGTGACCGATCCGATGTCCTTCGCAACCTTTGAAACCTTGGGCACCTATACCTTGGTCCTCTCGGCGGATGATGATGAGTGGATCACCGAAGCCGCCTTAACGCTGGCGGTGGTGGAAGCCATCGCACCTGAAGGTTTAGCCATTGAAACCCCTGGTTTTATTATTGCACCCCAAAATGAAACCACGGTTTCAGGGATTGTGCCCATTGAATTAGACCCCAATCGGGATTTGTGGGCAGTGACAGTGGATTTCTGGATTGCCAATAATCCCGATAGTGTGGCCCCGATTGCCAGTGGCTTTGATGTGACCGGCGGTGGTGTGGTGGCTGAATTGGATACCACCGTTCTTGCCAATGATAGTTATGTGATTCGGGTGCGTGGTCTTGACCCTGAGAGTGGCGAGTGGGTGGCTGCGGGTGTGTTGATCCATGTTGAAGGTGAAAACAAACCCGGGCGGGTGGTGTTCTCCACCACAGACTTGGTGGTACCCGTCAGCGGATTACCGATCACCATTGGACGGACGTATGATAGCCTTGAACGCAACTACAGCAATGACTTTGGGTATGGTTGGCGCTTTGATATTGCGAGCCCTCGGATTACAGTTGATCCACTGGAAAATGTGACCTTGACCCTGCCCAATGGGCAACGCTCGACCTTCTACTTTACCCCGTATGCTCCCAGCCCAATCTTTGGCTTTTTATCGTTGCCAGACTACACGCCAGAAGCGGGGACGTATGGCACCTTAGAAGCCAAAAGCTGTGAGCTAATCACGGTCTCAGGGGGTCAATACTTCTGCTTCCCGGGGAATCGCTTTGAAGCCTCTGGATATGTCTACACCGACCCCTACGGGCGGGTGTTTGACATGGACGCGGATGGCACACTCAACTATGTGCAGGACTTGAATGGTAATCGCTTAACCTTCACACCTGAAGGCATTTTGAGCAATAGCGGTGCCTTGGAAGTGGACTTTGTACGCGATGCGGACGGGCGTATCACCCAGATTATTGATCCCTTGGGCAATGTTTATGGCTACACCTATGATGCCAATGGTGATTTGGTGGCCTTTAACCCACCCGATTTGGACACGGATGTGATGTATGCCTATTATGAAGGGCATTATATCTTAGACATCATTGATCCCCGTGGCAATCGGGCAGCTAAGATGACCTACACCGATGATGGGCGTTTGGAAACCCTAACCGATGCCTTGGGGAATGTGACCAGCTATGAATACAGCTTGGCGATTAACACCACGGCCATTATTCACCCTGATGGTGGGCGCGAAAGCATCACCTACAATGATGCTGGGCATGTCCTCCAACAGATTGATCCCTTGGGACGCATCACCAGCTACAGCTATGATGAGAATTTCAACATCCTGACCGAGACCAATGATCGCGGTGAGACGGTCACCTATAGCTACAATGCGGATGGGCATCGCACCAGTGTGACGGATGCTAATGGTACGGTTTTGATCACCGCTCAATACAACCAATATGGTGGCCCCACCCGTTTGGTGGATGCCTTGGGTGAACCCCGTGATATTGGCTACGATCCCGTGACCTTCTTACCTGTCAGTGCTAGCGATAGCTTGGGATCATTAGGTGCCTATACGTGGAATGCGAATGGGCAACCATTAACCCGTGCAGATGCCAATGGCTCGGTAGCGACCTACACCTATGATGTGTATGGCAACTTGACCAGCCAAACGGATGCCTTAGGGCGCACGGTGCAATATGAATACAACACGCTAGGGCAACGCACCGCCATGATCGACTCGGATGGCAACCGCACCACCTTTGTATATGATGCGTTGGGGCGTTTGCAATCGATGGTGGATGCCTTGGGGCAAACCATCACCTATAGTTATGATGCCAATAATAACCAGATTGCGATGGTTGATCGCTTGGGGCGGCGGATTGAATTTAGTTATGACGCCAACAACAACATGATCCGTACCACCTTCCCGGATGGCACCTTCATGACTTATACGTATGACTTCCGGGGTAATATGTTAACCAGCACCGATGAAAATGGCAATACGACCTCTTATACCTATGATCTGGCCGGGCAGCTAACCACGATGAGTGCCGCAGATGGTGGGGTAACGACCTACACTTATGACACGGCTGGTCGCCAAATTGCCATGACCAATGCCGAAGGTAACACCACCACCTATACCTATGACCCTGCCGGGCGTTTGATCCAGATGACGGATGCTTTAGGGAATAGTGCCAACTACACCTTTAATGATGCTGGGCAAGTGATAGCCGTAACCGATGCCTTAAACCGCACCACCAGTTACACCTATGATGTGCGTGGGCGACAGGTTTTGACCACCCATCCTGATGGGACAGCGACCGCCCGCACCTATGACCTTGTTGGGCGGCAGTTAACCTATGTTGATGAATTGGATAACGTTAGCACCACCGTTTATGATGTGGTTGGGCAACGTATTAGCAGCATTGATCCGCTAGGCAACACCACGACCTATGCCTATGATAATCGTGGGTTGTTGGCGAGTATGGTTAATGCCGAAGGCGAAACCAGTAGTTACACCTATGATGTGTTGGGGCGGCGTATTTCAGTCACCGATCCACTTAATTATGTGACCAGCTACACCTATGATGCGGAAGGGCAATTGACCACGATGGTGGATGCGCTCAACCGCAGCATGTCATACACCTATGATGCGCGTGGACGCCAAATTGCGGTGACTTATCCTGACAATAGCACCGTCAGCAACACCTATGATGCCGCAGGACGCCAAACCACCTTCACTGATGAGCTAGGGCGTGAAACACATTATGGCTATGACGTGATGAATCGCACCACCAGCATCACCTCTGCGTATGGAACCGCCGATCAGACTTATGTCTCCTTTGCCTACGACTTGTTAGGGCGGCGTATCCAATCGACCGATGCACGCAACCAAACCACCCTTTATACCTATGATGCCTTGAATCGCATGACCAATGTGACCGATGCCTTAGGGTATAACACACAATACACCTATGATGTGGTGGGGCAATTGTCTCGGGTGACCAATGCCCGCGATCAGGTCACCCAATACACTTATGATGCGCGGGGACGCCAGACCGAAGTGACCTATGCAGATGGCACCCGCAGCCGCTCCGTGTATGATGATAGCGGACGGTTGGTGACCAGTATCGACCCCAATAACATCGAAACCAGTTACAGCTATGATGCTGCGAGTCGGATGGTGAGCGCCACACGTGCGATTGGGACGCCACAAGCCAGCACCAGCAGCTATACCTATGATGCAGTTGGGCGGCAATTGACCGTAACCGATCCGCTAGGGAATGCAACCGCTTATCAATATGATGGGCGCGGGCAGCTTGCGGTTGTGACTGATGCGCTGGGATACACCAGCAGCTATACCTATGATGCGATTGGGCGCTTAACGGCCTTGACCAATGGCAACAACGAAACCACGACCTATGGTTATGACATCCGTGGACGCCAAACCCAAGTGATTCACCCTGACGCGACCAGTGTTACCACAGCCTACAATGTCGCGGGTGAGATGCTCAGTCGCACTGATGAAAATGGTATTGTGACCAGCTATGGGTATGACAACCTCGGACGTTTGATCCAAGTCACCAATCCCTTGGATGACAGCACCCAATATCAATATGATGCCAACAGCAATGTGACGCTGTTAACAGATGCCAATGGCAACCAGACCAGCTTCAGCTATGATGCCTTAGACCGTCCCGCCAGCAAAACGTGGGGTGTGGGCACCAGCCAAGAAGCCAGTGAGTTATTTGTCTATGACGCACTCGGTAACTTGACCGAACACACCCTCGCGGATGGCTTGGTGAATCGTTACAGCTATGATCAACGCAATCGCTTGGTGCAAGAAACCTATGCTGATGGCGAAATCTTGCGCTATACTTATCGTGCTAATGGTCAACGCTTCACAGCGGAAGACAGTCGCGGTACGGTCGCCTATGCCTATGACGCCTTGAACCGCCCCGTACAAGTCACCCAACCCGATGGTGAACAAATCAGCTATACCTATGATTCGTCCAGCAATCGCACCAGCATGACGACTGCCGCTGGTACGGTCGATTATACCTATGATGCTCTGAATCGGGTGGCGACGGTGAACGATGGCGGACTCAACACCACCATGCAATATGATGGCGTGGGTAATATGGTGCAGACGGTTTACCCGAATGGCATCACCTCAACCTATGCTTATGATGCCCGTAATCGCTTAACCGAAGTGCAACACTTGGGCAGCAATATCAACTTGCGCTACAGCTATACCTTGGATGATGTGGGCAATCGCTTGGCGGTCGAAGAAGCGGATGGGAGCGGCATTGCATGGGAATATGATGATGCTTACCGCTTGTTGAGCGAAACGCGCACCGATGCCAGCGATGCCACCACCTACAACGCGGCATGGACATATGACGCCACCGGTAACCGCCTGAGCCAACTCGAAGATGGCGTCAGCACGACCTACACCTATGACGAACTCGATCAATTGACCCAATCCACCACCGATGGCGTGACCACGACCTATAGCTATGATGGGCGAGGGAACTTGGAAAGCGCCACGGATGGCACCGAGTACCAAACCTATAGCTACAACGCTCAAGATCAATTAGTGGCGGTACAAAATCCACTTGAAGCCATTGAAACCCAATACATCTATGATGTGGATGGGCGGCGCGTGAATGAACAAGTCAGTGGCAATAGCTTTGATTACCTGTGGGATGAATACAGCCCTTATGGTGATGTGGTGCTAGAAACCAACGCCGTTGATTATCAATTGGCGAATTACACCTTGGCGGGTAGCAACCTGATTTCGCAAGAGCGCGAAAGTGATATGTACTACCATCTTTATGATGGGCAAGGCAGCACCCGCGCTTTAACCGATATGAGTGGGGTCGCCGTTAATGAATACAGCTATACCGCGTATGGTGAGGTGTATAGTGAAACAGCCAGTGTTGATAATCACTACCTCTATACCGGACAACGCTATGATGCTGCCACAGGCTTATATAACCTGCGGGCACGCTACTACGATCCTAGTATGGGGCGCTTCCTGAGTCGGGATAGCTATCCGTATGATTACCAAAACCCGATAGAGTTAAATCGCTATGGCTACACGGCAGGTAATCCGATTAATGCCTATGATCCAACTGGATATAGCCTTCTATCTTTTGCTAAGCAACTTATCGAAATATATACTAGTGAACGCTGGGGGGGGGTAGCTGGCTTCGTAACTGGTGTGGCAATTGGCACAACTCGTGAAGTTGTAAAAGCATGGGCATGTCCTCAGGAAGCAAGTGATTTTCAAGGTTTCGCATTAACGGTAGCTTTGGCTACTGGAGCGGGTATTGCTACCTCTAAAGCTGGTAGACTATCGCCTGCTGCCATAGTAGGTTTAATGGGACTTGGTGGGTATGGTGTCTATGAATCAGGAAAGGGATTTGTTTCTAATTTAGGGAAAGTTGGTAAAAACCCCCTTTGCTATGGCACATTAGCCGCTTTAGATGCTGTTGATGCTGTTTTGGGGACTTATGATTTACTTCAAGGAGTTAAGGCACTACGAAATGGTATTGACTCACTTCGTAATCCAAAATCAGGCGATAGTAATAGCCCTCCTAACACCCAAAATGATACTGGTAGCCCAAGTGATTCTAACAGCAATACGGATAGCCCAAATAATTCTGATGGTATAAATAACCCTGATGATCCAACTGATGCTGATGGGAATGGTAACAACAACAATAATGATGATCCTGATGGGAACGGCAATAACAATGATGACGACGGGAATGGTAACAATAATAACGATGAAGACGATGGATTTAATCCTACTCAATGTTTCCGTAGCTTCAGTGCGGATACTACCGTTGTCACACCCTATGGCAACACCCGCATTAGTGACCTCGTTATTGGAGATACCGTCTTAGCCTTTGACGAGGAAACGGGTGACTTCGTTGAGCAAGAAGTCACCGCCACATGGTACCATCTTGATGATGTAGTCGAACTGGTCATTGATGGCGAACTCGTCCGCACGACTGCCGATCATCCCTTCTATACCGCCTACGAAACATGGGTTGAAGCAGGCGACCTTGAGGTAGGCGATCACATCCTCAGCGCTGCGGGTGATTATGGGCGGGTCACGTCTGTGCGCACCACCTCCGAGCGCGAAATGATGTATAACCTGACGGTCTCCGAAGACCATACCTATGTGGTCGGTTCCGGTCAGTGGGTGGTGCATAATGTGTGTAGATTTTCAGTAGAAGTTGAAAATTTTATAATAGAATATAAATCTAAAGCCACTAGGGGATCAGACGAGGCAAAATATTATAGTGAACTGGTACATGAAATGAGTGGTGGTGTTGAGTTAGGGCAAATGAATGAACCGAGATATTATATTCATAACCTTACAGATGATCATATCGATGCTCTGCTTTGGAACCAAGCAGGACATCTTGATATTACTGTTCGAGGTAATATAGAGTCTGGAAATTACATTAATACCAGAAGGCAGCTGGCACTTGAGCGTTACAGATTCTTAGCTGATCCTACACATCCTGAGTTAATCAGAGGGCGTCAAGCAGAATTAAGTGCTCTAAATCATCCAGATATTCCAGATGATGTAAGGGGGGAATTGCTGGATATTTTACAAAGAACGTTGGATCAATATCCATAAAGTGCGGAGAGCGCTAAGTGTATCCATTTTTCGATAAAAACATTTTCAGAAGGCGGTTATACGAAACTATTTTGTGGTGTACAAACCAACTTAATAAGTCTCAGAATCCAGATTTACTAAGAGCAATTGTTGATAGACCTGCTAAATTAGAACATCTATATAAGTCAGCTAGGCTTATGCAATTTGCTAATGAAGTGTTTGTTAGACGAAATAGAATTGTTGAGAACTATGGGATTGTTGTCGGTGATATTCCTCAAAAGATAGATATTACTGGAGGTGCTCTCATTATATTTTTAGTAGATCATGCTCATGCATGGGATGGTATTGCTGAGATAATTTCAGATCGATTTCTCGATTTCTTTGAATACCCACCATGGGGAAGTTGGATATATTTTATATCAAGTGATGATATGAAAAGAGCAGGGTTGGAAAAGACTAGTACTCATATAATAAGTTGGGTACCGCCACAATTCGTAGAAGGTGTTAAGAGAGCAATTCCGCAAAATATTGATGGTGCAGTTTTAACGTTGGAAGAAGCTAAAGATATATTTGAATATTTAGAAATTATAGAGGATGTTTTAGTTTAACCTGGCATTACCCCATTGAAACGGAGTCTATATTTTTAGATACCCTTGACTTGATTAAAAGTGATGTATAACCTGACCGTTTCGGAAGACCATACCTATGTGGTCGGTTCCGGTCAGTGGGTCGTGCATAATACAAATTGTATAGATGATTTATATAAGATGCTTGATGAAAATGGTGTCGAGTTATGGAGTGATAGCGATGCTATTGATTACTTAAATTGGAGTTCTGCACAACAAGGGACACATGTGAACGCTAGTACGTTAGATGAGACTCTGATTGCCATACGACCTGAAGAGGCTGGTAATGTTAGAATTCTCCTAGAAGAATGGTTCCATACAAGGCAGCAGGCTGATGGGCGTACATCTACTTCAACATCAGTAATATATCAATTAGAAATTGAAGCCAAGCAAAATGTTCTTGATGTCGCAAGTGAATGGGGGCTTACATCAAATGATGTTTCCCAACTTCAAGCTGAGATAACAACATATCAATCATGGTTAGATGAACTTAATAATTAAAGATAACAGGATAATTGACTTGAACTCAGGTGAGCATGTGGAAGACTTTCATATGACAATACATAATCTCTATGAACTGAAGAATAGAGGTTTGGTGGTTATTGGCGTTATACATCAAGGTAGTGTGAGCGCTGGGGATATGGTTCAAATCGCGTTAGAAGGACATAGCATAAAGGCTAGAGTATCTAGTATTCCCATTGTCGCTCCGAGTTTAGACGCAATAAACAACAAAACCCAACTTTTTTTCAAGGATATCTCACTAGACAGTGAATTAAGTTGGGTTGGCGCGCTGGTTACCAAATCCACTGAAAGATAGTTCAAAACTTTACTCTCACGCTTGATTAAAACATAGGTGACTTTGTTGAGCAAGAAGTCACCGCCACATGGTACCATCTTGATGATGTGGTCGAACTGGTCATTGATGGCGAACTCGTCCGCACGACTGCTGATCATCCCTTCTATACCGCCTACGAAACATGGGTTGAAGCAGGCGACCTAGAAGTAGGCGACCACATCCTCAGCGCTGCGGGTGACTATGGGCGGGTCACGTCTGTGCGCACCACCTCCGACCGCGAGATGATGTATAACCTAACGGTCTCGGAAGACCATACCTATGTGGTCGGTTCCGGTCAGTGGGTCGTGCATAATACGTGTACCGTTGGCTTCAACAATATTAATTTTCGACGTGAAAACTCGGTAAATGGTTATAGAACTCGGGTTGATGATGAAACAGCGACAGTCCGAGTAGGGCGGTGGATGAGTAATTCAGAATACAACACAATGCGTAACAGTGGACAAGTTCAACCGGGTAGTGATGGGGCAGGTACATATATACTTCTTGATGGCCCAGCAAACTTTGAGTCCCAAGCACGACCAGGCAGCGTATATGTAGAGTTTGATGTCAGAGCCAATGATCCATGGTTTATGACAAATGATGGGCTAGGGTGGGCTATAATACCCACCCCGGGTAGTTCTCAGGCAAACAGATGGAGGATTGCCACAGGAGAAACCATAACTTCAATGCCAGCGGCAACAAGTATCTCGGAAATTTTATTTAGAAAGTAACAACTATGTCTACTATTGAAATGTATTTTTCAATTATTGAGCGATTACAATCCCACTTGAACGCGATTGTAAAGATACATGCAAATAATAACGATGATTTAAGCAAGTTTCATTTTGAGATCAAATACAGCGGAGAAAAAAAGAACGATGTTGATAGACTACAGGCTAGGCTGACAAATTTAGTAGCTGATGGGCTAATTCAGATATGGCTAAATCGGAAATCTATGGATATCTCAGTTTATTCTTTGAATAATGCAGAATCATTATTTGAATTTCATGATACTTGGGATTCCCTAGATACGGTACTTGAAAATATCGATAAAGCAATAGCAATATTTCATTAGTTGATACAATTGTAGATAAACATATGGCATTTATTTATAATTTAAGTCAGTTTGTTTTAGTGCCTACATAGGTACATGAAGACACCGTCATTCTGCTCACCATTGACGATGAACTCATTGAGACAACCGATAGCCATCCCTTCTATACCGCCTACGAAACATGGGTTGAAGCAGGCGACCTTGAGGTAGGCGATCACATCCTCAGCGCTGATGGTGACTATGGGCGGGTCACGTCTGTGCGCACCACCTCCGACCGCGAGATAATGTATAACCTGACGGTCTCGGAAGACCATACCTATGTGGTCGGTTCCGGTCAGTGGGTGGTGCATAATACTTTTTGTAGGGAAGATTTTGAAGAAGCTGCATCACTTACTGCTATAGCCCGAAATGTGCGAGACACTGTTAGGACTAGATATAACAATAAAAGACAGCCTAACATACACTTAGCAGCGGGCAGAGATGCCAATGGTAAAGTTTATATTACGCTTGCATCAAACAATCAAACAGATATAAACCGATTTAGCGATCCGGTAGCAACAATAGCTAGAAATAGTGGTTATGAATTTATACCAGCCGCTCCTATTTCAGGATCCAGCGGACATGCGGAAAGAAATATTTATAGAACGCTGGGAACAGACATTATTGGTGTTTCTGCAAGACCTTGTTATGGTGGTTGTGATGTCTATTTTGGTAATAATGATGTTTTAATTGGTTTTGCTGATTTTGATGGAGATTATGGTGGTGGAACCGTATTCTTTTTGAATGGTGACATCATTTATGACATACCCAATAATTGATGGTTGAATAAGTGTGATGAACGAACTGCTTGAAATATATCTTGCGAAATATGATTGGAATAGTATTTTACCTGTGGAATATGCAAAAGGTATTCCAAAATTTGTTCGTATTCTCGATCAAACACAAGATTCTGAGATATATGAAAGGGCATTTGAAGCATTATTTGATAAATATAGTCATGCAGGTATGCAATTTGAAACTACCGTAGCTGTGGCATCTTTAATGCTAGATTTGTTACTAGATAAAAATTATCAAAGCAAAAAATGGATTTTGCAGACCTTAGCTCATATACATACTGCTCCAATTGATCCGATATTATCACCACAAATTTATGCCCAGATTTCACGAGGGATTCCGAGTTATGAAATTTATTTAAAAAGTTATGACTCCCAAATACGCTACTGGGTTATCATTATTTTGGGAAATTTACATAATGATTATGCTTGGGCGTTAGATTTATTAGGTAACAATCTTTTTGTCGAAAAAGATTACAATAATCAAAAGCAGATATTAGCTTCTATCAATGAGTTAGTTAATTTCAAAGATAATTTTTCGGATAAGTATAAAGTTTTTATATTAGATACAATTTACAAATTTATAGGGGAAAGAGCGGATAAATTCGTAAAGATATATTCAGCGATTATATATATTCGTATTGAATTGGCAAATACGCCTAATGAAATTTTTGAGATTATATATGAATTTATAATAAATCCTGTACATATTACAGATGAGGATTTTGACTTAATAAAGGATATTGCTCTCACTTTTGTTGAATTAGGAAATGAATGGTTGATAAAAGCATTAACAATATCTGGTTCTGTGATGAGTGCCGAGTTATTTGCATTGAATTTACTTAGAAGCAATTTTAAATATACTACAAATATATCTATCTTTTATAGAATATTTGTTCTTTCAAAAAAACAAAAAGAGATTCTTGAATTTTTATTATCACACCCTCTTTTGTGGAATAAAAAATGGGGGTCACTATCTAATTTCGGACTTGAAGAAACTAAAGAACTTCTAACACTTCAAGTTAAGAATGCTGTTGTTGTTTGATTTGATATTTATAAATGTAGTATACCTTTTCCGCCTACGAAACATGGGTTGAAGCTGGCAAACTTGAGGTAGGCGATCACATCCTCAGCGCAAATAGTGGCTATGGGCGTGTCACGTCAGTGCGCCGCACCTCCGAGCGCGAGATGATGTATAACCTGACCGTCTCGGAAGACCATACCTATGTGGTCGGTTCCGGTCAGTGGGTCGTGCATAATGTGTGTGCGGATAACTCTCTTTCAAATCAATTAACTCAACAAGAAAATCAAAATATACTTAGCAAATTCAACCCTGATGATGCTGTATTTTCTGGAGTTTACGAAAGTGAATTAAATACTTATTTGGCGATGCCAAGTGGAAGCACTGCACCAAAAGATGGATCAAGCATTCAAACAGTAAATCCTAGAGGTGGACATGCGGAAGTATTTCGTAATTTGAGAAATATGGAGCCAAATGCTAGCTTAGATAATGCTATTGGGTTTACACTATACTTACAATCTAATGATACACTTGGTATCAGTTGGCGATCTAGATCTATTAACAGAAGACATGGTAGTAAAGAAGCTCCTGAGGAATTTCGATCAATCATTGAAAATCTAATAACAACCTCAACAGGTTTTAATCTAAACCAAGTACCACTTACTCCTGTACCTGGTGAATAAAAATGATCAGAGTAAATAACCTACCCTTGCCTGAATATTTAATATATTTAATGGAAAGTAATCTATGGGTTGCCCCTAAAGATCAGGCTATTTTATTTGAATTAATAGGTAGTTTAGGAGATATTAACTTTCGTTTTTTAAATATTTCTGAAATGGCCAGTTATGTGGAACAAAATCGGTTCTTAATTGATGAGGGATTTGGAGATAACTATGGTATTCAATCTTCAAAATTGTTAGGACACCCCATATTAGACTCCAAAATTTTAGATATAGACCTATCAATTGTAATTGCCGATAACCATAATGAGGAAGCTATAACTCTTGACTATAGAAATTCTATTGAGGTTCCTCGTGTAATGGCTCAGGTTGGTGATGATGATAACTGGAAAATTATTGCTAACAGCTTTGAAGAATTTTTCCAAAAGATTAATGGTTAGGCAAAAAACAGCAATATAAACTCTTCTATACCGCCTACGAAACATGGGTTGAGGCAGGCAAACTTGAGGTAGGCGATCACATCCTCAGCGCAGATAGTGGCTATGGGCGTGTCACGTCAGTGCGCCGCACCTCCGAGCGCGAGTAGAAACATGCAATGATTTGTGCTCATGTCACGAAAGTGTCGTCATTTGTCAGTTGGCAGTAACTGTCAGTCAACCTGATCCGCAGCCAAATACCACTCACTTCGCCAGTTTTGCGGATGCAACGGTGCTGATGAGTGCCGAATGGCTCGCAGATCCATAATCTTTCGCAAGGTTGCGCAAGATGCGAAACGCGAAAAAAGCGAAAGGTTTGAACTGATGGCAAAGCATTAAGATGGCAGGGGTCTCAGCGAAAGCGCGAAACCTTTCGCACTTTCGCATTTCGCTTTTTACGCATGGCGGCGAAAACTAGCGCAGATAGTCCTTATGTACATAACCTTCGGAGCGCCCTATCTGAATCGGTGATAGTAAACCTGCTCTGACCAATTCTTCGGCAGTTTGGCGGGCATCCCGTGCGGGGATGTGCAAGTTCTTGTAGATCACGTAGAGCCGTTCGCCATTTGCTCCGGCGCGTCTGAAGGCATCTAATATACGCGACTGTTGGGTCTGTTCCTTTTGCGCTGCGCCGTTGTAGTCCAATTGGTCGAGCAAGCGATGGGCACTGTTCAACCATAAATCTGCGATGGCTCGTCCAGATGCCCAATGCACTTGCGTAACAGTGGGTGCTTCAGCATTGGAGTCTATCCAGTCCAGCACAGCGAAAAGTGATGCCAGTTTGAAAGCTTGTACGTGCATCCGACCATAAACGCCCTTCAGCCGTTCATCCAGTTGGTTTTCATTCTTGGGGTTGCAGAGTTCGCGCAAATCATTGCTGTAGGCTTGGCATTGCTCCCAGCATTCGACCTTGAGTTCCACTGCACCAGGCTTCTGCATCCCTTCTTCGGAATTTTGTGGCATGGGTAGTTTTTCATGTAACGTGCGCAAGCCTTCAATCAGTGCTTTGGGTAGGTCTTTGTTCTCCTTTTTGATTGACCGTTCTTGGTAGTCAGCCTCCGGCGTGATGAGCGCGAAGCGAATCAACAAGCCATTCGACCAGTCCGCATGGCTAACCGAGGACGATAGTCCGGCGGGGGTGGTCACGCCCAGCAAGGAAAGCGCGGCATCTTCGACAATGGTCAAGCCGGCTTGGGTGTCCTTATCACTGTATTCCGGACAATCATATAATTCCATTAAGAGGTCCTTCATTCCGGACATGTAATCCTTCCTGTTCATCGCGCCGAATAAACCAGCCACTTCATCTTTGAGCAACCCGCGTTGTGCAGCGAAGGGTTGTGCCTTTTTGAGGCGGTCTTTTTGCGATTCGGTGAGTTGATCGAAATTGCTGGGCATCTTGCCTGACAATGCCTCCTGAAAGCGTTCGGGGCTACCCGGCGTTGGCATCAGCATATGGGGGATAGCTTGACGGGCAATCTGTTCCGCGAGTTTATAAGCGGTCGATTTACGATAGTAGGTGGTGCTAGCGATCAACATCAGGTAGAGGTTCGGATAGATTTTTAACCCCCATGGCGCATTGCCATACAAACGACGCCCGACCGCAACCGATAACAACCACAATCCAGCGGCTAAGTGGAAGCTCATTGGCGTTTGGTTACCGGTAGCACCTGCCCAGTTGAGATACTGTTGTAACCAGTTGGGCAAGCTCAGATCACCAATCGCAGGTGGCAGTTCGGTATCGTCAGGTGGTGCTTGTTCTGTTTCAATAACTTCAGGAGTATTGGGTATATCACCCGGTGCATCGGATAACTTGATATTGGAGGTCATCTGCACCACATTACGCGGGGTAGCGACCATCAGCCCACCATAATCTTCAGGGCGGATGCCAACCGTTTCACAAATTTCTTTGGTCAACATCGTGCCGCAGGAAAAGCAATACCCGTAGCCACTTTGGGAATTGTAGCCAAACGATGGATTGCGGTCGCCGTGTTTGTGGCGTGCGGGATGGATACAGGTTCCATGCAACCAATCACCATGGACGCGATAGCCTTGGCGCAAAAAGTGTTGGCTCACCGCCTGCACCAGATGCGGATTGATGTCGCCACTATTGAAGGTGACATTCCGTGGTGGTTGCCATGATTTAGCAGGTACTTGTTTGGCTTTGAAGGATTCAATCCAGTCAACCACTTCTTGTAGATTTTTGACTTGTAGAATGTCGGAGTCCTGATGAACCCGATACAACATCCCCGTTTTGGGATGTGTACTCGGTGGCGCGACAATCTGCCGCCCTTGGGAACACATTTCTAAGTTGCCCAATGGGGTGTTCATGGCTTTGACGGGATCAGGTAGTGTCTCAACCTGCCAATAGATATGTTTGCCAATGCCCCCACCGGTGGCCACGGTATAGGTTTTAGCTAAATGGGGGAAGGTGGCGACAAAGGCGGGATAACCCGCTGCGCCATCTAAATCCAAAGCGACTCGATTCCCTGAGGCGGCTCCACAGACCAAACCCACATTCTGAATCAGCCCGCGCTGATGCCAGCCTTGGATGGTTTTGATGGAGGCGGCTTCTTGTTGGTAAGCTGTCCAACTAGTGAGATTGGGACGTTTACCTTTGAGGGGAATCACGCTGAATCCCATGTGAGCATAGGCAAGGGCTGCGCCTAACAGATTCTTCGATTGTGCCGCTTTGACGATAGCGGGTATCTGACTATAAACGTGCATGATGATTAAATCCTTGATTTTTAACAAAGTCGTACTAAACTCAGGCAAAAATCACCTGAAAAAATGGTGTTCATGTGGTTGCAGTCAGGGGCAGGGCATACTACAATACAAAGTGTTCAAGCGTTGTATTGCTGGTGTGCGGGTGCCACCTCACTCTGGTGAAGTAAGGACACTGGATTGTTTTGGTGGGCTTCTAGCCTGATTCATGACAATCTCCTCAAATAATTGTCTACCTAGGTAGACAAATTCAGTCCCCTAGGTGGCGCTCTAGCTCAACCAACAATTCGCGCAGACGTTCCACGCGCCGCTTCACCAACACAACATCTTCATTGTTTTCCAATAGCATTTGTGCGACTGCTTTTATATTTGGTGTTTCTTTAAATTGGATAAAACGGGCGAATTGGGTCGCAGTCTTGTCTGCTGTGTTGTTGTCTATCGGTGTAGATTCATCACCTTCATCAACCATGCGCTTAATTTGTTTAGCATCCAAATTGTGTTTGATAATTTGGCGTAATGCTTCAGCTTGAATATCTATGGGTAATCGCAAAACCTCACGCAGTCGTTTTTCATCGATATTGTGTTGATCGGCTAATTCGACAGCTTCATCAGACAGGGCTAGGAGCAGCTTAAATTGACTGAATCGTTTGCGACTCATACCACCCATAGCGGCCATGATGTCCGAGGTGTATTCCCGTTTGCTCCGTAAATCAAGCTCAAGTGCTTGGCGATAAAAGTCATGAGAGATACTGCCATATGGTGGATGAATATCATGCACCGCTAGGAGGAGTAAAGCCGCTTGGCGTGCCATGCCAATGGCGTTCAGACCCGCCCGTGAGGTGTTTTCTTTAGCTTGACGAAAGACCGACGCATCACTGGGTGGAATGATGATACACGGCACCGTTCCATCACCTGAATAGCTCGGAATGAATTCCATATCGATATAGTTCGCCCAATAACGACGTTCACCGGTTTCAATCCGATAGTTGGGCATTGCACCCTCTGAGCAATCCACAATCGTTAATGGATTGACTTGCCCATTACTACGTAAGGTCATGGCCAGATTGGTCAGATCATGTAAATCTTGCTCAAGTGGCGTGAGTTGTTGCCCATCTTTGGCATCATCGGTGCTGATGAGTAAATCCATCAAACTCTCAAAGGGGCGTCCTTTTTGCCGCGCCACAATCCGCACTTTCTCAATGTACTGTTTCAGCGCTTGTACGGGAGTAAGCTCCTGATTATGAAAGGCTTGATGAATCAACTCAGGCAAGACACGCCGTGGTTGCGCCGCATCAGGTCGAATCAAGGAGATAGCAATCCGCTCAACCCGTAAGCCTTGGTCGCGCAAGTTTTGAATCGTATCGGAGCCAAGGAAGTCTTGGTCACCGATACTGGATAAGATGTCTAATGTGCGGTTGGGTCCGCCTTTTTTGGGAGGCATCTAAACACCCTCCGCAACAAAGAGCCGTTTGATCATCCAGCCAACCATATGGGCATAGGCTTTACTAGCTGCGCTTTTGGGGTCGTATTCGTAGATGCTCATATGGCTACGATGGGCGTAAGCAACGGCTTCATTGGCGGGGATAATCCCTGATACCAATTTGCCAAGGGTGGGGTGCTGTTTGATCTGCTCGATCATCTCCAGATGCCCTTTGACCCGTTTATCCATCTTGGTGACGATGATGCCCGATAAGCGCAAATCAGGGTGACGCCACCCCTCACGGATTTCGTAGATTTTGTTAATCACGGATTGCAAACCGACGGTTTCCAGATAACGAGGTTCGAGGGCTATAACTGCATCAGTGGCCGCCAGCAGACTCATTTCAGTCATCAGGGAGAATGAGGGGCGGGTATCGATCACAATTGCGGCATAGTGATGACGAATAGCATTCAGGGCATCGGCTAGTCGATAGGGGGCACCAGCAGCGCTAAAGAGTTCGCGCTCAGTGGTTTCGAGTTCAGTGGAGGAGGGGAGGACATGCAGTTCCGGCATCCAGTGACTTTCCACAATCACTTGGCTGAGAACCTGCACCATTTCTTTGCGGTCAGCGGTGAGTACCGCACTTAAGCTATTGTGGCGGGTGTAGTCTTTGGTGCCTGTGGTGGTTAATGTTGCATGGGCTTGTGAATCGGTATCCACAACCAAGACGCGCGGATTTGCGGCACCTGCTTGTTTGAGATATTGGCAGAGTCCGTAGGCGAAATTGGTGGTCGTGGTGGTTTTCCCCACGCCGCCTTTGTTATTGGTCAGTACAACGGTTGGTGTTGCCATGATGTTGCTTATCCTTTTAGTTACGGATAAACAACGCGTGTTAACTTATGTGTTATTGTGCATGAACGATTTGTGACACTCGTTGGTAGGAGATATTATATTGTCTCCCTAATGTGGCGAGTGTTGCACCATTTGCATATTCTTGACGAATATTTTCATCACGAATCGCAATTTTTTCGTATTCCATGGCTCGAGAAGTCGGTATATTAGAGAAAACGGCATCCAAAAACGCCAAAGCAGCGTATTTTTCTTGGAGGCGTAATGGGGCTTTAAACCTCGTATGGGGCACACCACTACTCCCACCTTGAGTGGGAGTTTTTGATCTGGCTGAGATATATAACTCGTGATTAGGACAAGAGAATGCGATGCGGGTACGCCGGATTTATCGTGAGGGTAGAAAATGGCGGTTGGCACCCCTGCTCAAGCCGCTACAGGAGCAGGTGGTCTCGTCGCGTGAGTTTCAGGTGTTAGGGCGTGTTTTGGGGATGATGCGCGAGTTCTAACGTTTGTTCGTAAATGTGTCGTTCTCCATCTGTTTGTATAATGAGATCAATCAATCTTTGATTGGTCTTTTTTATTCTTTCAATTGAAACAAACCTTACACCTTGGCAAAGATGGTATCTATATGCGATATACAGTTAGTTTTTTACTGATTTTGTTGTGTCTATTGATGACGAATATTAGTCTTTCTGAAGGTGAACCTGTAATTGTAGGGTTTGCTTGGAGTCATGATGAACAATATATTGCAATTGGTTATCTAAGCGGGAAAATTGAAATTTGGGATGCCACTTCAAATCAAATCATTTTTTCCTTAATTGGACATACGGATTATGTTAATGATCTAATTTGGAGTAGTGATGATACACTTTTGGCAAGTGGTAGCTTTGATAATACGATAAGAATTTGGAATATTTCTAGTCAAACGCAAGAACATATTTTTATGGAAGGTTTTCCTGATGATATAGAGTGGGGGAAAAATAATGACATAATTGTAGCAACATTTGCCTTTGATAGCATAATCATTGGATGGGAGGTCCAAGAAGGTAGTGAATTTTCTAGGATGAGAGGGACGCTATTTGATATTGATTGGCGAGATGATTTTGATGTATTAGCTATGAGCGTAGGTAATGGAGAAATATTGTTTGTTAATGAAAATTTGAATTATCAACCGAGTTTACCATTATCGTTTCTGACTAATGATAATATTGGTTCTGCAACTATTTTGGAGTGGGTAGTAGATAACAGCGGCGCTGATCTTATTATTGCTGGTTTCACAAGTGGTAGGGTACAAATTTGGGCTTACCCATCAGGTGATTTACTCTTTGAACAGTTAACTGGTTTTAGCGCTTCACGCGAAAACTTTGATGTGTTACAGCATCCGATTTCGGACATTTCATTTTCTAAGGATAGTCATAGATTATCGATTGTAACGACTGGCGGAATGTTTTATGAATGGGATATTTCAACAAGTGAACTCATTCAGCAACTTGATTTAAACTTCTCGTCTTTTGGTGGCGCATTTTCTCATGATGGAACCCAACTTGTATATGCTGATCAAAATGGGGCTGTGCAAATTATTCCTATCTCTAGTCACAATACCCGATAAAAACTTACACTAACGATAGTTCATTAGCGTAAGTTGGAAGATTCAATATTTGATTTCTTAAGGTAAAGGTTTGAGGGCAATGTTATCAAAAATCCAAAATGGCAAGCCTTTAACAATACTCGTATTGATGTTGCTTATTTGTGTTGCATCTATCAATCCAAATGAGGTTTATAGTCAAAAAGAATCCAATGGAATTAACTCACTTGAAATTTCTCCTATGGGTGACAAATTATTAATTGTGGATACCTCTGGAAGAATTGAAGTTAGAGAAATTATCTCTATGGAGTTTAATTTCGAACTCTCATATTTTGCAGATAGTACCGAAATTTTTCCCTATAGTTGGCATATTCATTCCTTGGCTTGGACTTTAGATAGTCAATATGTTGGAATAGCATTTTATCCAAATCGTGTTAGCGTTTGGGATTTACATAACCAGCAGATTATCTTTAGTGAGCAAACAACTGAGTTTTTATATTCCGATCCTCCAATAACAACGACTGTATGGTTTTCTGATGATGGCAAACGTATTTCGACATTGGGAGACAACGGTTTATGGCGTGTCTGGGATATAGCATCAAGCGATTTAATACTCTCTCAACAACTTACTGAGGCATCAATTCCTGCTGTGGATTTAAGTCCTGATTTTTCATTTTTTATCTATGCGGATGTAAATGGAAACATGTACACGGTAGATACAAGTGATCTGCTAGCGATTAACTAGATGATGCTATTTACTTCTAACGTCCTGTGTTGGCGTGTTGTGGTTCAGCATACATCTGCTGAATGAGATCAACCAGTTCTTGGTTGGTCTCAACCCCAAAATGCTGGCGCAAGCGGTATTGTCTGCGATAGATAATCTCCGCCCGTAACCCCGTCCGCTCAACAATCTCTTGAATCGATAACCCTTCGCCCATCATTTTGAAGGTACTGGCCAAGGCTTTGGGTAGGGTGGTGAACAAGCCCCGATAACAGACATAGCGATCATACAACTGCAACACCTATCAACACTATGATAGTGGTTAAAAGGTAAGTGATGAAAAGAGATATAATGCTGCCTATCATGATAAAAGAAACCGTTACATATAACTGTAGTCGGTGTGGCAGCATTAATATCGTGCGCAATGGTACGAATAAATGCGGGAATGCGCAATATCATTGTAAAGCCTGTAATGCGTACCGCGTGTTGAAACCGCAATGCCGCCACACCAGTGATGAAAAAGCACAAATCCTGAGCGCCTATCGTGAACGGATGAGTTTACGCGGTGTGGAACGTATCTTTAGTGTGTGTCGCCAAACTGTGACCCGTTGGTTAACACACTATGTGAATCATCTCCCGACCGTTGCCCAAACTTTATTGCCAAAACGGGCGGATGATGTTCTGGAAGTCGATGAAGCATGGTCATTTGTGGCCAAACGAGACCAAAAACGATGGTTATGGACAGCACAATGCCGCCGTACCCGCCAAATTGTGGCGTTTGTCATTGGTGACCATAGTGAACAGACTTGCCAACAATTATGGGATCAGATCCTAACCGCTTACCGCTCGTGTCCATCATACAGCGATTTTTGGAAAGCTTACGCCACTATGTTTCCTGAAGAAACCCACCAGCAAGTGGGCAAAGAGACCGGACTCACCGCTCATCAAGAGCGATGGTATGGTACATTGCAGCAATGGCTGGGTCGATATACTCGAAAAACCTTGTCATTTTCCAAGTCCGATTTCTATCATGAATTGGCGACTCGCTGGTTTATCATTGAGCATAATCGCCGAATGGCTTTATCACTTACTACTTAACCACTACCAAAGAATCTTATGGTAGTATTCTGGTGATAAATATACCAAACTCTCAAACAGTAGAGGACATTTCACTATGTGGCTTAAGCGAATTAGTTTGGGTATCCAAATTCTTATGACAATAGGATTACCCATTTTGCTGCTTCGGGATTTTAATTGGGATGAGCTACAATCTACTATAACTCAAATCCCATTCTGGTTTTTTATTGTTGGGTTTGTCATTTTCACAATTGGCCAGATGTTTTACCCATCTCGCTGGTTTTTCATCATTCAAGCCATGAATGAACCAGTACGATATTTTGCATTGGTTGAGCAGCATTATATTGGCATTTATTTCAATAACTTTTTACCAGCAATGATTGGAGGCGATTCAGCCAAGATATACTATTTAGGAAAACAACAAGGATATTTAAGTACCACAACATCGGTATTTTTAGATCGCTTTTTAGGATTTTTGGCATTAACCTTAATTGCCTTAATTACAGGGTTATCCTATCCTGCAACCTCTGAAATTGAATGGCTACGTTTAGTTTTGTTAATGATAGCTATTTTGTTTGGCACGATTATCTTGGGACTTATCTTTTTTCCCCTTAATCGGATTATTTTCTTTATACTTTCTCTTTTACCGCTTTCTAATGACCGGTCAATCTGGTTAGAATCACGCCTGACATGGTTTTTTGACACGTTACGAATTTTAGTAAAAAAGCCTTGGTTGATGTTGACCGCCATAAGCATTGTTTTGTTATATTTTATTCTATTATCTCCCATTTATTTGGGCTTTTTTTATTACGCGTTGGGGGTTCAGGTATCGGTGATTCAGCTGTTGGGCGCAATTTCAACGATAGCAATCCTGAGTAATATTCCGATCACATTAAACGGAATTGGGTTACGAGAACAACTTCACTTTCTAATGTTTACACCACTAGCTATTCAGAAAGAGGTAGCTGTGAGTGCATCACTCTTAATTTTTATCTACTTGTTATTATCAAGCTTAATCGGGTATGTGATTTGGTATACGGTCAAAAGCAGAAAAACTGCTCTCGATACAGCACAACAGCAACCGTCTTAACCATTAGTGGATGGTGCATGTGTTAGAATGGCAAGACTCTCTTGTCCATGATTAAATAATAAATCAACAACAGATAAGTAAGGGACAAACTCACCAAATAGCTGATTGTAGGTTGGGTGTTCGTATTCTTGATACTCTAACGTAATATTCGCTGCCTCAAACAAGTGATTATCAATGTAGTTTTTGCCTGCTGCACCTTCATAAAATCTCGTAGCGTCTAAGGCTTGGCACATCTTCACCAATCGTTCTGTTTGCTCCCCCGCAACATTTAAATCTGATGCAAACACCAATTCGCGTTTTAGTCCTAATTCAGACATAAGATATTCCATCAGAGCGACATCTAAATCGATCAAATAAACCCATTCTTGGCTTAAAATGTGTGACATCTTGGAAAAATAGTGTTCAAAATAGGGGGCGCGGCTATATGCCATTTGTAAGGCTGCAATGTGTTTTTTTTGCCAGTGGTGTTCGTTTGCTATCTGTGTATCCTTAACTAACGGTTTGGCGCTAGCACGAACTGGAACAGTCAACCATTGAAAACCATTGGCATTTTTAATGCGATTACGGTTTCGCCATCCGTGTTTATCGTACTGCACATCATCATAAATGACGAATATATCTGATCGATAAACTTGTTCAAAAAAACCGAGCCAAGGTAAATATCCAGGCTGTAAAATACCTATAGTTTTTTGCATTTGTGTCATGGTTTATTGAGCCTCAAATAACCAGTAAGTAATACCACGTTCTGTTATTTCCCATGTTTGTAGTAATTGGTAGTCTGGATTATTAAAAATTTTCTGATAGTCTTGCTCAGAAAGATACCCAACCCATTCATTATCGATCAACAAATACATAATTCCTGCATCTCGCAACCAAGTAGCATCTTTTGTTGAGCGCCATTGAGCAAGCACATCCGCAGACACACCCCATGCTAACAAATCTGGTTCATATACAACCTGTTCAAGGACTAACCGTTCGTTGTGGTTATATTCTGCATTATGATCATAAACTGAGGCTACTACATCCATGAGCAAATAACCACTTGATTGATCACCTGAAGTTTTAGGATTAAAGACAATGGGTGAGGATGGTTGTGTGCGACAGGTACTATTTTGTGGTACTGCCAAAGGGGTAACATATAAAGTGCTTACATGGTTTAGAAAATTATCTAATTCTGATGGTGCAAAAAAACGATAATAAAAGTACTCAGTCGTTAATTTTATATCTGAATCGTTTTGTTCGCCTCTAGTTATAGTAAGTAATGCCTGGCAACTATTCTGTATAAGTGGGTCGTCTATTGTACGGAATGTAGATGATACAAATTCATATTCCTCAAAAATATCTATTCCACGAAATGTACTAGTATAGATATAAGACACATCAGCTAATTGTAATAGCAATCCTATTTCTTCATCTCGATACCGTTCAAGTGCTAGTGGGGGATATAGGAGATCATTATACCAGAAGACATTCATTTCCTGTGGAATTGATGCCATGTTCATATGATGGATGAAAGAACGATCTTTTACCCACCGTGCTTGCCCACCAATATAATAGGATATAGTGGAGGCAGAAAATGCTAGTAGAAAAATCATTGCGATAGCATGACCGATACGATGCCAAGCTGTATGGGCACGATCCCAAAATACTACCTTTAGTAGGCTAACAAAAATCAGTGCCACGGGCAAACTAGCAAAAATACCTTGGCGTGATTCCCATCCACTTGCCTTTGGGAGATTGAGAGTCAATAAAAGTGGGATGCTACCTACAATAAACCATATAATCCCAATTAAGATTATAACCCCACTAAAGTAATAAGGTATTCGAACATCATCTATGCTCTTTTGGGTTTGCTCCGAATGAGAGATTAAGACACCAATGACTATGATGGCGGTAAACAGCAATAAGAATGGGTTGGTAATTAATCGCTCTATGTTGGGGAATATCTGTTTAAAAACGACTTCTTCAAGAATTACCTGTAACCCTGAAATTGATATATTTGATACACTTGGTGTATAGCCTGATGTAGGTTGTTCCGTTGTTGTAATTAACAGGATAGGACGCAATACAACATAAAATACAATTGATAAAACCAAATAATCCAAGTTTTTAAGCAGGCTGTGGATGAGAGCTTGAAGAGAAAATTTATTTGAAGAATGATTCCAGTCATATATAAATAGAATAAAAAATGCCCCACCATAAAGCCCAATAAGGATGTTGAATGAGAAGCTAAATAGGAATAGTGCAATAGCCCCTCCTCTTAGCAGATAGTGTATGAGAGGTTTTTCAGTTTGTTTTGAAAGCAATGCTACCCAAATTGCCATGATGAAAACCATATAATACAGTAACTGATAAACACCAATCATCATAAAACTAATTTGAAAGACTGGGTAAGTCATGCTGAGAAGTGCTACCCAAAGGCTTTCATGGCGGCGGGTGAGCCGAGTTAATTCCATGATTTTATAAATTGCAATTGCGGTTAAACTAATAGATAGAAATCCTATCAATTTGTTTGTAAAGATAATGCCCGGTAGCCATGTAATGGCAAGATACAAATAGTATTGTATATATAAACCATAACCAGCTATTTGATTTTTATGCCCAATGGCGTTGTTTTCTAATTCAGGTAAGTACACATACCAATCATCCCAATAAACACCATCATTTAATATCAATAATCCATGTGTGATGAAAGCGGTTAAACCAATCCAAAAGAGATAGCTTGGATTGAGATTTGAGATGATTTTTGACATTAATCTATCCTGAAGTGTCTGATCTTGTGAACAACTATGGAAGATTTAATAATAATGTATCATGATAGAAATTAAAATTGCAAAAAGTTTTATTCTAAACTATGAGGATACTTCAATTATGATAAAAAAGACGCTTCACTTTTTTGTCGCACATGTACCTATCACTTATGATATTTTGAGGTGGGTGTTAGGGTTTAGCAAAATGCAAAAATGGTTAGCTCCATTTTTAGCTGATCTTAAAGGGCAACATGTGATTGATTTGGGGGCAGGTAATGGAGATATTGTTTTGCCAATTTTACCAGCGGTATCAAGCTACTGCTGGTTAGACCCTGATCCTTTGAAATTAGCATTATTTCAGGAAAGGGTTCATGATGTCACTTATGCTGTAAAAGCTATTATTGGTGATGCTGCACACCTCCCATTTATAGATGATAGTTTTGATACAACGTTATTTTTTTCTATTGCACATCATCTCGATGATCATCAGTTCATAAACGCATTGGCTGAAAGTGCAAGGGTTACAAAAGATAAAATGGTTTTTTTGAACCACTCTTAAATAAGAAATCATGGGTGAGTCATTGGTTATGGCGATACGACCGTGGCGAACATCTGCGGTCACAAGAAAATTTAAAAGCTTATATTGAAGAATATTTTACGATAGAAACAGAAGCGAATTTAACCATGCACAACAACTATGTTGTTTTTATCGCACGGCCAACATCATAGGTTTACTTTAATCATGTCTAAAGTTCAATTACATGCGTTCGAAAAAGCCCATCAAAATCAGACACGAGTCTGGAGTAATATTCCAGAAAATATGCGTTTTTTGGGGCGATTTCGCCCTATTTCGGATGTTGAACATCAACAATGGTTTGAAACATTGCACCATAAACAACATGCTATATTTTTTGCAATCCATTATGAAAAGCACCATGTTGGCAATGTATGGCTATGGGACATTGATTGGCGAAACCAAAAAGCTGAAGTTCGAATCTTGATAGGCGAAACGGCGCATCATAATAAAGGGATGGGCACAGAGGCACTGATAGCAATATCAGACTATGCGTTTAATGTCTGTAACTTGCAGCGCATTTATGCTTATGTTTTGTCGATTAATCCCCGTGCGAAACGCTCCTTTGAAAAAGCTGGGTTTGAGATGGAGGGAACTTTAAAGCGAGACCGCTGGGTTGATGACACATTTGTAAACACTTGGTTATTAAGCAAACTAAGGAGATAAATATATTCTATGGAATGGTTACTGTCACCAGAAACTTTTTATCCTCAACTTAGCCCTGAAATGTATACATTTTTGCGGATGGGGTACAGCATTATAACAATATTGACGTTAGCAATCACCTTGCCGAATCGCCGATTCTTTCTTAGCGAACGATGGGGGGGGTATGCTGAGTCAGCCCGTGATGTTGATTGGATACAAAATCCTATTGCATACCCTTTGATACAGATTATATGGTTTGCTAGCTTGTTGCTGATGCTATTTGGTGTGTGGAGCGTGTGGGCAGCTTTAGTAAACTTGTTATTGTCGCGCTATTTCTTTGTATACATGCGATGGAAAGGTGTAGCGCGTGGTATGGGTGCCCCGGGATATATGACCTATTGGATGGGGTTGGGCATCTTTTTGCTTGAATTTACGAACTATTATAGTCCTGATTTATTTCCCTTGGCGTTGTTAGCCATTCAAGTGGATTATGCCTTTATCATGCTTTCAGCAGGATTTTATAAACTCAATTCAGGTTATGCCCACCAAAATGGTATGGAGCTTGGGGCAGCAAATCCTCAGTGGGGGTTTTGGCCAAAGTTTTACGGCAAACGTCCTACCGATGACTTTTTTATGCAGACCTTTAATCATTTGGCGTGGGGGCTTGAAATTTTAGGGGCTGTATTAATGCTCATTGCCCCATTCCGATTTATTGGCGGATTCATTATCTTTTTGAGCTTTGCCTTTTTGATTACTCAAATTCGCTTAGGGTGGTTGGCGCATTTGGTCATGTTATGTTCGGCAGTGTTCTTTCATCCTGGCAGTTTAGTTGATCTTGGCATTGCAGAGATCATTACACCCACCATGATAGAAACCACAAATCCAGATATAGCAATACCAATTGCGGTCGAGCAATTGCTACAAATCATCTTATGGACATACATTATTTTGTTACCGCTGATGCACATTGGGTTAAGTTATAACTTCTATATGCGTAAACGCTTACCTGAAATCCTGCAAATCACATTAGAACGTTACACAAACTTTTTTGGACTGATTGTATGGCGGGTGTTCTCCCAAGACCTTGTAAATTTCTATCCTTTAATTCATTTTGAGGATAAGAATGGGGGCAACCGCCGACAGATTATGAAATATGGGTGGGCTGGTGGCGGCTTTTTAAACCGTTACAATCATGTTGCCGAATCCATTGTGTTAACCACGCTATTCACGACCCTCAAATATTACCCAAGCAACGATATTCGCTTTCAAGATCGAGTCTTACGATATTGTCGGACATTAAACTGCCCTGCTGATCAAAATATTGTATTTGAGTATTACTCGCTACAACGTAACCCTGAAAACGCTCATGTTGAACATATCTTAGTCTCTGAGTTTGTGGTGGATTTACAAGCCGAAACCGTGAAAGAAGTTCAAATCCATGAAGCGTTTTCCACTAAAGATGTAATTTCGATTTCACCAGTACATGAAGCTGGCTACCCAGGTAGTTATGCGCCAAAGCAAGTGCAAACTGCCAAATAGTATAGCGATTAAGTGTATATGATCACTAACTAAATTTTTAGCAGTGTGGGATAGTAGCATAGAATCAATATTGAGGGATGATTATGTTACTAGAACACACTAGCTTTCCACAACAATTAGTCGTTGAGTTAACGGCTGGTTGTAATCAGGCGTGTATTTTTTGCGGTCGTGCCAGCATGGTGCGCCCTAAAAAAACTATGTCACCAGAACTTTTTAAGCAAATTGTTGATGAAGTTGCACGCGAAAGCCCCAGCACAGAGTTATGGCCAACTTTTATGGGAGAAGCGATGCTCTTGGGAACAAAGTTATTTGATCTGATTCGTTATGCTAAAGACGCCGGGCTACAAAAAGTAACCTTAAACACTAACGGTACACGGTTAACGGATGAAAATATCCAAGCATTGCTTGATAGTGGTTTGGACCGATTTATCATCAGTTGCGATGCTCATACACCCAAAACTCATGCCATCGTCCGTCCACCTGTCACGCCATCGGCAACCTATGGATTAGAAGGTATTTACGCAGGTATTCATAACTTGCTTAACAAAATAAAAGAGCAAGGCCGTGACGATTTGTTGGTGGAACTCCAATTTTCCATGTTTGATGAAAATCAGCATGAAGTGGATGATTTTATCAACTATTGGCTTGAACAAGGGGTGGTGGTGAAAGTACGTCCAAAAGTATATTGGTCAGGTAATGTAGATGGTGGTGAAGAGCGGGTTACGCTCACCAACCGTAAACCGTGTATGTGGGTCATGGATTCTGCAGCGATTCAGTTTAATGGTAATGTCGTGATGTGCCCAGTCGATTGTGATGGTAAATATGTTGCGGGTAATATCCAAATTCAACCGTTAAAAGAAATTTGGGGTGGTGCATTACGTTGGATGCGAGAACTACACTTGCAAGAACGCTTTAGTGAATTGCCTGAAGTATGTCGTAGTTGCCCTGATTGGGAAGTTAAAAAAGCCCATCCGTATTATCCAAATGCAGAACTTGAAGCTCAATATACAAAGTTCTTAAATTTGGGACGCACCTATTCTAATTTGCATTTGTGGGAAAACGCCCCAAAAGTAACCGCTGAAGGTTAACGTTTATATCTCTGATGCAGTCGCCATAATATTAGCTACTACACCAAAATGCTTAAGATGCTGGGCTTTTCATAATCTTGCGTAGGGTATCCGCAACAATATGAATATGTTCTTCAGGCATATTAGGGTAAAAGGGTAAGGATAAAACGGAATCGCCTAATTGTTCAGCTATTGGGAAATCTCCGCGTTTTGTACCCAATTCTTTTTTGAAGTAGGTTAATTCATGGATGGCACGATAATTGACCATCACGCCGATGCTTTGTTCTTGAAGATGCCGAATCACCTCATCACGGCGACCGTTCCCTACCCAAACAGGAAACAAGTGCCATGCGTGGCGCACATTAGGGCGCAAAGCAGGGTAGGTGATGCCATCAATATCATCGAGCAACTCACTGTATAATCCAGCAAAATGAGCGCGACGTTCCCATTTTTGCTCTAATCGATCCAATTGGGGTAACAGCAACGCGGCTTGGATGTTGTCCATGTTATACTTCCAGCCCATTTCGGTCATGTCCCAATGTTTATATCCTTCACGATGGCGATCATTGGCATTTTTCTCCATGCCATGCAAGCGCAATAAACTCAATTTACGGGTCAAGCGGTCATCATTAAAAGCAATTGCGCCACCTTCACCAGAGGTTAAATTTTTAGTGGCGTAAAATGAAAAACAAGCCGTATCACCTAATTGGCCGGGTTTGACACCATCTCGTTCACCTTCAATACAGTGAGCAGCATCTTCAATAATATATAGATTATGCTGATCTGCTAAATCGCGTAATGCACGCATATCAACCATTTGCCCATACAAATGCACAGGCATAATCGCCTTGGTGCGGGGCGTGATAGCATCTGCCACACGTGCAACATCTATGTTACCCGTATCGGGTTCAACATCAACAAAAATGGGTGTTGCCCCAGATTCAATAATAGCGGTTGCACTAGCAATAAATGTCATAGGTGTTGTGATGACTTCATCACCCTCACCAATCCCCAAAGCCAACAACGACATATGGGCAGCCCCCGTGCAACTGGTCACCCCCAATGTATGGTTAACGCCTAAATAATCTGCAAACCGTGTTTCAAAGGTTTTAACGGTTTCGCCCGTGGTTAGAATAGGACTTTTTAAGACTTCTGCAATCGCATCGATTTCGGGTTGGCCGAGATCATGCATAAAAAATGGAACTGGAGTCGACATCTTGAGGGTTGCCTTTCTTAGTGGCGATTATGCCATATATAAATTGTACCATTCTTGGAAAATGACCAAAGCATAGATCCGATTAACCTGACGGTAATCCTCTTGCCCTTGGTATAACTGGTCAATTAAGGTTTGTACTTGTTGAACGTCAAAAATCTGATGTTTATTCAGTTCTGCTGGGCTTAAAATTTGGCGTACATAATCTTGTAAATCGTGGAATATCCATTGGGTGATGGGCATCAAAAACCCTTCTTTGGGGCGGAACAACATTTCTTGGGGGAAGTAGTTTAAGGCAGCTTTTTTGAGCAAATACTTTGTAACCCCATCTTTTATCTTCAGGTTGCCCGGTAAACTCGCAATAAACGTTACAAAATCGACATCTAAAAATGCGGAGCGTACCTCTAATGAGTGCGCCATTGATAATCGATCAACAAATGTTAAGACCTGATCGGGGAAAATGGTCGCATATTCCATTTCTAATATACGATTTAATGGATCGCCTGCCGTTAACTGATCAAAGTAGCCTTTTAAATGAGATAGCGTTGGCGTTTTGAGTAATTCCGCACGCACATCAGCATGATAAAGCGGCAGTTTCTCGGCATCCGTAAGCACTAGTAATTTGTTACGCCACGCCCAATCCTGTGGTTCATACATTTGATCGAGGTAGGCGACCTCATGCTCAAATGGAGCAATCAGGCTGTCATCCTCTTGTTGGCGGAAAGTTGGATAATTCGCCAAGGGGAACGCGAGTCGATGAGATCGATAACTCCCAAACAACTCATCAGCAGCATCGCCCGCTATCGCGACTTTAACATGTTGGGCTATTAAAGCAGACAAGAAATAGGTAGAAATGACACCCGCAAAGGGCTCATCAAAATGTGAAAGCACCTTGCCGATGGTATCAGGGAAATGGCTAAAGGCGATGGTTTCCTCAAAGTGGTCAGTTTGATATGTGTTGGCTACATGGGTTGCCCAATGGCGGTCAGCTTCTTTGCCTGCTGTGGTGGATTGATCGCCATATGTTAGGGTAAAGGTTTTGATGGGCTGGTCAGACATCTCTGCCGCGAGGGCGGTTGTTAAGCTAGAATCAATACCACCACTCAGAAAAAAGCCAATCGGCACATCTGCCATCAAACGACGTTGAACCCCTTGTTTTAATAGGCGTAGGAGTTCTTGAATCGCATCTTCTTCATAGAGCGCTTTTGTTTCTGGCGTGGGACCATAATGCAATGCCCAATAGGGTTCTACTTTGGGTGCTTCACCTAAACGGAAAATGAGGCGATGGGCAGGTGGCAATAAATGAATCCCTTGAAAAATTGATAGAGGGGAGGGAACATGTTTATAACTCAGGTAATGATGAAGTGTTTCGAGGTTAATTTGGCGATCAAATCCGGGGATACAAAGGAGTTCTTTAATTTCAGACCCAAAATATAAAACCCCATCTCGATAATGATAGTATAAGGGTTTTTGCCCCATTCGATCACGCGCTAACACCCCTTGTTTTTGGGTATCGTCCCATATCGCAACCGCAAACATCCCATCAATTTTTTTAACGAAATCGACACCAAACTCTTCATATAAGTGAGGCAAAATTTCTGTATCACTATCGGTACTTAGTCGATGGCCATTGGCTAACAGACGAGGTTTTACTTGAGGGAAGTTATATAATTCACCATTCTGTGCTGCCCAAATGGTTGAGGTTTCATTGGAAAGCGGTTGCCGTCCATTCTGTACGCCCACAATGCTTAAACGCCGCGCACCAAGTGAAAAATCGTCACCAGCGACTAAAAACCCATCATCTGGTCCCCGATGAATGATGGTTGACAACATTTTGCGAACTGTCGGACTGTCGTCTTGCCCAAAAACACCTGCGATACCACACATTGAAATTTTGCTGATTATTTTTTTTCATTTATAATAATTCTCACATAATATTTAAGTAAATACAATTGGATATGAGATTTAAAGAATACATTGATAAACAAACTCCGCAGTGGACGCAATTACTGCAAACCTTAATTCAGTTTGATAGTGTATATGAAAATGAGCAAGATATTCTAAAATTTATTAGCCAGTTTATTCAAAGATATAATTTTGAGCCAATCCATGTATTGTATGATGTTGAGTTGTTACAGGCATCTGATTATGCTCAAAAACCCATTAGTGCTGTAGAAGGTCGCTATAATATCGTTGTTAAAGTCTCAGGTCAATCAAATCACACATCTTTAGTGTTTAATAGCCATGTAGATGTTGTGCCAGCGACAGATGAAACACATTGGTCATCTCATCCATTTAGTGGTCATATAGATATAGATAATCGTATCATTTATGGTCGAGGAGCTATGGATGATAAGGCTGGTGTCGCTATTTGTTTGGGGCTATTAGCTGTTTGTCAACATAGTATACCACCTATTGACTTAGTTTTTCAGTTTGTTATTGAAGATGAAATTACGGGAAATGGCACTCTTCTTTGTCTTGAACATGGTTACACTGCTGATGCTGCTGTTATCGTTGATGGTACTCGTCTTGATAAGGCCATTAATCAACATGCTGGTCAGCTTCAACTCGATATGAAGATCATTGGCAAACCTGCATCGGTAGTTGTTTCCCACATGGGGCAAAATAGTGCCGAAATTTTAGCAGCTTTGTTATTAGAGTTGAAAAGTGAAATTTTAGCACTTAATCAAACCTTAGATGTTGAATGGCAACGTTATCCTTTTCCGTATCAATTTGTAGTACAAAGCCTTCAGTCTCAATCTCTACCACTTACCGTTCCTACTGTTGCCCATGCAAAAGCTCATATTACATTCCCACCTCCTTATACATTGTCGAAGATGAAAGAACTGATCGAATTTATTGTTAGTACGTTTATTCAAGACGATAATGTTGAGATTCAGGTAAGTTATGGGGAACTAGCTTTGGAGCCTGTCTCTTCATTCAGTAAAGAATTTAGCAATATATTGCAAAATACGGCAACTATGCTGAACCGATCGCCGATTGAGATTGTTCCTTCAACTGGATTTTCTGACATGCGCCATTTTGCAAACCATAGAATTGACACCCTTTTATATGGACCTGGGCGAGGATACAATCCTCATCGTCATAATGAGCATTATTATTTAGATGATTTGCCAGAGATGATATATTTTTTTTGGACTCTAATAGAACAATGGGGATCTTATAAAGCGGATTTTTAATCTTTATATTCTGAATAAGATTCTAACCATGGCACGGGTTGATCTTGCATTAATGCCCGTGTACCTAATTGCATCGCTTCATTATAATAAACTGTATATGGATATGAGAATTGAATAACCTCTTGATAATCTGCTCGTTGAGTAACATTTTGCAAAATTGGCGATAGTTCAAATAATCGACTTGGTTTAATATTTCGGACAACATCAGGGTATAGCCAATACGATTTGGTTACAATCTCATTGCCTTTGTTATTTTTTACCACACCATCTTTCAATGTAGGGGTAAATACATTTTGAATATGTAGGTCTCTCAGATGGTAGTCTGGTATTAGCGCTAAACTTGTTGTATTCAATGTTACCCCAAGCCCTACAATTTTGACGCCATATTTGTGTAACAAACCAAATGAAGAATCTGTTCCGTAATAACTAGTGATATATTCTTGTCCTTGTGTGAGTTCATATGCTAACAGACCACATGCACAAATTGACCACCAATAACTTAAACTTCGGTGAACACCTTCCATCTGGCGGAATAACTCGGGTATGTAACCAATATTTGCTTTTGTATGTTTGATGTCAAAAATAGGGCGTTGATTAAAATATTGTTTATATCCGACCCAAGGACGCTCCTTTGGATTTAAATGCCATGTATAGGCTGGCATTACCAAAGTTCCATTTTTACCTAAGTAGCTTATAAGAGCTTGAATAAAAGATACTGCATCTAAATTTAAATGCTTTAAGCGAGAAAATGATGTATGAATAAAAACCAAATCACCTGGGAAAACCTCAAGGCTCTCTAAGAGAGACGCTACTTCTATTGATTTCATGTGGGCTTTTGCACTTTACAAATCGCATACAAAAACCACGCGTAATCTTCTAGTTCATCACCTAACAGTAACCATGCATTTAACATGTCATCTGTCCAACTTTCAATTTGTTGACTTGATAATGGTTTCAAAAAACATCCATGTAATGCTGAGATTTTATAACCGCTTGAAAGTAGTAAATTCCGAAATTCATATCGATCATACGAACGAAGATTGCCGACTTCAATATCCCGTTGATTTGCTGAAGTTGGGGTTGTTTCTAAATTCATTAATGCGCCTATACGTCTATGTAAAGAACGACTATTAGGTACTGTTACGATAAGTATTCCATTATCGGTAAGCCATGATTGAATTTTATTTAAAAAATCAATAGGATTAGCCAAGTACCGTATCATATCTCCAGCAATAATTGTGTCATATTTTTGAGTAGGAACATATTCTTCAAATAAAGTGTGATGTACTTTTATTTTTGTATTTTGGTGATATTTTTTTCTTGCATATTCACAATGCTCAATAGCACCTTCCACAATATCTATATTAAAACCCTTAGGTTCTAAAACATCTGTCCATAATCCATCTACGTACCCTAAATCCAGAATATACTCTCCTTTTATAAACGGAGCACAACGATCAACTATAAGCTTTTTTGTTCGGCGATCTATCCCCATTTGTTGTTGGCTATAATAATAGCTATTTTTTTTACCTGAGTTCATTTCTGGTGGAGTTGTTGATGTACACATTATGCTTTTCTGCTTTCACAACAAAGTTTAATAACTTTTCCTTTTTTAACAAATTCCCGTTTATTTAATATGAGCCATTTTACCCAGTAGTAAAATATGTTGCTTATAGATTTTATTACAGATCTAATGCGTCCTCCTTTTGCTTCTCCTGTTATCCGTTTAATGAAATTGACTTGTATCTCTTTAAATGAAGCACCTAGCCACCATGTTTTCAGTAAACATTCAGGATTTGTAAATGAACTACTAGATTCAATGTTGATAGATTGAATTAGCTCTCTAGGATATATGGTGACATTTTGATAGTCAGAAAGAGGCAACCGAAACAAAAATTTAATAAGGTAATAATTTGTTAAGGACATTATTGCCCGCCATATGTTATCAGATCGTGTTCTTAGAATGCGCGTCGATTGACGGACTCCTTGCAAAATTGTAATATGCTCTAACTCCAAGATATGCTCACTAAAATTGTTAATATCATAAGCCCAATCAACAGTTTGCCAAAATAGATAATCTTTTGTGGCTAGTGAAATTGCGTACTTAGCATTATATCCTGAACCCATGATCTTTGAATTTTTATATAGTTTTATCCAAGGATTTGTAGATTGATATTTTTGGGCAATTGTGAATGTGCGGTCTGTGCTGCCATCATCAATTAAAATCAGTTCATAATCATCGGTTATTGATGATAGAAAAGTTTTCGCCTTTTGGATATATGCCTCAATATTTTCCTCCTCATTGAGAGCCCATCCTAACATGGAAAAGCTATAAGGGCTTTTGGGGGCAATCTTGTTAGACATAAATCTTTTGTATCCTTATGTATATTATGCTCAGACGCAGTTGGAGAGCCAGCAGGATAGATTTTACTGGTTTTTATGATATCTCAAAGCTATATCATAAATTTGTCAGACAGAAATAGGGCAAACAAATATGAAAAAGCCACTGCTGTATCAAATCACTAGTGGCTTCATTACATCAAAGCTATAAAGTTATGAATCGGAGGTTATAGAATCATCTGGCTGATGGATTTCAATATCGGTATACCCAAAATCCTTTGTGATCAATTCTTTATACCGTTCACCAGAGTTTTTTAGCACTTTGAGCCACCCATGCTCCCAATCTCTCACTCCTGCAAACCAAGCAGAACACCCACGACAAGGAGAGCATTGTGCTCCATCACCTTTAAGGTGCATTTGGCGGTACCAAGTAAAGGTTTCACCCAACCAAATATCTTTAATACTAGCTTCATGCAATGTTGGGAATTGATCAGCTGTGCGGAATGAAATGTCTTGTCCGCATAAAGCAATACGCCCAAGCGTATCTACGTTCAAGCGTTCAAAAGGCCATACACAGGGTTCTTTTTTCGCTGTGGGTAAATTTGCATAAAGATGTTTGTCAAATGCATTTTCCAAATCAATATTCGTATTGTCATCCCAACTGAGAAATTTACGGGTAATGACTTCATCTACACCGATTTCATTCCGCCAAAAATCAATATACTGGTCAAACTTTTCTTCAACTACATCTTGGCGAATCATGCTGACAACAATACGGGTTGGTGATTTTAGCTCTTTGCGTAATTCTAAGGCTGCACGAACATTTGCCAGTTGATTTTTCCAGCGTTTTTCAGGGTTATGCGCCGGACTGCGACGGATTGGCGGGCGGACAATATCATATGTTTCAGCATCACCCGCATCCATGGAAAATTCAATCAAATCAATGCCTGCTGCAATAATACGGCGTAAATTATCTCGCATGACAGAACCAGGGCCAAACATACTGCCATTCGTGTTCATCCAAATACGTGCCCCTTGTGCTTTGGCATATTCAACCATTTCAGTCATGTTTGGGTGCATCATGGGTTCACCACCGCCAGTGCAACGTAACCAAGCATTATAGGGACCAGCTTCATCGGCAATTTTGTTCCATAATTCTTGTGGCAAATAGTCTGCATTTTGTTGAGAATAAAATTGACGAATTTCTGAATTTCCATCGCTGTACGGGCAAAATGGGCATCCAAAATTGCAGGGGTAAATAATTGATATGACTATCATCATCGGAAATTCTTGCGCACCACGGCGCATACCATAATGGGTTTCTTGTTGAGTACTATTTTCCATCTGTTGTTTCCTTTGATATTTTACCTATAAGCATACATGTGTTATTTAATCTGATCTATATCTTTTTTATTGTTTACAGATTTTTCTGGAGAAAACTATAGATGCCAATTAAAAAAACTCGTACAATGCCACATAAATATGAATTAAGTTGATTTGAGGCTAGTGTCATCCAAATTCCAAAACGCCCAAACCCATTCATTGCTCACCCCTATATGTTGCTAAAATCTAAAAATTTTATTGGGCGGCAAGATGCTCTCAATTATTTGACAGGGTGGACCTCCGATTTACAGCATCAAGCTTATACGCATCGCTTATTAGCCTTTGTAGCTATTGGCGGCATGGGTAAGAGTGCTCTTACATGGTATTGGTTTAATGAACAGATCAAGAATTCGGAACAACCATTTGAGGGTGCTATCTGGTGGAGCTTTTATGAGCATAATGCATCATTTGAACAATTTTTGCTTTATTCACTGGTATATTTTTATCAAAAAACATTAGATGAGGTTCGACAATGGGATCGGGAAATGCAAGAACAGCGATTCTATGAAGCACTAGATACCAAGAATTTTTTGGTTGTTCTGGACGGATTTGAACGAGAGCTGTTGGCTTATTCTCGCTTAAATGCGGCTTATTTGGATGATGGCGAACTTGATGAGCAAACAGCTAATATGGTAGTGCAACAACGTGATTTACCACCTGAGGCAATAACTTCTTTTATTCGGCATCGTCATTTACGACGTACAACCGATCCCAAATTGGGCATATTCCTACGACGGTTAACGCAGCTGTCATCTTCTCGACTCTTGATCAGCACACGGTTGTATCCAACCGATTTACAAACGACAACGGGGCATATGTTGCAAGGAAGTGTTCCCTATTTTCTTAGTGGGCTTTCTCAATCAGATGTACTTAACTTATGGCATACGACGGGAGTTGTTGCGTCAGACGAAACGTTGCTACACCTATCAGAACGATTACAATACTACCCTTTACTCATACGAATCTTAGCTGGCACCATTGCAAACCACCCAACTGCACAAGGCAATTACCAGCGGTGGGTAAACGATACACAATTTTCGATTGATGATGTTGAAGCATCACATACAAAAGCGTATGTATTGAATCATATTATTCAACAATTAACGGCTGCAGAAAAACTTGTATTGGGGACAATCGCCGCATTCCGGATGCCCATTGAACATCAAGTATTAGCAAAGTTGTTGATTGCATCAGATAAATCTTTCGAGAATGAGCAGGTATTGCAACAAACCCTGACCTCGCTACAACAACGCTTTATTGTTGGTTTAGCATCGGTACAACAACAGTATGATTTACACCCTGTTATACGTCGTGCTGCATGGGAAGGTTATACGCAACATAATAAAACTATTTATACTGATATGCGTGATTACTTTCAAGCTATACCCCATATTGATAAAGATGCAGTGAAGTCATTCGATGATTTATCAGCAATTGTTGAATTATATTATGTGCTGATTCAACTAGGGCGTTATGAAGATGCTGGAATGTTATTTTACGAGCGATTAGAAGAGATAACACTTTATCACTTGGCTGTTTCCCGTCAACGAATTACCTTATTAGAGGCATTGTTCCCTGATGGTGTTGAGGCTGCACCGGCTTGGAATACCCCTGATGGGCAAGGTTTTACTTTAAATGCGTTAGGGCAAAGCTATCAGTTAAATGGTCAACCTGAAAAAGCAATCTCTTTTTTTGAACGGCAAGTCAAGCTACGCTTGTCACAGAATGCGACTCAGGCAGCGAGTATAGGATTAGCGAATTTAGCGAATGTTTTATGGCGCACTGGTAAATTAAAGTATGCAGAATCGGTTGCCCAACAAACACTTGCCATTCATGAACAATTAGGAGAACAGTTTAGGAAGATTAGTGTATTGTGGCAATTAGGGATTGTTTCGGCTTTGTGCGGGGTAGAATCTGCAACCTTGCAACAGGCTTTACAGCTTTCAAAAGCTGAAGGCGCGATCCAATCTGAAGGTGTGAGTTATGCCTATTGTGCCTACCAATCATTACTATTTAATACCCCCCAACAAGCATTGATATTTTCTGAAAAAGCATGGGCCATTGCAGGTAATTGGTGGCGGTCTAATGAACGAGATTTTATACTTTCTGCTTGGTTACAAGGTGTATCAAATGTGCGTCTTGGGGAACATAGTAAGGCAGAGTCATGGTTAACCCATGCACTTGAACGGGCACGTAATATCGACATGATTGAAGCTGAGTTGCCAATTCTAAATGGTTTAATTGAATTATGGTTAGGTCGTGAAGAATATAACTTGATCCCGCCAATTGCTGAGCAAGTTATGTTTTTGGCTCAGCGTGGAGGGTATCCATTGATATTAGCTGATCTTTATAATTTGCAAACACAACATATGATAGCTGTGTCTGAGAAAAAATTAGCTGAGCATTATGCAACATTAGCATATCAAACTGCATGGTGTGATGCTCCACCGTATACATACAATTATGCAATGAATATTGCAGAAAAGTCGTTTAAAATACTTGGAATGATATTACCCACTCAACCTAATGGCTAACCTAATGATTTTTTCATATGTAATTGGCAAAACTCAAATAAGTATTTATAATCTTTTTGATTATTAAATAATCATTGTTACATAATCTAACATAAAAACTCCAAATTTAGTTTAGGAGGCTCACAATGAAGGTAGTCATGTTATATGATGGCTTTTGTGTATTGTGCCAACAAACTCAAAAAATTGTTCGCTTGTTGGATTGGTTCAATCGTGTTGAGCGAATTGATGCACAGAATACAACACTTGTTTATGGCCGTTTTCCAGAATTACAAGATGAAGACATTTTAGGAGAAATTTTCGTCCAATCGCGTGATGGAAGTTGGCTCGTCGGTTTTTTTGGAATGCGCGAAATTGCAAAACAATTCCCTGTTGGGTGGTTGCTCCTGCCAATTTTGTATTTCCCAGGGATGAATCGCATTGGGCCCAATATTTATCGTTGGATTGCCAAACGCCGATATAATATTAACAAGTTACTTGGGAATGATTGTGTGGATGGGGTTTGTAAAATAGCCCATTAAGTATCTCTATCAAATGGTTGATATGCTCATTCATCGTACACAACGTTTTAATTAACCTAACCATACGCTTAAATTTGGAACTATAGCTTCAAAATAGTTGGTTGCACCTAAATCTGTTAGTAGTCACTGTTAGTATGTAAAAACATAACATAAGGAAAGTCGAATGAAAAAAACTATTTTAGTAACGGGTGGTGCAGGGTTTATTGGTAGCAACTTTGTGCAATATCTATTTGAAAAATATCCTGATTATAAAGTATTAGTGTTGGATGCCTTAACCTATGCAGGACAAATAGAAAATTTGCCACCTGCTGGTATTGATTCTGAGCGGTATGAATTTTGGTATGGTAATGTTTGTAATGCGAACCTTATTAATGAATTGGTGAGCCGTTCTGATGTAGTGGTTCATATGGCAGCAGAAACGCATGTTACCCGTTCTATTTATGATAATCTCACATTCTTTGAAACCGATGTGTTAGGCACACAAACGATTACCAGTGCCGTGACCAATCACAAAGACAAGATTGAACGGTTTATTCATATTTCAACGTCCGAAGTGTATGGTACGGCTGAATCAGATGTTATCGATGAAAATCATATATTAAATCCAATGAGTCCTTATGCGGCAGCTAAGGCAGGGGCAGATCGTTTGGTGTATTCCTATTACCATACTTATAATATCCCGTCTGTTATTGTGCGTCCATTTAACAATTATGGCCCCCGCCAGCATCTTGAAAAAGCTGTGCCACGCTTCATTACGAGTTGTATTCTTGGCGAGCCGATTACTGTTCATGGCGATGGGAGTGCTGCCCGTGATTGGATATTCGTAAAAGAAACATGTCAAGCACTAGATACCATTTTGCATGCCGCCCCAGAAAAAGTTATTGGTGAATGTTTTAATGTAGGTACTGAACGTCATATTAGCGTTTTAGAAATAGCTGAACTGATTTATGATGTTATGGGCAAACCGTCCAATAGTGGTATTGAATTTATTGGTGAGCGTCCCGGACAGGTTGTCCGTCATACTGCTGGTGCGCAAAAAATCAAAGATACATTGGGGTGGAACAGCCAGATTAATTTCGAAGACGGTATCATTGAAACCGTTAATTGGTATAAAGAAAATGAGGCATGGTGGCGTCCACAATTATGGATGCGTCATATTCCGATTATCACGGCATCTGGCAAGCGTGAAATGCACTAAGAGAGTGTATGAAAAGGGTTTGAGTGGTAGTAGTTGTTAAGATAAGCCATCAATATGGAATATTCTCGAACCACTGATCTCACCAGCCGAGTCCGGTGGTCGAGATCGTAGTATAATGGACGATACCAGTCTTGTGGCTGGCGCGGTCGCTGTCGAGCGCGTTCCATAGGTGCGACCATCGCTCCGATGGATTTTCTGCCAGCCATTGCCAAGCGTATACTGTCGGTAATAAGCACCCATTTTGTACCGCGATTAGCTCGCCAACCGTCGCCAGATAATGCAAAAATTTCAAACGTCCGCTTTGCCGTTCACTGCGTACCCCGCGCAACTCATCCTTGACTGTGCAGAGCATATTCCATTCTCGCAAAAAGGTGAGCGGCAACCATTTGCCATGAATCGGTTGGATGGGATGCGCCATCAGCAAGCCTAAAAAGAGCGCTAAATCAGTCAAAACCGCTTGCTGATTGGGGCGTTCGGTCTGCTGCCATGCCTGATAATCGGGATGGGGTAAGGGTGGCAACAATTGCATGACCTCTTGCGGTGCATAGATTGTTTCTGGCACACCATTGCGCCCGCGTTCAATATCGATCCAGCCTTGAAACCATAACTTTTCCGCGATGGTGGCATCATAGCGCCACGGCTTGTAGGGGGTATCTTTGCGCCACGGTTTATGAGGGCGGATGTTGCCAAAAGCAGCACAAAATGCGGATCGCGTCATCTGTCCGTCATGGGCTTTGAGCGCTAACAATGCTGCTTTTTCGTGATTGGTGAGGTGTTTCAATTGCCGCCCAAAACGACGCGGCATGATCTGTTTCAGCCACTCAATCGCATGATGGCGCGTTTGTTTGGTATTAAATTTTAAGCCGTTGGCGTGCGCGGTCGAGCGCAGGTGCCACCAACTGCGATTGTGCAATACGGCCTCAACTGTGTGCATTATCCTATTAACCGATAGTCTATGACCCACCAAAACCACTTCGTAGGGACGTCATACATGACGTCCGCCATCATTTGATAGGGTCAAAGCGGACAGTGTATACGCTGTCCTACCATCTATTGTTATCCATGGAAACACGTGTTATAGGTCACTATATCACACATTTTGGGGCGGTTTTGGGGTTCCAAATTTGCATCAAGCCCGCTCAGTGAGCATTTGATGCGCTCAGGGTAGCTGAGACGAGATCAGTCTTTTTCAAAATTGGTCTAAAATGGATCGGGTGGCGAGGAAATGTCAGAAAAAACAAAGTTGGTTGATGTTGCACGCAAAAATAAAATATGGTATGATTTTCACGTCTGAGCGTACCAAAAGCTCTCATATGCTCGCGGATGCAAAAGACACTCTACGGAGATGATTCACCCTACGGGGTACTGAAACCGAAATGCGACGCAATCCGACAAATAAACCAACGACTCTACGGAGATGATTCACCCTACGGGGTACTGAAACGCTAACCGCAAATACTCAGTAGCCGAAATCCGATCCCCTGCAAAGCAGGGCTCACCCTTCCCGTGGCTTATGCCCTCTAGGGAGGTATCCGTAGGGGGGTGCTATAAGCGCCCCCACCAGCATAAATCACATCCAAACGGGAGCCCTGTAGGACTCCCCTACGGGATATTTGGCGGTCGTCAAATCCTGAGTCCCCGTGTGTTGGATACCTTCAAAACCATGCAACACCCTTTCCTTGGCTTATGCCCTCTAAGGAGGTGCGCAGTCGCGCACTACGGCATTGCGCCACGGACTCCGCGGGGTACTGAAACTTTCACCTCAACACCACAACTGAATATCTAACGACATACTGAGAGCGGCGGATTTTGCCAAATTCGGTATGTGGGTATATCCTATTTATTAATCGTTTGGATATTTTATGAATAAGGTCTGCTCATGCTAATGGCGATAATAATTTTTTAGTGATCCTTTAGATCAATATTTAAGGGATACCCCCCAAATAAAATCGGTTGATGATTTTTATAATGAACATATCGGTTAAGGTTAAGGAGCGTTTTATGACACATGAGGATGGTTGGCGGTTGGTCGCGCTCGAAACAGCGCACATCCAGCCATATATTTTTGAGACGAACAAATTGCGCGAGCAAGTTGGGGCGTCATATTTGGTGGCCGTGGCAACCCAAGAATGGGCATTTGAATGCCTATATGATGTGGTTGGTGATGGAGGCAATGTGGTGCAGCAGCACGGCACATACAGACTCAACATCGATGAGTCGCGCCGCATCGAAGAAGATGCGCTCAAAGCAGAGGTTTTGTATGCGGGCGGCGGCAAGTGGTTCGCCTTGTTTCGCCATGCAACGGATGCCAAAGCGTTCCTGAAAAAGCATTCGCAAAAAGTAATTCTAGAAGCACCAGGGTTGCATGTGTTACATGCGTCAGTGGCGTTTGATTGGAGTCATTCGCTCAGTGATACAGTACGCGATCTGACACGTATCCTCACCGAACAACGAAACGATTATCCATCCACGATTGGCATGTTGGGGTTGGGGGTCACGGCGCAGGGGAGTTCAACGAGTATGCCAGTGACAACAATCCAGTATGTTGATAAAGCATTTCAAGCCTATGCTGCCGAAACCAACGCCAAGCGAGATCACTCTATAAAGGCCAATGATCGCTTAAAAAGTTTGTTGCCCCATACGGATTATGATTTTCCGAATGAATTTGAGGATATTGTGCAATCGGAGAATGATATGAGTTACCTAGCAGTGATCCATGCGGATGGTAACGACATGGGGAACAGTATCACCGCAATTGCTCAGCAATATGCGGATCGCGGTGGAGATGCAAACCGTGCTTATATTCAGGAGATGCGTGCGTTTTCCGAAGCGCTGAAAGGGATCGCTCAAGAGGCGATGCAGCGCACCGTTGCTTTGTTAACACCACAAGGGAACCAATGGGCGACTCGGGATACTGATCCCTTATTTTTGCAAGGAACCGATCATAGTTTTGTGCCATCCAAACGTACCCGTCAACGCTATCTTCCGTTGCGTCCGCTGATTTCGGGTGGGGATGATATGACCTTTGTGTGTGATGGGGCGTATGGGGTGTTCCTTGCGGCTGAATATCTACGTTTTTTTGAAGAAGCCAGTCAGAAATATTTAGGTCAAGTGTATACAGCGTGTGCAGGGGTGGCGATGGTTAAGCCGCATTATCCTTTTTCTCGGGCATATGAATTATCTGAAGACTTGTGCCAATCCGCGAAACAACAGCGGCGGCAAGATGATCGCTTGGATGATCTCAATTCGAGCGCGTCGAGTGCGATTGATTGGTATTTCACCACGGGCGGTCTGTATGGTGATATTGATGCCATGCGTCAGCGTGAATATAGGGAGCAAAGCGGGGAGCATCCGCTAAATCTGCGTCCGTTGTATGTGACCCATACCAAATCTCAACATGATGTTTTCACATGGAATTATCTAGAGTAACCTTCGGTTAGTTATTAGAGAAAGAAAAGCGAAATGGGTAATCTAAACAATTCTGGTGAACAATCTCGGTGTGGATGGCTCGAACCATAGCGGGTACATCCGCAAATAACCGATTCGCCGTAACCCGTTGTTTAAGATGTTTCCAAAAGCGCTCAATAAGATTCATGTCAGGCGAGTAAGGTGGTAGCCAAATGACCATAACGCGATGTTCAAAAAGACTCAAAAAAGCTTTCATCGCCTTGGCATGATGTGAGCGCGCATTATCCATGACGAGTACAATGCGGTCGTCGGGATAAATATCTAGAAAAATCCACTCAAAAAAGCGGATGAGATGCTCGCTACTTAAGCGGGGTATGGTCTGGCACCACACTTGTGATGTCATCCAGTCAATCACGCCCGCCATACTACAGCCACTCCGATTCTGATGCGGCGCAGGAAGTCGTTTTTGCTCATGACGCCGCATCCAACATTTATACATGGGATAGTTCAAGCTGAATCCGCTTTCGTCCATATAGAGTAACTTGATATGCCCCTCACGGGCGTTTTTTTCACCTCATCCAGTGCGTCACACACGTGTTCCCGTAAAAGTGGGTCTTGATGCTGCCCTAAATCCTGCTTCGGGCGACGATAGACATACCCCTCATCCTTGAGAACTTCCGAAATCCGATTCTGACTGAGTCGAACCCCCGTTTCGCGTTCCATAAACGCTTGTAAACTGGGTAATGTCCATATTGAAAATCCCAAGTTCAGCGTGTGCGGATCGGTTTCCAACACGTCAAGTAACCGTTGACGGTATGCCTGATCGGCTTTGGGCGGGCGGCCTGATTTCGCTTTATTCGACAAGCCACTTATCCCTTCATCATGATAGCGATGAAAGATATTGTAAACGGTACTGGCTGTCACGGCATGCAAACGCGCTACTTCTGGCGCGGCATACCCTTGATGCAACGCATACACGATACTCGCGCGTTTAGACACTTTTGCATCGGCGGATTTCATCGCTTTCTGCACTTCAATGAGAGCTTCTTCTGATAAGGTATAATCTATTTGCTTTGGCATCATATCATTATACCTGCTTTTATCCAATTACATACCGAATGTTACTCTAGTATCCATTTTGCAGCATTTTGATGGTTGGGAAAGCCGCCGTTCAAAGATTCATGATCTGATGACTGCCTTACGGGAAGGCCCTGCACAGGTGAGTTTGTATACCCAGCGCTATCTTGTGCCAGAAGCATTATCCTTGCCAGATGGTGGTGCGGTGCAAGATGGCTGGTACAACAAAGATGATGAATGGCACTGTGCATTTTATGATGCGCTCGAATTACTCGATTTTTATCAGGCCGTGAAAGGAAGAGACTAAGATGTCAATCAGCTACTGGTTAGAAATCACATTGCTGAGTGATACCACCTTTGGGCGTGGTGATGGCTTAGCAGGTGTGGTGCAGCAAGAAGTTGAGCATGATATGCGAACGGGATTACCGATTATCAAGGGGCGTACAATCAAAGGGTTGTTGGTCGAAGCCTGTGCGGATATTCGGTATGCATTGCAAGACAATCTGGATGGATTAAGTCAAACGGCTGAAACCTTATTCGGTGTGCCGGGCAGTACGATTGGTGATACGGGGATGTTGCAAATTGCGAATGCAACCTTACCACGCAAAATCGTGATGGATATTCACCAGCAAGTGATGGTGAGCAAAACCATGACTTCACAAGAAGTATTGGAAAGTTTAACCACCATTCGCCATCAAACCGCTATTGATAAACAAACCGAGTCCGCTAAAAAACATACTTTGCGCAGCATCCGTGCGGTTCAACGGGATACCACATTTGTAGCACCCGTTATTTTTGATGCTACCGAAACCGTTGATGCAGCTTATACGGCATTACTCGGTGCATGTGCTGCTGGTGTGCGGCGCGGGGGATTAAGTCGTACGCGGGGATTGGGTCGATTAGCGGTACGGCTCCAATCATCAGATGGTGTGGATCACTTAGCGATGTTTGAACAATGGGTTCAACAAGGACGGGTATCATGAAGGGACTCTACTACCAAATTTGGTTAGATGCGCCTGCCATTTTTTCGGTGTTACAAGGGGAACCGAACAGCGCCTACAGTCAAGATTATGTGCCGGGGAGTGTGATCCGTGGGTTGGTGATTTATGCGTCGCAGGCGCAAGCTAATAAAGCTGATCATGATGCGATTACACAGCAATTTTTTTCGGATGATATTTGTTTTTTGAATGCCAATCCCGTTGATCTTGAGACGAATAGCCGTACCTTGGTGGCTCCGCTTAGTTGGCGACGCCCTAAACATGGGGGTGGTTCGATTGTTGATGTGGCATTACGTGCCAACGATGAGCACTCAGCGGTGAAAATGAAAAGCCTCAAAAGCTATGTGGTGAATCAGGGGCAAGCGGTTCGCTTAACATCAATCGCACATGTAATCAATGTACATAACCAACGGTCACGGCGGAAAGAGGATGCGCCTTTGGTCTATCGCTATGATGCACTCGACAGTGGTCAGCTGTTTGAAGGTCGGGTGCTGTGCCAAGATGACAATCAACTTGCACATTTGGTTCAGGTATTTCAACGTCTTGGGCGTGTTCAGATCGGACGGGCACGGGGTGCTGGGTATGGTTCGGTGATCTTTTCGCTGGTAGAAGACGGAACCGATCCTGATAAGGCATGGGTCGAAGGGGATTATCAAACAGAGTCTATTGATCACCATGGAGAACATGTACATGTTTTCACCCTATTCAGTGATGTGATTGGTCGTAATCAAGATGGAGAATATCGTCCTGATCAAGAAACCCTGCGCCAAATCTTTGCGAGTGCAGGATTATCATTTACGGCAGATCAAATAGTTTTTGCCAGTTTAGATACGGTGACGGTGGGCGGCTTCAATCGTAAATGGGGGATTCATCGTCCGCAAGTACCGGCTTTTGCAAAAGGTAGTGTCTTAGTGGTCAAAGATTTGGCTGCGGATGCTGGTACCTTAATCCGTGTGTTGCAACAAGGTATTGGTGACCGCCGCAATGAAGGCTTTGGTCGGATTGGGGTGAATTGGCAACGGGCTTTAGAGTTGATGGTTGAATCAAACAAATCAGCAGCAGCGATGCCTAACTTTGATGGGATTCCCGATGTGTTACCTGATCATGCAGAGAATCTGTGGCAACGGGTCACCCGTTATATTAGCGAGGTACGGGATGAACGCACCTTTGCGGCAGATGTTTACAGTGATAAACGCTTCCAACTTCATGGTGAGATCAAAGTCGCTCAACTGGCGCGTCTACGCTATGCGATTGCGGATGAGTTACGTAAATCAGATCCCAAGGTGTCGGTTGTTACCGATTTTCTAGGGGATATTCAGGGAAAATATGCGGCTGATGAATATGAAAAAGCACGCTTAGGGACTGTACCGTTGGATCGCTGGTTACGGAGTATCATTCGGGATGAGTCTGTAGGCAGCCGCCAAGTGTTACAGTTTATTGATCTGGTGTTAGAACGCGGTCAAAAAGAAAGGATGGTGCAGCGTGGCTAATCGTATTAGTGGGGCGAGTTCTCGCCAAATTATGTGGCGATATATTGTAGAGGGTGATCTGATCTTAGATACACCAGCTCATTTTGGCTCGGGTGACAGTTCTGGCACAGAGATGATCATCTTACAAGATGCGTTGGAAGGTTTGCCGCTATTACCCGGAACATCCATTGCGGGGGCATTACGTCATTATCTGCATACTCGTTTATATGGATACCGTCATGAGGTGGAGAATGACCAGAGCGTCGTCGCGACCTTATTTGGCGAAGCCAATGAAGAAGAGAATTATGGTATCCAAAGTCGCGTGATAGTCGATGATGCGCTCGGTAATAAAACCCCAATGTCGATTCGGGAGCAGGTTAAGATTGATCCTGAAAAAAGCTTAGCTGATGACGGAGCCTTATTTTCTTTCCAAGTTTGGCCTATAGAAACTACTTTTAGGTTGCGCTTTGAGTTAGAAATTTTGCAAGGTGACGTCCATGATAACCTACTAAAAGGTTTTTTGACTGCCTTATTGGGTTTAGCTCAAGGCGAAATCCCGCTCGGGGCGCGCAAAAATCGCGGCTTAGGGCGCTTTCATATGAAGAACTGGCGTATGAAAGCTATCGATACACAACAATCATCTCACTTATTGTGGTGGTTGCGTGAGGGAGGACAACCGCTGTCCGGTCAAAGTGTGGATAAGTTGCAAGATTTGTTCGACGATAGTCTTCCTCAATTTTATGATCATCGACGGTTTGTGCGCATTGATTCGGCTTACCGCTTATGTGATTCGATGCTAATTCGTAGTGAGTCTGAAATGGTGCATTTACAAACTAATGGTGTGCCGGTTGTCAGTGGGAGTAGTTTGGCCGGGGCAATCCGTGCGCGGGCGAGCAAGATAGCACAGACTATCCAACTCCCCAATGCTGAAACAGTTATCAATGATATGTTTGGTCAGTTTGGGGGTGATGGTAACGCGCCCCGCGATCAACAAACCTTACCCGCTGGTCGTGTTTTGGTACAAGAACATTTTATTGATGGTGGCGTAACCGGTTGGGTACAAAATCGGGTCAAGATTGATCGCTTTACAGGCGGGGCTGTGGATAAAGCCCTGTTTGATCAACAACCTGTTTTTGGATTAGAAGATACCCGTGTCTATGTGTGTGTAGAATTACGGATTCCAGATAAAAAGTCCGAAAAATATCATGAACTGTTACACCGCGCTCAAATAGGGTTGCTGTTCTTGGTGCTGAAAGATTTGTGGACAGAAGATGTGGTGATTGGTGGTGATGCCAGTGTAGGGCGCGGGCGTCTATCCGGTGAATTCGCCAATATAACGATTCAACATGATGACGTAAAACATATTGAATTGCAACGCCAAACTCAAGAGATTCGTGTCGATTATCCCGCTGTGTTGGAAGCTTATGTTGAAGACTTATATGAGTACATTAAAGGAGGGGCGTCAGTATGAATGAGCGTGTTCAACAAACCATTTCATCAGTGTGTGAATCTCAGCCGGTTACCGTGAATGACATCTCGAATATGGTGGCAACCGTATCAGATGGCACACTGATGTTAGCCCATCTGCAAACAGGTATTATGTGGGGGCGAATCCACAACAAACAACTCACCACCGCCCATGACATATATAAGGAAGACACCCCTTTTTCGCAGCCATTTGATGTGGCCATTGCTACCGAAATCCGCTTTTTTAATGCTACGCAAGAAATATTTTTCTGGAACCAGAATGGCCAATGGTATCAACGTACTATCACGGATGGCGCAATCGATGGTGCAACAGCTTGTGATGCCTTTGATGAATATCATGTGTTATGGGGGGATAGTTCAGAGCCGTATGGTGATGACTTCACCAAATTAACAGAAGGTGCTCAAGGATTGAAGCATGTTGTGCCGATTGTTGCAAATATTGACACACAACCGAATGATGAGACAGCCAAGCGAGTTTGTTTAAAGGTTCGTCATTATTTTGGCGAAGATGATAACGGAATCAATACCATTCAGACGAGTAGATTATGGGGTATCGAAGAGGTGACCTATGGGAAGTAGACGTAATAGACAAAACAGAAATCGAGGTGGTAATCGCGCATCGCGTCCGCGCCAAGAAGCCCGTGCACCGTATAATTTTGTACCGGTTTCAGACAATATCTTACGGGCAGACAATAAACGGGATCAAGATTTGACACGGTTGCGCCATGATGCCTATCTGCCGGGGTTTCACTCCGGTTACTTTCGTGTGACCTTAACCACTCAAACCCCGCTGTTTATCCGTGGGATGTTAAAGGCACAACAAAGCCGTGAGAATAAATCGAGTAAGTCAGATAAAAAACATGAGAATCCTAATTTTTTCATGGTGGATGGTAAACCTTGTATTCCGGGTAGTAGCTTACGGGGGATGCTGCGTCATATGGTGGAGATCATTACTCATGCCAAGTTACAACCGGTAAGCGACCAAGCCATTACGTTTCGGGCGGTCGCGGCTAAACGTGATGATCCATTAGGACAATCCTATAAACGGGCGTTTGGGAACCCCAATCAAAATACGCATACAGGAGTGAATGTCAAATCAGGTTATTTAGCTAAGCGAGGGGATCGCTGGTTTATTCGTCCTGCGCGTAAGATGAACGGGGAAATTCTAGCCCTCGTGCCGGATCGTCGTGAGGTGACTGAAGGTGTACAGGGATTGAAACATTTTAATCATCCCAACTATCAAGTACAACACCATGAAGTGCGGTATGAACAAGGCAAAAAAGGGATTACTCGTGTGTATACACCGAGTGGCGACCAACAACCAACTGCAATGTTGGTTTGTACGGGGAACATGTTAGAAACAGATCAAGGGAAAACCAAAAGCCCCCGTAAAAAATATGCATTAGTTGGCTTAGTGGATGACAAAGCCAAACCACTACCGATTTCTGATGCGGTGGTTTGGGGGTATCGCGATTCGCTTACCCCATTTTTGCAAGAGAAGCCATTTGATTCTGAACTCGGTATCTTGAAAAAAGGGAATCCAGTCTTTTATCTGACCGATGATCGGGGTCAGGTGAGTATGTTTGGGCATACCCCTAACTTCCGCATGGCACACTCAACTCGTTCACAAGAAGACGGACGCCCCCGACCAATTACTCCCCAAGATCGCGTGCCACCTGCACATCACAATGAACAGGTGATGGATTATGCTGAAGCGCTGTTTGGGGTAGTTCGCCAACAAAAAGTTGAGGATGGCGCATCTCAAGCCATCGCTGGGCGGGTATCGGTGACAAGTGCAACGGTGGTTAAAAATGAAGCATATGAAGATGAGTTCACACCCAAGATTTTGAACTCCCCGAAACCAACCACCTTCCAGCACTACCTTGAACAACCCGATGGTGTTGATACCCCCAAACCAGATTTGTATCACTATGGCAAAAAGGATGCACGGTTACGTGGGCATAAATTGTATTGGCGACAAAAAGTGCGTGCAACAGATGTTCATGCTGATCCCGCACGGGTGAAAAAGTCGCCTAAAGTGTATACACGGATACGCCCCATTCGTGAACATACCACGTTTGAATTTAAAGTTCACTTTGATAATCTTTCCGATATCGAATTGGGCATTTTGGCATGGGCGTTAACCTTTGGTGATGATCCCAATGCGTGCCACATGTTAGGTATGGGCAAGCCCTATGGATTAGGTGTTGTGAAGCTACGTGCCCAACTGCATCGCTGTGACCGCCAAGCACGTTATAGAACCTTATTTGGTGCGGATGGCAATTGGTCAACGGGCTATACACCAGAAACGCCAGAAGATTATGGGCAATACATCGAAGCCTTTAAAGCAGTCATGCACGATCAATTTCAACAGCCATTTGATGACCAACCGCATATCCAAGCCTTGCTGCATATGGCGCAATTGGGTAGTGGTTAAAAGGTAAGTGATGAAAAGAGATATAATGCTGCTTATCATGATAAAAGAAACCGTTACCTATAACTGTAGTCGGTGTGGCAGCATTAATATCGTGCGCAATGGTACGAATAAATGCGGGAATGCGCAATATCATTGTAAAGACTGTGATGCGTACCGCGTTTTAAAACCACAATGCCGCCACACC
>JGI12316J15310_10000193_pt9 | contig 53249 bp, 47 predicted proteins | sample MarCyaLeptolynsp_FD_15310 | JGI IMG/M metagenome (IMG submission 15310) | reverse complement strand
CGTCGCCGGGTCCGACGGGTCTCGCGGTTCGAGGAACTCGACGCCGCCGACCTCAATCGCATCATCGTCGCGTTCAACCGCAACGCCATCCTGAACCGCCGGGCGGCCCTGGCGTCAGCGGCGTCCGCCGCGTTCTTCGCGATCAGTTTCGCTGTCGGAACGTTTCTTGCCGGATAGAGGATGATCGTCTGAGACGGAATCGCGTCGCGATGCCGGTTTGGACGTGACTCATGGTCTTGTTCAATAAGTTAGAGCAAATCCAGATGCCTCGTCGCGATCGCTGGCGATCGCGTCAATCCATGACTTGCTTTAGGCTTGGAGCGTGTCGGCTACCGGGGGGCGATGTTGGTGAGCGCCGCCGCCAGGTCGTCGGACAGGGTCTTGCCGAGCCGTACCACGCCCGTTCCCTTGGGCAGATCGGCGAGCTCTGGATGACCCCGGTCGAACGACGTCACCACGGCGCAGGGGATGCCCGCCGTCGCCTTGATCGACTTCAGCGCGGCGATCAATTCGACGCCCGACAAGCCGTCCATGACAGCCGAGGTCAGCACCACGTCCGGCTTCTCCGTCGCCGCCAGCCGGATGGCGTCGAACGGATCCAGCGCGGTCTGCGCCAGGAACCCGCAATTCGCCAGTTCGCGCGACAGCATGTGCCCCATGGTCCGGGCCCGGATCACGACCAGCGCGCGCCCTGGCTGGGCGGTCACGCTGGTCGGGTCGAACGCCGCCAGGACGGGAAGACCCGATAGGATCGCCGAGGCCCGGCTCGAGTCGGGCTCCTTACCGATGTCGATGAGGTCCGACATGATGTCGACGAAGCGCTGATACTCCTCGATCGGCAGGGTCCCACCGTCGAGCGTGGCCGCCATGTAGTCCTCGAAGCGGTGTGCGGCGGTCGCCAGGGTGCGGAATTGGAAGTTCGCCGCCGCCCCCTTCACGCTGTGCACCTCGCGCGACAGATCCAACACGGCCTCTCGATTGGCCCCGCCCTTGCCCACGAGGTTGGTCAGCGAGACCTGCATCCGGGCCATTCGGTCGGTCGAATCGCCGAGGAATTCCTGGGTCAGGTTCGCGACGATATCGTCGATCATTGCCATAGTCGCTATTCCCCCTGGGGTCGTCCGCCACGAATCGTGCCGATCCTGGCACCGGGCCGGTTAACGTTCAATCAACGCCGCGTCTAGAGCAAATCATGTTTTGACTCGATCGCCAGCAATCGCGACGAGGCAGGTGAATTTGCTCTATCTTATTGAACAAGAGCATGACTGACGTCAAAGCCGGCGTCGCGGCGCGATTCCGTCTTAGACGATCACGCTCTCGTCATGGCGCCAACCGCGTTGACCAGCACCCGCGCCGCCGTCAGCGCCGAGAGCCCGTCGCGGTCGCGTTCCGGGATGAACTCGATCAGGTCGAAGGCGCACAGGGTCGCCTTCTCCGCCACGCCGGCGATCAGATCGATCACTTGGGTGTAGGTCAGCCCCCCCGGTGTGGGCGCGATCACAGCCTTCATAATCGCCGGATCCAGGGCGTCGCAGTCGAGCGTGATGAGACAGTTGGCACCCGCCGGCACGTGGGCGAGCGCCGCCTCGACCCCGGCGTGGTGGACGGCGCGGGCGGTCACGATCCGCGCACCCCAGTCCTCGGCGATCTCGACCTCCGCGCGCCGGGCCGAGCCCAGGCCGCGGATGCCGACCTGCACGATCCGCTCCACATGCGCCATCTCGGAGGCCCGGCGCATGGTGCTGGAGAAGCCGAACCGCTCGCCCCGGCGCTCCTCGCGCCAGTCGATATGGGCGTCGACCTGCACGATGGTGAGCGGCCCGAGCGGCGCCAGCCCCTCGATGAACGGAATCGGCGTGGAGTCGTCGCCGCCGATCATGATCGGCGCGGCACCAGCGGCGACGATTTCGGCCGTGGCCGCGCGGATCCTCTCCCGGTTGCCCGGCCCGTCGAGCGGCGTCGTCCTCAGATTGCCGGCGTCGAGAAACGCGAGGCCGCCGTCCGCGTCGAGCGGTCGCCCGAGGTCGAAATCCCAGTGATCGGTCCAGCCGGCATCCTCGTTCAATGCGCGGCGCAGCACGTCGGCGGTACCGGCCAGCGCCTCGTTGGAGAACTCCGGATAGGGCGTGCCGTGCGGCGCCCCGAACAGCACCACGTCGGCCTCCGCCAGAGGCAGGTCCGTCCGGGCGCCGAAGAAGGCGGGATCGGGCGCGGTGGTGTCCAGGGTCATGGCCGGCTCCTCAATGCGCCGTCGCCCAGCTCTCGCCCCAGCCCGCCTCGGCGATCAGCGGGACCGAGAGGTTCAGGACCGGCGCCGCCGCCCCCTCCATCACCTCGCGCACCAGGGCCGCCGTTTCCTCGACATCCGCCTCGGGCACCTCGAACAGCAGCTCGTCATGCACCTGCAGCAGCATGCGGGCCTTCGAGTCGGCCCGCTGGAGGGCGGCTGGCAGGCGCACCATGGCGCGCTTGATGATGTCGGCCGCGGTCCCCTGGATCGGTGCGTTGATCGCCGCGCGCTCGCCGAAGTTCCGCATCGCCGGGTTCTTCTCGCGGATCGCCTTGATGTGCACCTTGCGGCCGAACCGGGTCTCGACGTAACCGGTCTCATGGGCGCGCTTCTTCATGTCGTCCATGTAGTCGCGGATGCCGGGGAAGCGCTCGAAATACGCGTTGATGTAGTTCTGCGCCTCGCCCTGGGGGGTGCCGAGCTGGCGCGCCAGGCCGAAGCCGGAGATGCCGTAGATGATGCCGAAATTGATCGCCTTGGCCTTGCGCCGGGTCTCCGGCGTCATCTCGTCCAGCGGCACGCCGAACACCTCCGAGGCCGTCTGGGCGTGAATGTCGATGCCGTCGCGGAAGGCGGCGCGCATGGTCTCGAGCCCGGCGATGTCGGCCACCAGACGCAGCTCGATCTGCGAATAGTCCACCGACAGCAGCACGTTGCCCGGTTCGGCGACGAAGGCGGTGCGGATCTTGCGCCCCTCCTCGGTGCGGATCGGGATGTTCTGCAGGTTCGGGTCGTTCGACGATAGCCGTCCGGTGGCGGCGCCGGTCATCGAATAGGAGGTGTGAACCCGTTTCGTATCCGGATTGATGTCGTTGACCAGGGAATCGGTATACGTCGACTTCAGCTTGGCGATCTGGCGGTAGTCGAGGACCTTTTCCGCCAGCTCGATGCCCTGGGCCGCCAGCCCCTCCAGCACGTCCGCGCCGGTACCGTAAGCCCCGGTCTTGCCTTTCTTGCCGCCGGACAGGCCCATCTTGTCGAACAGGATCTCGCCGAGCTGCTTCGGCGAGGCGACGTTGAACTCCTCCCCGGCAAGGGCGTGGATCTCGCCCTCGCGCTCGACCAGCCGCTTGGCGAAATCCGCCGACATGTCGTTGAGGATCTGCGGGTCGACCTTGATGCCGTTGCTCTCCATCTCGACCAGCACCGGGATCAGCGGCCGCTCCAGGGTCTCGTAGACCGTGGTCAAGCGCTCCTCGACCAGGCGCGGGCGCAGGGTCTGGTGCAGGCGCCAGGTCATGTCCGCGTCCTCGGCGGCGTAGTCCCGCGCCTTCTCCAGGCCGACCTCGGCGAAGGTGATCTGGCTCTTGCCCTTGCCGCAGACCTCCTCGTACTTGATGTTGCGGTGCTCGAAATGCATCAGCGACAACTCATCGAGCCCGTGGCCGTGCATCCCGCCCTCCAGGACGTAGGAGGCGCACATGGTGTCGTCGAGCGGCGCCACCGCCATGCCGCCATTGGCCGGCCGGCTGAGCACGAGGCAGTCGTACTTGGCGTTGTGCGCGACCTTGAGGACGGCCGGGTTCTCGAACAGCGCCTTGAGCGCCGCCACCGCCGCGTCGAACGGGACCTGGTCCGGCGCGTCACCGTCCCCGGCGCCGCCGAGCAGCTCGCCTTGGGCCTGGGCGCCCACGTGGCGCAGCGGAATGTAGCAGGCCCGGCCAGGCGCCAGCGCCAGGGAGACTCCCACCAGCTCCGCGCGCATGGCGTTCAGCGAGGTCGTTTCGGTATCGAACGCGACCGTTCCCTGGGCCTCGGCGGCGGCGATCCAGGTCTCCAGCGCCGCCATCGTCGTCACCAGCTCGTAGCCGGCGGCCTCGCCGGTCGGGGCGGAGACCGCGCCGGCGGTCGCGCTCTCCCCCGCCGCCTGTCCCGCTTCGCTCTCGAAGCGAGCGATCAGGCGCTTGAAATTCTGCTCGCGCAGGAACGTCAGCACCTGGTCATGGTCGATCGCCTTGACCGCCAGATCGGCCAGGGTCTCCGGCACCTCGACGTCGTCCTTCAGGGTGACGAGCTGCTTGGAGATACGGGCGAGCTTGGCGTTCTCGATCAGGTTCTGGCGGCGCTTGGGCTGCTTGATCTCCTCGGCCCGCTCCAGGAGCGTCTCGAGATCGCCGTACTCCTCGATCAGCTGGGCCGCGGTCTTGACGCCGATTCCGGGCACGCCGGGCACGTTGTCGACACTGTCGCCGGCCAGCGCCTGCACATCGACCACCCTATCCGGGCCCACACCGAACTTCGCGACGACCTCGTCCGGCCCGATCGGCACGTTCTTCATCGGATCGAACATGTCGACCCCGTCGCGCACCAGCTGCATCAGGTCCTTGTCCGAGGAGACGATGGTCACCCGCCAACCCTTCTCCCGCGCCTGGCGCGCGTAGGTGGCGATGATGTCGTCGGCCTCGAAGCCGTCCATCTCGATGCAGGGCGCGTTGAACGCGCGGGTCGCCTCGCGGATCAGCGGGAACTGCGGGATCAGGTCCTCCGGCGCGTCCGGGCGCTGGGCCTTGTAGTCGGGGTAGATGTCGTTGCGGAAGCTGACCCGGGCGGCGTCCAGGATCACAGCCATGTGGTCGGCTTCCAGGTCGTCGATCAGCCGGAGCAGCATGTTGGAGAAGCCGAACACCGCGTTGACCGGCGTTCCGTCCGGCCGCGTCATCGGCGGCAGCGCGTGATAGGCGCGGAAGATGTAGCCGGAGCCGTCCACCAGGTAGAGGTGGCTCTGGCCGGGTTCGGCCGGGGTCGGGATGTCGGTCTCGGAGTCGGCCATGGGAGCGGTCCGCGTCGGGTGGGAATCGCGGCGACTCTAGCCGAGCGCCGGGACCCAGGCCACCGTTCACGGCGCCCCGCGCGCCATCAGGGATCCTCGACCTCGAGGGCGGCGAGATTGTCCAGGATGGTCCGCAGGTATCGGCTCAGTTGCCGGGCCTCCCCGGCGTCGAGTCCGCGCAGCATGCGTGTCTGACGCCGCAGCGCCGTCGCCAGGATCTCGTCGTGCAGCGCCGTACCCGCGGCGGTCAACCGCCACAGCCGGCGCTGGCGATAGCTTTCGGGCACATCCGCCGCCGCCAGGCCCTTGCCCTCGAGGCGGGCCAGCGCCCGGCTCACCGCCGCCTTGTCGATGTCAATGACGGTGCTGGCCCGGGTCACCGGGATGTTCGGCTCGGCGGTCAGCATCACCATCATGCGCCAGTCGATCGCGGCCAGGCCGTGATGGCGCAAAAGATACCGCGACCATATCCGGGTGAACCGATTGGCGGCGAAGATCAGCAGGACCGAGGGCGCCTCGGCGAGATCAAGGGTCGCCGGTTCCGCCGTCGCGTCCTGTCCCCTCGGCATTTCCGTCATCGCGGGTCTGTCCCCTCCGGTTGCGCCGCCAACGCTATCCGCGGGCCGGGCGGTGAACAATGGCTCGTTGTTGACACGACAACAACGAGCCATCAGACTTGCCCGCATCCGGATCTTCCACCGACGGGATGATCATCAGGGAGAGCGTCATGACGAAGATCGTCGCCGAGGCACGGCTCAAAACGCCGCCGCCGCCGACCTCCGAGATCGGCGCCGCCTTCCGCGCCTTCGAGCAGGAGGGGATGGACGCCCTCTACGCCCGCGCCCGGGCCGAGGAACCGGTCTTCCACGCGCCGGAGATCGGCTATTGGGTGGTCACCCGCTATGACGACATCCGCGCCATCCTGAAGGATCCGGTGCGGTTTTCTGCCGCCAACGCGCTCACCCCGGTCAAGGCCCTGCCGGCCGAGGCGGTGACGCTGCTGCGGGACGGCGGGTTCACCGTGCAGCCGGTCCAGGTGAACTCCGACCCGCCGGTCCATGGCCGCATCCGCGACGTGGCCAAGCAGTTCCTCAACGCCAAGCGGTTCCTGTCCTATCAGGAGCCGATCCGCGACCTGGTCGAGGAATACGCCGACAGGCTGGAGGGCCGGCACGAAATCGACCTGGTCAAGGTCATGACCTACGACCTGCCCGCCCGGGTGATCTTCCTGCTGATGGGCATTCCCGATGTCGACACCGCGGACATCAAGCGCTGGGCCGACAACCGTCTGCTCGTCACCTGGGGTCGGCTCGGCGACGACGCGCAGATCGATGCGGCGCGCGAGATGCTGGACTATTGGAACTACTGCAAGGCCCTGGTCGACGCCCGGGTCGCGGCGCCGGCCGACGACTATCCGAGCGCGCTTCTGCGCCTCCGCAACGGCGACGACACGGTGCTCACCCTCAACGAGGTGGTGTGTCTGGTGTTCGGTATCCTGCTTGCCGGCCACGAGACCACGACCAACGCCTCGACCAACATCGTGCGCGCGCTGCTGCGCCAGCGCGACGCCTGGGAACGCCTCTGCGCCGAGCCGACCCTGGTGCTGAACGCGGTCGAGGAAGGGCTGCGCTTCGCCACCAGCGTGGTGAACTGGCGCCGGGTGGCACGGGAGCGGGTCGACATCGCCGGCGTGACGATCCCCGAAGGCGCCGACCTGCTGCTGGCGCTGGCCTCGGCCAACCGGGACGAGGCGGTGTTCAGCGCCCCCGACACCATCGACCTGGAGCGCCGCAACGCCCGGAACCATCTCTCCTTCGGTGTCGGGATCCATACCTGCATCGGCGCGCCGCTCGCCCGCCTGCAGCTCCGGATCGTGCTGGAAACGCTGACCCGGAGATTCCCCGACATGACCCTGGTCGAGGGCCAGGACGAGGACTGGGTGCGCACCATCAGCTTCCGCGGGCCGCAGCGGTTGCTGGTGCGCCCTCACGGCTGACGCCGGCTCTCACGCAAGCTTGAGCACCCGCGACCCGGGGGATGCTGGCGCACGGCGCCGGTGTCCCCATATGGATGGCCAGAGAAAACGACCTCGGGACAGGATCATGGCTTCGACGCTTCTTCTCCGGACCGCTGCCACGCTCTCGCTTGCACTGGTCCTGGCCTTGTCTGCACCGCCGGCCGCCAATGCCAGCGAGGACCCGGTCTACACCAGCTTCCTCTCGGATCTTGCCGTCGATGGGTACGACCCGGTCGCCTATTTCACCGAGGGGCGGCCGGTCGAAGGGTCGGCCGAGTACGAGGTCGAGTACAACGGCGCCACCTGGCGATTCGCCTCGGCGCAGAACCGCGACGCCTTCGCCGCCAACCCGGCCGGATACGCGCCGCAATACGGTGGCTACTGCGCCTGGGCGGTGGCCCAGGGCTATACCGCCAGCGGCGATCCCTACGCCTGGCGCGTCATCGACGGCAAGTTGTACCTGAACTACAACGCCAGCGTTCAGCAACGCTGGGAACGTGACATCCCCGCCAACATCGAGGCCGGCGACGCCAACTGGCCGAAAGTCCTGGAGTAGGTCGACCTGGAACAGGTTCTAGCGTAGGTCGGGGGCGGCTCAGGCCGCGTGCTCGTCCTCGACCGCCGCGACCAGCACGTAGGTCCGGGAGCAGTACGGGCACACCACCTTGTGCTCGTCCTCCGGGATCTCCAGGAACACCCGCGGGTGGCCGAGGGGACCGTTGCCGCCGTCGCAGGCGACACGGTGTGTCGTCACTTCGATCGTCTCGAACGCGTCCGTGCTCGCCGCCGCCATGGCCCGTTCCTCCGCGTTGCCCGCGCTTGTTCCCGTGATCGCCGGATGATACCCACGACCGCGTCTGCCGCAAGGATTTGATCAGTCGGATGGGTTCATGACCGCGGCGCGCCGCTTCTTCGCCCTGGTGGCCTTCGCCTTCGCCTTGGCCCTCGCCGCCGCCTGCGCCCCGCAGATCGCCCCGCCGGGCGACGAGACCGTCGCGCCCCGGCTCGAGGCCCGGCCTTTCGCGGTCATGGATGACGGCAGACGCCTGCCGCTGACCGTCTGGCCGGCCGACGGGGAGGCGGCCGCCGGCGTGGTGGCGCTGCACGGCTTCGGCGACTATGCCAACGCCTTCGCCGATCTCGGTCCGGCCCTGGCCGCCGCCGGCGTGACCGTCTATGCCGTCGATCAGCGTGGCTTCGGCCAGGCGCCGGGCTTCGGCGCCTGGCACGGCCACCGCCGGCTGGCCCGCGACGCCGAGGCCCTGGTCCGCCTGGCCAAGGCGGAGTTGCCGGACCGGCCGGTCTATCTGCTGGGCGAGAGTATGGGCGGGGCGGTGGCGATGCTCGTGCTGGCCGACGGCGACACCGCCGCCGACGGGGCCGTGCTGTCGGCGCCGGCGGTCTGGGGGCGCGACTGGATGCCGTTGGTCCAGACCCTCGGCCTCGACATCCTGGCGCATACCATGCCCTGGCTGCCGCTGGAGCCGCGTGGCATCCGCATCACGCCGAGCGACAATGTCGAGATGCTTCGGGCGCTGTCCCGTGACCCGCTGTTCATCAAGCGCCCCAGGGTCGATGCCGTGCACGGTCTGGTGGCTTTGATGGACGCCGCCCAGGCGGCGGTGCCGGACGTGGCGCGCCCGGTCCTGGTGCTGTACGGGCGGCGCGACGATCTGGTACCGCGCGCGCCAACCTGCGCCATGCTCGCCCGTCTACCCGAAGATCGCCGGGTCGCGCTCTACGCCGAGGGCTATCACATGCTGTTCCGCGACCTCGCCGGCGACACGGTGAGCGCCGACATCGCCGCCTGGACCCGCGATCCCCAGGCCTCCCTCCCCTCGGGGTCCGAAGTGGGGCCCGACACTCTGTCCGGTTTCTGCGGCGTCGGCCGCTAGAGACGGATCACGGCTGCGTCCGGCGTGTCAGCGAACAGCCGGGCGACCTGATCGGCCCGCCGCTCCAGGATCCGGCGCTGGTTCAGGTACCCCTTATCGGTGATCTCGCCGGTATCGACATCCGGTGGTGCCTCCAGAATCACGGCGCGGGCGATGCGCGTGCTGGACGCCGGGTTCGCGGCGTTGTGCCGGGCGAGACCGTCGCGGATCTCCGGCACCGTCGCCCCCGGGCCGGCGAAAATCAGCAGGCCGAGGGCGTCGCGGTCGTGACCGGCGATCACCACGTCGCTGACCGCGTGGCCGCAGGCGGCGATCACCGCGACCCGCAACGCGCCGACGCTGACCCAGGTCCCGGTCGAGAGCTTGAAGTCCTCGGCGAGCCGGCCGTCGAAGAGGATGCCGGCATTCGGGTCAGTCGGGTCGGCGAGGCGGACCGCATCCCCCGTCAAGAACCAGCCGTCGGCGTCGAACGCCGCCGCCGTCAGGTCGTCGCGCCCCAGATAGCCCGGCGTGATGTTCGGCCCCTTCAACGCGATCTGTAGCTTGTCGCCGGTCGGTAGCAGCCGGGCCTCGGTGCCCGGCACCGGCACGCCGACGACGCCGGCCCGCGCCAGGGGCAGGTGCGCGGCCAGCGCCATGGGGGCCGTCTCCGTCGTGCCGTAGCACGTGGTCAGCACCGGTAACTCGCCGGTCGCCGCCACGCCCAGGGCCTCGATACGCTGCCACAACGATTGCGGCAGGGTGGCGCCGGCGTAGAACACGAACTCCAGCTCCGAGAAGAACCGGTCGCGCAGCGCCGCATCGGCCTCCAGGTACGGCAGCAGCATGTCGAGGCCGCGCGGCACGTTGAAATGCAGCGTCGCCGTCACGCGGCGCAGGTTCTCGACCGTCCGCGAGATCCGTTCCGGCGTCGGCCGGCCGTCATCGATGTAGAGCGTGCCGCCATGGCTGATGGCGATGCCCAGGTTCTGGTTGCCGCCGAAGGTATGGCTCCACGGCAGCCAGTCCAGCATCACCGGCCGGCGCGCGCCGAGGCATGTCCAGACCTGGCCGAGGGCGGCCTGGTTCGAGGCCAGCATGCGGTGGGTGTTGATCACGCCCTTGGGCACGCCGGTGGAGCCGGAGGTGAAGAGGATCTTGGCCACGCTGTCCCCGGTCACAGTCGGCAGAGTGCCCGCCGGCGTGGAGGCGAGATCGGCGACATTGCCGACGACCTCCGCCCCGTCGAAATCGACCGCCGCCAGGGCGCGCGCGAAACGATCGACCCCTTCGGCCAGGACCAGTCCCGGCCGGACCAGGGCAACGATCTGCGTCAGCTTGTCGAAATCGCGCGACAGCAGCGAATAGGCCGGCGAGACCGGACAGAACGGCACGCCGGCGCGAAACGCCCCCAGCATCAGCAGCGCCTGGTCGACCGAGTTCTCCGACAGCACCATGACCGAGGCGACGTCGCGGGCGATGAGCGCGGACGCGATCCGCCGGCTCAGCCTCGCCGCCTCGGCGAAGCTCACCGCCTGCCATCCGTCGCCGGACCGCTCCGCCACAAAGGTGCGCCCCGGAGCCTCGGCCGCCCAGCGGTCCAGGTGGTCGATGATGGTCTCGGGGTAAGGTGCCTCGGGCGTGCGGGGGCGGAGATGCAGGGCGCCGTCGGCGTCGCGGCGCAGGTCGATGTCAGGCGGCGCGAAGGGGGCCCGCTTGCGCCGAGCCGTCATCCGCCGTCCCGGATCACGGCGAGGAACCGCGCCCCGAACTTCTCCAGCTTGGCCTGGCCGACGCCATGGATCCCGGCGAAGGCCTCCAGGCTGTCCGGCCGACGCTCGGCGAGCTCGATCAGGGAGCGGTCGTGCAGCACCGTGTAGGCCGGCAGCGACAGCTCGCGGGCGATGACCCGCCGCTCCTCCTTTAACGCCCGAAGAAGATCCGCGTTCTCGGGCGAAACGGTCGGCGTGCCGCGCTCCCGGCCCGCGCTCCTGGCGCGCTTGGCGGTGTCGCGGCGCAGGGTCACCGCCGCCTCGCCCTTGAGCACTGGACGCCCGGCCTCGCCAACGGTCAGGCCGCCATAGCCGGCGGTGTCGATGGCGACGATTCCGCTGGCGACCAGCTGGCGGATCACCGAGCGCCAGCCGTTGCGGTCGAACTCGGTGCCGATGCCGAAGGTCGGCAGGGCGTCGTGGCCGTGACGCTGCACCGCCTCGGTCTTGCCGCCGAGCAGAACGTCGACGATGTGCCCGGCGCCGAAGCGTTGACCCGTGCGCAGGATCGCCGACAGCACCTTCTGGGCCGGCACCAGGCCGTCCAGGGTCTCCGGCGGCTCGCGGCAGGTGTCGCAGTTGCCGCAGGGCGCGGCCAGCGGCTCGCCGAGGGCCGCGAGCAGCGCCTGGCGGCGGCAGCCGGCGGTCTCGCAGATGCCGAGCAGGGTGTTCAGGCGGCGATGCTCGATCCGGCGCTGGTCCTCGCTCGCCCCGCTTTCGTCGATGAAGCGGCGGCGCTGGGCGATGTCGGCGAGGCCGTAGAGCATCTGCACCGTCGCCGGCAGGCCGTCGCGCCCGGCACGGCCGATCTCCTGGTAGTAGGCCTCGACCGAGCCCGGGACGTCGGTGTGGAAGACGAATCGCACATCCGGCTTGTCGATGCCCATGCCGAACGCGATGGTCGCGCAGACGACGATGCCGTCCTCGGTGACGAAGCGGTCCTGGTTGGCGGCGCGGACCTCCGGATCGAGGCCGGCGTGGTACGGCACCGCAGTGATGCCCTGGCGGTTCAGGCTGGCGGCCGTCTCCTCCACCGCCCGGCGCGACAAGCAGTAGACGATGCCGCTCTCGCCCTTGCGCTCCTCCAGGAAGGCGAGGAGCTGCTTGGCCGGCGACCGCTTCTCGGCGATGCGCAGGTCCAGGTTCGGCCGGTCGAAGCCGAAGACGAAAACCTCCGCCTCGCCGCCGCCCCCTTCTTTACTTCCACAGAGCCGGTCGACGATGTCGCGCCGCGTGGCCGCGTCGGCGGTGGCGGTGAAGGCGGCGGTCGGCACCGCCAGGCGTTCGCGCACCCGGGCGAGCGTCAGGTAGTCGGGACGGAACGCGTGGCCCCACTGGCTGATGCAGTGCGCCTCGTCGACCACCAGCCGGGTGACGCCGATCTCCGAGAGGTCGTCGAGGATGCCGTCCAGCGCCAGACGCTCCGGCGCGATGTACAGCAGGCGCAGCTCGCCGGACCGGGCCAGCCGCCAGGCATCCGCGTTGGCGCCGGGCGGGTTGCCCGAATGCATGGCCGCCGCCGACACCCCCTGCAGGCGCAGCGAGCGGACCTGATCCTCCATCAGCGCGATCAGCGGCGAGACCACGACCGTGAGCCCGCCGTCCATCACCGCCGGCAGCTGGAAACACAGCGACTTGCCGGCCCCGGTCGGCATGACGGCGACCGTGTCGTTGCCGGCCAGGATGCTGTCGATCACCGCGCGCTGGCCGGGCCGGAACTCGGCGAAGCCGAACACGTCGTGCAGCGCCGTCTCCGGGCAGCGGCCGGGGGCGGGGATCAGGGAATCGTCGGAATCCGGATGGGCGAGCGCCATAGCTTGAGGGGTAGCACCGCCCTGGTCGCCGGTCATCGCCCTCACGCTCCTCGGCGCCACGCGGGGATTTCACCGCTGCGGATACGGGCGGCGGCGGCCGCGAATCGCATCCGATCCGTCATCCCGGGTCGAGCCCGGGATGACGAGATGGTGCTACCCCCGGCCGACGAACGGCATCTTCGTCGCCATCACCGTCAGGGTCTGGATGTTCGCTTCCGGCGGCAGGCTGGCCATGTAGACGATGGCGTTGGCGACGTTGCTGACATCCATCATCGCCTCCGGCTTGATCTCGCCGTTGGCCTGCTTCACCCCGGTCTTCATCCGCGCCGCAAGCTCGGTGACCGCGTTGCCGACATCGATCTGGCCGACCGCGATATCGTATTGCCGTCCGTCGAGCGACGCCGTCTTGGTCAGGCCGGAAACCGCATGCTTGGTCGCGGTATAGGGCATGCTGTCGGGCCGCGGCGCGTGGGCGGAGATCGAGCCGTTGTTGACGATGCGCCCGCCCATCGGCGTCTGCGCCTTCATCACCCGGAAGGCCTCGCGGATCACCCAGAAGCAGCCGGTCAGGTTGACGTCGACCACCGCGCGCCACTGGTCGTCGGAGAGCTCCTCCAGCGGAATGCCTGGCGCGTTCATGCCGGCGTTGTTGAAGATGAAATCGACCCGTCCGAACGCCGCGACCGTCTTGTCGAACAGCGCCTTCACCGCCGCCGGGTCGGTCACGTCGGTCGGCACCGCCAGCGCCCGGGCGCCGTCGGCGCCGGCCTCGGCCTTCGTGCTCTCGAGCGCATCCGCCCGCCGGCCGGCCAAGGCCACGCTCCACCCGTCCTTGAGCAGGGCGAGCGCGCTCGCCTTGCCGATCCCGGAACCCGCCCCGGTGACGATCGCGGATTTCACTTCGCTCATGACCACATTCCCTCCCGATTGAGATCCGAGCCCGATGGCGGGCTTTGCCGGGACGGTAGCACCCGGCCTGCCACCGGCACAGACGGCAATCGCCGACACGATTGCCGGCGGAGGATGGCGCGATATAGTGAGGCGACCACAGGTTCCCGGGGACCCGCATGCTCGTCACCTGCCCGAAATGCGAACAGAAGTTCAAGGTGCCCGACAAGGCGCTCGGCACCAAGGGCCGCAAGCTGAAGTGCAGCAACTGCGAGCACAAGTGGCACCAGAAGCCGAAGCCCAAGGCCAAGCCGAAACCCGCTCCCGAGGACCCCGTCGCGGCCGAGGAGGCGCTGCCGCCGGAGCCCGAGGAGGCGCTGGACGAGCCGCTGGAGGAGGGGCTCGGCGAGGATCAGCCCGCCCTGGACGAGGAGATGGATCCGCCGCCGCTCGGCGACGTCTCCCGGTTTCGCGCCATGCGCGGCGGCGAGACCGAGAAGAAGGCGCGGCCCATCGTGCTCTACGTCCTGCTGGGCCTCGCCGTGGCGATCCCGGCGGGCCTGCTGATGGCGCGCACCACGCTGGTCCACGCCTGGGCACCGAGCGCCCTGCTCTATGACACCATCGGCATGCCGGTGCATGTGCCCGGCGAGGATCTCGTGCTGCAGAACGTCTACGTGGAGCGGCGCCAGGAAGGCACCGTCGAGGTGTTGATCGTCCATGGCGAGGTCCGCAATCCGGGCGAGGGTCTGGTCAGCATGCCGTCCCTGCGGGCCACGATCCTGGACGAGGGGGGACAGACGCTGGCGAGCTGGCTGTTCACCACCGAGACCTATCAGCTGCTGCCCGACGAGAAGACCGCCTTCACCTCGGAGTTCGCCAATACAGCCGCCGGTGCGGCGCGGGTGAATGTTACCTTCACGGACGAGCGCCCGGGGGCCGGGCTCGGCTATTGAGCGGGGCCGACGATCTGGGCCCCTGTCCGCTGTGCGGGCGACCGATGGTGGCGGGTCCCAGCGTCGATCGCCATCACTGGGTCCCCAAGAGCGAGGGCGGTCGCGCCGCCGAGCCCATGCACACGGTCTGTCACCGCAAGATCCACAGCGTCCTCGACGAGCGCAGCCTAGCCCGCGACTACGACACGCCCGAGAAACTGCGCGCCCATCCCGAGATCGCGAAGTTCCTGAGCTGGATCGCCGGCAAGCCGCCCGCCTTCACCAGCCGGCACCGCGGCGCGCGGCGACGGTGACGCACACCCCGCGCCGGGGGTGATCAGTAGAGGTTGTTCTTCTCGGAGTCCTCGATCCGCCGATCGGCCTCGGCGACGTCGACGCCCTCGACCTGGTCGGCGATCATCTGGCCGAGCGACGGCAGGGTGGCGCGCTCGACCCGGTGATCCTCGGCCCAGAGCTTCGAGCGGACCAGCGCCTTGGCGCAGTGCAGGTACATCTCCGCCACCTCGACCAGGATGCCGGTCTTCGGCAGGCGCTCGCGGATCTCGAACCGGGTCAGCATCGCGGTGTCGGCGATCACCCGCGCCCGGCCGTTAACCCGCAGGGTCTCGTTGACACCCGGAATCATGAACAGGATCCCGACACCGGGGTTCTCGGTGAGGTTGGAGAGGGTGTCGATCCGGTTGTTGCCGGGACGGTCCGGGATCAGCAGCGTGTGATCGTCCAGAACCGCCACGAAGCCGGGTGCGTCGCCCTTCGGCGAGACGTCGCCGAGCCCATCGGCACCCTGGGTCGAGATCACCAGGAACGGCGAGAGCTCGATGAACCGGCGGGCGTGTTTGTCGAGATGCGTGAGCTGCTTGCTCGCAGCCAGCCGACTCGGCGTTCCGTAGATCTCACGCAGCGCGGATTCCGTTGCCAGGGCATCCACTGTGCCTGCTTCCATCGTACCGCTCTCCGATGTTGAGCCGCATTCACGAAATCATGCGACTCAGTTAGACTTAAGGCGTTGGCAAGGACGCTAGCAGAGCGGCAGTCGCGGGACCATGGGCCATATGGCGGCAGGACAGAACCAGACGCGCAAGCTGACGCGGTTGATGGAGGGTGTGCTCGCCCGCTTCGACTACGACGGTTTGCTCGCCCTTGTGGTCGAGCCCGACGACGACAACCGGGCGCTGCTGGTGCGGGCCCTGGTCGAGCTCGGCTTCCCCATGCCATTGGACGCCCACAACGCCGCCGCCGCCCTGTATGCCGCCGAGGAACTGACACCGGCCCTGCTGATTCTGGACGCCAAGCTCGACGGGCCGGACGGAACCGACGGGTTCGAGCTGTTGCAGCGAATCCGCTCGGATTCGACCACGCTGCCCGACGACATCCCGGTCGTCCTTCTGGCCGGCACGGTCAACGACTTCGCCGTTCGGGAGGCCCAGCGCCTGGATGTCGACGTGCTGCTGACCAAGCCGGTCCCGGCCAAGCGGCTTCAGAACCGGGTCAACACGCTGCTGATGAAGCGGTTCGAGGACCGGGTGTCGTGGGAATAGGCGCCGCCCTCGCCGGCACGCCGGCGGCCGACGGCTTCCGGATGCCCGGTGAGTTCGAACCGCATGCCGGGACCTGGATGCTGTGGCCGGAACGCGGCGAGACGTGGCGCAACGACGCCCGGCCGGCCGAGGAAGCGTTCGCCGCCGTCGCCGAGGCGATCGTCGCCGCCGAGCCCCTGACCATCGGCGTGTCGTCCCGCCGGATCGACCGGGCGCGCGCCTGCCTGCCGCCGGCGGTCCGCCTGGTGGACATCGACAGCGACGACGCCTGGATGCGCGATGTCGGGCCGACGGTGGTGGTCAACGATGCCGGCGAGCGGCGCGCCGTCGACTGGACGTTCAACGCCTGGGGCGGAACGGTGCACGGCCTGTACTCCGACTGGCGAGCGGACGACGCGGTGGCCGCCGCCGTCGCCGACGCCGAGGACATGGCGCATTACCGCTCGGCCCTGATTCAGGAGGGCGGCGGGCTGCACAGCGACGGGCGCGGCACCGTCTTCGTCACCGAGGAATGCGTCCTGAGCGCCGGCCGCAACGGCGACCTGGGCCGCGCCGCCTGCGACGCCGCGCTGCGCGCCTATACCGGGGCGACGCAGGTCGTGTGGCTGTCGCGCGGCGTGTTCGAGGACGAAACCACCGGCCATGTCGACAATCTGCTGCACGTGCCGGCGCCCGGTCTCGTCATGCTGGCGGGGTGCGACGACCCGGCGGACCCGCAGTTTCAGCGGTCGCTCGACGCGCGGGTTCTGCTGGAGGAGGCGCGCGACGCCGACGGCGCCCCGTTCCGGGTGATCCAACTGCCGATGCCGGGGCCGCTGCACCTGACCGAGGACGAGGCGGCCGGCCTGGTCCCGGCGCCCGGCGGAAAGCCGCGGACCGCCGGCGACCGGCTGGCCGGGTCCTACGCCAACTTCTACCTGGTGGAGGGCCGGGTGCTGGTGCCGCTGCTCGATCCCCGCACCGACGACGAGGCCTGTCGGATCATCGCCGATACCCTGCCGGATCGCCGCGTCGTCGGCATCCCGGCACGGGAAATCCTCCTCGGGGGCGGCAACATCCACTGCATCACGCAGCAGATTCCGGCGGGATCGGCACAATAAATCCCTGACCGGGCCACGAAGTTGAACTATGTTCCTGCCCGTCCCGTCGAGCCCCAGTCCGACAAGCCGCTGCCAGGAGCCCCAGGTATGGCCCCCGATTCCGTGTCCGCCCGCCCCAATACCGCGCTGAAGCGCGGCCGCAAGTTCCTGAACACCCCCGGCCCGACCAACGTGCCGCAGCGCGTCCTGAACGCGATGCACCGCGACACCATGGACCTCAATGATCCGGAATTCGTCGAGGCCGCCGTCGAGTCCTTCGAGGGCCTCCGCAAGGTGTTCAAGACCGAGGGCGAGCTGTTCACCTATATCTCCAACGGCCACGGCGCCTGGGAGGCGGCCCTCGTCAACACGCTGAAGCCGGGCGATGTCGCCCTGGTGCCGGAGACCGGACACTTCTCGGGCAGTTGGACCGACATGGCCGAGGCGCTCGGCATCGTGATCCAGACCGTGCCGGGCAGCTGGCGCGAGGCGATGGATCCGGCCGCGGTCGGCCAGGCGCTCGCCGACGACAAGGAGGGCCGGATCAAGGCCGTCCTGCTGGTGCACACCGACACCGGCACCTCGATCACCAGCGACGTCCCCGCGGTGCGCAAGGCGATGAACGAGTCCGGCCACGACGCACTGCTGATGGTCGACACCATCGCCTCGCTCGGCACCACCGACTTCCGGATGGACGAATGGGGCGCCGACGTCGCCATCGCCGCCTCCCAGAAGGGCCTGATGATGCCGCCAGGCCTCGGTTTCTGCGCCGCCAACGAGAAGGCCATCGCCGTGCACAAGGCGAACGCCAACCCGCGACGCTACTGGGACTGGACGCCGCGCATGGCGGGGCCGGGCTACCGCACCTTCTGCGGCACCTCCCCGCAGCTGCAGATCTTCGGCCTGCGCGAGGGGCTGCGCACCCTGTTCGAGGAAGGGCTGGAGCGCTGTTTCGAGCGTCACCGGGTGCTCGCTCAGGCCACTCACAAGGCCGTCGACATCTGGTCCGGCGCCGGCGCGCTTGAACTGAACGCCGTCGTACCGGAGCAGCGCTCGGTCGGCGTGACCGCGATCCGCACCGCCGAGGGCATCGACGCGAACAGGATCCGCGAAGTCTGCCGCGACGAGATGATGGTCGGCCTCGGCGGCGGTCTCGGCGCGTTGAACGGCGTCGCGTTCCGCATCGGTCACATGGGCGACATGAACGCGCCGATGCTCTACGCGGCGATCGCGGCGGTTGAGTCGACCCTGAGCTTCCTGGACGTGCCTTACACGCCGGGCGGCGTCACCGCGGCGGTCGAGCACGTCACCGCCTACAAGAAGGCGAACGGGCCGACCACGTTCTGAGCCGCTGGCAGGCCCCTCAATTCGCCATCGAGCGGCGGTCGGGCGCGCGGCGGGTCCAGAATTCGCCCGCCCGGCCGATCGACTCGGTGCCGTAGAAATACGCCAGGTTGGCGCCATAGGCCGAGCGGATCGCCGACAGCCGGGCGTCGTAGGCACCCTGCGCCGCCGGGTCGCCCTCCAGGATCGCGATCGCCGTGTCGCCGCCGGCCATGCCGGTGAAGATCGCGTTCAGCAGCCCCTGGGACGACAGCGGATCGAGCGACAGCGCCGCGTCGCCCACGGCCAGCCAGCCGTCGCCGATCGGCGGGTCGGCCGATGCGCTATGGGCCGGTACGGCGGTCGGCGCATGGGTGACCGTCGTGCCGTCCAACTCCACCTCCCGCGCGATCATGCGGGTCCGGCGCAGCGCCGCCATGAACCCGTCGGCCGCCGAGAACTGCCGCAGGGACGGCCGGTCGCTGTCGGTGTGATAGGCGACGATGCGGTTACCGTTCGGCAGCGGCGCGGTGTACCACCACCCGTCGTCATCGGCCTCGATCCGGCTGAAACCGTCGCTCGACGAGGTCTCGTCGTGCCGCAGGACGGTGTAAAGCCCGGTCAGGCGATCCTGAATGCGCCGGCGCGCGCCGAGACGGTGGGCAATCGCCGCCGCCCGGCCCGTCGCGTCGATCAGCACGCCGGTGTCGAGCCGCCTGCCGGTCCCCGTCAGGACGCGCCAGCGCCCGTCCTCGCGCTCGAGGCCGTGCACCGTGTCGCCCCGACGAACCTCGACCCCCTGGCTCGCGGCGAAATGCCGCAGCGCCCCATCGAAGGAAGCGCGGTCGAGATGCCACCCCGTGCCGTGCGGATCGCGCACGAAGTCGTGGGTCGCGACCTGACCCTGCCCCCAAAGCGTGCGATTGCCGACATAGGGACGGTGGCCGCGCACCAGATGAAGCAGGCCAAGGTCATGCAGCAGTGGACGGCAGGCGGGCGGCAGGGACTCGCCGATTCTGCCTGCGTCCTCAGCGCCTTGTTCGAGGATCAGAACCCGGTGCTGGGGCGCGAGGCGCAATGCCGCGACAACCCCCGCCGGCCCCCCGCCAACGACGACCGCATCCCAGATCTCTCGCCCCTCGGTCATCTAGTCAGTTTATCAGGCGCAACCTTGCGTATGTACCCCACCACGATCTCCTCGGGGTCGAGTCCGGTGCGACATATCGCCCGCGAAACGGCCTCGCCCGGATCCTCGCCGGGCCGTTTTTCGTCGTCGTGGACGGGTGTCAGGCCGACGGTCGTGCCCTTGTACGGCACCGCGCCCGGTCCGAGCACGGCGACCTGAATCTCGTCGGGGATGTCCGGATCGTCCAGCACCCCCGGAAGGGTCGCGACCACGCCCATCTGATCGAAATGGCCGACCATGTGGTTGATCTGACCGGTGTAGCTTGGTGAGTCCAGGGTCTGGAACCAGTTCGAACGGCGGTTGAAGGCGGCCACCCGTTCCTCGTGCGGCAGCGTGGTGTCGACCACCTTGTCGTAGTCGGGCTTGGACAGCACCTGGTTCGGGACCCTGGCGGGCCAGAAGGTCGGCAGGTACGGGTCGTATCTCGGACCGTATCCGGCGTAGTAGCCGGAACGGCAGCTGGCGGTGTCGGTCTGCCACGGCACCGCCATCCAGCGGGTGATGCTGCCGGGCGCCTGACCGTAGAGCGGGCCGTCGGTCCCCACCGCCACCTCGGGCGCCAGCTTCGAGCCGTAGACCGGCCGTCCCTTGGGGGGCACATGGCCGCCGCCACGGATGCGGTACGGCGCCTGGTACATCGACGCATGACGCATCGGCCATGTCATCTCGCAGCCCGGATGGAAGGCGTCGGCCAGGCAGAACTCCATCGCGGCCCGGTCCAGGCTGTGCGGCTGCAGGGCGACCGCCAGATCCTCGAGGCGCCCGGCCTGACCGATCGGATCGACCCCGGGATCGAAATCTCCGGCCGCCCATTGCTGCAGCATGTCGAGCTGGGTGTCCGTCAGGGCGGCGTGCTGCTCCGGCAGATGGGCCGGCGGCACGTTCATCGCGTCGCCGTAGATCCACGGCCATGGCATCGGCGCCCAGCTGTCGCGCGCGAACACCCGGAAGGCGTTGGCCAGCTGCTGGCGGATCTCCTTCTGGTCGGGATCGGGGCTTCGCAGGGTCTCCAGCGCCGACTCGCGGCGGAAGTCGTGACACGTCCCGTACCCGAACCCGGCGGCGAAGCCGGCGTTGACCCATTGCAGATCGGTGAGGCGCTCGAAGATCGGTTGAATGTCGCGGCCGAACAGCACCGTAGACGGCCTCTCCAGCATGCCGGCGCGGATCGCCACGTCGGTCATCAGGTCATAGAGCGTCCGCACGGACTTCTGTTGCGGGCCGTAGTTCGGCGGCGCGGTCACCACCCAGGCGGGCTCGACCGGAATCTCCCGGCCACCGACCCGCACACGGGCGGTGACCGGCCCGTCGGAGGTGTCGTCATGCCAACCGTCATTGTTCGCGAAGTCGGTCGCGACCCGCCCGTCGAACGAGGCGGAGTGGCCGCGACCGCCGAGGAAGATCAGCCGGCCCTTCTCATCGGTGCGCAACTCGCCGAGATAGACAGCCGCGCCCATAAACGTGCCGGTGTCGAACCGGTACCGGTCGCCCCGTTCCGACCGCCCGGCAATGTCACGCGGGCCGGGATCGATCAGCAGATGCGACCGGTCCATCACACCGGCGTTGCGCAGCGACGGCGCGCGCTGGGACGCGGCGACGGTGGTCAGGGCGGGCGGGCTGTCGAGGGCGACGTGGAACTGGTACCAACAGGCCTTCTGGTTAGCGACGTGAACCTGCCAGTGGACCTCGGCATTATCGGCGGTCAGTTCGGCGACCGCCTCGCCCGCCGCGTTGTAGCCATAGACCCGGAACTTCGCCGCCTCGCGCTTCAGCTTGCCCGTATGGTCGCGGAAGAACGCCGGGTCGTGTGCCGGCGGGTTCACCACCTCGGGGCCGACATAATACTCCTCCGGGGCGTTTCCGACCCGGGCGATGCCGATCGCCGGATGTATTTCCGCCCGCACGATCGTCTTGTCGCTGGCCTCATACTCCGCCGCCATGGCTCCCTCCCTGCTTCGTTTTTCGAGAGCCTAGGGAAAAAGCAATCTCTACGCGATTTATTTTTCCATCAAAGCACGCATGGCGGCGGCCTCCGTCGCCGGTGTCGGCGCCGCCAGCGCCGCGAGCACGGTCTCCAGCGCCCGGTCGCGCAGGCCCATGGCGTGAATATGGGCGACGGTCTGCCGCAGATAGTCGCCGTTCCGTCCTGACAGTCCCTCCGCCCCGGCGACGATCGCGGCCTGGTCGGCGATGCTGAAACCGCCGGCATAATCGGCCTCGCGCCGGTCGACGGTGTAGGTGACCGCCCGTTGTCGGCCATCCGCCACCTCGATCGTCACCCGCGAGCGGCGATAGACCGGGTAGTGCGCGATCTCCCGCTCGTCGAGGTAGTCGAGCACCGCCGCCACCGACGGGGCCGGCACCCGATAGGCGACGCCGCGGCACGCCCCGCCCCGGTCCAGCCCCATGACCAGCCCCGGACGCTCCACGGTGCCACGATGATGGCGCGAGACAACGCAGAGCCGGCGGCGATACCCGCGCAACAGCGCCTCGGCCCGCTCCACATGCTCGAAGCCTGGCCGCCACATCAGCGAGCCATACCCGAACACCCACATGTCCTGGCCGATATCGTTGGCGAGATCCTGACTCCGTGCGTCCACGTCCCTTCCCCGGCCCGGTCGCGATCCGTATGCTGCGTGTCCCCAAACCCAGGCCCAGCACGTAGGCCATACAGATGACCGCCGCAACCGAGCATCCCGCCCCGCCCACCGATATCCCGCCGCGCCATCGCGGCCGGTTCTGGGCGATGATCGTCTTCGCGGCCCTGGCCTTTCTCGCCATCGCCTGGAGCATCGGCTGGGTCCTGTTGTCGATCCATCTGCGCGCTTCGATCGAGGGGTGGATGGACTACCGGCGGGCCGTCGGCGACCGCCTGACCCACGGCGACCAGGTCCTGGACGGCTATCCGTTTGAGATTCGCTTCAGCTTCGCCAATGTGGTCTGGCAGCGGGTGGACGGCCCCCGCACCCTGGTCACCGCGACCGACGACCTGGTGCTGGCGGCGCGCCCGTGGGAGCCGTTCCGCCTCACCCTCGCCAGCCCGGGGCCGGTCAGCGGCTCATGGGTCGCCCCGACGCTGACGGTCGCCGTGACCGCAACCTCGGCGACCGGCGCCATCACCGTCGAGCCAGGTCAGCTCGACCACCTGGAGCTGGACCTTGCGAATGCCGTGGCGATCGACCGGCGCCAGCGCATCATCGCCCGTGCCGATCGCCTGTTCGTCCAGGCCGATCCCACGCCCTCCGAAACCGGTGGAACCGGCGATATCGCGACCACGCTTCAGTTCTCGCTGACCGCGGAGGCGCTGGAGCCGACCGACCTGCTCACCCCGCATCTGCCCTTCGAGGGCCCGGCGGACGGACGCATCCGGGCCGCCGTGCGCGGACCGCTGCCGATCTCGCTCGACCCGGCGGCTTTGGCGCTGTGGCGCGATTCCGGCGGGGTGATCGATGTCGACCATCTGGGGCTGAACTGGCATCCGCTGGATCTGACGGCGGACGGGACGGTGACCCTGGACGGGCTGCTCCGGCCGGAGGGGGCGGCGACGGCCGAGATCCGCGGTCTGCCGGCGATGATCGACCGCTCGGTCGCGGCCGGCCTGCTGGCGGAGGATGTGGCGACGCTGATGCGGATGGCGACGGCGGCCTTCTCCCGCACCGGCAGCGACGGCGGCAGCCCGTCGGTGCGGGCGCCCCTGACCATCCAGGACGGCCGCCTGGCCGTCGGCCCGATCAAGATCCTGCGGGTGCCGTCGCTGGTGCGCTAGATCATGATCGTCTAAGACGGAATCGCTTCGCGATCCCGACTTAGGCGTGAATCATGATCTTCTTCAATAAGTTAGAGCAAATTCACATGCCAAGGCGCGATCGCGTCTAGACATGATTTGCGCTACGGCGGCGACTGCCCTCAGTGCCCGCCGTTGCCGCCTTCGGGGAACGGCTTGTCCTGCTTGGCCTCGACCACGCCGCGGCGCACCTCGCGGGTGCGGGTGAACAGCTCCTGCAGCTTGTCGCCCTCGCCCCAGCGGATGGCGCGCTGCAGGTAGGTCAGGTCCTCGCTGAAGCGCTGCAGCATCTCCAGCACCGCCTCGCGGTTGTTCAGGAAGATGTCGCGCCACATGATCGGGCTGGAGCCGGCGATCCGGGTGAAGTCACGGAAGCCACCGGCGGAGAACCGGATCACGTCGCGCTGCTCCTGACCCTCCAGGTCGAAGGCGGTGCCGACGATGGTGTAGGCGATCAGATGCGGCAGGTGCGACGTCACCGCCAGCACCTTGTCGTGATAGGCCGCCTGCATCTCCTCGACGATCGCGCCACAGCGGGTCCACAGCGCATGCACCCGCGCCACCGCCTCGGGGTCGGCGCCCGCCGGTGGGGTGAGGATCCAGTAGCGGCCGACGAACAGGTCCGACGAGCCGGCATCGGGGCCCGACTTCTCGGTGCCGGCGATCGGATGGCCGGGCACGAAAGAGACCGTCTCTGGCAGGTGCGGGCCGGCGGCGGCGATCACCGCCTCCTTGACCGAGCCGACATCGGTGACCAACGCGCCCGGCTTCAGATGCGGGGCCATGGCCTTGGCGATGGCGCCATAGGTGCCGATCGGCGTGCAGATGACGACGATGTCGGCCTCCGCCACCGCCTTCGACGGCGCCTCGTGATAGGCGTCGGCGAGGCCCAGTTCCTCGGCCCGGGCCAGCGCCTCGGTGGAGAGGTCGGCGGCGATCACCCGCTCGACGGCGCCGTATTTGCGCACCGCGCGGGCGATCGACGAGCCGAGATTGCCGATGCCGATGACCGTCAGCGTGCCGAACAGAGGGCCGTCCGTGTCGTCGCCGTCGCTCACGCCGCCGCTCCATTCAGGAAGTCTGCGAGGCCCTGGACCACCGCCCGGTTCTCGTCCTCCTGGCCGACCGACAGGCGGATGAAGTCGTGCTCGCCGTAATCCGCCATGTTGCGCACCAGGATGCCACGGCCCGCCAGGAACTCGCGCGCCGCCGTCGCGGTCTTCCCGCCCTCCGGCGGAAACCGGACGATGAAGAAGTTGGCGACCGACGGCTGCGGCTCCAGGCCAAGCTTGCGGAACTCGTCCTGCAGCCAGGGCAGCCAGGCGGCGTTGTGCGCCACCGACTTCTCCTGGAACTCCAGATCGCGGACCGCCGCGATGCCGGCGGCGAGCGCCGGGTAATTGACGCCATAGGGCGGCTTCACCGAGGTCAGGACCCGGGCCACGTGCTCCGGGCAGTAGCCCCAGCCGAGGCGCAGCCCCGCCATGCCGTACATCTTGGAGAAGGTGCGCAGCATGACCGTGTTGTCGGTCTCCTCGACCAGCTCGATGCCGGCGGTGTAGTCGTTGCGCTGGACGTATTCGGCATAGGCGCTGTCGAGCACCAGCAGCACCCGGTCCGGCAACCCGGCGCGCAGGCGGCGCACCTCGCTCTCCGGCACGTGGGTGCCGGTCGGGTTGTTCGGGTTGGCCAGGAACACGATCTTGGTGCGGTCGGTGACCTTCGCCAGGATGCTGTCGATGCTCGCGGTGAACCCGTCATCGGCGGCCGAGACCGGCACGCCGCCAGCCACTTTCGTGGCGATCGGGAACAGCAGGAAACCGTACTGGGTGTGGATCACCTCGTCGCCGGGCTCGAGATAGGCCTGGGTGATCGCCTGGATCAGCTCGTCCGAGCCGCAGCCGAGGACGATGCGCTCCGGGTCGATGCCGTGGCGCTCGGCGATCGCCTCGATCAGGCCGGACGCGGCGACGGGAGGATAGCGGTGGATCTCGCCGGCGACAGTGGCCATGGCGGCCATCGCCTTCGGCGACGGGCCGAGGGCCCCCTCGTTCAGGTTCAGGCGGATCACCCGGTCGTGCGCCTGGGGCGCGCGGGCGGGCTTGTAGGCGACGAGGTCGGCGATCGACGATTTCGGAGCGACGCTGGGCATCACGGTATCCTCGGACGAAGAAATTGGGTCGTTCAGTTCTTGGAAGCAGTGGTCTCGGGCCGGGCGTAGGCGCCGATCAGCGCCGCGCCGGCCGGCATATGGCCGACCTCCAGATAGCCGTCCGCGGCGATCAGCGACCACCGGGTGCCTTCGATCTCCGCCGTGTCCAGCGCCCCGTCCACCAGACCCTCGACGGCGAAGAGCGTGACATCGTCGCCGGAGGGGTCCGGCTCCTGGGCGGCGACGCCATAGGCCGGCACATCCGTCGCCCCGAAAAGCGGAAGCCGCGCGATGACGCGCGGCTTTTCGGCGGAGTCTCGGAGCAGCAACGGCCACCAGCGCCACCGGCTGTCGGCGATATCCGGCAGCACGGCCAGGGTCGCGCGGCCATCGACCGCCGCCCGGATCGCCGCCTCGGCGCTGTCCACCACCTCGAGCCGGGTCGCCGCCCCGCCCCGATCGCGGGCGAGCTCGGCCACGCCGGCGCTTCCCTCGGGCGCGTAGACGACGGTCAGCGGGTCGATCTGACGGGCCAGGTTGGCGCCCAGGATCTCGCGCCAGATCCGCTCCAGCGTGGCGACCGGCAAGTCGGCACTGGCGGCCGTGCAAAGCCGGCGCAGGATCGCCGCCTCGCGTCCCGGACGCAGATACGGCCCCGACGCATCGCCCTTGGCGGCGGCCACGCGCCGCCCGATCGCGATCCGGCTTTCGAGCTGGCTGAGCAGCGCGTCGTCGATGCGATCGATCTCGGCCCGAAGCTGGGCCAGCGAGGGCGCGACATCCGCCATGCGGTATTCCCTGGAGAGGACGGTCACTAGAAAACCGGCAAGACCTATCGAAGCGCGCCGATTTAGGCAAGCGGCGACCCGCCGGACCCAGCACAAGCGGCTCAAATTAATTCATTTCGGCATCGATTGAAGTATCAGTAGGACGGCGCTCAGTAGCCTCATTCTGGATCTGATCGGAGGGGGATGACGGCGGCCGCGCCCATGGCTTGGATCGCAGCGTGGAAGGGGTCGGCGTCATAGGCCTTGTCGGCGATCACGGTCGCCGGTTCCAGCCCCGGCAGCAGCGGTTCGGCGAACAGGACGTCGCCCCGCTGACCGGGGCCGAGGATCAGCCGCCGGTCACGCGGGTGGCGCTCTGCCCGGCGCCCTCGTACTCCGGCACCATGCGGGCCAGGGCGTCGACCGTGGCGGCGGTCTGGCGGGCCCGGGCCGCCGCCTCCAGCTCGTCCAGGCCGCGCTCGATCAGCGCCCGGTCGGCGGTGCGGGGATGGGCGCGGTGGATCGACGGGACCGCCGTCTCCTCCAGCGTCTCGGCGCCGTGGAAGAGCTCCTCGTGCAGCTTCTCGCCGGGCCGCAGGCCGGTGAAGACGATCTCGATATCCTTGCCCGGCTCCAGTCCGGCGAGGCGGATCATCCGATCGGCGAGATCGACGATCCGGACCGGCTCGCCCATGTCGAGCACCGTGATGCCGCCGCGCTCGCTGACGCCCGCCGTCTCCAGCGCCGCCGCCTGCAGCACCAGCTCCACCGCCTCGCGCACGGTCATGAAGTAGCGGGTGATCTCGGGATGCGTGACCGTCAGCGGCCCGCCCCGCTCCAGCTGGCGCTGGAACAGCGGCACCACGGATCCGGTCGAGCCCAATACGTTGCCGAAACGGGTGGTGACGAAGCGGGTGCCGCCGTCCAGATCGAGGGCCTGGCAGTAGGCCTCGGCCAGCCGCTTGGTGGCGCCCATGACATTGGTCGGGTTCACCGCCTTGTCGGTTGAGATCACGACGACGGTGCCGACACCGGCGGCCCGCGCGGCATCGGCGACCACCCGCGTGCCGACCGCGTTGGTCAGCACCGCGTCGCAGACATTGGCCTCCATCAGCGGCACGTGCTTGAGCGCGGCGGCGTGGAACAGGATCTCGGCCCGCGTCTCGGCCAGGATCTCCTCGACCCGCGACCGGTCGCGCACATCGCCGATCAGGGCGTCGCGCGCCAGCTCCGGGACCCGCTCGGCCAGTTCCAGGTCGATGCGGTACAGCGCGTATTCCGACTGGTCCACCAGTGTGATGTGCTCGGGCGCCAGGTCGGCGATCTGCCGCGCCAGCTCGGAGCCGATGGTCCCGCCGGCGCCGGTGACCAGCACCCGGCGGCCCTCGATCAGACGTCGCATGGCTGGCCGGTCGAGGGTCGCCTGCGGCCGGCCCAGCACGTCCTCCACATTGATCGCGCGCAGCTTGACCGGGGCGTCCCCAGCCGCCTCCAGCGCGCTCAGCGCCGGCATGCGGCTCACCGGGATGCCGATGGCATCGGCGGCGTCGAGCAGGGTCCGGATTGTCGCCCCGTCGATCTGGCGTCGGGTGAGGATGATCCGCTGCGGGCGCATGCCCTGGCCGGCGAGCTTCCGCACCACCGCCTCCAGGTCGTGCAGCCCGCCGAAGACCGGCACGCCGCGGATCCGCCGGCCGGTGCGCGAGTCCCGGTCGTCAACGATGCCGACGACCCGGTAGGGCACCTCGTGCCCCGGCGCGGTCTCGCGGATGAACAGGTCGGCCCCGTCGCCGGCCCCGACCAGCAGGACCGGGACTCGGTCCTGGGCATTGCGCTCGAACAGGGCGGCGATGGTGCCATCCTTGAACAGCCGATAGGCCACCCGAGGCGCGCAGAGCAGGCCCGTGAGCAGCACCGCCTCGATCACCAGGAACGAGCGTGGCAGGTCGTCGAGGCGAGTGACGATGAACTGGACCGCCAGGAAGGCGGCGATGATCACGGCGACCGCCCGCACGATCTGTCCGAGGTCGCCGATCGAGGTGTAGCGCCACACCGCGGTGTCGAGCCGCATCACCAGGAACACCGCCAGCGCCGTCAGGGTGAAGATCCCGGTGCCGAGCTCCACCACCTGATCCGGCCAGCCGACGATCTGGTCGCCGAGACGCAGATACAGCGCCAGCGGGAACGACAATCCGGCCAGAACCGTGTCGTGGGCGATGATCAGCAGCGATCGGCGAAGGGCGCGGGCGTTCATGCGGGCTCGCGGGGCGACGGGCAAGGGATGGCGAAGTCTATCACGGCTGCGGCGCGGCGCTCGGATCGAGCAGCGGATCGCCCGTGGCCCGCACCGCGTCGGCCAGGGCGTCGCGCGGCTCGGCGGGCGGGGTCCAGTCGAGGGTGCGGCGCAAGGCGCCGTCATCGAAGGCGTAGGAGTCGGCGAGGCGGCGACCGGCGGCACCCAGGGCCCGCAGGCAGAGAGCCGGCACCGGCAGCAGCACCGCCCGGCGCTCCAGCGCCGTGAGAATCCGCCGCGCGAGCTCAGCGGTGGAGAGCGCGTCGCCGTCGGTCACGAAGAAGGTGCGGCCGGCGGCTTCGGGCCGTTCCAGGCAGGCGCAGAGGGCGTCCGCGAGATTGTCTCGATGCAGAAACGAGCGCCGGTTCGTGGCGACGCCGAGCGGCAGGATCGGCGGCGCGCCCCGCAGGAAGTCGATGATCCGCCGGACATTTCCCGCGCTCCCCGGCCCGTAGACCGCCGGCGGACGCAGGATCACAGCCTCCAGCCCGGAGGCGGCCACGGCACGCTCGGCGTCGAGCTTGGCCCGGCCATAGGGGTCGACCGGGGCCGGCGCGACACGCTCGTCGACGCCGCGGGGATCGGTGCGCTCGCCGACCGCCTTGACCGAGCTCGCGAAGACGAATCGGCGCACGCCCGCCCGGACCGACGCCGCGGCGAGGGCCGCGGTGCCGTCGGCGATGGCGCGACCCACGTCCGCCCCGTCGCCGGTCGGGCCGGCGAGATGGACCACGCCCTCGACGCCGGCGAGCGCCCCCGACCAGTCGGTGTCGGGGCCGAGATCGGCGATCTCGACGGCATGGGGTCGCCAGGCGGCTAGCAGGCGGCGGCTGTCGCGGGTGGCGGCGATGACGGCGTGTCCGCGGCGCGCGAGGTCACGCAGAACCGCGCGGCCGACATAGCCGCTGGCCCCGGTGACGAGAACCCTCACGCGGTCCTCCCGACCCGGAGCAGCAGCAGATAGGTCGCCGCCGCGACGGCCACTGCGACGGTGAGCCCGACCAGAGGCGACCCGGGCGCCAGGCCCCAGGCGATTGCTGCGAGGGCGGCATTGGCGGCCAGCACGACACGGCACACCCGGGCATGGCTCCAGCCGCCCTGGACCGCCCGCTGGTAGGCGTGCTCGCGATGGGCCTCGGTCAGGCGCGCGCGACGCTTGAGGCGCCGGAGCAGGGTGATGCTGGCATCCGCGACGAAGATCAGGGGCAGGATCAGCGCGGCGGCGACCGACCCGCCGGACCCGTCATCGCCGGCGGCGGTCGCGATCAGCAGGAACCCGATAAGGAAGCCGAGCGGCACGCTGCCGGCGTCGCCCAGGAACAGCCGGGCCGGGTGCCAGTTCCACACCAGGAACCCAAGAGCCGCGCCCGTCAGCGCGGCCGCCGGTCCCGAAGCGCTGTCCGGCGCCAGGCCGAGCAGGGCGAGTCCGACGACGCCGATCCCCACCGACATGGTCTCGCTGCCGACGATGCCGTCGATCCCGTCCATGAAGTTGTACAGGTTGATGAACCACAGCCAGGCGAAGGCGGTCACCGGCAGGTCCAGCCAGGCCGGCAGGAAGGCGGCGAACGCGCCGTCGCCGAGGATCCAGAGCCCGACCGTCACCGCCACGGCATGGGCGAGAAGCCGGACTGTCGCCGACAGGTTCCGCAGGTCGTCGATGAAGGAGAGAACGCTGAGCGCGATCGTCAGGCCGAAGATCGCGCCCAGGTCCTGCGACGTCCGACCCTCGACAATCGCCCAGCCGAGGCCGGTCACCGTCACCGCGACCACCACGGCGAGTCCGCCGCCGCGCGGGGTGGGTACCGCGTGGCTGGACCGGTCGTTGGGGTGGTCGAGCACGGCCCCGCGGCGCAGCAGTTCCAGGAGCCCACGGGTCGCGGCGCAGGACAGGACGAAGGCCAGTGCGGCGGTGATCGAAAGGGTCAGCATCGCATGGGCTTATACACAGAGGCCGACGGCGGAGATAGGGTGGGGTGGCGGGCGGCCGTCAGCCTCGCCGGTCCTCGCGACGGAGGGCCCATTTGACCGAGGCCGACCCCTGGTCGCGCAGGTCGTCGAGCGGGACGGCGATGACGATCTGGCGGGTGCGCTGCAGCCGCCCGCCCTCGCCGAAATAGACGCTCTCGTTCAGGGCGAGCCGGCCGCCGGTGGCCCGCATCCGCCACCCGGCCCCGGATGGCATCCGGAGCAGGACCGAGGCGCCGTTCTGGATCAGCGAGGCGGAGACCCGCGGATGCAGGTGGAAACGGATCGCCGCCTCGCCCGGCTTGGCGCCCGGGCCGCCGGAATAGCTGACCACGTCCTCGCCACGCAGGTCGTCGCCGCCGGCGGCCAGGAACAGGCGGCGGCGATGCAGGATCGAATGGCTGTCGCGGTAGCCGTCATGCTCGGCCTCGATCCAGACCGACCCGTCCGCCTCCCAGCGTTCCAACCGGACGTTCGCTGGCCGCCGCCCCAGCGTGCCGTCGGGCTTCAGTTCCGTGGTGTTCGTGTCGTCTATTACGAGGCCGGAATGAGCGGCGGAGGCCCGCAGGACGCCCTGCCAGCGCGGGTCCGACGGGGTGGCGCCACAGTTGACGATCAGGCGTTCCTTCCCGACCGACATCTCCATGCTGAGCGTGCCGGCATGGGTGTGATCGTCCGAGTCCGCGGGGTCGGCCGGGGCGCCGGCATCGACGATGACGACAGCGCGTCCGGCCACCAGCCGCTCGAAGCCGATCTCGCCGGCGGAGGTGACCGCCCGTGTCTTGGTCTCGGTGCGGGCGATCAGGGTGTCGAGACGCCACACCTGCCCTTCCGTGGCGCCATTGAACAGGGCGAGGCCGCCATCGCCGTGGCGCAGCATCCGAAGCACGCCGGTCATGTGTTGGATGGTCTCGTCGAGGGTGGCGGTGGATTCCCGGCCCGCCGCCCGCAGCGCGGCCCGGGCGTCCACCACCGCCGCCAGCCCCTCGGCCTGAAACGCCGGCGACCGGGAATGATGACCGCCATCGGCGAGAACCTGGGCGCGGATCGCCGCATCGAGACGCTCCGCCAGGGTCTGGACGTCATCCTCCCCCGCGCCGAGGGCCACCGCCGTGATCAAGGCGCCGCGCAGGGTGTGCAGGCGGGCGAGGCCGCCGGGACCGGTCTCGATCGCGCGCGCGAGGTGTCGGTACTGGCGGACCAGGCTCTCCAGCACCCGGCGCCGGAACTCGTCATCGGCCGAATCGGCGAAGAATCCGAAGGTCGAGACCCAGGCGGCGAGCCGGGCCGCCATCAGATCCGCCCGCCAGGCCAGCCGATCCCAGCCCGCGTGGCTGTCGATCCAGCTGCCGACCAGGTCGCGGGCCCGGCGGCGGGCGGCATCGCCGCCGAGATCGCGCAGGTCGCGCAGCCATTCGAAGCGGTGCAGCGCCGCCAGGGCAGCGTCGGAGTAACCGGCCTCTCCCCAGGGATCGGCCGGAACCGTCACCGGCGCGCCATCGACCGTGTACCCTCCCTCGAGGAGTTCGCGGCCGATATCGGGATCGCCGGTCCAGGCGTCGGCGACCGCCACGGCCAGGCCGTCGGGGACCGGTCCGGACAGGCGCCAGGCGTGCAGGGGCGAGGCGAAAAAGGCATCGCGCAGGCGATCCGACAGTCCGCGCCGATCCCGCCGCCTCGTCACCACCGTTCTCCCGTCAGTTGGCGGCTCTGATCGCGGCGATATTATCGGCGTAGGCCTCGGCGCCGCCCTTGAATGTGGCGGTGCCGGCGACCAGGACATCGGCGCCGGCGGCCACGATCCGTCCCGCCGTCTCCGCCGTCACGCCGCCATCGACCTCCAGGCGGATGTCGCGGCCGGTGGCCGCGATCCGGGCCCGGGCGGCGGCGATCTTGTCGAGCTGCGAGGCGATGAAGGCCTGGCCGCCGAAACCAGGGTTCACCGTCATCACCAGGACCAGGTCGACCAGGTCGATGACGTTGTCCAGCGCCTCCACCGGCGTGCCCGGGTTCAACGCCACGCCAGCCTTGGCGCCGAGCGAGCGGATAAGCTGCAGGGTGCGGTGAACGTGCGGTCCCGCCTCGGGGTGCACGGTCACGATGTCGGCGCCAGCCTCGATGAAGGCCGGGACATAGGCGTCGACCGGCGAGATCATCAGGTGAACGTCGAAGGTCTTGCTCGTGTGCGGCCGTAGCGCCTTCACGATCGACGGGCCAAGCGAGATGTTCGGGACGAAATGGCCGTCCATGACATCGACATGAATCCAGTCGGCGCCGGCGGCATCGACCGCCCGAACCTCCTCGCCCAGCTTGGCGAAATCGGCGGCGAGAATGGACGGGGCGATCAGCGGAACGTTAGCCATGGCGGGTCGGTAGCAGGTTGCGGGAGCGGCTTCAAGCGCCGCGGCGCCCGGCGACAGGGCTCGGTGGGTCGGGGTTACTTGCGGACCAGCCGGCAGGCGTAGAACCCGTCGAGGCCGCCACGGTCGGCGAGATGATCAGGCCGGGTCCGCAGGTCGCCCGCGGGCGTGATCAGCTCGCCGAGACCGCCGACCTCGGCCGGGGTGACGGGCTTGCGCTCGACCCTGGGGTCGCGGGCGAGCAGGGCGCCGATCCGCGCGGGCCCCTCGGCGACCTCCAGCGAGCAGGTGCAGAACACGACATGTCCGCCGGGCTTCACCATGGCGACGGCGGCGTCGAGCAGCGTGTCCTGCAAGGCGGCCAGCTTGGCCACATCCGACGGACCCTTCAGCCAAGGAATGTCGGGGTGGCGGCGCACCGTACCGGTCGCCGAGCATGGCGCGTCGAGCAGAACCGCGTCGACGGCGATCGGCGGTCGCCACCGCGCGGCGTCGGCGGTGATGCAGGTGGCCGACAGGTGCAGGCGCGCGAGATTGTCTTGCATCCGCTTGATCCGCCTGGCCGCCCGGTCGACGGCGATCACCGTGGCGCCCCGGGCGGCGAGCTGCGCGGTCTTGCCCCCTGGGGCGGCGCAGAGGTCGACGACGGTGCGGCCGTCGACGGCGCCGAGCAGCCGCGCCGGCAGCGCCGCGGCGGCGTCTTGCACCCACCACGCCCCGTCCTCGTAGCCCGGCAACGCCTCCACACGACCGTCCAGCGGGCGGCGCAGCGAGCCGGTCGGCAAGACCTCAGCGCCCAGCGTTTCGGCCCAGGCGGCGGCGTCCTTGCCGACGGTGATGTCGAGCACCGGCTCCCGCTGGACGGCGGCCGCCATGGCCTCGGCCACCGCGTCGCCATAGGCCCCGCGCCAGCTCGACGCCAGCCATTCCGGTAGCGCATCGAGCGCCGGCATCGTCTCGACCTGGCCACGCGCCTCGCGGTCCAGGCGGCGGAGCACGGCGTTGGTCAGCTTGGCGAATTTCTCGTGTCCGCGCGAGCGCACCAGGTTGACGGCGCTGTCGACGGCGGCGTGCGGCGCGACGCCGAGCACCAGCAGCTCGGTGGCGGCGATCCGCAGGATGTCGCGCACGGCGGAGACCTTCTGCGGCAGCGGTTGACCGAGACAGCCGTCGATCAGCCGGTCGACATGGCCAAGCCGCCGCAGGGTGGTCGCGACCAGCGTGCGCGCGAAGCCACGGTCGCGGTCCGGCAGCTTGGCGAGCCCGTCATGGGCGACGAGCGCCTCGTCCAACGGTGTGTGCTTGCTCAGCACCGCGCGCAGCAGGTCGAAGGCGACGCTGCGGGCGGCGGAGATCTTGGCGTCCGGGGTCTTCGGCTCCGTCATGGCGGCGGGTTTGAGCACGAACCGGCGGTGGAGCAAAGGGGATTCGGCGCTCTAAACGCTCCGCCGGGCCTTGAGCGCCTGGGTGAGCGTGCCGTCGTCGAGATAGTCAAGCTCGCCGCCGACCGGCACGCCGTGGGCGAGGCGGGTGACCGTCACCCCGGTGGCCGCCAGACGGTCGGCGATGTAATGCGCCGTGGTCTGGCCATCCACCGTCGCATTCATCGCCAGGATGACCTCGCTCACCGCCGGATCGCCGGCCCGCGCGACCAGGGCATCGACGTTAAGATCCTCCGGCCCGACCCCGTCGAGGGCCGAGAGCACGCCGCCGGTGACGTGGTAACGGCCCTTGAACGCCGCCGCCCGCTCCAGCGCCCAGACGTCGCCGACATCCTCGACCACGCAGATCTGGCTCGGATCGCGGCGCGGGTCCTGGCAGATCGCGCAGGGGTCGGTGGTGTCGAAATTGCCGCAGGTCGAGCAGGTACGAATCGAGGTCGCCGCCGCGGCCAGCGCCTCGGCCAGCGGCAGCATCAGCGCCTCGCGCTTTTGCATCAGGTGCAGCATCGCCCGCCGGGCCGAGCGCGGCCCCAGCCCCGGCAGCTTCGCCAGCAGATGCATCACCCGGTCAAGATCGCCCGCCGCCATGACCGCGTCTCTCGCCAACCGGGGATCAGAACGGCAGCTTGAAGCCCGGCGGCAGCGGCAGTCCGCCGGTCAGCTCCTTCATCTGCTCGGCCTGCAGTTCCTCGGCCTTGGCCTTGGCGTCGTTCAGGGCGGCGACCAGCAGGTCCTCCAGCACCTCGGTCTCGCTGGCATCCATCAGCGCCGGGTCGATCTTGACCGCCTTGGCGCCGCCCTTGGCCGTCATGGTCACCGTGACCATGCCGCCGCCGGCCGCGCCGTGGACCTCGGTCTGCTCCATCCGCTCCTGCATCTCCTGCATGCGGGTCTGCATCTCCTGGGCCTGCTTCATCATCTGGCCGAGATTCTTCATCGTTCACGCCTCGTTGGCTTGGCCCGCGTGCCGCGGGTCTGGGGAAACGCCCGGGGACGGGTCAGCGGCCTCGGCCGCGATATCGGGGTCCGGGGCGGCCGGTTCGACGACCGGCTCGACCTCGGCGCCGGGGAACAGTTCCAGCACCTTGGCGACCACCGGGTGGGCGGCGAGCTGGGCCTGCATCTCCGCCTTGGCCGCCGCCTTCTGCTCGCGCAGGGTCGGGCCGCCGGCCTCGTCGGAGATCTCGACGGTCCATTGCCGCCCGGTCCAGCGCGGCAGATGCGCCGCCAGCTGTGAGATCAGACGGTGATCGACACCCTTCTGCGGACGGATCACCAGGCGCCCCGGCTCGACGGCGACCGGGTGAACCGCGTTGGTCAGCTGCGCCGCCAGGATCGCCTCGCCCCGGCGGAAGGCGAGGTCGGCGATGCCGGCGAAGTCGGTCGGAACGGGGTCGAAGGCGTCGTCGGGATCGCCAGGCGGCCCCTCGTCGTCTTCCGGCGGCGGGCCGGCGGCCACGAACTCCGGCACCTCGTCGACCGGCGCCTCATCGACCGGCGCCTCATCGACCGGCACCGGCCGCGCCGATGCCGGCGGTTCCGCTGCCGGGACTTCAGGTGCCGCGGACTCGGGCGCCGGGGGGATGGGCGCCGAGGGCGCGGGGGTCGGGGCCATTGTCTCGACGTCCGCCGACTGCGATAGGGCCGGCCCCGATGCCGCCGGGGCCGGCGCAGGGGCCGAAGCAGGGGTCGCCCCGCCCGCCGCGCCACCGGCCGGCACCGGCGTGCCGTCGGTCAGCAGCCGGACGAGATCTGCCGGATCCGGCATGTCAGCGCTGTGGGCGACGCGGATCAGGACCATCTCGGCCGCCGCGATCGGCACCGGCGCGCTCTGCACCTCGCCGAGCCCCTTGGCGAGCATCTGCCAGGTTCGCGTCAGGGCCGGCACCGGCAGGCTGCCGGCCAGCGCCCGGCCCCGGTCCCGCTCCGCCTCGCCCAGGTCGTTGGCGCCTGCCGCCTGCGGCGCGGCCTTCATCCGGGTGACGGTGTGGGTCAGCTCCATCAGGTCCTGAATGACCACCACCGGATCGGCACCGCCGCTGTACAGGTCGGTCAGGACGGACAGGCCGTCGGCGATCCGGCCGGCCATCACCGCCTCGAACAGGTCGTAGATCCGCACCCGGTCGACCAGGCCGAGCATGTCCCGCACGCCCTCGGCCGTCACCGGCCCCGAGGCAAGCGCGATCGCCTGGTCCAGGATCGACAACCCGTCGCGGGCGGAACCGTCGGCGGCGCGGGCGACCACGCGCAGCGCCTCGTCCTCCGCCTCGACCCCCTCGGCGGCGCAGACCCGCTCGAACAGCTGGACCAGGAGCGCCATGTCGATGCGGCGCAGGTCGAAGCGCTGACACCGCGACAGCACGGTGATCGGCACCTTCCGGATCTCGGTGGTCGCGAAGATGAACTTGGCGTGCTCCGGCGGCTCCTCCAGCGTCTTCAACAGGGCGTTGAAGGCGTTCTTTGAGAGCATGTGCACTTCGTCGACGATATAGACCTTGTACCGCGCATTGACCGGCCGGTAGCGCACGTTCTCGATCAGCTCGCGCACGTCGTCGACGCCGGTATGAGAGGCGGCGTCCATCTCCAGCACGTCGACGTGCCGGTCCTCGGCGATGGCGCGGCAGTTCGGGCATCTGCCGCAGGGCCGCATGGTCGGCCCGCCGGTGCCGTCCTCGCCGATGCAGTTCAGCCCCTTGGCGATGATCCGCGCCGTCGTCGTCTTGCCGACCCCGCGCACGCCGGTCAGAACAAAGGCGTGGTGCACCCGGTTCTGCTCGAACGCGTTGCTGAGCGTGCGGACCAGCGCATCCTGCCCCATAAGGTCGTCGAAGGTCTGCGGCCGGTACTTCCGCGCGAGGACGCGATACTCGCTCGTCGCAGGCGTGTCGGCGGCAGTCAGAGAGGCGGTGGGCGGGGCGGCGTCGCTCATGGCGGGATCATAGGGCGGCGTCCGGGGTCAGGAAAGGACGCGATCCCGGTTTTCCACAGCGATCTGGACCGATCTGTACGGGAAGGTGGAAGACTGGCAGCGACCCGGACCGAAACTCGTTACGGCTGCTTCCTTCCGGACCTGACCGGGTTGGCGAGGAGCCCGTCCGCGCCAGCCTTCCAACCCTCATATAGGATGCCGGCGGGGGTCGGTGCAAGGACGGCGGTATCCCGTCGGCCCCGCGCCAACCGTCCCGCTTGAGCGGGTGCACCCGCGTCCGTATCGTGACGCACCGTCAGCGATCCGAACGAGCGACCCGAGCGAGCGACCATGCCCCACCCCGTGCGCGACATCCTGACCCGGGGGCCGGTGATCCCGGTCGTCACCATCGATGAGGCGGATGCCGCCCCGGACCTCGCCCGCGCCCTGCTCGATGGCGGGATCTCGGTTATCGAGGTCACCCTGCGCACGCCGGCCGCCCTCGACGCGGTCCGGGCGATCCGCGACGCGGTGCCGCAGATGGTCGCCGGCGTCGGCACCCTGCTCGACATCGAGCGCATCGCGGCGGTGCAGGCGGCCGGGGCGCAGTTCGCGGTGTCGCCTGGGCTCGATCTGGCCCTCGTCGCGGCGTGTGGCGATGCCGGCCTGCCGCTGCTGCCGGGCATCCAGACCGTTTCGGAGGCGATGGCCGCGCGGCGGGCGGGACTCGACACCCTTAAGTTCTTTCCGGCGAAATCCGCAGGCGGCCCGGGCGCCCTCGACCAGATCCGACCGGTGCTGCCAGAGCTGCGGTTCTGTCCGACAGGGGGGATCGGCGCCGGTGACGCGGCGGCGTATCTCGACCTGCCGAACGTGCTCTGCATCGGTGGAAGTTTCCCCGCGCCGACCGATGCGATCCGCGCCCGCGACTGGGCGCTTATCCGGCAAAGCGCCGCCGCGACGCGCACCCTGCGCGGGTAATTTGATCCTGGCGCGCCGCCGATTGTCCTGTCGCCGCTTTCGATCCTGAGCTAGAGTTCGATGGTTCGCATTTCGGGCGAAGTCCATGCAAGTGAACGACGATCCGATTCTAAAGGCCGCGCTCGACTTCTGGGTGAAGTGCCGTCCCGCGTCCGGGCTGCCGACGCGGGAAGAGGTCGATCCCGTCCGGATTCCGCCGCCACTTTTCCCGTACCTCGTCCTGGCCGACGTCCTGTCGTCTGAGGGGCGGGTTCAGTACCGCCTGGTCGGCAACGAGATGCTCCATCGCTGGGGGGAGAACTTCGCCGGCCGTCGGTCGGACGAGATCTTCAGCGGAGACTACCGAACCTATATGGAGAACGCGTTCGCCCTGGCCGTTGCCCGGTGCCTGCCCGTCTTCACCGCCAGCCGCTTCCGCTGGGATGTGGACGGCTATCTGTGGACGCGACGCCTGATGCTGCCGATCGGCGCCACGGTGACGGGACCGGTGGTGCAGGTCCTGGTGGTGCAGACCTGGCCGAACAGTCCGGACGGGGGAAGAACCGAGCCGATGGTGGTGGTGCCCGGCACAGCCCCGGTTGAGAACGCCGAGCCGGTGCTGATCCGAGCCTGACGATCCGGCGGCTCGGTGCGAGGCATCCGGCGCCAGATATCGGTAGCGGGCGGTTTCGCTTTGGTGTATCGCATCATGAGTGAATTCGGGAACAAACCCATGACCGTCCGGCACCTCCGCGTTGAGCGACGACGACAGATGCAGCGACGCATCTGAACGTCCCGTGCCGGCCCTCCGGAGCGGGAGCCCATCGCCCTCTCCGGACCAGGTCATTGTCATGTTTCACATCCGCGCCGAACTCCCCAACGACATCGCCGCCGTCGATCAGCTGAACGACCTCGGTTTCGGGTCCGACCGCAAATCCCGCACGGTATGGCGGCTCCGCGAGGGGCCGGTCGCCGACGGGCTCGCCTTCGTCGCCGCCGATCCGCTCGCTGACCGCGTTCTCGCCACCATCCGGTTCTGGCCGGTCGGCGTCAGTGGCGATGCCTTCGGTGGCGATGCCTTGGCGGTTCTGCTGGGTCCGCTCGCCGTCTGCCCGAGCATGCGGGGCCAGGGCCTCGGCCGCGCGCTGGTGGCGCACGGCCTTCAGGCGGCCCGGGACATCGGCTGGGATCTGTGCCTGGTCTCGGGCGAACCGGAGTACTACCGGCCATTCGGCTTCGAGCCGGCACCACCGCACGGTTTCGAGATGCCGGGGCCGGTCAAGGCCGGCTGGCTGCAGGTGCGCGAGCTTCGCGCCGGCGCGCTTGCCGACCTGTCGCCGGGGATCGCCCGGCCCCTCCGGCCTTGGAGGTGGGTTCGAGACGGCGAGGGTCTAGGCACCGTCCGGGAGGCCCGCCGGGCCGCCGGGTGACGGGGTGGCGGGGGAGTTCCTCGGCTGGGATGCGCTGATCTGGGTGGCGGTGGTCGCCGCCTGCACGGTGGCCGGGGTGGTTCGGGGCTTCACCGGCTTCGGCTTTCCGCTGATCGTCGTTACCGCCACCAGCCTGGTCGTCGCGCCGATTGAGATCGTGCCGATCGCCCTGCTGCTCGATATCCTGGCCGGTGTGCGGATGTTGCCCTCGGTGCATCGCGAGGTCGACCGCAAAGGCGTGACGTTCCTGGTGCTGGGAGCGGTGCCCGCGATCCCTGTCGGGGCCTGGCTGCTGGCCTCCCTGCATCCCGAGACCACGCGGTTCGCCATCGGCGTGATCGTGCTGATCGCGGTCATCGTGATCGCGCGGGGCTACCGGATGACCCGCCCGCCAGGATCGCCGCTGCTCGCCGGCACCGGGGTCGCGGCCGGGTTCCTGTCCGGGACCATGGGCATGCCGGGGCCGCCGGTGATCCTTCTCTACCTCTCCTCGCCCCTTCCGGTGGCGACGTTGCGGGCGACATCCGTCGCGTTCTTCCTGTTCACCGACCTGGTGTCGCTCGCCGCCATGATCTGGTTCGCGATCGTCGACGAGACGGTGCTGTGGCGCGCGCTTGTGCTGGTGCCGGTGGTGGAGATCGCCGTCCTTGTCGGGCGCCGGCTCTACGGCGTGGCCGATCCTGCCTATGTGAAGCGCGCGGCCCTGGTTCTACTGGCGATCCTGGCGGTGGTCGCCATCGGGAAATCCATCATCGAAGTAATCGTAACAAGTTATTTTTTCTTGTAAAACTTGAGCGCCGAAGCAATCTTGACAAACTTGCTGCATCCCGTGGCGGGTATAGTTCGACTTTTGGCCGATGAGGCCTCATGGGGAACATTATATGGCTGGTAGTACGGTCAACCTAGATGCGCTTATTCCTCGGGAAGACTTCGAATCTGGTGACGCCTCGGCAGGCGGTCAACCGCGTCAAACACTCAGTGTATCTGATCTTGCTGAGAGCGGATTCTTTCAAAACTCTCTCCGGAAGCCCGACTTCCAACGCGAAACAACCCACTGGTCGCCGACAAAGGTAGTGGACTTGATTCGTGCATTTCTAGACAGGGACCTCATTCCTGCGGTGATTCTATGGGAGCGAGGTGACGAGGTATTTGTCATCGATGGGGCACATCGATTAAGCGCTCTTATTGCTTGGATTCGGGACGACTACGGCGACGGTCGAGATTCGAACGCTTTTTTTGGTAGCGGGATGACAGATGAGCAAAGAAAAGTAGCCGACCGCACTCGAAAAGAAGTGAAAAAACAAATCGGTACGTACGCAGAGTTCCGGGGGTTGGTTGGGCAGGAAGTAAGTGATCCAATAAAATCCAAGAGACTTAGTTCAATTGGAAAAAATTCGATAGTAATCCAATGGGTGGCAGCAGCAACTGCACAAGCCGCTGAAGACTCTTTCTTCAAAATTAACCAGGCCGCGCAACCAATTGATCCGGTTGAGCGCCGTATTCTTCAAACTCGAACCGCACCTAATGCAATTGCCTCACGATGCATTGCAAGAGGCGGTAGGGGTCATGCATATTGGAAAGGGTTTTCTTCAGATATTCGCGAGAAAATTGAAGATTTGGGATCAGAAATTCATGATGTTCTTTACAAGCCCCCTCACTCGGAGCCTGTAACGTCTTCAGATGTTCCAATAGCAGGTCAGGGGTACAATGCTCTTCCTTTCGTTTTTAATTTGGTCAGCCTTGTGAATGGATTGAAGATACCGAACAGCCTTACTAATAAAACCATAGAAGACCCCCTGCCAGCCGACGAAGACGGACAAAGTACTATTGAATTCTTAGTGAGAGTGAGAGATCGACTCCAACTTGTAAGCACCAAGAGTCCTGGGTCTTTAGGATTTCATCCTCTAATTTATTATTATGCTAGATCTGGATTGTTTTTGTCGAACGCGTTTCTTGCTTCTTTGGTTTTTGCCAAGAGGTTGAATGATCAAAATCTCAAAGATGATTTTACAATAGTTCGAAGGCGTTTCGAGGATTATCTATATTCAAACAAGATTTTTGTTTCCCTTACAATTAGTCGACTGGGCAGCGGCGCGAGAAGTCTTGATCGTTTAGCCGATTTGTACTGGTCTATATTTGAGGGCATGAAGGCTGGAAACTCGGACGATGAGTTGTTTAGTGCTTTTGTTGCTAGAGATGATTTTCTTCATCTGAAGCAAGCTCAGATACCTCCCCCAAGCTTTGATGTTGCTCCCGGTAAGCGCGGGGCTTCCAAAGAGAGCCGCTCGGCGGCGTTCATTCGTGAGGCTATGGCGAGCCCGGTTCGCTGCAAGATCTGCGGAGGAGTTGTTCACCGCAACTCAATAACTTTCGATCACATTGTTAGATCGGCGGACGGAGGTGATAACCAGGGTGAAAATCTCCAGCCGTCACATCCGTATTGCAACAGCGGTTTCAAGAACTGACGGAAAAATAAAAGCCGGACCGCCGTCGGTCCGGCTCTGAATTGTTCGGGGCACAGCCTCCGGCGGTTACGCCGCGGCCAGCGAGCCTTCGCGGACGATGGTGAAACGTGCGAGACAGATGCTGCGGGTCTCGACCGCGACCTGCTCCCAGGCCCGATGGGCGTCCTCCTGGTTCAGGTACGGGCCCAGGATCCGCTCGGTGCCTTCGACGACGCGGTCGAACGCGGTGCTGGCGTACTCGCCACCGATCACCCAGAAACGCTGCTCTGACATGGTGTTCTCTCCCTTCTCTCGGACCGTGCGGGTTCGGGTCCCGGTTCCTTGGTGACAGTCACTCGGCTGCGGTCTGCAGCGGCGCTGCCTTCTTGAACTGCGCCGCCTCAGTGCTGTCGGCCAGCGCGGTGGTCGACGAGGCGCCGCCCTTGATGGCCACGGCCACGGCGTCGAAGTAGCCGGTGCCGACCTCGCGCTGGTGGCGGGTGGCGGTGTAACCGTTGGCCTCGCTATCGAACTCGGCGTTCTGCAGCTCGGAATAGGCGGCCATGCCGCGCTCCCGGTAGCCGCGGGCGAGTTCGAACATGCCGTGGTTCAGGCTGTGGAAGCCGGCCAGGGTGACGAACTGGAACTTGTAGCCCATGGCGCCGATCTCGCGCTGGAACCGGGCGATGTCGTCCTTGTCCAGGTTGGCCGACCAGTTGAAGGACGGCGAGCAGTTATAGGCCAGCATCTGGTCCGGGAACTCGCCCCGGATCGCCTCGGCGAACTGCCGGGCCTGGTCCAGGTTCGGCGTGGAGGTCTCCATCCACAGCAGGTCGGAATACGGCGCGTAGGCAAGGCCGCGGGCGACGCAGCGCTCGAAGCTGGTGCCGTCCTTCAGCCGGTAGAAGCCTTCCGCCGTGCGCTCGCCCGTCAGGAACGGATGATCGCGCTCGTCGACGTCGGAGGTGATGAGCTTGGCGCTCTCGGCGTCGGTGCGACAGATGATCAGCGTCGGCGTGCCCATGACGTCGGCGGCCAGCCGCGCTGCGTTCAGGGTCGAGATATGCTGCTGGGTCGGGATCAGCACCTTGCCGCCCATATGGCCGCATTTCTTCTCGGAGGCCAGTTGGTCCTCGAAATGGATGCCCGCGGCGCCCGCCTCGATATAGGCCTTGGCCAGCTCGAAGGCGTTCAACGCGCCGCCGAAACCGGCCTCGGCATCGGCGACGATCGGCGCGAACCAGTCGGTGTCGCCGCTCTGCTCCATGGTCTGGATCTGGTCGGCGCGCATGAAGGTGTTGTTGATCCGCTTGACCAGCTCGGGGCCGGAATTGACCGGGTACAGGCTCTGGTCCGGGTACATGGCGCCGGCGCTGTTGGCGTCGGCCGCCACCTGCCAGCCGGACAGGTAGATGGCCTTGAGGCCGGCCTTGACCTGTTGCATCGCCTGGTTGCCGGTCAGTGCGCCGAGCGTGTTGACGTACGGCTCGCTGTGCAGCAGCTCCCAAAGCCGCTCCGCACCGCGCCGCGCCAGGGTCTGCTCGATCCGCACCGAACCCGACAGCCGGGTCACGTCTTCCATGCTGTAGTCGCGGCGGACAGTGTCGTACCGACCCGGGCCGCTGCGCGTGTGTTCCTCGAAACTCGTCATTCTTCCGGTCCTCTCCATCTCCTCCGCGCCGCGTTGTTTTGCGCCGCAATGTGATGAGAACGGTAGAAGCGGGAATTGACCTCGTCCATAAGGCGTTGTTTGCAAAAGAGTAAATCTGTAACAATCGTAAAGACCACAACGCAGACACCGTAAATTTCGTAAATTGTTCGCATACGCGAAATTGCCGTCCTAGACTGTTATCCCGTTAACCCGTGGATGACAGGGTCATGGACGGCCTCGACCGCAAGGCGATGCTTGGACACAAGGTCCGGCGCTTCCGCATGGACACCGGCCTCAGCCAGACCGAGATGGCCGCCCAGATCGGCATCTCGCCGAGCTATCTCAATCTGATCGAGCACAACCAGCGGCCGGTCACGGTGCCGCTGCTATTCAAGCTGGGCCAGACCTTCGAGATCGACCTGAAGGAATTCGCCGAAGACGACGACCAGCGCCTCGCGGCCGGCCTGTCGGAGGTGTTCGGCGACACCCTGTTCGAGGGCCAGCGGGTCTCGGACCGCGAGATCCGCGAGCTGGTCAGCGCCGCCCCCGCGGCGGCCCAGGGCGTTCTCAGCCTGTACAACGCCTATCGCCAGCTCTGGGAGACCGCCCAGGCGCTGGCCCACCGCGAGGGCGGCGACGGCGGGATCGAGGCGTCGTTTTCCGTCGCGCCGGTCGAGGAGGTGCGCGACTTCCTGCAGGGCGAGAACAACCATTTCGATCCCATGGAACGGCTGGCCGAGGCGGTCTGGGCGGATGCGGATCTCGACCGCGACGCCCTGTTCGCCGGCCTGCGCGACCATATCGAGCGGGAACACGGGATCGGCGTGCGGGTCATGCCGGTGGAGGTCATGGGCGACACCCTGCGGCGCTGGGATCACCATCGCCGGCGGATCCTGATCTCGGAGACCCTGCTCGGTTCCGGCCGGGTGTTCAACCTGGCGGTCCAGTTCGTCCTGATCACCCAGCGCGACCTGCTGGACGACCTGGTCCGCCGCGCCAGGCTCTCCAACGAGGAGGCCGCGGGCCTGCTGCGCGCCTCGCTTGCCGCCTATTTCGCCGGCGCGCTGATGATGCCCTACGCACCGTTTCTCAAGGCGGCGAAGGAACTGCGCTACGACGTCGAACTCCTGCGTCGCCGCTTCGGGGCCAGCGTCGAGCAGGTCTGCCACCGGCTGACCACCCTGCAGCGCCCCGGCGCCCGCGGCGTGCCGTTCTTCTTCCTGCGGGTCGACAACGCCGGCAACATCTCCAAGCGGCTGAGCGGCGGCGGCTATCACTTCGCGCGGTTCGGCGGCACCTGTCCGCGCCTCGCCGTGCACGACGTGTTCCGCACGCCGGGGCAGATCCAGACCCAGGTCGCCGCCCTGCCGGACGACACCACCCTGTTCCTGCTCGCCCGCACCCTGGACGTGACCGGCGGCGGCCGCGATCCGTTGCAGCCGCGTTACGCCATCGCGCTCGGCTGCGAGTGGAAGGAGGCCAAGCACCTGGTCTACGCCGACGGCCACGACGCCCGGCGCAGGCCGGCCGCGGTGCCGGCCGGCGTGAGCTGCCGGGTGTGCGAGCGCCTCGACTGCACCCAGCGCGCCCACCCGCCGGTCAATCACCGCCTGCGCATCGACGACCACATGCGCCGCACCCAGCCTTTCGACTTCGTGCGCTAGCTACATTCACGAATAAAGAATCTGATCAATTTAAGTATCAAACTCCTTACCTTGCGTAAGAGCAAGTATATCCCTGTAGATGAACGGTACCCAGTATGTCATGATGCCATCCGTATCCCGCTCTTGAAAAAAACCTGTTTTACAGAGACGTTTGGCGATATTTAGCGCATCTCCGCGTTCCAAATTCCAGATTTCCTGAAGAGTTTCAATATTTTGCTCACATTTTTTATTTTTTAGCTTATCAGTATAACTTTTTAAAGAAGGGTTCTCAGCTACGAAGGTTTGCTCGTATCGCACTTTGCTAACTTCCTGCAGCGCGGTCTTAAATACTGTTCGATCAAAGAGAATTTCACCTTCGGGCACCGCTTCTCCGCGCTCTAACCTGCTAATTTGCTCTCGTCGTATGCACTCGGCAAGATGGATGAGTTCTCTTGGGGCGGGCTGTCCAGATGCGTCCACAATTCTATTTATCATCCATCGAAATGTTGTAGGATTTCGGCCAGTTTCTACTTTTTCTGGAAAAATTCTTTCTAAAACCCCTTTTTGTGCATTGAAGTCATCATGCACTGCATCAAATTCAACGCTCAGATATTCCAAAATATCCCTGTTACTTATAAGACGTCGAACAAAAAGATTTAGAAGGCTTTCTTCACTCCAGTTGATATGAGTAGTCCTAGTAATGTGGCTAGCTTCTGAAAATCCCCCCTCAGAAATACGGTCCCATATGTCATCTCGGACGAATATTTTGAGTGATATCCTGTTCGCGCCTTTCAGGTCATTATACACCCTAAATAATGCTCTTAGTGCATTTTTTTCTATTTCTGGGCTATCGTTAAAAGCTACATCAAGTCTATCAAAAAGAATCCACAGATTTTCTCTAGACTCTTCAAGCGCCATATTGGCCACTAAGAGCAAATCATCCAAAGGAATCTCAACAGCGCGGTCAGATATGCTCCCTCCTCGCTCCCGAAACACCGTCTTTCTAGTAGCTACTGGCATTCCAGTTGAAGGTTCAAACGCAATTGTCCACTCAACGCTGTGCCGATCGGGAAAGAAATATGACCAAATCATCTCTTTCGCGCCAGAGAAAAGTTGGCCGAGTGATGCATTCGCGGGCAGTAATTTTGCGTCCTCGAGCGCGCTTACAAGCATTTTGGCGTTAGTATCCCCGACTCCAAACTCACGTATGGCCCGCCCACAAATGACCAGAATATATAACTTCCATAAATCGACGAATGCTCTTTCGGTAGGAGGCGGGTCTATTGTTAGATTTTGAAATATTGTAGCGCCACGAACGTTTTCTGCACTTGTTACAATCACATCTCTATCAAAAAGGTCATTTTCTTTTTTGTTAATAAGTGTATATATTGCACTCTTGCCAGCACCTTTTGAGCCGTAAATTACATCGACCTCACCTTCATAAACTCTCTGCCATTGGTCTGTGAAAACAAAATAGCGTTCAAGTTCTTCCATTTCTTCTTCAGCAACTCGTTCGCCAAAACGGAGATTTCTTAAGACTTGAATTTTTTCCATGGCCGTTGCTCAATCAGAGAGTGGAAACGTTTGCATTGTCACGTAACGTAATATCTCAATCGATCGCTCGAAATCAATCGAGCAATTCAACCATTAGAATTTTGATAGTGTGTAGCGATGAACTGTGTTCCTGACTTTCTCGACCACATCGCCGCCGCGCTCGGCGACGCGGACCCCGCCTCCTTCACCGTCACCGGCGAGGGCGGCCTGCCCTCGGTGTTCGCCGTCACCGACATGGCGACCGCGACCATCGGGGCGGCGGCGACGGAGGTCGCGCGGCTGATCGCCCAGGTCTCCGGGACCACGCCGGCCCTCACCGTCGACCGGCGCCAGGCCTCGTTCTGGTACGATCTGACCTTCGAGCCGCAGGGGTGGGAGATCCCGGGCATCTGGGACTCGATCGCCGGCGACTACCCGACCCGGGACGGCTGGATCCGCCTGCACACCAACGCCAAGCACCACCGCGCCGCCGCCGAGCGGGTGCTCGGGCGCCACGAGGACCGCGCGTCGATGGCGCCGGCGGTGGCGGCCTGGGAGGCCAGGGCGCTGGAGGACGCGATCGTCGCCGAGAAGGGCTGCGCCGCCGAAATGCGCTCCATCGAGGCCTGGCAGGACCACCCCCAGGGCCGGGCCGTGAACGCGGAGCCGCTGATCCACATGGACTGGACCGACGGCACGCCCGACGGCCGGGACGTGCGGCCCGACCGGCCGCTCGCCGGGCTGAAGGTGCTGGACTGCACGCGGGTGCTCGCGGGTCCCGCCGCCGGCCGGTTCCTCGCCGGCTTCGGCGCCGACGTGCTGCGCATCGACCCGCCCTGGTGGGAGGAGGCGCTGCTGGAGCCGGACATGACGCTCGGCAAGCGCTGCGCCGGCCTCGACCTGCGCGAGGCCGCCGACCGCGAGATCTTCGCGCGCCTGCTGGGCGAGGCCGACCTGTTCGTCCACGGCTATCGCAGCGACGCGTTGGAGGCGATCGGCTTCGGGTTCGAGGCCCGCCGCGCGTTGAACCCGGCGCTGATCGACGTCTCGCTCGACGCCTACGGCTGGGGTGGACCGTGGGCGCGGCGGCGCGCCTTCGACAGCCTGATCCAGATGTCGAGCGGCATCGCCCATGCCGGCATGGTCCGGCGCGGGGCCGACAAACCGGTGCCGCTGCCGGTGCAGGCGCTGGATCATGCGACCGGCTACCTCATGGCCATCGCCGCCCTGCGCGGAGTCGTCGAGCTGCGGTCGACCGGCCGGGTGCTGCGGGCCCGCGCATCGCTCGCCCGTACCGCCAAGCTGGTGATCGACAACGATCCGGAGGAATTGGACGGGCCGCTGGCCCCGCGCTCGGCGGCCGACAGTTTCCCGGAGCCGGAGACGACCGGCCGCGGCCCGGCCCTGCGCCTCAAGCCACCGGTGATGGTGGAAGGCTGCCCGATGCGCTTCGACCGGCCGGCCACCACGCTGCGCAGCGCGCCGCCGGCCTGGTAAGGGAGAGCCGGGACTCCACGGTTGACCGACTGGATCGAAGGCTAGTTTATGGGCGACGTCGTCAGCCGCCGGATCTTTTCGATGCGTTTTGTCCTTGCCAGCCTCGCTATTCTGTTCGCCTTCGCCGTTCTTTCGCCGGTTCACGCCCAGGACTCGTCCGCGCCCGCCGGCGGCGATCCGGCGGCTCTCGAGCAGCTGATCCAGACCCTGGAGGACCCCGAGCGCCGCGACCAGCTGCTGAGCGATCTGCGCACCCTGCTTGAGGCCCAGGCCGCCGAGAACGCGGACGGCGGGCTCGCGGGCAAGGGGCTCGGCGATCAGATCAGCGACGCGGTGACCCAGCACGGTCTGCGGGTCCAGGCGATCTTCTCGGAAGTGGTGGATGCGGTGACGGCGGTCGAGAGCCTGCCGGAATGGCTGAACGACCAGGTCACCCGGCCGGAGCGCCAGGCCTTCTGGATCGAGATCGCCACGGTCGGCCTCGGGTTTCCGATCCTGATCGCCCTGATCGCGCGCTGGGTGACCGGTCTGGCCCTGGGCGGCGCGATCCGGCGCCTGCGCGACTCCGCCATGCCGAGCGTGCAGGCCCGGATCTTCGCCGGCGGCACCCGAACCATCCTCGAGGCCTTCACCGTGGCCGCGGTGCTCGGCGCCGGCTGGGCCGCACTGGTGATCGTGCCACGCAGTCCGGAGGCCGAGCGGATCGCCGAGATCGTCATCCAGGCGATCGCCGTCCACACCGGCATCGGCGTGATCGCTCGACTCCTGCTGGCCCCGTTCGCCCCGCATCTGCGGCCGATGGCGATAGGCGACGAGATGGCCGCCTACCTCTACGTCTGGACGCTGCGGATCAGCGCGGTCGGTGTCACCGGGTTCCTGATCTCGCGAACCGCGCTGCCGCTCGGCGCGGGGGAGATCGGCAGTCACGCGCTGGAGATCGCCGCGGCCGGGGTCATGACGGCGATGCTGATGATCCTGGTCAACCAGTTGCGTCCCAGCGTCCGCGACGCCATCCGCGGCAGCGGCACCGGCGTCGTGCGGCGACGCTTCGCCGATATCTGGAACCTGCTTGCCAGTCTCTACATCCTGGTCGGGTTCGGCATCTTCGTCTCCGGTGCCCAGGACGGGTTCCTGTTCCTGCTGCGCGCCACGGTCATCACCGTCGCCGCCGCCGGCACGGCGATCCTGGTGCAGCACCTGGCCGACCAGCTGCTCGACCGACTGTTCAAGATCGATGCCGACCTGGAGAGACGGTTCCCCGGACTATCCAAGCGGGCCGGCCTCTACCGCCCAACCCTGAAACGGGCCATCGACCTGATGATCTTCTTGGTGGCCGGCGTCGCGATCCTGGAAGGGTGGGAGGCCGGCGTGATCAGCGCGCTCGACGCCGACACCCGGGCCAGTATCCTGAGCTCGGCCGGAACCATCGTGGTCGTGCTGCTGGTCTGCACCGGCATCTGGGAGTTGACCGCCGGCGGCATCGCGCGGGTGCTGAACGCGACCAATCCCGACGGCAGCCCGCGTGAGACGAGCGGGCGCACCAAGACGCTGCTGCCATTGCTGCGGCGGGCGGTCATGGTCGCCCTGGTGGTGTTCGGTGGCCTGATCGTGCTCTCGGAGCTCGGCATCGACATCGCGCCGCTGCTGGCCGGCGCCGGCGTCGTCGGTCTGGCCATCGGTTTCGGTTCCCAGGCGCTGGTGCGCGATGTGATCACCGGCCTGTTCATCCTGATCGAGGACACGGTGGCGGTCGGCGACGTGGTCACCGCCGGCGGCCATACCGGCGTGGTCGAGGATCTGTCGATCCGCACGATTCGCCTGCGCGACCTGGAAGGCTCGGTCCATATCGTGCCGTTCGGCGATGTCACCTCGGTGGTGAACCTGACCAAGGACTACTCCTACGCCCTGCTCGACATCGGAGTTGCCTATCGCGAGGACACCGATCGGGTGACCGAGGTGATCAAGGAGGTCGCCGCCGATATGCAGGCCCATCCGGACTGGTCGGCGCTGTTCCTCGCCGAGATCGAGGTCCTTGGCGTGAACGAGCTCGCTGACAGCGCGGTGGTGATTCGCACCCGGATCAAGACCCCGCCGATCAAGCAGTGGGGCGTGAAGCGCGAGATGCTGCGCCGCCTGAAGAAGCGGTTCGATGCCGAGAACATCGAGATTCCGTTCCCGCACACCACGATCTATTTCGGCGTGGATTCCGCCGGCAAGGCGCCGCCGGCCCATATCCTCCTGGAGGCGGAAGCGGCGGCCAAGCAATTGGGCGCGCCCGAGACCGCCGCGGGCGGCGGGTCGCCCGCCGGCGGCCAGGCCCCGGTGACATCAGGGCCCGCGACGACGGGGCCAGCGACGTCGGGGCCCGCGACGACGGGGCCAGCGACGTCGGGGCCAGCGACGTCGGGGCCGGTGACGTCGGGGCCGGTGACGTCGGGGCCGGTGACGACGGGGCCCGCGACCCAGTAGCGCGTCGCCGCGCCTAGCTGTTACGCTCCGCCCGCCCGCCGATCATCCGCCCGGTCCATGCGCACGCTCTATCATCTCGCCCTGTCGCCGCAGTCCCGTCTGATCCGCCTGGTGCTCGGTGAGAAGCGCATGGAGGCGCATCTGCGGGCCGAGCCGGTGTGGGAGCGCCGTGACGAGTTCCTGGCGATCAACCCGGCCGGCGAGGTGCCGGTCCTGGTCGAGGATGACGGCTCGACCATCGCTGGCGCGCAGGCGATCGCCGAGTATCTCGAGGAATGCGACGCCACCGTGCCGCTGCTGCCGGGCACGACCGCCGACCGGGCGGAGATCCGCCGCCTGGTGTCCTGGTTCGACCGCAAGTTCGACCGAGAGGTCACCGAGTTGCTGGTCGGCGAGAAGGTGATGAAGCGGTTCCTCGGGATCGGCGAACCGTCCAGCGAGGCGATCCGCGCGGGCCACGCCAACCTGCAGATCCACATCGCCTATATCGCCTGGCTGGCGGAACGGCGGACCTGGCTCGCCGGCGACCGGTTCTCGCTCGCCGACCTCGCCGCGGCGGCGCATCTGTCCTGCATCGACTATCTCGGCGACGTGCCCTGGGACGGCGCGCCGGAGGCCAAGGAGTGGTACGCGCGGGTGAAGTCGCGCCCGGCGTTTCGCCCGCTCCTGGCGGACAGCGTCCCGGGCCTGCGCCCGGCGTCCCACTACGCCGATCTGGATTTCTAACGCGTCCGGGTGCCCGGTTTTGCTTTGGCTCGACCGGCGCGAAATCCTATACTCCGCCGCATCCGGAACAGGGCCTAGAGGGCGGCGAGATGGCGTTGATGGGGCGCGTCGACGGAACGATCGACGGCAAGCTCAGTGGCTGGGCGTTCGATCCCGACAACCCGGATGAGCGGGTCGCCATCGTCCTGACCGTCGACGGCGCCGAGATCGGCCGCGCCAGCGCCGACGTGCTGCGCCAGGATCTGCTCTCCCACGGCATCGGCGACGGCCACCATGCCTTCCTGGTCGACCTCCCGGACGGGGTAAGCCCGGCGCGGGTCTCGACCCGCTTCGCAGCCACCGACGCCCCGATCGCCGGCAGCTTCGCCGACCACCTGTCCCCGGCCCGGCGTCTGCGGGTTCCGCGGGCCGAGAATCCGCTTCTCGACCAGCTTCTGGTCGAGGACCCGCTGCCTGCCGATAAGGAAGCCCTCGTTCGCCGGTTCGCCGAAACCGGCTTCCTGAAGGTGCGGATCACCGATCCCGACTTCGACCGTCTGGCCGACGAGGCGATCAACGGTGTCGACTGGTCGCGGTCCAACGGCATCCGCTTCCAGGACGCCTGGTCCGAGGTCGAGGCGGTGCGCCGGCTCGCCAGCCTGCCCGAGGTGATGGACCTGCTCGAACTGCTGTACGGTCGCCCGGCGGTGCCGTTCCAGACCCTGAACTTCCGCGTCGGCACCCAGCAGGAGACGCATTCCGACTCGATCCATTTCTCCAGCCAGCCGGCGCGTTTCATGTGCGGCGTCTGGATCGCGCTGGAGCCGATCGACGCGCGGAACGGGGCGCTGCACTACTACCCCGGCTCCCACCGGTTGCCAATCATGGACCTGAACGATGTCGGCATGATTGGCACGGTCGCGGAGGTCGACGACAACTATCAGACCTATGTCGAGATGCTGCAGGCGATGATCCGGGGCCATGACCTCAAGAAGGAGGTGGCGGTCATGGATCGGGGCGAGGCGATCGTCTGGGCGGCGAACCTGTATCACGGTGGCGAGCCGATCCTCGACACGGAGCGCACGCGGTTCAGCCAGGTCACCCACTACTATTTCGAGGGGTGCAGCTACTTCTCGCCACTGATCTCGAATCCGGCGATGAACCAGCTGGTGCGCCCCGACCGTCGCGACGTGCGCACCGGTGAGCCGATTCCGCACCGCTTCGAGGGCATCGATGTCGGCGAGCCGTCGACGGTGGTCGAGGCCGGCGCGCAGCGGACGACGGCGCCGACCGACGAGCCGGGGCCGCCATCCCTGCTCGGTCGGATCCGGCGCCGCCTGGGCGGACAGTCCATCGGATTTCCGGATTGACCGCCGTCGCGTCAACCCCGCTATTTCTGACCTGACGACGCGTCCGCGCGGTCGTGGGAGTGAGCCCGGAGGATGGGATGGCCGATTGTAACGTGACGTTTTCGCTGGAGGACGGGCTCGCCCGCCTCACCCTGAACCGGCCGGACGCGGGGAATTCCATCACGCCGGAGCAGGCCAAGGCCCTGATGGACGCGGCCGTCCGGTGCTATTCTGGCGGTGACGTGCGGGCGGTGCTGTTGACCGCGGCCGGCAAGAACTTCTGCGTCGGCGGCGACCTGGGGACCTTCAAGGAGGCGGGGTCCGGCGTCGGCGCCCTGATCAAGGAGACCACCGCCTATCTGCACGCCGCCTGCTCGACCTTCGCCC
>JGI12316J15310_10000565_pt3 | contig 54263 bp, 51 predicted proteins | sample MarCyaLeptolynsp_FD_15310 | JGI IMG/M metagenome (IMG submission 15310) | reverse complement strand
AAAATTCCAACAAACGTAATTATTACGGCAGCTATCCAGGGTGCATTGCCATAGTCATACAGGCTATTAAAAATCCATGACGTACCCACACCGAACATACCTATGCCATAGAAATAGCCCGCTTTAAAAGCATGATCCTCTTTATGCGCATAAAGTAATAACAAAAGCAGTGACAATGACACGATTGACATCCACCATAAATTAAATGGTGAAAATGCCAATACGCTTATTGCGCCCGAGAATATATAAAGAAAAATACGCATCCTAGAATAATCATTAAGACAGCTATGCCTTAAACTTAAAAAATTATTTACGCGTTACTTTAAGCAAGTGTAAACGCCTACTATCTGCACTAATGACTTCAAACTTAAACTCGTCAATGCGCGTGGCCTCGTTTCTTTTTGGCACATGACCAAATTTATGTGTGACTAAGCCGCCTATGGTATCAAACTCATCATCATCGAAAGATGTTTCAAAATATTCATTAAAATCTTCGATGGGTGTTAATGCTTTAACTAGCGCATATTGGTCATCATCCGAGTACTTGATGTATTGGTCTTCTTCTAAATCATGTTCGTCAGTTATATCACCTACAATCTGCTCCAGTACATCCTCAATAGTCACAAGCCCAGCCACACCGCCATATTCATCTACTATAATTGCCATATGATTACGCGTATTACGAAATTCGTTTAGCAAAATATTTAAGCGCTTGCTTTCAGGCACAATAAACGCTGGGCGAAGAATATCTCTAATATTAAAATCCGGCTGATTTTGCTCGGATAAAACACGCAGCAGATCTTTTGCCAACAATATGCCAACTACTTCATCCCGACTGTCACCAATTACCGGAAATCTTGAATGCGCAGATTCAATTATTGTAGGCAGCATTTCCTGAACAGAATCTTCTTCTTCAACAACAACCATTTGAGAACGAGGGATCATAATGTCACGAACCTGCAACTCTGACACCTGGAATACGCCTTCTATCATTGCCAAAGCGCTAGTATCAAATAAATTACGCTCTTGCGCTTCACGCAAGATCATTATCAATTCTTCACGGTCTTTTGGTTCGCTCGAGAATACTTGCCCGAGTCTATCTAACCAATTTTTTTGAGAAGTGGGATCAGGCGTAGTGCCCATAGGATGTTTACTGAAATGTTATCGAGTGAAGTTTTACAATATTCAAAGGTACGGGTTATCAAATCCCAATTGCTGCATGATTTTTATTTCGAGAGATTCCATTTGTACGGCCTCTACCTCGTCTACATGGTCATAACCTTGCAAGTGCAGGATACCATGGACAGTCATATGCGCCCAGTGGCTTTCCTCAATTTTCCCTTGCTTGTGTGCTTCATTGACCACTATGGGTGCACAGATTACAACATCACCGATAAATGGAAGATCTACTTCATCATGCAACTCCGCAGGAAATGAGAGCACATTAGTCGGGCCCTCCTTTTGACGATATTGCTTATTTAATGCCGACATTTCCTGCTCATTAACAATACGAATAGTTACTACTTGAGAATCGTTACCAGGTGTATCAATCGCTTTAGCCCATGATTGAAACTGTGCTTCTTCAGGCAGTGCAACTTCTGTAACAGCGTACTGCAATTCAACTGTTACCATTATTTTTCAGACTTATCCCGCTCGTCTTGACGTTCATAAGCATCAATAATATGTTGTACAAGAGGATGCCTCACCACGTCTTTGGAATTAAAATAATTAAACTTGATGCGCTTAATGTCTTTTAGAACATGCATGACATGGCGTAGGCCTGACTGACTTCTATTAGGCAAGTCTACTTGGGTAATATCGCCTGTCACTACCGCCTTAGAACCAAACCCAATACGCGTTAAAAACATTTTCATTTGATCTTTGGTTGTATTTTGCGCCTCATCCAAAATCACAAATGAATCGTTTAATGTCCTGCCACGCATATAAGCAAGTGGTGCCACTTCGATTATAGTACGCTCTATAAGCTTATTCACTCTTTCAAAACCCATCATTTCATATAAAGCGTCATACATGGGCCGCAAATAGGGGTCAATTTTTTGCGTAAGATCACCCGGTAAAAATCCAAGGCGCTCACCCGCTTCAACTGCTGGCCTTACCAAAACCAAACGCTGTACTTTTTCCGCATCTAAAGCGGCAACAGCACATGCAACAGCTAAATAGGTTTTTCCTGTGCCTGCCGGACCAATACCAAACGTTAAATCATGGTTGAGCACATCATTAATATATGCCGCCTGATTAGGCCCGCGTGGTTTTATAATTCCACGACGAGTATGTAAAGTAATTTCGTCAGGTTTTTTTTCTGTCGTGTTTGTCATACTTGTTACTGTAGAATCCTGTAAATGAAGATGAATGCTTTCCTTTGATAACTCTTCAGAATTAGTTGTTGCATAAAGATTTTCTAGCACAATAGAAGCTGCATTAGCCGTTTTTTCCTCACCCTTTACTGTAAATGCATTACCTCGGTGGTGTATTTCGACTGCTAAACGTTGTTCTATTTGATGGAGATGCTCATCAAAAGGACCACATAAATTGGCCAGACGGGCATTATCATTAGGTTGTAACGTTAAATTAACTTTTGTGAGCTGTGCACTCAAACGTTAATATCCCTTATTAAATGATTCCATAATATTTACACTAATTGACCACGCAATGAATTTGGAAGCGCTTCAGTTATTTCAACATTAGCAAGCTGACCAATCAAATTCTCAGAACCTTCTAAATTTACAACTCGATTGTTTTCAGTTCTTCCAGATATTTCTTTATCACTCTTTTTAGACAAGGAGTTCACGAGTATTTTTTGTTTGGTACCGACCATATTAGCCGAAATCTCATTCGCCATGTCTAGTACTCGAGATTGTAGTCTTTGCAAACGCTCTTTCTTAACCTGCATAGGCGTATCATCCTCTAGTGATGCTGCAGGCGTACCGGGTCGCGCACTAAAAATAAAACTAAATGAATAATCAAAGCCGACATCCTCAATTAACTTCATGGTTTGTTCAAATTCTTGATCTGTTTCGCCAGGAAAACCAATAATAAAATCTGATGACATACTGATGTCAGGTCTATGTTTTCTCAGTTTACGCACTTTAGATTTATATTCTAAGGCAGTATAACCACGTTTCATGGCTGCAAGTATTCGATCCGAACCACTTTGTACTGGCAGGTGTAAATGATTCACTAGTTTTGGTATTTCAGCATAGGCTTCAATAAGAGAATCGTTAAATTCCAACGGATGGGATGTCGTATAGCGAATACGTTCAATACCATCAATATTAGCTACGTAATGTAACAACAACGTGAAATTACATATTTGAGCCTTGCCTTCTGTATTTGGATCCATTTTGCCGTAGTAACCATTCACGTTTTGACCCAGCAGAGTAACTTCCTTAACACCTTTTTCAGCCAGCTGCATGATTTCAACTAACACGTCATTTAACGGGCGACTGATCTCTTCACCACGTGTATATGGAACAACGCAATACGAACAGTATTTACTACAACCTTCCATAATTGACACGAAGGCACAAGGGCCCTCTACTTTAGGGGGCGGAAGATTATCGAACTTCTCAATGGCTGGAAAAGAAATATCGATGACAGATTTTCCTTGCTCACGCGCCTGATCAATGAGATCTGGCAAACGATGCAAGGTTTGGGGACCAAACACCACATCGACTTGGGGAGCACGCTTTTTCAATGCTTCACCTTCCTGGCTAGCGACACACCCACCTACTCCTATCACTAGATCCGGATTTTTATCCTTGAGCCGATTCCACCGGCCTAGCTCAGAAAACACCTTCTCCTGAGCCTTTTCACGAATTGAGCAGGTATTAAGCAATAACACATCCGCTTCTTCAGGGTTATGAGTAAGCTCCATATCCTTGACCGCACCCAACACATCTGCCATCTTATCTGAGTCATACTCATTCATCTGGCAGCCTTGAGTTTTTATGTATACTTTTCCCGACATAGAAAGATTGTAACGCGAATCGAATTTCAGCGGGATATCTCAATAGGCCAACACTCAATACATTCGTATAACAATCGTAAGGTAGCATAGAAAATGCTAGTATTTTCAAACACCTAAATGTGAAAGAAAACTAGCTTTACCATAAGCCTCTAACTTCATAATAAAACTTACATAGCGCAATACATTCTCTCATGGATTTATTTTTATATTTTTTCAAAGCTTATCCAAAGCGAACAATATTTGTATTTTTCACCGTCACGCTCGCCAGCATTATTACTGCTGCTACTTTGTTGTTACTACCAGCTCTGCTCTTCACATTACTAGGTAGAGACTCAACTAAAACACAATTTATTAATGAGTTTTTTTTGTATATAAACATTACACCAAGTACAGAAAATTTAATTGCATTCTTCCTGATTGGAATTATCTTACAGAACATAATTCTAGCAGGTGCAAATACCTACGCAGGCTTCACCAAGGCCAAAGTTATAAAAGATTTACGCATAAAATTATTAACTACGATGTCACAAACCGAATGGTCATTCTTTACAAAACAATCAAGTGGTAATTTTACAGCTTCAGTAGTTAATGAAATAGACAGCGCGGGAGATGGCTATGAAACTATGGTATTAATATTATCAAACCTTGTACAAATAATTGCATATTTATCTGTTGCATTTTTCATATCCTGGGAAATAGCTGCAATTGCAATTATAGCTGGCTTAATTTTAACTGCTTTGTTTAGCAAGTTAATTAACATCAGCAGAAAACTAGGCGAAGAAGATGCCCAACTCACACGTATGATTACAGCACAACTAACAGACTCCTATCGAAGCATTAAACCCTTAAAAGCTATGGCACGTGAAGCTCACTCTCATGCCCTTTTAAGCAGCTATACAAAACAACTAAAAAGTGTTTCGAAGAAAAGCACTATTGCATCACAGCTTTTAGATGCTATACAAGAAATAATTCTTATGACCACCGTGGTTGTCACAATTTATTTTTCATTTAAACATTTAGATCTACCAATAGAATTTTCACTTATCTTAGTTCTACTTTACCTGAGATCAATGAAATTGTTTGGAAAATCACAAAAACAATATCAAACTTTTGCCGGAAATATTGGTGCTTATAGATTAGCTATGCAATCGATATCTGAAGCCGCGGACAATCTTGAGAAGAGAACAGGAACACTTAAACATTTTTTAACTGGTAATATTTCATTCAGAGAATTGAGCTTCAACCACGATCAAAAAATTATTCTGAAAAATTCTAATGCAACTTTCTTCAACCACAAGCTTAACACAATAATTGGGCCATCAGGCGAAGGCAAAACAACTACTGCTGATCTTATCTGCGGATTATTCCAACCCACCTCCGGAAATATTTTAATTGATAATACAAAATTATCGGATATCGACATCAATCATTGGCGATCACAAATTGGTTATGTCACCCAAGAAAACAACCTATTAAACACATCCATAAAAGAAAATGTGACACTAGGTAACCCTAAATTTAGTGATCAGGAAATAGAACTTGCTTTAAAAAAAGCTCACTGCTTATCATTCACTAGAGAATTACCGAAAGGAATCATGACTAACGTTGGCGAAAATGGTGCGCATCTTTCAGGTGGACAAAGACAGAGAATATTGATAGCACGGGCTTTAGTTCATGATCCAAAGTTATTAATTCTAGATGAAGCAACGAGTGCACTTGATAGCGAAACAGAAAAATCCTTAAGTGAACTATTTAAAGAATTAAGCCAAGAAATAACGATAATATCCATCTCGCATAGGCCTGCACTTGTAGAAATATCTGACCACATTTTAGAACTAACTAATGGGAAATTTATTGAAAGCCCAATAACACTGGGGTAATACAGCAACATTGGATTACTCAACTAAGCCACAGCTAAATAAAAAACGCAATTAACAATACCTAAAGCCCAAATATAGCAATATGTTAATTGTTAATAGAAATTACTCTCTTTATCATCTATCTATATGAATAATATTTTTAAACTCGCCAGTTTCTTCACTGGTATCTTCTATCGCAACCATGAAATCATGTAAATGTTTTTTGAGATTAACAGTTTCATAGTTTGTAGAATCTATAATAAACTCGTTTATTCTTCTTGCACATTCTCCAGCATAGACGCCAGAATGTTTAGCTAAAAATATTTTTTCATGCATCGTAGGCTTTTGTTGCTCAGCTGTATAAAATAACTCTTCATATAATTTTTCGCCCGGACGGAGACCAGAGTAAACAATCTCTATATCAGCATGCAATTGCTTACCGGATAACTGTATCATTTGCTCTGCAAGATATTTGATCTTAACAGGATCACCCATATCTAAAACAAATATTTCCCCGCCTTGACCCATAGCACCTGCTTGCAATATGAGTTGGGCTGCTTCTTTTATAGTCATAAAAAACCGTGTTATCTCCGCATGAGTAACTGTCACTGGACCACCATTCTTTATTTGCTCACGAAAAAGAGGAACGACACTACCTGCAGAATCTAATACATTTCCAAATCTAACAGTAATGCATTTAGTTAGCGCACATTGATTAACTGACTCAGTATACAATTCAGCTATTCGTTTGCTCAACCCTAAAACATTAGCAGGATTCACAGCTTTATCAGTAGAAATCAATATAAACTTATCAGCATTTTCTTTGCAGGCAAGATCGAGAATAGTTTTAGTTCCTAAAATATTATTCTTGATACCTTGATGCGGCTGCGCCTCAAGAATAGGCACATGTTTATATGCTGCTGCATGAAAAACTAACTGGGGTTTATACTTTAAGAATATCGAAGACATATGCCTTTCATCACACACATCTCCTATAAAACAAACTGCATTTACACTATTCTTTTTCGATGATAACTCTTGTTCTATTTTATATAAATTATATTCACTATGATCTACAATAATTAAATTAGACGGTGATAACTCTGCAATTTGATGACACAACACCGAACCTATAGAACCCCCACCTCCAGTTACCAACACACATTTATCTGCGACTAATCCTTGAATATTTTTCCAATCTAAATCGACTTGCTCTCTACCAAGCAAGTCTTCAATAGAAACTTCACGCAAACCAGATATGATTTCATGATTAGACTGCATCTCACGAAGATTAGGTAAAATCTTTATTGGTAACTTTGTTTGCTCACATACTTCTACGATGGCCTGAATTTCAATCCGACTCGCAGAAGGAATCGCTATGGCTATCCAGTCAACATTATATTGTTCTACTATCGTTTTAACTTTCGCAATTGCGCCACAAATTTTAACCCCTCTGATTTCAGCACCTTTCAACGACTCATTATCATCAAGAATAGCGACGGGTATATCAGATTCACTTCTATGCATATCTCTTACTAGCATATCGCCTGCGTTACCCGCGCCAATAACAAGAACCCGCTTCTTTTCTATAGTAGTAAGTATAGAAGCATTTCGATCTTTCCAAAGCCTGTAACCCAAACGAGGACCACCAAGCAAGAAAATAAGAAGCACAGGATATAGCAACAAAACAGATCTTGGTACACCCTCAAGACGAAACATAATAAAAAATACTAATGAAACTGCTATCGCTCCAACAATCGTCGCCCGAAATATATTCCACAAATCTCGCAAACTAGCAAATCGCCACAAACCTCTGTACAAATGAAAATATAAGAATAAACTTCCTTGCACTAAAAGGAGAACTAAGATGAGAGAAAGACTAAGCTCCCAATTATAAAATGGAAACTCAAAATTAAACCTTATCCACCAAGACAATTGCCAAGCAACAACCACCATTAACAAGTCATGTATTATGACTAATGCGGTCTTATGATTATATGAAATATTCACTCTTAAACCTTTGAAAATCAAACTGCATTACTTTTCTATTATTCTCATGACATTTTTTATTACATTACAAGTTTTATTTATTTCTTGCTTTGTTAGTGTTGGGTGCACTAAAAACATTAATGAACTTGCACCAAGCTCATTTGCAACAGACAAACTATTAATTGGTCTAAATGATGTAGAATCAAACGCCTTTTCCATATAGATTTCAGAGCAAGACCCTGCGTAACATGGAACCCCTTGAGAATTAATTTCTTCAAGCACTTTATCTCTTGTCCATTTTTTTTCAATGTTTTCTAATTTTAGATACACATAACACTTATACCATGCATGCTTAATATGACCGGGAATAATTGGAACTCGCAATACGTCCGAAAATTTTCTACATACATCAAGTATTGCTTCAGCATTCTCGTCACGAGCTTTCGACCATCCCTCCATCTTTTTGATTTGTATACGCCCGATTGCAGCCTGCATTTCAGTAAGCCTCATATTTGTTCCAAATGATTCATGCACCCACTGAAATCCAGAAGAATGTTCGCCTTTATATACTGCCTCCCAAGATTTACCATGATCTTTATATGACCACATCTTAGACCACAAGTCGTAGTTATTGGTAGTAACCATTCCTCCTTCACCGCCCGTTGTCATAATCTTATCTTGACAAAAACTCCAACAACCAATATGCCCTATTGTTCCAACTGATCTTCCCTTATACCGGGCGCCATGCGCTTGAGCGCAATCCTCTACTACATAGAGATCATGGTCATTTGCAATGCGCATAATCGCATCCATTTCACAAGGCCATCCTGCTAAATGAACACAAAGAATTGCTTTTGTTTTATTTGTAATTTTATCGACAAGTAGGCTTGCATCTATATTTCCACTATCGCGTTCAACATCAATAAAAACTGGAATAGCGCCTAAATTTACTATACATGAAACTGATGCGATAAAAGATCTTGGCGTGACCAATACCTCATCACCTTGCTGTATATTTAATGCATGCAAAGCAACTTCTAATGCCGCAGTTCCATTTGATATAGCAATTGCATAATCCACACCTAGCCAAGACGCAAATTCTTTTTCGAATAAGCGCCCTATTTGACCCGTCCAATAATTAACTTTGCCAGATGACAATACATCACTGACTACTTTACATTCTTTATCAGAATAAACTGGCCACAGTGAAAATCTTGCTGAAGACATATTGATTTACATTGGTTTTGCAGGATTACCAATAACAGTATCACCAGCAGATACATTTTTTGTGACAATAGCACCCATGCCAATGACTGCCCGCTCTCCAATGATCAACGGCCTTTCAGGCGTCCCCTGTTTAATAATAGCACCGGCTCCTATGTAAGCGTGATCTTCTATCACTACATTGCCATTACATTTTACGCCTGGTGCAAAAGTAACATAGTTACCAATTATACAATCATGTTCAACGTAGCTATATAAATTAGCGTGGAAGCAACAGCCAATTATAATATTAGATGTCAAACATACAAATGGGCTCAACAGCGCACCTTCCGAAATCACCACATCATCCATAACTACAACATTGTCAGCTTGAATTGACCATAGATTAAAACCATCATTATTAATCTTATTCGCCAATTCTTCTCTAATGATACTGTTTGAAATCGCTACGGCAACATACTTTTGCGAAGCTTCACGCCCTGTAAAATCTTTATAACTTATAACGCTATGGCCATTCTTATTATCAATATTCGATAGATCATCAATAAAAACCAGTTGACTCAAAGATATATTCGCTTTATTCAATAGAACTCTTGCTAGCGGCAAAATACCTCGTCCACATCCACCTGCCCCATATATACCGTACAATGGTTTATCCATTACAATCTAATCCTGATTACCTTTGAATTTATACATCGTAACTTCCCCGTCAGCCGAGATACCTTCACGCAGTATAATTCTCTTTAGAGTGATAAATAGAATTTTAACATCTAAAGCAAATGACTGATTATCTACATACCACACATCATATTTGAACTTTTCATCCCAAGAGATCAAGTTTCTTCCATTTACTTGCGCCCATCCCGTAATTCCAGGGCGTACTTCATGTCGTCTTGCCTGTTCAGGAGAATATAATGGTAAATATTCCATTAACAATGGTCTAGGACCAACTATACTCATCTCACCTTTTAACACATTCCATAATTCAGGCAATTCATCCAAACTTGTAGAACGAAGAAACATTCCAAAGCGAGTCATACGCTCGTCATCAGCTTTAACATTACCTTGAGTATCAGTTAAGTGGCGCATTGTACGAAACTTGATAATGGTTAATGGAACTCCATTTAACCCAGGCCTTAGCTGTTTAAAGAAGATAGGTCGTCCCATACAGGTAATAATAAGCAACGAGATTAACGCTAGCAATGGCAAACATATTAAAATACCCATCATAGCTACCGCTATATCCATAGCTCTTTTTAATATTGCATTAAGGCTCATCTTCTGATTTCACAGATAACAAGTCAGCATAAAGAGCGCACAGCGCATTAGTAATGACTTCTTGAGAAAATTTTTCTTTCACTCTTCTAAGTCCGTTATTAGCTAGTTTAACCCGCAATTCATGGTCACACAGAAGTCGTTTCAACTGGGTAGTCAAATCTGCAACATTTCCTGCTTCAAAAAACAATCCACTAACCTCATTTTCTACAGCATCTGTTAGACCATATATTCTAGACACAATAGACGGCACACCGCATGCTGCTGCTTCTATAACAACAGTACCAAAACCCTCTCTATAGCTTGGCAAAACAAATATATCAGAAGCCGCCATATAATCTTCAGGCTGTTTAGTAAATGGAATAAAACGTGTCGCTGAAGCCGCATCACCACATGCAATAAGCACTTTAGACTGTAAAAACTCTTCATCAGGACCAATAACCACAAGCACTATATTTTGAAGATCTTTATATACTTTATTAAAAGCAGCAGCCAAATCAAGAACACCTTTATCAATCTTTAATCTTCCCAAAAAAAGGATTACCGAAATATTGTTCTCAATATTTAACTCTCTACGTATAGATTCACGGCTCTGTACTGAAGGTGAAAACCGTTGCAAATCAACACCACTGATTGATCCCTCACCCAAAACATCTACAAATGACTTTTTCAACACACCATTTTCAACAAGAAATTCGCTCTGAGAATAGCTGTCTACCAATACTCTAGAGGCAAAACATGCTATCAATTTATCCATAGATTTAAGAAACCATTTTTTGAATCCAGTACTTGTCGCCCATACTTGCCCGGTAAACGTATGCAATCTATTAGGGACTCGAGCTACCCATCCAGCTGAAGTAGCCAACAATCCTGCTTTTGGGGAAACAGAGTGTATTAAAAGAAATTTTTGTCTCCAAAAATAAATAATCAAGGCTATGAAAACTTTGAGATCTGCAAAAAGCTTAATATTACGCTCAATCGGTAACGAGTGAATTTGAATATTGTCTGGCATGTTATCTAACTCGCTAGCATCATCTGTCAAATTAGCAATCACAGTGACATCATAAATTTCTGATAAAGCATGAATTTGATTAACTAAAAATACCCTAACAGTGATTGGTGCCGCCACAATAATAGCTATCTTAATCTTATTCATTTTGAATTGATCTAGCATAATTTTCAAAAGCAGCTGCTAATGACTGATGAAAAGAAAACCCTAACTCATTACAAATTAAAGATGAATCATATCGACATGATCTTGTCATTGCACTTAGACGATCTTCTGTTAGAGGAAATCCTGGCAATCCACCAAATACTTTTGCTATAGGCTTTACAATAAATTCAGGAACTCTAAGATTTGGAGGTTCAGTATCTACGCCCTTACTGAACGCTTCAACCATATCCTTTAAAGCGGAACACTGTGAGACAATATATGTGCCGTTTACAGCATTTTGGTGTGTTGCACACAAATATAAGGCATTCACAACATCAGATACATGCACGTAGTTCACCAAAGCTTCATTGTTACCAATATAAAAAAACAATTTTTTTTTGATCATATTCACCATCTTAGATAAAGATTGATTCTTCATTGTTTCCCCGAACACAATTGAAGGACGGAGGATTACCACATCCATAGCATCACTTATCGCCTTATCTAATATAATCTTGTCAGCTTTAACTTTAGTTTCCTCATAGAGTCCTATGGGATTATCTAATCTCGATTCATCAATTACACCCGACTTATGCACTCCATACGAACCCGCACTGCTAAGCTGAACCCATCGACCAATATTACCACGCGCCAACTCTGCAAGTCGCTTAGTCCCTTTCACATTAACAGCATGCATTGAAGCAGTATTCGTCAATTCTGCAGCACAGTGATACAGCACATCTGAATATTTGACAAATCCTTCAAGGTTAGAATTGGCGCCTGATATGTCTCCCCGAAAAAATTTGAGATTATCTTGATCATTATATGTGTTTCGCGATAAAACACGTACCTCATCACCTCTTTGCAAATGAAAAAGCTTAAGATATCCCCCTACAAAACCCGAGCCACCTGTGATGGAAACTATCAATTCAAATTTTCCTCTAATGATCTTGCTTGGTTCGCTCAGTTTCCCCAGCACACTCTTTATCGTTAATATCTAGGAAATCTAAAATATGCTTCGCAGTTGGCTGCATAGTTAATATGTTTTCCCAGCTATACTCATAATGTGCATGAAACTCATTAATTCTTATATTTAGGTTCACTTGCTTGACTACAGTATCAGTAAAATCATCAGGAAAATAACAAATATCCCATAAACGTTTATCAACAGTGTTAAGAATTGTATTTTGTGTCAAATGCCCTGGTTTCGCTATAATTATCACGGGTATGCCTCTCACAACCGACTCCATACAAGTGCTACTTGCAGCACTTATGACTAGGTTCGCCTCGTTAAAAGCCATTTCTATATCACCTGATATTAATTCATAGCTAAGTGAAGGTGCATCATAAAAAAATTCAGTCAGTTTACAACTACTATCCGCCGATGGATGTTGTTTAATCAAGAACCGTAATGGCTTTGTGCATGATTTAACAATTAATGGCAATGATTTATTTATCATTTCCATAATCGAAATGTAGTCAGACTTCATAATCGGTAACGGTACTAAAATTGTGAAATAGCTATCATTACTATCATATATTGAGTTCAGCCAAATTGAGTTAAAACGAAATCCAGGAGCTATTGTTACATTCAAGTCAGGACAAAATTCTTTTACTGGAGAGATATAATCATTACCTAATACTGCTACTGTCTGAGGTATTAAATTCAACTCTTTCTCTACGGAGATAGGGAACATGCACATATAATTCTGAGAAGCAAAAAATCCTTGATAACCCAGTATCGGGACTGAAGGGAAATATCTACGCCATCCAGCAATAGCACCATGATCGATTTCTTGATTCTCAAACCACTCGATAACCTTATCAACCTGGATACCTGTATTAGCCAATCTCATTGTAAAACGATGACGTAATAACGCTTCTATACTGCTTGTGTTAATGAGGTTATCAAAAAAAACTTCGTGCAATATTTTTGTTATCTCAACACCTTCAAAAATGTATTTTCTTTTTGGTGCTTTTACACGAATAAAATTTCCTAGCGCATACAAATAATCTGAAATATGCAAATAATCTTCAGCTAAAAGAAAATTATCATCACATTCACTCATCTTATTAAAGATGCTGGAAAAATTATTCACTCTATAAAAATATGGTGCCCAAAATATTTTTCTTCTACTATTTGCGTCAAGTTCCTCGATTAATCCTGGGTAATGCCTATCTTTAAATATTCCATGCTGGACACTATTTTCATACATTACTGTATCGATAATAATAACCGGGTAGTCCGGCTCTACAGCGCCACCGGCATTCCTTAGCTCAGCCAGCTTAGCTGCACATATGCGCATTATGCACTTATATACGACACCAAGTAGCCTATAAATAGAGATTAATATAGTAGAGAGAACCCATTTAAACTTAGTTACTCTTGTCTTAACCAAGATGGTACTGGGCAAAAAAGATCTCAATGTGCTTGCTAATGAGGAACTACTGACAATAACCTCATTTATACCGTCTTTTTCAGCAACACGAATTATTAAAACTAGCTGGCATAAATATAGAAATAAATTGCATACATACGTATTTCTACACGCGAGAGGCGTAACCCACCAATCTAAATTATCACCATATTCATCAGCAATTTGACTTATCAACTCAATATATGGCTTACGTATTTCCTCTGCTATATCATCAAGCTGCGATGCATAAGGCTGCTCGAGTTGTGTTACACCGGTCAAATCAATACACTTTGACACTATTCAGACCTATTATTTATATATCAAAAAACATTCTAGACTATAAATTTAACTCGGCTGCATGTGCTAGAAATACTGAATCGATCGAATAAGCAACAAAGTGATAACCATCATTAATGCACCTTGTTAATTGTTCCTTATCAGGCATTACCACATGCATTCCGCAAGCTATGCTTCGCTTTCTCGCAAGCGAATGTATATGCTTCAATACCCCACGAAATTCTTCACTTTCAAACTCACCTATCATTTTCATTGAAGCAGAGAGATCATACGGCCCAATAAAAATTGCATCCAAATTTGGAACTTTTAATATGTCTTCAAGATTATCAATTGCTTGAATATTCTCTATCATAGCAACCATTAATGGTGATTGAGCCTCAGCCTTATACTGGTCAAAATATTTTCCAAATAGATTCGCTCTAGAAAAACCTACCCCGCGACTACCACTAGGCGGCCAACGACAGGCAGAACTTACTTCTTCCAATTGTTCTGCATCATTAACCATCGGGACTATTACCCCACCAGCGCCAGCATCTAAAGATTGCTTACATTCTTTTGCCGTCCCTTGGGCGAGCCTAACCATGGGAAGCGTATCACCTAGTTCCAAAGCCCGGAAAATATCAGGCAGCTGATTCTCACAAATAGACCCATGTTCTAGATCTACAGCAACCCAATCGAAACCACACGTGCCAATAATCTCGGCAATTGATGGATGCGGAATTTGCATCCAGGTGCCAATAGATGTTTCTTGTCGTTGAATTTTCGCTCTAATAGAGTCAATTTTAGCTAGTCTATTCATATATCTGAAAAATTATCAATAAAATTACCAGTGTACCCCTTAAACACCTCTTCATTCAAAGAATGTTTCCTTAATAAAAAAGGCACCGCATTAGTCTGCGCTGCCTCTAAATCTGCAATAGCATCACCTATCATTAGCGTTGCTTCAGGTTTCAGATCTTTTAAACTTAAAATCTCTTTAATTGCATTACGTTTTTTCACAGGAGCCCCATAAACAGACAAAAATACACCCTTTAAATCAAGTTGCTCAAGGATATACTCAATGTCTTGCTGGGGAGTCGCCGTCACTAGAATAAACTCTTGGTTAAATTGATTTTGACGAAGAAATTCCTCAACCCCGCTCACCCAGGGCGCATCAATCACCTCTTGAGTAGTAAGCTTAGAAAATTTTTCACAATACTCATCGATTAATTTTTTCGTTGGCTCTTGACCTGACCACTCAAGATATAATGGGATTTTTTCGAATCTCGACATACCTCCATTAGTTATATGGTGGTGACGCACATTTTCAGATACGTTTTCACCAAATGATTTAAACAAGTTTACAAATGCTTGAGTTTTTGCATCAAGCGAGTCCTTAATTACCCCATCAAAATCCCAAAAAATTAAGCTTGCCTTTGTTAATAGAGACAAAATAAAAATCCTAAAAATCGTTCACTTAAAAAATATTAAAAATATCAAAAATATCTTATATCTAAATTTGAAGTATTTTTGACATGTTTACTAAACTGCTCTGCAGCATTTTTATCGAGCAGCCAATTTCCTCCAAAAGTTAATCTAACAGGCAGCTGATTATAATCCTCTAAGTCTTCACAAGCATTTGCTAAAACGCGACCCTTTTCACTACCACAAACAAACACAAGAACACATTGAGCTATTCTTAACGCATTTGATGTGATTGTTATACGTTGATGATTGTGCATACTACTGCTAGATGTAGTAACTAATTCACTCTCTTTATTTAATGCTTCACTCTCAGGAAATAGTGAAGCTATATGGCCATCTAATCCCATTGAAAGCAACAATATATCTATCTTATTAGGTAAAATTGTTCCATAACGATGTGCTTCTTGTTCACAATCTTCAGTTTCCCCCTTTATGCGATGGACACTATGAGAACCAAGCTTGTCACCTAAAAACAATGTATCCATAACCATGCTGTAATTACTATCAGCATGATTTGGTGGAACACACCTCTCATCTCCGAAATAGTAATTGATCATTGCATGCTTAAAGTTATTGTTATTTGACCAATTTTTATATAGTAATCTTGCAGTAGCGCCCCCAGTCAATATTATGCTGCATTCATTCTGTGATGAAATTTTTTTAAGAATAATTGGGGTAATTATCTCACCAGCCAACTGTGTCCAGCACTTAGTAACGCTTAAATAAATAGGCATGATCGAGATACTATATATTAACTAATTTTTTAGAAATACCTATTCGAATACCTTTAAAGTAACCTAAGACCGGTAACATACTTTTATTCATAGCTGATTGGAATATTGCCTCGAATAATGCTCCAATCAATAACCAGACTATCGATAAATGTGCCCACGGATAAAATTTTCTTTTTTTATAATACAAAATAAATTCTGTTACTTTTCTAGTTTGCCTCGGTCCTAAGATCTGCCTATTTACAGGCGAACAGTTATGAGCAAGCCTAGCATTTGAATTGATATATAACTGAGAAGGATATTTTTCGTTTACTCGAGTTGAAAACTCCATATCTTCAAGCATAAAGAAATCGTTTTCCACATCAAATTTTACTTGCAAAAATACTTCCTTTTTCCAGGCAGACACTCCCCCAGACAATTTATCACTAATAATTAATGCATTATTTGATCCCACACATTTATCAAAATTACCAACCCTTTTATCTCGAAATATACCTCTGTGAAAAACATGAAAGAAAAATTTGTATCCGCGTGGATAACTCGGTGGGTTAGTAATAACACCACAGCAACCAACCATCTTAGGCTCACCAATAAAACCTTTTTCTATTTGCTCAATATAATCATTTTCCAAAACAACATCATCTTCTAAAAAACATACAATATCACCAGTCGCATATGATAGCGCATATCTTTTCGCATCTACCAAGCCTGTTATAGTTGTGTCATGAATATAGATGAGTTTAATCAATGAGTGTTCCAGCCAAACCGAATCAATAGCACCTTTTGACTGAGAGTCATCACTTTGATCTATGATTACTAATTCATCAGGAATTCGAGACTGACTAAGAATAGATGTAACAGCATGTGGCAAATCTAGAGGTCTATTTTTTGTAGGAATAACCGCTGTTATTCTTTGTCTAGTTATATTCACCTATTTGTCTAGAATTTCTTTGTAAATCTCTTCAACTACCTCTAATACACCTTCACCTATATCAGTAAATTCATCAGGCACAATTTTCTGTGCTTGTTTAGGCGTATATCTATATGGAGTCATAATATAGTGACCCCGCCTCTCATCGCTTTCCATAAGCTCAATATTCTTATCTTTACCAGCAATTTCGAATATAAGATCAATCAACTCTTCAGAATTTAATACTTGATGCCCTGTAACTGTAATAGCTCTATTTTTATAGTCATTATCAAGCATATTCACACTAAGCTTTGCTGCATCCCGTACATGTATGTATTCACGCCGCTCTTTACCTGTTCCCCAATATTCAAGCTTTCCATCTAATAACACTTGCTTAATATATCTTCTCAAACCATTCCAGTCTTGCGCACGTGGTCCATATAATGAGCCGTATCGTAAAAAAGTGAAGTCAATTCCATACTGCTCATGATAGGCTTCAATAATCGTTTCTGCTGATTGCTTACTAGCACGGTAAAAAGAACCATATGGACTATAAACATACATAGTTGACGCATATAAAAATCTCTCTACCCCAGCATTAATTGCTTCTTGCATCGCAAGCGTTGTCCCCATTATATTTAAATTTATAGCATCATATGGACGGTCTTTAGCTTCTACAATATCTGCGATGCCAGCGAGATGATATACATAGCGAACTTCCTTCATCGCATCCGCAAGCAGAGACTTATCAAACATATCTCCTATGAGCATTTTCTGGCTATCCTTAATCCACGGCGACACTTTACTGTCAAACACAGTCACTTTATAACCACGCTCTGTCAATACATCAGCAACATGACTTCCCAAAAAGCCAGACCCACCAATTACTAATACATTATCCATAAGTCACATTGAAACCGGACATAATAATTCTTCTCCTTTAACAAATCTAACTACTTCTTGAACAGCCTCGATTTCCATTTGAGATCTGCAATCAGCCGTCATAGGGCCAATATGTGATGTCAATAAACAACGATCAATCTCATTTAGCCTACCTTTATAGGGCTCTCTTTCGAATACATCGATTGCTGCACCACTTAGATGGCCATCAATCATTACACAATATAAATCATCCTCATTTACAATACCTCCACGCGCTGTATTGATAAGCACTGCATCATGTTTCATATTATTTAGTTCATCTTTAGCAATCATATGACGTGTTTCATTTGTCAATGGCGCATGTATAGAAATTACATCAGCTTCGCGATAAATTACATCTTTATCAACCCATTGGAAATTTTTTATAGAATTTATATCGCTATCATCTTTATTCAAATCATTTCCCAACACACGTTTACATCCAAGCGCAGCAAGTCGCTGAGTAACACCCTTTCCGATACGACCTACACCAATTAACCCAACAGTAACTTCAGAAATACGCCGACCCAAATATCGATACCAATTACTATTATGCATATGCAAGTTCGACACATGTGTATGGCGTAGCAGGGATATCATCAAACCTATCGTTAACTCCGAAACAGCAGGAGCTGGCGCATCTGGTGTAAATGAAACTTTAATATCTTTTTTTGCAGCAGCTTGCAAATCAATGCTATCCAACCCTATTCCAACACGCGCAATTAATTTTAAATTTTTTGCTTGATTCATCACATGTTCCGTGATTGGCTCTGTCCCTGCAACAATATAATCAAAATCAGCAATCACGCCAGCCAATTCTTCTTCAGTATACTTTTTCCCTGTAGGATTGATTAAATAATCAACCCCAGCTTCTTCAAGAAGCTTCAGAGGAAGCTCATTTTTTTCTGCAAACGGTATTGTTGTAATTAATGCTTTCATTTTTCAGCTACCAGCTTTTATATTTGTTTTTATATGTATTATTTTTTTTCAAAATACATCCATAGTGACCATCAAATGCAAATTTTTTCCATAAAATGGAAGCTACGAATAGAATATTTTTTTTGGGGAACAATCTAAATACTTCACCATATACTATCTCCCAACCAGAAAGCTTAAAAATAAGATTCCAGTCTTCTGGACACAATTCAAATATATGAGTATTTTCTGCATACATATCATTAGAGCTTTCTTGCCTAATCTGATGAAGTGCTACCCTACTTTTGTTTATGTATGGAACAGTAACAACAAAATACGCATCATCAACACTATCAGAAATAGATTTCATGAAAGAAATAGGATTAAACAAATGCTCCAACGTCTCAAAAGATAACAGTATATCAACATTCTTTCCTTCATATTCCGGATGCCCGACTAAGTCCTCGGCTCTGCATTCAATAGCATTTAGACCTTTGCTTTTAATCTTATCAACAGCATGAGAATCCAAATTAACAGATGTTGCATTAATTACTCGATCTCCACTCACATCTGCAGCTTGCAGATACATTAGATGTGCACCAGAAGAGTCACCAATATCAACAATATTTATATTTTTTTTATCTAATAACGCCCAGACTTTCTGCACCAATGATACTTGGAATGCATGCAGAGCCCTTACCATAGCCATCAAATGAGGAGTATCAACATCAAACGTTGTGTACTGCTTTGTCACATCTGGAACAACTTTTTTAAGCGTATCTAACAAGTGCAAACGTCCGTTTTCTTTATTAGCCGAATAAACAGATTGCTCAAGTATTTTAATAGCAATTTTTTTTATAAGAACAATCATATGTACTTTATGCTTATAAGCTATTTGAACTTTCCCACATTTTTTTTAAACCGTCACACAATGTCGTCAGTTTAGCTGGAGATAATAGTTCCTTCATCATTTGGTTATCAGCATAAATTCCATGCACATCACCTTGAGTAGAGCCATGGTATTTAACACTTACATTTTTACCGCTTGTTTTAATCAATAAATCGATTAATTCTCTAACCGTTGTCTTAACACCAGTAGCGATATTGATAATTTTATTTTTTGATTCTTCGTTAGTCAGACATGCAAGAAAAGCACTTACTACATCATCAATGTATATAAAATCGCGATATCGATCAGAAGAGCCTTTTACATGAATTTTATTATCGTTGGCAAGCTGAGAAAAAAATATACTCACCATGCCTTGTCTAAGATTCTCCATATTCTGGCCAGGGCCATATACATTAAATAAACGCATGCTTGTGCTATCTATGCCGTAGCGTTTGTATATTCTCATATAATGCTCACTTGCCAACTTTCCCACCCCATAGAACGATTCCGGCACACAGCTATCATTTTCACTTATAGGTCTATCAGATTTTGCTCCATAAACAGACATGGTACTTGCATATATAAACCTACTACACTGATTATTCAGCGCATATTTAAGTAATAACAAAGTAGACTCAGCATTTGTTTGAATATCGTATATTGGATCATCAAAACTAATCTCACCTGAACTTTGACCAGCAATATGAAAAATCGCATCATATTTCATATCGGGTATTTTTTTATAAACAGAATGATCAGCACAATCTCCTTCGATAAAATTCACTCCTTCAGGTATATTTTTCTTAAATCCTGTGCTTAAGTTATCTATTGTTGCAACAAAGTGATTTTGCTCTACTAATTTCTTAGCTACTGCTGCACCAATAAACCCTGCAGCACCAGTTACCAAGTAGTTAGCCATCTATTTATTTCCACACATATAAAAATATTGTATCGCAATGCCATGTATCTATTAGATTTTTTCGATAAGCATCTACAACCTCCGTTCCCAAGAAATCTGTAAATTTACCTTGACCCCCAGGCTTTCCGAACATCATCCACGTCATATGATTAGAAAGATCATAACGTTGCTCTGGCACTAATTTATATTCATATCCAAGCCGGTTGAGAATAAATGAAATGGAATTTGGAGTGTAATAATAATGATGTGCTATAGACCAATAAAACTTTTCAAATGCATCAATAGAATACTGAGAAGTTAAAGGATCATTGGCACACGGAAATTCCATAATCATCACGCCACCTTCTTTGAGCATTGAGTATGTTTTAGTTAAGAATTCAAATGGATCTCGAATATGTTCAAACACGAAGAAATGCGTTATCACGTCAAATTGCAAATGATCCACTTCCGACAAATCCGTAACAGACTTATGCCCCGACTTCGATAAAAAGTCACCAAATTCACCAGAGGGTTCTACGCCAAAACAATTAACATCATATTTGCTAAATGCATCTAACATAAATCCGCTTGAGCAACCAATTTCAAGAAGATCAATCCCAGGCTTAAGATAATCCTGGATAAATGGGACCCGTCTCTCAACCTGATCTAAGTTTGATATCTTATGCTTCTCTGCATTTGACCAGTCTCTATGATCACCAACTCGCGATGACATAAACCTTTCAAATTCTTTACGATAAAAAAAATTTTCTTCCTCAGTGCTAGGTATGGGGTACAAATATATTGCTTCACAGATCTCACATTGCCAAAAGTTATGCTCCTTATCACCACCATATACAAATGGAGCGCGTATAGACTGCTTATCATCACTCGCTTTACATATCCTACATCTTGGCATGGCATTTATTACGGCTAATTTTTTTATTTATATGATTTCATCAACTCATCAGAATTCATTCCACTCTCAACCCTGAGACGATCTTCCTCTGTATCAACACTATATGAAATTGCACTGGTCATAACCATTCGTACTTTTTCACCATGCTCAATAATTCTCATCATATCTACTGATTCTATTCTCTCCAGATTAGTTTCTTCTAACTCATTAAATCGCAAAAGATAATCACGTTTGAATGGAATAATACATACCTGTTTTAACATAGGCACATCTTCAAATCCTTTTTTTCTTGATGGTATAGCCTCTCTGGAGAAATAAATTGCATCGCTATTATTATCAACTACAACTTTTACCTCATTTGGATCTTCAAATTCCTCAATATTCTCCATATATGCCATCAAATTAACCACATTGACACTATCATCAATAGAAAACGGCTGTAATGATTCAGATATCATACTAGGAACCACCATGGGTTCATCACCCTGCACCATGACTACAACATCAATTTTACTTCCTTCTTGTTGTTCAATTTTTAACATTGCTTCAGCGGTACGATCGGTTGCACGCTCATGGGAATCTTTAGTCATAACTGCCTTGCCGCCAATGGATTCAATATAGTCATATATCTCCTGATCACATGTCGCTACATATGTATCCGATATATCAGTACACATATTAGTTCTAAAGTAACAGTGGCCGATCATAGGCACACCGTGAATTTTCGCCATCGGTTTACCAGGAAATCTAGAAGAGCCCATACGAGCAGGTATTATTGCTATTGCTTTCATTTTGACTTATTAGGTTATCAATTAATAAATTAGCGTATCAATTTACGCACAATTATATAATTTTTCTTACTGATGACACCAATTTTATACCCTGCAAGCAAATACAAAATGATAAAAATAAGCTCCCCAATACCACTATAGAAGCTAGCAAATGGTTCTATAAAGATTGCATACATCGAAGAAAACAATAAGATCACCAGCAAAAGAATCATTGACTTATATTCCCATGTAATAGCGGCAAATTTTTGGGCGTAATGATAATGCACATAGGTCATGACAACACTAGAAAATGTAGTCGCTATCGCAGCCCCAATAAAACCCCAATATATTATCATTGGAATATTTAATAATATATTTAGAACCACTCCAACCAACATTAATTTAGATGTTAACCATGTTTTTTTTGCATATATAAGCTGCGTACTCGTGACCTTACTTATAAACATTAGCGCGTAATAGAGACTCAAAATCACTAGAACACTAGCACCCTCTTGATATGAGCTGGTAACTAACAACGACATAAGTTCAGCCGAAAACAGTATCATAATTAGAGCCGGCAAAAATGCCAGATAGGCGAACGGAACCACATACTTGCTAATTTCATTGTTATTATTCAGAGAAAAAAGCATCCTATATATATTTGGTTTAAACACTCTATCTAAAGCAGTCATGAATGTAAAAATAAACAATGCAATTCTTTGTGCAATTGCATAAATAGCAACATTTCCAATTGAAGAAAGCATGCCTAACATTATTTTATCGAATTGTGTATTTAAAAAACCAAATAGAACTTTTGGTGTTAAAGGAAGTGAAATTTTTAATACATCAGATAACAACGCTTTCTCAAAGCCTACGGCAAGATTTATAAATTGATGTGCAAATAGAGACAAACACATAATCACATTTGATATTAAGATCGCATATACTAAAGAATAAATGCCTAGATCTGTATATATAAGTAATATATATACAAGAACAAAATTAACAACAGCTTGTAAAATAGTCATTGTAAAATATATCCACGCCCTGCCAGCATTCTTTAAATGTGTTAAATAATATTGCGCAAGAGATGAAAAGCACATAGCAATCAACATAGATAACCACAATTGCGAATAAGCCAAGGAATCAAATAATGCTTTAGACACCCACTCTCTAGATATCCAACCAATTATTATGACAATAGCGAATGATATTCCAACAAATATCTGCACAGTGCTAAGTAGGCGGCCTATTTGCCACTCAGAATTCTCAACTACAAAATAGTTTCTTTCATAACCAACTATGCAGCCCATATTTGCTATACCAACAATAACCGAGGCATACACCATTGCTAAAATATAGACGCCATATACACTCGGATCTAAAATTTTAGTAATAACCGGGTAAAGAAAAACAGTCAACAGACCCGTCAAAACTGACTGAGCAATATAAATAAAAGTGTTTTTAATATCACCAGACGTTTCCATAGCAGAATCACCCTGTTATGCAAGTAACTGATATAACACTTCTTTAAGCTCAGTTCTACCAGCTACAAAATTTACATAACCATTTTTTTCATATTGCGGAACTAATTCAGCAAACGGATCATAATAAAGACTTGGCTTATTATATTTTGCGGATACATATGCTGTCGATGTATATGGTATAGAGATAGAGACATCACAAACTTCTAATAAACCATAAAGATTGACATCATGTGGTATGGTTCTAAATTCAGATCTTTTTTTATTCAACTCGTCAACTAGCTTTATGTAACTTAGATCATAGTCTTCTCTAGAAGTCACAGAACGCTTATGTTTCAGCAATATTTCTATATTTTTCCCATAATTGGTTTTTATATCCGCGCATATATCTACTATATCATTCAGAAATTTAGTCATCGTATCAGATGAATAATAATTTTTCGCCGCACCAAAAACTGAGGCTGTCTTAGCTACAGGCGTAACATCAAACACTGCTATTTTTATAGAAGACTGCCCAGAATATGATTCTTCTTTCTTAGGCATATACCACAATATTGGCCCAACAACATGAATATTAGATGTTTGACCCAAGTTCTTAAGGTATTGACCAAATCCATCAGTCCAAACCCAATGTGTATCTACTCTCATATGCCTAGCGGACGGAAGATTAGATACAGACTCATCTCCCCGATACATCTTTGGAATAAAATTTTGCGAATACCAAACCATGTGTAAATGTGAATTTCTATTACTTAATCCTTTCATCCATAACGGCTGTGTTGTGAATGATGATGTCGTTATAATTATGTCTTGTATTAAATTCTTTCTTTCCAGGTAATCACAAACAGGTATATAGGATAAGTCTCGGCCTAATAAAACTAGAATCGGACTCTTGAACATAATCAAGAAAAAATAAATTAAGGCTTTAAAGTGGCACCAAAACAGTAGAAATTTATGTTTGCGATTCAACAATGAAGAAGCAAAATATACTAATGGCTGTGACGTATAAATAAAATTATCATTGCTCTTAATAGTTGGCTGCGTCTTTGATTTAACTATTAATATTTTTGCAGACGATAGGGGTTGAATTATTTTTTCTCTGCAAAATTCTACAAACTTTGCATCTGATTCTCCTAAACCACAATTTGGCTCCATAAATAATGTAGCTGCGACAGGATTTTTAGGCCCTTTAGCTAGCAAGTTAAATAGTAATGAGAAAAATAATTGCGCCCAAGAAGCGCCAAATAATAATATATTGCCAACGTACTGCTTTAAGCTAATTTTAATAGCCCCAGTATGCAAACAGACATTTATTCCATTAAGAGTGACTTTCTTTAAGGAGTCGTCGTGGTTGCTGGAACTGCTTTGCATATATGAAGTAAAGTCATTACTTATTATCTCAACAATTCTCTGCGTTAATCGTTTACTTACTTCTACATTAGAACACCTAAAAACTTTAGGTGACTTCCTAGATACCCAGCCTTCAATAAGATCCGCTAATTTATCGAATTCTAAATAGATCTCTCCGGTAGTATATTTTCTCACAAGCTTCAAGCAACAATGTTATTTTATTCGGTAATACTAATAAGTTATTAAACAATAAACGCCTATTTTGCAATCAATGACGTATATTCTTTTTAATCAATTCACATTCCACCAAAGAATCCAACACAGGAGCCAATTCCCATACGGGTTTACCAATTAGCTTCGCTATATCAAGCAAGGATTTTGAACCATCTGCATATGCAAGCACATTCATAAGATCAATACTATCAGCTGCTGAGCCAACTTTTCCTGTTGTCGCCCTTAAGCCTCTCTTACTCATCATAGGTTCACCTAAAACCTGCGAGACAGGGTAGCAATCTATCTCTATAGCTTTAATTACATTTATATACACATTCAATGCTTCCTCAAGCCCAACGGCGGTAACAAACTCCATATCATCAAGTGATGTATGATACTCAGGATACGTCGCATACTTAGAACGCATTATAGAAGCAACAGGCAAATCAATACCTGGCGAGCAATATTGCCTCTCATCAGACCCCCGCTCTAAGAATGAATACTCTTGATAGTTAATTCCAGAAGCATCAAGAACATGTCTAGCTAAATGATCGCTGTAACTATTACCGTCTCTTGATGGCATAAATGACCAGGCTCTTTCATCACCTACGCATGTAACCACATAACCCGCAACAACTTTCTTTTTTAGTTTTTCCAAATGTTTACTAAGGTAGCATATTGCACCTATTGTCTCAGGAACGTAAACAATTCGATAAGTGTAATAAAGATCTTGTTGCAACAGCCATTCTGCCAACATTGTCGAAACACACGGCCCTGAGAGCTCATTATTAGCCATAGAAGGATGACACACATAAGTTGATATCAGAATCTCACGGTCAGTTTTACCTTCAATAATTAAATCAGCATAGATCAAACTTCCTTCTTTATGCTCACTATCGATAAAAACATGATAATTCCCCGGCTGCAGATTTTCTTTCAGTTGATCAGGAAGACAAAAGCCCCATGATTCCTTATAGTATGAGGTTACATAAGGTATGGCAGTTGGTTGTTCAGGAAGCGAATGCAGATGCGGAAGTAATTCATTCAAACTTATGACTTTATCAATCGGCGTCGAATAATTAACCACATGCAGATTATTCTCTGCAAAAGAAATAATTTTATTTCCATTTTCATCTTTTATGAATGCATCTTTTATTGACCATTCTTTTGGGACCTGCCAATCAAAACATTGCGCACCTGTTGGAATTTCATGAATTTTTATGTCAGGTATATACTCGCTGATTATTGATAGGGTTTGTCGAACACCTTCACCCGTTATGCTTCGACAGATTGGCCAAAGGCGGCGCATTAGCTGATGCATACGCAAGCCAAGATCATTAGCTCCACTCATATATATAGCTCCTCAGCTAACAAGAACACCCCTATAGCTTTCTAGCATAAATTTCCATAACACTGCGCCAAAACGGAAATTTTTTCTTTACTCCAAAATAACTAAGCAAGAAAAAAAGATGATCACGCAAAGGCTTTGCATATGGCCCGCCTAAATATGGGTATCGAATTCTCTCAACCTGTAAACCAAAATTTTTTAATGCATTTTTCATCATAACATCGGATGGTATTAGAAAATTCGCATGCGGTGTCAAAAAAGGAAGAGTTTTGAATCTTTTATAGTAAGGGCTATTTGAATTGGGAGTAGATAAAAATATCATATACCCACCCGATGACAATAATCTAGAGCATATTTCTATTACATAGAAAGGCGTTGGAATCAGCTGCAAGGATCCTCTAAATACAATGACATCAAAATAACTTGACGGGTAATCATATGCATTTTCAAAATCATTTACATTGATTCCCCGACTACGGGCCTCATTTATCGCTAAGTCAGAAATATCAGTCCCATATTTCTCCCATTTACTTGCAGAAAATTCCTCAAGAAAAACCCCTATACCGCAACCCACATCCAAAATGCGACCGCCATTTTTAAGACTTTCAATCTGCTCCCGCTCTTCTTGATACATCTTTTTTCGAGCGTTGTCATTTCTGTAAACAGCAAAATACTGATCGTCGTAACGTTTTTTTTGCTCTCTTTCTACAGGAACAAGAATTCCACTACTATTATTCGCCATTCTTAATCGCTTCAATCATAAAAATAGCTGCCATAAAATTACCTCGCCAATCTTCCGACATTGACAATTCTAACTGATGATTGACTTCACGATAGTTATCAACTTGAGTCGATAATAGTGGTGGGACGCAATGAAAATGGTAGTACTGGGTATTTACAACCTTCAGTGAAAATCGATCCAGATACTCTGGCATTGTCAATGGATTTGATTTTACTCTATCAAGATTACCAAATGACTTATCCTTAGCAGCGGTAAAATATGGGCCAGGAACATCAGGGTTTGTTATTAAATCTTTTAATTTATTAACTCTTTCTTCCGCTGCGATCTCATCACACGGCTCATTATTCCAAAGCACCTTATCATAGAGTTCAACGGTGAAACTATTAAAAGTAAACAGATCAAATAATTCATTTCTATATGCAGCTACTAATCGACCGCCTGGCTTCAAGACGCGCATCATATCGTTATGTACATCATCCCACTTATCTTGAGGCACATGAGGTAACACACTTAACAAAGAAAGACAGTCGAATGACGCATCAGGCAATTCAGACAAAACAGCAAGGTCTTGTTGTTCAACTCTATTTCCCTCATAGTTATTGCTTATTAACAAATCCACCGCATAATTTTTTAACTCAGCTACCGGCTCAATACCTCTTGCATCAATACCTTTTTTTAGGGCATCTAAAACTGTCCATCCTCCTCCACATCCAACATCTAACAAATTCGAAGGTTTCACTCGATCAAGAAATTTATTATAAAGACGTCTACGATACCAAGCAGGGTCTATTGGTAATCCATTTTCATCTACATCATAACAATTGGCGATTTTATCCCAGTTCCTTGAATAATAATCCAAAACACCTTCACTAGTACCCGTATTTACTTTAATTTCATTATTCATAAATTTTTATATTTTAATCCAAGCAACGCAATTGATTATATGTGTCGACAAATAAGAAACAACGCTCTATTTCATAATTAGAAGGCTTATTGATGGCTGTTAACAACTTTTTCCGATAGAGCTCACTACCTAGTGTTTTCTCAATTTCAGGAAAATCTGTGCGCCAACCTTTACATTCTCGAAAATTCCTTGCAGCATAATCTAACGCGGAATCAGAAACCCCAGTCTTTTGATTATAAATTTCTGGTTGGTATTGATGCAGACGCATCTCTGGATCACAAATAAATTCTGTTAGCTCAATCATTTCTGGAGGCGATTCCTTACACCAGGAGTTAGACGATATTTTATAATCATTCCAGTTAGAGGGCCACGGTGACCCATCAGCCTTAACGAATTTTTCAGTATCAAGCATAACATCCTCATACTCTACCCCTAAAAACTCAACTACTCGCTTGATTTCAGCCTCAGGATCATGAATAAATGGCTCGTAATAAGTAACTAATAACTTACCACTAAGTTTTTCATGATTCTTAAGATAGTTCGCAAAGGAGTAATACTTGCGTAAATGCCTAGCAAATGTCATAACCGGTGGATGCTTAGAAGGGTCTGGCTCAGCAAATTCTGATGAAGCAACTACCGCTCTAGGGTCTCTCAAATGAAGCATAAATTTAGCATCTGGCATTAAATGAGCTATTAAAGGAAAAAATTCCATTGTCCAATTATCATTGAAGCCAACCCACAATAAATCTTTTTCGCTGGTTTTTGCTATCAATCTCATAGCATTATTAAATACTTCTCGAAAAGTGGCAGCAGGCAAAAGATCCAAGTGTGGGATAAGATTTACTGAAGCCAATTTCATTCGACCCGCTAAATCATCTTTAAGCTTGGGCCACTGAGACATATCAAAAGCAATATCAGGATCTTGCTCTTGTATTGTTTTCATTATTTTTAGCTTATCATCACTAAAATAATAATCGTCCAATACATTTCTAGCCGGTATTCTGTCTAGAAGATGTTCGACTCCAGCAGCTTTTAGTAAGCTATCTCTATAAAATCTAAATAAAGGAATAAAAGGGTCTAAAGACATCCTTATACGAGAATGATTATTAAACATCAATGTTCGATAATTTGTACCGCCTCTAGCAGTACCTGCTGTATAGATCAGACGCATATTTATTCCTGTAAGAAATCAGGTAAAAATCTAACTTGGCGAGTATAGTCAGGGCTTACAGTTTTTACGTCTACCAAGCCTTGATCTACAAATTTGTTAATATAACCAAAAACATCATCTACATTTATATTGTTTTTCAATGCAATATCAAGCACCGACATTCCGCTCCATAAATTATCTAGCAAAAGGATATTAATGTCATACTGATCTCTATTGAATGTCCAGTCTGCATATAAATTATATCGACTTAAATATACCGGAACACGATTTTTAGGAATTGGTATGTAATCGACCTCTAACACATCCACCACGTCCATTAGTATATCAACAGTCTCCTCTAAACTCTCTGGCTTAATAAGGTCCATATTATCAAAATGAGTGTGATATCTTTCAAAAGGATAGCGATCTAATGAAACTACAGGAACACCCACTCCTGGCGCATCAAATACAAGTTCATCATTGCCCCATCCACGTCTAAATGGAATAGTACGGCAAGGTAACATACCTCGTTTTTGTAAAACATATAGAAAAACTCGGTCTACATACGTATCACCTCGACGCGAGTATACAAATTGCAGTCTGGCATCTGCACCTCCCATCTCACTAAAAACAGCACCAATAGTCTTATCTATTTCTTCTTCATGAGTAGCCGCATATACGCTACTGCCTATTGTCTCAGGCATAGCGAGTGCCTTATATCCATATTTAGTAATAGAGTATTTCTGCTTGATTCTTTTTACAGTCTCAAACATAACCGCGACACCGGCCAGCCCATCATTTGCTTGAGCGATATGGCAATAGTGAGCAAGAAATGTAAACCAATACCCCTCACTTCCAGAGCTACTCGATTCAGCAATCAACATCTCGCCAGGCTTTGTTTCAACTTTAATGTCGACTTGAAACGGCCCGTCTGATAACTTCTCGACACGCTCATAGGGCAATGTAATTCGCCAGTCTTGTAATCTCATTTGATAATTGTATGCCAATCTAAATTCATATAAAAAAGAATCAGCTTTTTCTGGATTAGTGTATGTATGCTCCATTAATTCTTTTTTAGAAACCGTGCCTGTAAACGATTTAGAATATGGTGCTAAAAAAAGCATGCATTCCTCATAGTTAGCAATAATTTCATCACCATCCTTAAGCTCAGCTTTTACTACATTCCATTCAGGTGGAATTGGCCAGGTTTGATATTCCTCACCACTAGGAAAGCTGTGCATATGTATCGAGTAGTGATCACCAAGTATCTGCATACATTCCGACACATCGCTTGTCACAATTGTACGATTCTTTAGCAGCAATTTTTCAATCAAATCTTTCATATATTCTTAATATCTAAACAATGGCATTGTAAAAATCAGTATTAGACTCATTTGGTTTATATTGCATTATAATGCCCACAACATAGCCACTGTATTTGAGTGCGTTTCCAAATAAGGCACATCAGAAACTATGAATCCAATTTTCTCGTATGCTTTAATAGCTGCTTTATTTTCAATATCAACACCTAGCGCAATCTGCTTTATTCCCATCTTCGCTTGCAGCCATTTCGCACTTGCCTCAATAACCTCAGGACCCACTCCTTTTCCCTGCCAAGCTACCTCACCAATTAAGATTCCCATGATCGCAAAGCTGCTTTTTGTGTCAATAGGTTCGTATTTTATATTACCAATATGAGATAGATCATCTTTTAAAAAAATACCTAGAAATAACGTATCTTGTCTTTCTGTCTTCTCACATATATATGCACGCAAATCATCGAGCGTTCTTTCTTCCTCAGCATATGTTATATATTTTTTAACTAAGCCCTCATTCAACCAATCTAAATATTTCTCAGAAGCATCTTTAGAGGTTAAACTTCTTAAAATAAAGCGAGCACTTTCAATATTGACATCATTCACAGCATAACCTAGCGTTTATATAAGCCTAACGATAAATTATTCATCGAGTATGTCCCAGGTAAAAGGGGTACCTTTTTTAACATCAGCAGAAACCCTCTTCCCCAGAATCTGCTCGTAGTATTTTGGCTCTAAACCAGTCCCTGGACGTACAATTTTCAAATTCGCCTCAGTCAATATTTCACCAACATGCATATCTTCAGCGATAAAAAGTGAGCGCCGAAAAATTCTTGATTTCTCTTCACTGCCCTTAGCACCATAGACAATTTCTCCTAGTGACTGCCAAGCAGTTTCTGTTTCTGATACTAACAACTTAAGCTCATGTGGTTCTAAAGAAAAAGCGCTATCCACTCCACCTGCTGCTCGTGATAGCGTGAAATGCTTTTCAATGACAGTAGCACCTTGAGCTACAGCTGCCACAGAAGCCCCTATACCCAGCGTGTGATCAGACAAACCTACTTCACAATCAAAAAGCTCCCTCATATGAGGGATAGTTTTAACATTACTATTTAATGGGCTTGCTGGGTAGGTACTAGTACATTTAAGCAAAACCAAGTCTTTACAACCAACACTTCTTGCTGCCTCAACTGCTTCTACAAGCTCATCTTGAGATGCCATACCAGTTGAAATTATTAAAGGTTTGCCTGTTGATGCAGCTTTTTTTATCAGAGGAATATGATTATTCTCAAACGAAGCAATTTTGTAGGCAGGTACGCTTAATTGTTCTAAAAAGTCTACTGCGGTTTCGTCGAAAGGAGAACTAAAGCAAATAAGCCCAAGTTCTTTTGCTCTATCTATAATAGGTTTGTGCCACTCCCAAGGAGTATAAGCCTGCTGATATAATTCATATAAACTATTACCATTCCACAAACTATTCTCATCATCGATAAGAAATTCAGAACTTTTGACGTCAAGTGTTATTGTATCAGCGGTATATGTTTGTAACTTTATGGCATGGGCACCTGATTTAGCTGCTGCAGCTATAATTTTGAATGCCTGCTCAAGAGATTGATTATGATTTCCTGACATCTCTGCAATGACGAAAGGTGCATATTTCCCTCCAATTCTTCTACCAGCTATATTCATTATTACTCAGCCATATAAAATATATTATCAAGTATTTAATCATGATCCATGATTAAATGTAGTCTCTTTATTTCATCCTTAATCTTACTATCCCAACCTCTAAACTCCATCGGCAAATCTTTTAATTTATGAAAGGTCCCCTGGCCCACCTGAGGGCTACTTTTAAATGTCATATTTACTATAGCCTCAACATTGTCAATGAATAACATCTCAATCTCATCGATTAAGCGCTTATAACTCAATATAAATGTATCTTCATTTTCCGAAAATTTTACTATCCGTTGAAACAAAATATCACCTGTATCAATTCCTTTATCTACCAAATGAATTGTAACTCCGGACGGTGTACCATCAAAGAACGCCCAAAAATTTGGATGAGCTCCACGATTATATGGCAAATAAGCAATATGCAAATTTATTATCGGTTGAGGTAATTTAGAAAGTAAGGACTCTTTTATTATATAGCGGAAGCCGAAACTAACTATTAAATCAAAATCATCTAATTCACTAACCGAGCCAGAAGCATGCCACACCTCATGTCCCAGCTCGACTAACTTTGAGATGATACTAGTTTCCTTTTCATCATAACCTAAAAATAAAATTTTTTTACATGCCTCATCTACTTTAACTGAAATTTTACGCATACTGAGACACTCAATAAATATAATATATTTTCGTAATCAGCTATTGGCTTATGTATTTTCAATCATATGAAACATTTCTTCAGCAACTATTGAAGTACCATTTCCAGAACCAACCTCTAAACATTGCTCAGACCAGTTTTTAAAGTCATTACGCGATAATGTTTCTGAGACTGATTTTTTAATATCCTCCATAGAGATAGTTTCCACATCACCTATCCAATCAATCAATCCCATTTGATTTAAGTCTTTGCTAATCATACGCTGATTATCAGACAAGGTTACCACGAGTGTCGGGAGTCCTAGGCAGCATCGCTCCCAACTTGTAGAACCACTTGCACCAATAGCTAAGTCTGCCTTCATCATAAGTTCTGCCAAAGAAGGCAAATCAGAGTGCAAAGTAAAGAAAGGCAAACGATCAATCATCTCACTAATATGCTTATAATTAGGACTTTGCCGCGATAATACAACATCGACATTATCAAAAGAGTATTCTAAAGTTTCCAATGCCAGCATTGTTAACCCAGTTAAATCATGCTGATCTATCCCGCCGAAAGATACTAAAATATTCTTTATTGGCAATTCTTTTGCAATCACTTGTGAATGCAAGTCCTTATATCTAGGTTGCAATAACGCGTACTGCGGACCTAACAATTGAATACAGCTATCAGATACCTTTTCAAGGTATCTGTGTTGCATACCCTCAAACAAATTTTGATCCAACAATAAGTCACATTGATGCTTTCGATCTGCCAGATCGTCAATGACTAAAAGCTTTTGACAATACACCGATAAACTTTTCTCCCATCTATGATCTAAGGCATAGTGATCTACAATCAACCAGTCTGGCCCCATACTTTCCAGGCAACCTTTAGTTTGTTCTACATCTATTTCCCAATCACAGCCTAGCCAATGGGCATGATCTAAACCAGAAGATTCATATCGAAATTCGCTTAGATTAGACAATACATGGAATTGGAAATTTTGCTTTTCTATTCTTGCAATAATATTACCAACATGATTTCGGCATATAAATATGCACTCAGACCCCAAGCTACGTAACTCTTCAGCTAAAGTTAAGCATCTTACTACATGACCCGTTCCAATTTCATTGGACGCGTCAACACGAAATACAACTTTCATAGCGCTAGTTTAGACGTTTAAAACCATCGTGACATACAGGACCACTTAACAGCAAATCTGCGTCACCTAGCTGTTCACACTTTTGAATTTTCTCAAATAAAGGCTCTAATGCTGTAAAGTAACTTTCAATAACCGTAGGTGTATGATCAATGCACACATATACACAATTAGTTGCTAAGTAGCCTTTTAACTGCATTTCTTGAGTGATAAAAGTTTTATATATCAGCGCATTATCACTATGAATAGTAAATCCAGCTAATGCAGGCAATCCCCAATGAGAAATTTCAATGCTGCACTGATCTGCTAGTCGCTGCCACCCTTTGCGAATTTCTTTGCCAGTCTGAGTAATTAGTTGCCAAGATTCCTCACGCTCCATAATCTCTAAAGTTTTCAATGCTGCAGTTGGACCAATGCGTTCAGTCCAAAATGTACTACTAATAAAAGTTGATTGTGCAGCTTCCATTACTTCTTGGCGTCCGATAATACTTGTGATGGCATACCCATTACCCAATGCCTTACCAAAAATAGCGATATCAGGCTCTACATTAAACTTTTTATGTAGGCCACCAAAAGTTTCTCGAAATCCAGATGTGCACTCATCAAAAATCAAGACGATGTTTTTTTCGGTTGCCAAATCTCTAACTTTACGCAAAAAGTCTTCTTTAGGAGGCTCAGTACGTTGCACTTCCATCTTTATCACGCCGATGTCATTATTATTAACCAGCTTTTCTAACTCTGAGAAATTATTGTATGTAAAAGGAAGCGTTGTATCCTTTAAACTCCTCGGCACACCTTTAGGATTCAATCCTGGCAATAAGTGACCATCTAATGAGCTATCATCACCTAAATTAGCTGATAGGTACCAGTCATGCCATCCGTGATAGCCACAAATAGCTACTTTATCTCTACCGCTAGCAGCACGCGCAATGCGAACAGCAATTGCATTAGCTTCACCGCCTGAACGTGCAAATCTCACCATATCTGCCCAAGAGTGCATTTCGATCAACTTCTCTGCCAAATAAACTTCTTCCGGGCAGTTGAGCGTAGACATATTGCCGCTTTGAACAGTTCTTACAACTTCAGCATCAACTTCTTGATGCGCATAGCCAAGAATATTAGTACCAACACCCATGATCGACATATCTAAATACTCAATGCCGTCTAGATCCCAAACTTTACAGCCTTTAGCTTTAGTATAATAAGTTGGCCATTGTTCTGGTAAAAACATTTCAGCACGTTTAGACAAAAGCATATTCCCACCAGGAATTACTTTTCGCGCGCGCGTCCAAAGCTTTTGACCACTACTCATATATGTCCTCTTAAAGATACATTGTGCTATACCCTTCTTCACAGAACGGGCTAATTAGTTTCAATAATTCTGGCTGGCCATCCAGATAAGTTAATATATCTTGCAAAGGTATACTTGGAGCAAGATGCTTGAATTTCTTATAGACAGCTCTACAAACAATCAGATCTTCTGGATAATCCACTGTCAAGCGAATATCTTTTCTTACATATTTAGCATCTGGAGATAATGAACCTATACGAAACTTTTCCTTATTTTCTCTGATATAGAGTGTGCACAATTCTGATCTATGCTTATCCTCACCATTCGTATGCGATTTTTGCAAAGCATCCAGTGTAAGTATTTCAAATCCACAGCCATCAACAATATCATCTAAAAATGTTGCATCATTTCTTTCTTGCAGATGTTGTTGCCAAGCAGAATCAATCGAGCTGTACAAAGGAAATGGCGACTCACTTGTTGAACGGAAAATATCTGTCGCACCTACCTGCTCACCACACTTAATAAGTCTCCCTAGCACATCAATTTCATCGCCACGAATACAGTTGATTTTTTTACTATTTGCATACTCGCTATAACAATCATTCTCACAGCCATCTGCAGCCCCTAGCACAACTGCATCGATCACATCAATAGACAGCAAGCAATCAACAATATTATCAAGAATAGTTATTCCTTCATCAATATCAAGATTTTGTAACGGCTTGCCGTACAATCTACTACCTTGATTTCTACAAGCTAATGCAGCTACCAACCTCCTCATATTTGATCCTTCAATATTGGGTTATGCTTGTCTATATTGCATTTTATTTTTTTACCTAATACATCTTCTAGTTCTAATATAGACTTGCTAGTGATAGGAATTGAAGATCGCTTCAAAGCTATATCGTTTTGTGTTACTACTTGTCCTTGTTTTATATTATTTACCGCAACAACAGACTTAGTTGCCTTTTCTCTATATTCTTTTTCTCTATCACTTAGATCAAAGGTCTCCTCCCCAAGAACAGGTTCATATTTTCGTATTAATTCAATAAATTTAGAAAATGCCGATGGCGTCAATCCAGATATATAGTCCTCAATCTCTAACTCACGATCTAACGTGATATGCTTTTCAATCACATCTATGCCCACACCCAGCGATACTATAGGAAGATAGTATGCATCTTCTAATCCTCCATCTGAATGATCCATAAACCCGATCTTATTCTTAGGAAATCTTTGCTTTAACATTCTTAGCTTAACTAGATTATTTTGATCTAAAGGTGTCGGCTCTGCCTGAAAACCGTACATGAGACAAATCTTATTTATTTCCTCGTCACTTAGCATTGACATCTTTTTATCAACATCTTCTATTGGCACCCCGCCAACTGAAAGAAAAATAACATCAAACATAGATAAAGCTGCATCAAATAATCGGTTATTGTAAAACTCTGTCGTTGAGAGTTTTACCCCATCAGCATCAATTTCAGATGCAACTTCTAAACTCATCAACCCAAAAACATCAAAGTATACTTTTTTTCCATTGTCGTGAATGACTGAACAAAGCTGCTTCCAAAAATTACTATCCATTTCAAGCGACCTGAACAAGTCATAATACATATAATCCGGTGTTGCCAGCTCATCGGCATATACAAGCTGGAATTTTACTGAATCTGCACCTGCTGCTGTTGCCCCTTTGGCCAGTAATTCAGATAACTTTTTATCACCTTCATATCCCTGCGCAATTTCTGCGATTATTTCCACTCTGTCATTCGTCATAGTCAAAACTCATCATTTTTATTTGAAACTATTTCTCATCATCTCTTCAATAACAATAAAGGACGCTCAACAATTTGATAGGTCATATATGCTAATAATAACGTAGCAAGAAAATGCATAAAAAAATTGCTTACTAACCACTCGTTAACAAGTAAGAATCCATGCCATGCATATATACCGTATGACAACACACCAAGCTGATGAAGAAATACTACACCTGAATTAGTACTTATTTTTTTATTTTCAATTATTATATGAAGGGTTATCAAACCAACACCTATCAAATGTGAAAAAATTATACTGTAAATACTTATGCTATAGAAATGATTGAACACAGCGATCATTAAGAGCGTAGAAGATGCAATCGCCACTATTACTTGCGCACTATTACTGATCACATTGGGTATTTTCCTAACGTAACCAGCCATCACAAATCCAACCACGAAATGTGTAAGACCGCCCATTATATTTCTAAGATCCCAATTTACAAAAAATGGGGAAAACGAATACCCCCACAAAATTAATAGCGCACAGACATAAAAACCATACCACTTAACGTCAGCATAAAACATTGATCTGTACATAAATATAAGTAACGGAGCAACCAAGTACAGCTGCATCTCAATTCCTAACGTCCAAAAAACACTATTTAGTGGATAGTGATGATCCCACTGAATCATGAATAAATTTTTTAGTAAAAATGAAATATTTATTGTTATATCCGAAGCATGAATCAAAACTGCTACCACGCTAACAACAAAGAACAATGGATAAATTCTTAGCAGGCGATTTATATAAAAACGCTTGATTCCATGCATAGAAGTTTCATATTTTCCAGTTATAAGGCCATAACCAATCAGATAGCCTGACATCATGAAAAATATCCAAACTGCTAACCTACCAGGAATAATAAAAAAACTTGCCCAAAATTCATCGCGGGCAATATAGCCGCCAAGATGCCAATACAAAACAGAGACCGCAGCAATACCGCGTGTAATAAGTAAAAAATCTACATTTGAAGGTACACGTATAGCGACAACATTCATAAGACTTAACATATACTTTGATTTATTATTACATCTACCACTTGGACGGATTTATTAGATCATCATCATTTATAGAGAGGGTTTCTGGCATCATCACATCGTGATTTTGAGTTGCAACAGCCAATATCTCATTCAAATCCTGCAAGGAATTCACGCCGACAACTAAAAAATTTATCATCTCTTCTAATAAAACAGGTAACAAACAACCTTCTAGCGCCGAAAAGTTATTTATCTTTAACCATTCTTCCCATTGACTCCAAACATTATTCCAGCGCTTAAATTTTTCTGGGCGACTTTCTTGGCCCATCAATAAAAGTCCTTGCAGAAACACTGATCGAACATGTACTTCTACATCACGATCATGCAATCGTTTCAACCATCCTGAAGTTTTTAACCTTTGATCTAGTACGTTGTATGGTGCTTGAATAATATCTGGAATAAATTTAGGCCAGAGCATTCCAATTTCATCAGGTGAATATATTGAATATCCTATTTTCTCAACTAAACCTTCGTGTTTAAGCTCCAATAAGACATGCCAAAGCTCGCTCCCCATTGGTTGACATAATTGCATAGGTCTATGCAACATCAATCCTGTCACATTTTTCACACAAAGCCTATTGAATGAATTCTTTAGCTGTTCTCTAACCCACGTATCAATAGAAAGACAATTTGCTGGTACTTCAGGTAATTTGGTAATAACTCGCCAACCACCTATACCAATATGCCCTAGACATAGTTCACTCTTGCCATAAACTACTGCTGTATCAATAGTGTTGATACCTATATCTTCCGACCGCTTAATAATTAATTGCGCATCAACTTCATTGATCTGCCCAACAGTATTTGAAATACCATATGGCATTCCAAACTGAGCCGTTCCCAGTGCAAGCTTCATTCTAAGATAGTTTTTATGACAGAGATCACATAGGCTTGCTCATCATCACTCAAACTATAATAAAGTGGAATTGAAATCGCTTGTTCATAATAATTTAGCGCATTCGGGTATAGACCAACATCATGCCCTAATTGCTTATACTTTGGTTGCATTGGTATTGGAATATAATGCACTTGCGAACCAATTCCATGATCACGCAATGTTTTCATAAACCGTTGTCGACTTATACCGGCTTTTTTAAAATCAATTCTAAGAACATATAAATGGTGCCCACTAAATTCACGCCCCAAACTTTGTGCAGGACGACACTTACCAAATTCAGCAAACTCCTGATCATATTTTTTAACAAGCATCTTACGACGCTGCACAAAAAGATCCAACTTTTTTAGCTGTGAAAGTGCTAAAGCAGATTGTATATCTGTAATTCTATAATTATATCCTAGCTCCTGCATTTCATAGTACCATTGTGCTTGCAAACCATCTTTGTCTTTTTGATCAGGATAAACCAATGGATCCGATCCCTTGTTAATACCATGGCTGCGCAACCTTAGCAGCTGATGATAAGTGTCTTCACAATTTGTAGTAACAACACCTCCCTCACCTGCCGCAACAGCTTTAACTGGATGAAAGGAAAAAATTGTCATTAGCGAATGAGAACAGCACCCCACCATCATACCATTTTGGTATTTAGCTCCCAGTGCATGGGCTGCATCTTCGATTACAATTGCATTAGCCTCATCAGCAATTTTTTTAATTTCTGACATATCGCAAGGAAGCCCAGAAAAATGTACAGGTATAATGGCCTTGATATTAGAATTCTTTTGCACAGACTCTTTTAAAGACTGAGGAGATATATTAATAGTCTGCGGATCTATATCTGCAAAATGCACATCACCACCTGCATATAAACTTGCGTTCGCAGAAGCCACAAATGTAATTGGTGATGTTATTAAAGATTTACCAGGAGACATTCCAGCAACGATAGCTGCTAAATGCAAAGCTGATGTACCACTATTGACCGCAACCGCAAATTTAGCACCAACATAATTGGCAATTGCCAGTTCAAATTCTTTAACTTTTGGCCCTTGTGTAAGCAACCCATTTCTTAACACATCTGTGACTGCCTGAATATCAGATTCATCAATATAATGTTTACCATAAGGTATCATAAGCGACTCAACTCCACAGCTTGACCTATTTTTTCTTGTTCAAACAAAATTTTAAGATGTGATTCTACACTACCAATTCTTCTTCCTAATAAAGCACAAATCTTTTCGTTAGAGAGACTCATATTAAACGGTCTTTTAACAAAGCCCTGCTGCTCTGACAGACGACTACGATTGATCAAATCGCTACTTAGCTCAAATTGCTCAGCAACTTTTTCTCCGAACTTGAATTTAGACAATTTCTCATCTCCTACGATATGGTAAATTCCATGTGCGTTAAAACTCATTAACTCATGTATAGCTTTAACTAGCTCTACAATAACAATGGGGCAATACATTACATCATCAAATAATTGAATAGGTTTTAAGCTACGCAAATTTTGAATAATAAAATCACTAAATGATTTTCGGTAAGAGGTGCCCCAGCCGTAAAAATTCGTTCTTATCACTAAAGACTGATTATATATAGCTAGAACTCTCTCTTCTGCCTTTGCTTTTGTTCTACCATAAACATTTACAGGATCAACTATAGCTTCCTCAGATAACATAGATTTATCTCCCGAAAACAAATGATCCGATGAAATATGAGCTAAAGGAATTTCTTGCTCCGCACAAGCTTGAGCTACATTAGCAGCCAGTGTCACATTAACAAATTCTGCTAGATCAGGATTAATCTCACAAGCATCTATATCAGTAAAACCTGCTGTATGTACCACATATTTAGGCCTATACTTAATCAATAGACCAATAAAATCTTTAACCGAGCCAAGATCACATTTAGTATTTTCCACATTTGACAAGCTTACTAAACGATCATGCTGACACAGCAATACATCAAATTCATGCCTTGTTAATAAAGCCCAATTTAGCGCTAGCAATCCAGATCCGCCTGTGATCAAGATTTTTTGCTTCATACTTAACCTTAAATACTGCCTATCTTATGACGATGATCTTCAATCCAGGTCTTTAAATAATCGATTGTCATCCAGTCTGAGTTTGTATCAGATGAATATACAAAGTCATCATCAACCTTTACACCATTTTTAATTCTCAGCTCATCAGTAGACCAATTATGTATCATTGGCAGGATCTTATAATAGTCCTCATATTCAAATGTTTGTGCAGCATCTTCTAAGCCAATCATTTGTTCATGAACTTTTTCGCCAGGACGAATACCAATCATTTTATGTTTTGCATTACTATCCACAGCTTTTGCAATATCTATAATATTCATTGAAGGGATTTTTTTTACATAAATCTCTCCACCCTCCATATCATCAAATGCATGCCATACCAATTCAACTCCCTGCTCAAGAGTTATCATGAAGCGCGTCATACGAGAATCGGTTATCGGCAAAACACCAGTCTCTGCCTGCTCTATAAAAAAAGGTATAACAGAGCCCCTTGAACCCATGACATTCCCATAACGCACCACAGAGAAAGTTGTATCGTGTACACCCGCATATGAATTTGCCGAAACAAATAATTTATCTGAGGCTAATTTTGTAGCCCCATATAGATTGATAGGATTACTTGCCTTATCAGTTGATAGCGCAACTACTCTCTTTACAGCTTGATCAATACACGCATCAATTAGATTCATAGCTCCATTGATATTAGTTTTAACGCACTCAAATGGGTTATATTCTGCTGTTGGTACTATTTTAGTTGCTGCTGCATGAACCACATAATCGACCCCATCAAGCGCCCGTGTTAAGCGATCGCGATCCCGAACATCACCAATGACGAAGTTAACCCTAGCGTCATCTTGATATTTTTGGGCCATGTCCCACTGCTTCATTTCATCCCTAGAATAAATAATCAGTCGTTCGGGGTTAAACTTTTTTAATGTCATTGGAACAAAAACATTACCAAAAGAACCTGTTCCACCAGTGAGCATAATTGATTTATTTTGCAGCATAAGTTGATCTCGGGACTTGTGTGTTGAGTAAATAAACTCAGAGCTGTATCCTGACTATAATAACATGAAATTTACAGCCAGCTTTTCGGTTAAAACTGAAAGAAACAATACATTTTAAAGAAGGTAACAACAAGATGCACGAAGCATTTTTGAAATATCTAGCATGTCCAAAATGCTCAGGAAATATCTCGCTTGACGCCATAAACGAGGAAACTGATGACAGGATTAAATCTGGCTCATTAGTATGCAAAACATGCAAAATGACATATCCAATTAAAAATTACATTCCACGCTTTGTTCCCGAAAAGAACTATGCGGATAATTTTGGATATCAATGGAATCTGTACACTGAAACCCAGTACGATACAAGCCTAAAACTTCCTATGTCAGAGTCGCGATTTTACAAAACGACAAACTGGCCAAATAGACTGGATGGAGAGTTAATATTAGAGGCAGGTTGTGGTGCAGGAAGGTTTACTGAAATAGCACTTGCAACAAACGCAACCGTCATTTCTTTTGATTACTCTTCCGCTGTTGATGCCAATTATAAAATGAACGGCAACAACCCGAACCTTTTAATTTTACAAGCTGACATTTTCACGCCACCTATTAAAGCTGGAATATTTGACAAAGTTTATTGCATGGGTGTTATCCAACATACTCCTGACCCAAAAAAAGCGTTCATGACTTTACCTAAATTTTTAAAACGCGGCGGCAAAATTGCCATCGATGTGTATCTAAAAGAAGGTATAGGCAAGTGGTTAACGTCATATCGCAGAATTCACTGGCTTACTAGACATATGAACGTTAAAACTGTCCACACACTCTCAAAAAATTATGTCAATATAATCTGGCCATTAACAAAATCGCTTTGGGGCTTAGGTAGAAACGGGCGCAGAATAGCACGCTACGTATTTTTAGTTAAAGATCGATTCTGGAGAAAAGGATTAAATGTATCCGACGAGGTACAAAAAGAATCTTTAGTATTACACTTCATTGATCAGCTGTGCGCCTATTATGATAATCCTCAAACATTAAAAACGATTCAGCATTGGTTTGAAACTGAAAATTTAAAAAATATAGAAGTATTTAAAGGTGGTAACGGTGTAATAGGCAGAGGAGAGCTTTAATAGTTTAATCTCCCATTATGCACTTGAGATATTGGCTACTTGCAATACTCAAGTCAAATTCTGCAGCTCTATCCCGTAAAATTTTTTTATCAATATCTACTTTCAAGCTATCTACTATTCCTTGAGATAAAGCATCAACATCGTCAACAGAAACTAATGTGCCATATTTCCCATGGTCTAAAATTTCTTTAGGCCCACTCCTACAATTAGTACTCACAACTTTGCATCCACATGCTAACGCTTCCAATATAACATTTGGTAAACCCTCCCAAGAAGAGGATAATACAAACAAGTCCGCCCTCGCCATATATTGATATGGATTAGACACATGACCAAGCATGTCAATGCTATCATCTAGCTCAAGATCTTTAGAAAGTTGTTCTAGCTTCTTTTGTTCTGGACCTTGACCCAAAACAATTAATTTAACCTTATGATATCCCCTTATTTTCTTTACAGCTCTAAATAAAACCGGGTAATTCTTCTGTTTAACCATCCTACCCACAGCAAGTATCACAGGTACTGTTTTATTTATAAGCCACGGATGATTTATTTTTTCTCCAGACAACCTAATTATTTTTCCTATATGAACTGGATTGTAAATAGTTATCAATTTATTTTGATGCACATCGCAATAACTCTTCAAGTCCTTGGCCATTTCCTTTGACACACAAACAATTTTATCTGCAGTTGAATACCAACGTTTTGCTAGAACCGGAAGAAGCTTTGTTTCAAAAAAACCATGCGAATACATAAGTTCTTGAGATTGAAATATAGCCTGTCGCACTATATATATAGTGTCTTGATTAGATATGTATTTTGTCCATAATGAAACTATATTTACTGCATCTAGTGTAGATAAAATCGCATGTGGTCGAGTATTATTAACATAATTCAGAAGCGCAGGTAGTCTGCTAATTACCTTGGCTTCACCACTCAACAACCATTTTGACGCAATAAACCAATTTGAAATTGGAAGCTTTAATATGTATTTTAATACTTTTAGCTTTCCAGATTTTTCAAGCTCAATCACATTAACACCATCAGGAACCGATGTAGCAAGTGGACCTTTAAATTTTGTAACTAACAAATCAGTTTCGATACCATAACGAACAAACTCGCCAGTTAAATTTATCACCACACGTTCGGCACCTCCACCAGCCAAAGTTCCAATAAAAAAAGCTACGCGCTTTGATTTATTGATGGTCAATTGTCAATCCACATTTGAAACCAAAGCTCTAACATTAAAAGAGGCCAGAGCCTTGTAGAATGATCTTTATTCTCATAGCAATGCTCATCAAGCAAACTTTTAACAAAATGTTCATTAATAATCTTTCGAGATAAGAATTTCTCTGACAATAAAGAGTCATATGCTATCTCTTTAAGCTCGTTTCGAAACCAGTGATCCACTGGACATCCAAAACCCATTTTAGGACGATAGAGGACTTCTTGTGGCAAATAAGGCTCCATGGCTTTTTTAAAAATTGCCTTGGTATTCTGTTGATTTAGAACTATATTTTTTGGAAGTGTTAACGCCCATTCCAAAAAAACATGATCTAACAATGGTGAACGACTTTCGAGGGAGTGCGCCATTGTTGCTATATCCACCTTCACCATCAAGTCATCAGGCAAATAAACATGGATATCAGCCCAATTAGCTCCAGTAACAAGATCTTCAGCATCACCAAAATAAGGGGATAATAAGTCCAATGCTGAATCAGCCAAATGAGACCGCATTGCTTCTGCATAGGCCTGAGTCTTATGTTCGTCGCCGAATGCAGTTATAGAAAATGCATATCGATGCTGAGGAGGTTGTGAATCAACTAGTAAGCTTTCAGCGAAACGACGCCTACGCTTTTTCTTCCAACCAGGGATGGGAAGATTTTTAATCAAACTTGAACCTAAATTCCGTATACTTCTGGGAAATCTATCAAACCTAGAAACCTCTTCCATTGAACGATAGCGCCCATACCCCATAAAAGCCTCATCCCCCCCGTCACCATTCAGGGCAACTGTTACATGTTGCTTAGCTAATTTAGCCAAATAAAAACTTGGCACTGCTGAAGGATCAGCAAAAGGTTCGTTATAGTGATGAACAAGCTTAGGAAGAATTTCTATCGCATTAGGCTTAACTACGAAAACGTGATGATCCGTGTTGTATCGGTCAGCCACCATCTTTGCATATTGAGTTTCATCATATTCGTCATTTTCAAACCCAATAGAGAATGTCTTTATAGATTGATTTGAGTGCCTAGCCATCATTGCAACAATTGCTGATGAATCTACACCACCTGATAAAAAAGCACCTAAAGGCACGTCCGAGACCATACGGATTTTGACCGCCTCATCTAGTTGACTTACAAGCTCATCCGACAGCTCTGTCAAATTAGAACTAGAATAGCGTGCTCTAGGTTTACACAGCCTCCAATAGCGTTCAATTCTCGAGGATGCTATTTTTCCATTGAGATCAAGTTGAACAATCATCTTATGGCCGGCTGGAAGTTTTTTAACTCCTTTAAACGCTGTTCTAGGAGTTGGCACATACTGATAAGTAAGAAATTGGTGAATTGCAGTGAAGTCTGGTTCACGCTGAACCCCAGGCCAAGCTAGAATTGTTTTAATCTCAGACCCAAAAAACAAACCCTCATCCGAGCACATATACATTAGAGGTTTCTTACCAATTCTATCTCGTGCCAACATCAATCTATTTTTTCGACCGTCCCATAATGCTATGGCAAACATTCCACGCAAGCGATGAAGTATTTCATCACCCCATTCTATATACCCACGCAATATAACTTCACTATCGGAACGACCGCGGAAACTATGCCCTAAATTTTCTAACTCAGTGCGAATATCATGAAAATTATAAATTTCCCCATTGAAAGTTAGCCAGACACTACGATCCTCAACTGTCATTGGCTGATGTCCAGCTGTTGATAAGTCGATTATAGATAAACGTGCAAATCCTAGCCCTACTTTACCATCAGTCCAAACACCTTGATCATCTGGGCCACGATAGCCAATGGTCTCTACCATCAAACTAAGACGGTTTTCTAATTCAGCAATGTTTAACGATTGCTTTTGAAGCAAAAAACCAGTTAGGCCACACATAGTTTTTACTTTATTCTTTTAAATACCAACTGATGGCAACCATAACCATTGTTTGGCTCCGCTTTCAGAAGCAAATAACCATCTTTTTCATAAAAGTCTATCAATTCTTTCTCAGTTGCGTTTTCATAAGGATACCCCCCTATCCAATCAATCATATCATGCCAACGACTCATGCCTCTGCTTTTTTTATACTCGGACCACTGCTTAAAATATTTTTTTGGTTTATGTTTAAATGATTTAAACTCTATTGGAAACCATACTTTAACTGCATATAAGGTTTTCAACCAGTCTGGCAGCGAATTATATTTAATCTTTTTTTTCTTCCAGTATTCTGTAATCTCTCCACAATCATTATAAATAGCGATAAAAAGCAAACCTCCAACTGTTGTATTAACTTTCACATTTTCGAGTGCTTCCCACATAGATCCCGTATGATGAAGGACACCCCACGAGTAAACTACATCGAAGCTTCCTAGACTTCTAAGAAACTCTTTATCTAGAGCAGATCCACGCAATACTTTCCACATCTGATCATTATCAAAATAACGTTTCTTTAATTCAAGCGTACAGTTTACAGATTCTGGATCATAGTCAAATGATAAAACATCAGCACCAAGTCTTCGAGCCGCAAGACTTGATAAACCGCTACCACACCCTATATCAATAAATTTTTTCCCCGATAAATAATCATCTCCTAAAAATTCTTTCAGAGCTTTTTCAGACTCATTAATTCGATCGTCATTTAAAACCCGAAGAAATCTTTTCCAATTACTTCCAAATTTAAACCTTGACCCGCTTTCCACTTCAGTAGAAAATCGGTCGTTAACTACATTATTATTTTTCATAATTCACGCCATCAGACAATAAGTTTCTATCTCAATTCAGATCATATAAAGAAATTGTATCTTGTACCATTCTACTTAAACCATACCTTTCTGAAATAAACATAGGACCTTTGGATTGGGCCGTATTTTTTATATCTTTATTATAAAGACAATATTTAACAGCATTTGACACCGCTATGGAGTCAAAGCTATGTACTACGATACCAGTTACATTATCCCATACCGCTTCAGCTGCACCTCCTGCATCAGTAGTCACAACTGGCAACCCTAGCCACTGCGCCTCCAACAACACATTTGGTGTACCCTCTTTTTCAGAAGTTAGCAGTATAACTTCGCAGATAGAAAGGCCTTTTATAGCTGGTGAAATCTTACCCATGAGATGTATATTCCCATTCAAATCATTGTCTTTGATATAACCCTCCATCTCAACTCTCATAGGTCCGTCACCGTATAAAACAAAATGTATAGTTTTATCATCTATCAAAATTTGTCTTGCAGTTTCCAGCCACAACATAGGATTTTTTTCTTTATTAAATCTAAACATACCGCCAACTATTTTAGAGCTCTTCGGGATATTTAGTCGTGATTTTATATTCTCCATATAATCACTTTTTGTCTTTAAACCTGGGTCAAAACTAACACCATTCCTCAACACCTGAATTCTCGAATGATGCAGGCCCAACCAATCAGCATAGTCAATGGCACCAGCTTCACTATTATTAATAAATATAACTCTACGATCATCATAACGAGCCAATACTTTATAAATGGGATAAAAATAACTTACATTCAACTCAAAATGCTTTGGGCTAACATTACGACCTGACAATATTATCTTAGGCACACCAGCAAGTAGCGCAGCTAAACCTACTCTTATGTTTGACCAATCTAACCATGCATGTACTACTTCTGGCTTAAGCTCTCTAAACTCATAATATAAATCAACAACATCTACAGCTAGCTTGCTGGATATGAGTTCAATTAACCATTTAGTTCGCAACTGCAGCTTATGATTAGATGATTTATGCAAACCTTTTCGTATTGTACGAGCCTTAGCACCTGACTCATTAACAATCGGCAAGTAAAAACCATTATCATAACCATTTTCCTGTCCTAAAAAGTCACACAATAAAACAATATCTCCTAAACGTTCATTCAGAGTCACTAATGTATTTACTACCTGCCTTTGCGCACCACCCGAATCTAGCGAGGGGCAAACCATAACAACCTTTCCAGGGCTCGATTCTATTGGGTGGGATTTTTTTAAGAATAGCGAGATAATTCTTATTCTTATCGCAACAGGTAGTTTCTTTTTAATTTTACTACTAATTTTTCTAATCTTCTTTCTAATCTTCTTTTTCTTTTTATAAAGAAAAGAAAGCAAGCTATCCTTCAGCACAGAATCCACTTTTAAACCTAGTAATTCAATTAAAAATATATTTTTTATTTACTTGGCTATCATGTAAAAACTTACCATGTGAATAACCATCAATCGCTAATGCCATGCCTAAAATAGCTTGAAATGCAAATGTATCAAAAAAACTAGGGCTAAAAAGAAAAACTGGGCATATACATATCAGGATAAACATATGAGAAGAGCCATAAAAAAATAAATAACAAACTAAACTCAAGACAGCAAAACCAATCAATCCATAACTACTTAGAGTATCCAGTATCTCATTATGCGCCGCTGCAAAAGGTCCAAACACATCTACCATATGTCTATAACCATTACCCCAGACAGGAGACTCTAAAAAAGTATCCCATGCATATAAGAAAAAAGACAACCTTACATCTGAGTTATGATCTCCTTGAAATCTAGCGAATACACTTTCTAAAGACTTAACAAGATCTATATCATAACTAGAAAATGCTACAATCGTCAGAGCAGCAAGAATGATTGTGAAAACAAAATACCTCAATTTATACCTTGTAACAAATAAATACACCAACAAAGGTATAAAGAATAATAATGCACCACGCGATTGAGATATAAAAATAATAATAGATGCTAAGATTAATAATGCGAATGATAAGGCTCTATCTTTACTACCAACGAGGCTTTCAGTTACAAATATAAAAATTAGAGCTAAAGCAGCCACCATATTAGGACTCAAATACCCACCAGGCCGTTGAGATAATTTATCTAGTATGGCTGCGAAATTTGCATCCGTATAACCTATTGGCCACATTAATTGACCATAGAGCAATATAAGCAATAACGTAAATACGACAAATAATATTATAGTTTCTTTTTGCCTAAATATAGGAGATTCAGACTCATCTAGAGACAGCCAATACCTGACAACACTATAAGTTGATATAAATATGCCTAACGACATTGTATAGTTAAAAACCGTGTGGTTCAGCTCAAACCCATCCTGATCACTAACCAATTTCGGCAAAATATACCGCAACATAAAAAATATGTTATACAGTAAAAATCCTAGCAATAACTTATTATCAATAAGATTATTATTAAATTTGCGACCATAAAACGAAATTGCAATCGCTAACAGTGCGATTAAAGATCCCACTAATGCATAACCTTTATCAGGTAGCGGTAACGTCCCTGTCAAACCTAATGCAATAGTAAATATCGGCAAAAGTAAGATAGCACCTTGTAGTAATCGATATTTAGGTCTCCAGCTGCATATGAATATCGATAATAGTAGCGTAATACTAAAAAGACCCGTTATTACATGCCCATCAATTGATATCGATACATAGAACCCAGTCCCAATAACTGACAAAGCCAATACCGATAATATAATTAACATACCTACTGCTAATTTATTATATAAATTGCTAATCATTTACTAGCCTTACGCCAAGACTTGAACATAAGTATTGCCCACAAAATATCGTCATGATTTCTCCAGCCAGATTGATGTTGAAGCCACAGCCTATTCACTACTTTATTATTTAGAAATTCTTCGTCTAGATCTTGACTCAATAAATCGTTTGCCCAATGGTTAAGCGGCCCCCTTAGCCATGCTCCTATCGGCACACCAAATCCCATTTTTTTACGATCAGTCATGCTAGCAGGAATATATCTCGCTAAAACATCTTTAAGAATTTTCTTGCCACCAAATTCATTAACTTTTGACGACATTGGCAGCCCCCATGAAAACTCAGCCACACACTTATCCAACAATGGCGAACGTGCTTCTAGCCCAACAGCCATTGTAGCTCTATCAACTTTAACGAGAATATCATCTGGTAAATAACAGCTTGTATCTGTCAACATCATATTTAATATTTCATCAGGAAAATTTGGCCATAGAGATGACTTTGTAAGAAATGTATTAGACATTGAATAGCCTATGACTATCTCATTAATGTTTTTGTAACGAGACATCATCCTTATGAATAATTCTAGAGGTGTAGATGCACTTATCCTCCTAGCTCTTTTTTCAAGTTTAGCACCAAGCCTCCTCCAACCACTAACACCTTGTTTTACTCTAGTTCTTCCTAACGCGTACCATAAAGACTTAGCCATTGCATCCATACTAATGCCTATTGCCGGTCTAACTGATACAGGTATGTTTGAATGCTTTTGCCAGTGTTGTAGGCATCTAAAATAACGAGTATAACCTGCAAAAAGCTCATCGCCCCCATCGCCAGATAAGACCACTTTAACTTTTTGGCTCGCTAATTTTGAAACCAAGTAAGTAGGAATTTGTGACACATCTGCAAATGGCTCATCATAGATCAATGGCAATTGAGGAATCACATCCATACAATCTTGAGCAGTCACATACAATTCTTGATGGTCTGTTCCAAGATATTCTGCGATAAGCTTAGCATGCTCTGCCTCATTATGAGTTTCTTCATGAAATCCTATAGAAAATGTTTTAATTTTTTCTTGTGAATTTGATTGCATCATTGAAACAATAAGGGATGAATCAATACCACCGGATAACAAAGCACCAAGGTCAACGTCGGCTATCATTCTTTTTTGAACCGCGGAACACAAAAGCCCTTCAAGCTCATTAACCGAATCATCATAACTTCCAGCATATAAATTTGCCTGCGCTTGCCTAGCTTGATTTATTGATGACCAATATATATTTGGCTGCACTTCACTAGCAGTACTAGTCTGCGTAACTTTAATATAGCTACCTGGCTGTAATTTCTTGATATCAAGGTAGATAGATGCCGGCCCATTTAACCATGAATATTGAATAAATTGACCTAAAGCGGCACGATCTATTTCGTCATTAAAAGAAGGATGTAATTTCAATGCTTTTAATTCAGAAGCAAATAAAAATACACCATTACACCAACCATAGTAGAGCGGCTTTTTACCAATGCGATCTCTAACAAGAGTAAGCATGCGAGTTTCTTTGTCCCACAACGCAAACGCAAACATGCCATTAATTAAATCTAATGTTTTCTCAAGCCCTTTATGCACAATACTTTCCAACAGAGTTTCAGTATCTGAGTGGCCCCTAAATACTACTCCTGACTTTTCGAGATCCGCTTTGATTTCACGATAATTGTAAATTTCCCCATTAAATATAATCACATAACGCTTATTTCTAGAAATCATGGGCTGATGTCCAGCCGGAGATAGATCAAGAATTGACAATCTCCGATGCGCAAAACCAATACCAGCATCAACATCAACCCATTCTCCATGATCATCTGGGCCACGATGTTTTAGCGTATCTCCCATACTCCGCATTAACGATAAAAAATCATCGTTATTCAGTCTAGGTTCTGAATACAGTACACCAGCTATTCCACACATATAATTTAAATATTTAAGAATTTACACAACTATGGAAAGCAGCTGTGTGCCGCTCTGCACTCTGTTTTATTGTCATATTACTCAAGACCCACTCTCTTGCATTCATCGAAAGTTGATTACATAAGCTTCGATCATTTATCAACTTTAAGATATTCTCGCGCAAAGAATTAGAAGATCGGTCCGCAAGCAAATAATGCTCGTTTGCTACGCCCAGCTCTTCAGACAACCCTATAAATGGCGTCACAATAACCGGCAAACTTGACGACATCGCCTCTAAAACAGCATTAGGCATACCTTCTCGCTCTGACGGAAACACAAACATATCTGATACTTTAAGATACAAGTCAACGCAATCTACTTGTCCTAAAAAATGAACATTTGAACTCGCATTTGATTTAGAAATTGATTGTTTAATCTTTTCACTAAACCCAGTAAGTTCACTACGTGACAAATCATAACGTGGGCCTATCAGTAACAAATTCAAACTTGGGTACATCTCAACAATTTGAGACCAAGCTTCTATTAATAAATCAGCACCTTTCCTTGGGTGAACTGCACCAACTAGCGTAATAATTGTTGCATCAACTGGCAGATCTAAAGATTTACGCAATTTGCTTTTTTCTTGCTGATTTCTTACGGGTGAGAATTTCTCAGAATCCACACCATTAGGAATAACTTTTACATTAGATGCCTGATTTATAGTTTTAATAATATTTCTCAGTGCATTTGATTGAACTAGCACATGATCATATTGACTAAGAACTTGTTTAATTTTCCACTTCTGAAGAAATTTAACAAATATATTATTTGAAAAGTCTTTTGCGATAGTATGCGAATAGACCAATTTGACACCAAACTTTTTAATTATCTTTAATTGGTCAATCACGCCAAAAGGCATAGGTGCAATAATATGAACAATATCCGGTTTAGTTGCTTGTTGGGCACAAAGACCTATTGCCTTTTCTAGTAGAGTGCTAGATCTTTGCTTAGACCCTTTCCCTGGTATTTTGTACTTTAGAATTCTTGCACTTTTTAAAGCAACCTCATCGACAAGTGCGCCATCCTGAAACTGCAACCAATCAGCTTTGCAATCTTCATCAGTAAATTTTTTCGACTTTGGCGTGCCACAAACAACAGTTGTTTCAACATTATGTTCATTGAAATAAGGAAGATAACGAAAGAAACGCAACCCGGCTCCACCATGTACCGGATAGAAGCTTGGAGCAATTAAAAGTAGTTTTATATTTTTCAATTGGCCGTTAGCGAGCAATTTCCTTACTCACTTGTACACAACTTAAAGATTCGAGTTAATTTAATTACAGCTCTAGATGAGTCAATATTGAGACTTAAAATGGAATATCATCATCAAAATCATCGGCAGTACTTGGTGCTGGTTTAGAAGAAGGTTTTGAGCTTGAGTCTCCATAACCTTCGTCCATTGCTGGTGCATCAAAATTTCCACCGCCACTTCCGCCGCGTCCACCTAACATTTGCATCTCATTAGCAATAATTTCAGTTGTATACTTGTCTGCACCACTTTGGTCTTGCCACTTGCGTGTTTGCAGACGCCCTTCAATATACACTTGTGAACCTTTGCGCAAATATTCACCCGCAATCTCAGCTAGGCGCCTAAAAAACACCACACGATGCCACTCAGTTCTTTCTTGTTTTTCACCTGTAGCTTTATCGCTCCAACTATCAGTCGTCGCAATACTAATATTACATACGGCTTG
>JGI12316J15310_10000044_pt35 | contig 54516 bp, 55 predicted proteins | sample MarCyaLeptolynsp_FD_15310 | JGI IMG/M metagenome (IMG submission 15310) | reverse complement strand
ATGGCCCAAATGGCCGTTTCCAACCGCCGCCGTTTGTTCATCATTACGTCGATCGTAGCGGTGAACATGCTGTCGCTTGCGGCAACCGACCTCTACCTGCCGTCCATCCCCGACCTGCCGAAAATTCTGGGAGCCAGTGTCGAAAGCATCCAGTTCACGCTGGTGGCGTTCAGCCTCGGTTTTGCCATCGCGCAGATCTTCATCGGCGCACTGGGGGACGTGTTCAGCCGCCGGGCGGTGCTCTCCACCTCCATGCTGCTGTTCATTCCCGCCACCATCGCCTGTGCCATGGCGCCAAGTGCGGAAGCCCTGATCGCGGCGCGGCTGGTGCAAGGGGCGTCGGCTGCTGCGGGGGCGGCGCTGACGGCGCCGTTGATCCGTGACCTGTTTTCAGAAGAGCGCGCGGTGCAGGCGATGTCGATCATCGGCGGCATCGACGCGGTCATCCCCGCCTTCGCGCCGATCCTCGGGGCGTGGATCTTCGCAGTCTATGGGTGGGAGATGAACTTCTGGCTGGTGGCGGCGCTGGCGCTGCCTGCAGCGCTCGTGGCGTTCATCACCATGCCCACGGAGCGGCAGGCGCATCATGTGGACCTTGTGGGGGCGCTCACGGGCTACGCCATGCTGTTCCGCAACCGCGCCTATCTGGGCTATGCGCTGGCGCATGCGACGGCGATCAGCGGATTGCTGGCACTGGTGTTCAGCCTGCCGGTGCTGCTGAAGTTGCACATGAATGCAGGACCCCGCGAGTTCATCTACACGCAGATCTTGTGGGTGGGCGTGTTTCTGGTGGTGACGTGGCTGACGGGCCTGGTGGTCAAGCGCATTGGCGCGGACCCGATGATCCGTCTGGGCTCGCTCATCCAGATCGGCGGCAGCGTGGCACCCTTTGCCTATGTGGTGCTGACTCCTGCCCCGCTGTGGTGGGTGTTCGCGCTGCTGGCGGCACCCGTGTGCATCGGCTTTGGCCTGCGCGGCGGGGCGGGCTTTGCCCAGGCGATGGCGCTGTTTCCCACACATGCGGCGCGGGCGAGCGCATTCATCCTGTTTGCGTCGATGCTGATGGCGGCGGCTGCGACCGGTGCCGCGGCGCCGTTCCTGGATGTGGGCGTGTGGCCGGCTGCGCTGGTCGCACTCATCTGCGGCCTCACCGGGCATGGTCTGCTGCGGCTGACGCGGGCCGAACGTCAGGCGTCTGCGGGAATTCCGTAGCCGGTGTACCATTCCTGAAACGGCATCACATAGGCGGGTTCGCCATTGGCGCGGAACCAGCTGTCGATGGCGTAGCGCTCACCGGCGGCGGTTTCTTCCACCACGGCCGTGTAGTGCTGCCAGCGGCCGTCGATGAAGACACCGCGAATGGAGGGGGAATGCAGGTTATGGTGCTTGAGCAGCCCGTCGCGTTCCATCAGCACAAGGAGCATGGTGGTGTTGGCGGCTTCGTCGATGCAGTCCTGATAGGCCGGGTTGCCGGACCATGACGCATTGAGGACGCCGCCGGGATCATCCGCCGTGCCGAGGATGGGGCCGACGGCTTTCTCGACAATGCCGACAGCCTGCGCCATGGCGTAGCGCTCCTGCGCCGCGTTCTGCACGTTGGCAAACTGATCACGCACCGCCTGCCAGTGGGGACGCAGATCCACCTGCGAGCGGACCTGGCAGCCATAGGCATGACAGAAGGTGGCGTCGGCCAGCTGCGGTTGCTCGGGCAGTTCATAGAAGGCGAAAAAATCGTCCGGCTCCGACCAGTCCCAGGAGACGCAGCCGGAAATGCCGAGTGCCGCAACGGAAACAGTGATCAGAGAGATGAGACGATGCATGGGACATGCCTTTGGCGCTGGAGATGCTGACTGGACTTGCGGGACGTTACCGCGCAAGTCTCTGGAAACAAAATCACATCCCCTTACGCCTGAGGACCCAGAGCCATGAAAGCCGCCGTTGTTGAAGAGTTCGGCCCGCCCGAGTCACTGACCTTTCAGGACGTCCCGGACCCCACGCCGGGACCACAGGATGTGGTGGTGGATGTGACGGCGGCGGGTGTCGGCTTTGTGGATGGGCTGCTGGTGCAGGGGCTGTATCAGGTCAAGCCGCCTCTGCCCTATGTGCCGGGCAATGAATTTGCAGGCGTGGTATCGGCTGTGGGCGAGAAAGTCTCCCACATCAAGGTCGGTCAAAGGGTGATGGGCACGGCAGCCGGAGCCTATGCGGACAAGCTGGTGGCACCAGCCATGGTGTGTATTCCGACCCCGGACAATCTGGATGATGCGCTGGCGGCGGGTTTTGCGATTTCCTATGCGACGGCACTTTATGCGTGGCGCGACTGTGGCAAGGCGCAGGCTGGCGAGACGGCACTGGTGCTGGGTGCTGCCGGTGGTGTGGGCCAGGCGGCGATTGCCGTCGCCAAAGCGATGGGGCTGCGGGTGATTGCTGCGGCTTCGACCGGTGCCAAACGGGATGCGGCGCTGGCCGCCGGGGCGGATGACGCCGTGGACTACATGCAGGACAATTGGCGCGACGCGCTCAAGGCAGTCACCAGGGAAACCGGCCTTGATCTTGTGTATGACCCGGTCGGCGGCACGCTGGCGGAAGCGGCCATGCGGTCCCTGTCGCCGGGCGGGCGGCATCTGGTTGTCGGGTTTGCCGCCGGAGACATTCCCAAGGTTGGTCTCAACATTCCGCTGCTCAAGCGCTGCTCGATTGTAGGGGCTGACTGGGGTGGGGAAATCCGCGCCAACCCGGCGCTGGCGGCGGAACAGTTCGGCACGCTGCTCACCTGGATCGGCGAGGGAAAGCTGACGCCTGCGCCGGTCACCACGCGGCCTATGACAGAGCTGCCGCAGGCGCTGCGCGACCAGCTGGACCGCAAGCTTGTGGGCAAGCTGGTGATGGTCAACGGATAAGAAAAGGGCCGGGCATTGCTGCCCGGCCCCTGCCTGTCGTGTGTGGTCTACGACCTACTTCATGTCGAAGCGGTCTGCTTCCATGACCTTGGTCCAGGCGAGGACGAAGTCGACGATGAACTTCTCTTTCGCGTCGTCCTGGGCATAGACCTCGGCAAGTGCCCGCAGCTGCGAGTTGGAACCGAAGACGAGGTCCACGCGGGTGCCGGTCCATTTGACGGCGTCCGTTGCGCGGTCGCGGCCTTCGAACACTTCTTCATCCGCATCCACCGGCTTCCACGCCGTGCTCATGTCGAGCAGGTTGACGAAGAAGTCATTCGTCAGGGCGCCGGGCGTCGAGGTGAACACACCGTTCTTCGAGCCGTCCGCATTGGTGTCGAGCACCCGCATGCCGCCGACGAGCACCGTCATTTCCGGTGCTGACAGTGTCAGCAGCTGCGCCTTGTCGACGAGCAGCTCTTCAGCCGAGATCGAGAACTTGGCCCGGGCGTAGTTGCGGAAGCCGTCCGCTGCAGGTTCAAGCACCGAGAAGGATTCGACGTCGGTCTGCTGCTGGCTCGCATCGGTGCGGCCGGGATTGAACGGCACGTTGACCTCGTGACCGGCAGCCTTGGCGGCCTGCTCGATGCCAACATTGCCGGCGAGCACGATCACATCCGCAAGCGACACCTGCTTGCCGTCCTTCTGGGCATCGTTGAACGCCTTTTGCACGGCTTCCAGCTTGTCCAGCACATTTGCCAGCTCGGCCGGGTTGTTGACGGCCCAGTCCTTCTGCGGCGCGAGGCGAAGGCGGGCACCATTGGCACCGCCGCGCATATCGGACCCGCGGAAGGTCGAGGCAGAGGCCCAGGCGGTTGAAACCAGCTGGGAGACCGTGAGGCCGGTCGCGGCAATCTGGCTCTTCAGCTGCTCGGCATCCGCCACCGTGATGAGCGGGTGCGTCGCGTCGGGAACCGGGTCCTGCCAGACCAGTTCTTCTGACGGCACTTCCGGGCCGAGATAGCGGACCTTGGGGCCCATATCGCGGTGCAGGAGCTTGAACCAGGCCCGGGCAAACGCGTCCTGAAACTCTGCCGGGTTGTCATGGAAGCGGCGCGAGATCTTCTCGTAGTCCGGGTCCATGCGCATGGCCATGTCGGCGGTCGACATGAAGATGGGAACCTTCTTGGAGCCGTCAGCCGCGTCCGGGGCCATATCCTCTTCCTGGAGGTCCTTCGGCGTCCAGACATGAGCACCTGCCGGGCTCTTGGTCAGTTCCCAGTCATATTTGAACAGCACGTCGAAATAGCCGTTGTCCCACTGGATGGGATTGGGCGTCCACGCGCCTTCAAGACCGGAGGTGATGGTGTCACCGCCCTTGCCGCTCTTGTAGGTGGAGAGCCAGCCAAAGCCTTGGGCCTCGATGGCCCCGCCTTCCGGTTCGACACCCACATTGGCGGCATCACCTGCGCCATGCATCTTGCCGAAGGTGTGGCCGCCTGCGGTCAGGGCAACGGTTTCCTCGTCATTCATGGCCATGCGCGCAAAGGTTTCGCGGATGTCGCGGGCGGAGGCCAGCGGGTCCGGATTGCCGTCGGGGCCTTCCGGGTTCACGTAGATCAGACCCATCTGCACGGCTGCGAGCGGGTTTTCCAGCTCGGCGGCGGCGCTGTCAGCACTGTCCAGATCGCGGGCACCCCCATAGCGGCTTTCCGGATTGTCACTGGCGATCAGCCACTCGGTTTCGCGGCCCCAATAGGTGTCTTCTTCCGGCTCATAGACGTCCACGCGTCCACCGCCGAAGCCGAAGGTCTTGCCGCCCATGCTCTCGATGGCGACGTTGCCGGCGAGCACCAGAAGGTCTGCCCAGGAAATCTTGTTGCCGTATTTCTGCTTGATCGGCCACAGGAGACGGCGGGCCTTGTCGAGGTTGCCGTTGTCGGGCCAGGAGTTGAGCGGGGCAAAGCGCTGCATGCCGGTGCCCGCGCCGCCGCGGCCGTCGCCCGTGCGGTAGGTGCCGGCGGCATGCCACGTCATGCGGATGAACAACCCGCCATAGTGGCCATAGTCAGCTGGCCACCAGTCTTGGCTGTCGGTCATCAGGGCGGTGAGGTCTTTCTTCAGCGCGGCATAGTCGATGGACTTGAAGGCGTCCGCATAGTTGAAGTCCGGGTCCATGGGGTCGGACGCCGGGGCGTTCTGGTGCAGAATCTTGAGGTTCAGCTGGTTCGGCCACCAGTCGCGATTGGACCGGGTGTTAGAAGCTGCGCCGCTGGTGCCGCCGTGAAAGGGGCAGCCGGGCGCTTCACTCATATCGTTCATGGTCGTGAATCCTCCAAACTGTGTGGGCCCATCCTTGCGTGGGCCGATGACACAAATGTATCGGCACACGAAAATAAGCTCCAATCGTATTTACTGAGACATCCGATCAGTTTATCTTATGGATGATGATCTCGACCAAGCAGCTTGTCTATTTCGATGCGGTGGCGCGGCTGAAGCATTTCGGCCGGGCGGCGGACGAGTGCGCGGTGACGCAGCCGGCCCTGTCCATGCAGATTCAGGAGATGGAGCGGGATTTGGGCGTTCCCCTGGTGGAGCGCGGGCGGACCATCCGGCTGACTGATGCAGGCGAGGAAGTGGCGACGCGGGCCGCGCGCATCCTGCAGGACATTGAAGGGCTGACGGACTTTGCCTCGAAGCGGCGGGCGACTTTGACCGGGCGGCTGCGGCTGGGAGTTATTCCGTCGATCGCTCCCTATTTGCTGCCGACGGTGCTGCCGGAACTGCAGGCGCAGTATCCATCGCTGGAGCTGCGCATTCGCGAGACGTTGACGGAATATCTGGTGGCGCAGCTGGATGACGGGACGCTGGACGTGGCCCTGCTGGCACTGCCGATTGACGAGCCGAAAATTGATACGCTGCCGCTGTTTGAAGACCGGTTCCTGCTGGCCTCGCCGACGGATGCCTCGGGGCCCAGGCGCAAGAAGGCGCGGTTTGAAGACCTGGATGAAGTGCCGCTGCTGCTGCTGGAAGAAGGACATTGCCTGCGTGAGCAGGCGCTGAGCTTCTGCACGCTGCGGAGCATCGAGAACGCGGATTCCTTCGGTGCGTCCAGCCTGTCCACCCTGGTGCAGATGGTGGCCAGCGGCATGGGGCATACGCTGCTGCCGGAGATGAGCGTTGACCTCGAAGCGGCGCGCAACAAGGTGAGGGTGACGCGGTTTGAAGCGCCGGAGCCCAGCCGGATGATCGGGCTGGCGTTCCGCAAGACATCGCCGCTGAAGGCGGACTTTGAAGCGCTGGGCGCGGTGATCACGGCGTCGCAGCCCGCGCCGCCGAAGGTTTGATCTAGTTTGCCACCAGCAGTTTGCGGGCCATGTCGCGGGTGGTGGCGAGATAGCGTTTGTGCGACCAGCCGCATTGCTGGGTCAGCTGCTCCCAGTTGCGGATGGACAGCAGCGTCCAGAGGATGTCGGTCGCCTGGCGGACGGAATAGTCCGGGGTCAGGTGGCCGTCCGCTGCCAGCGCCTTCACGGCGGCTTCGCATCCCTCGCGGTGGGCGCGCATACGGTCATTCCAGGCAGCAGCAGCTGCCTCGTCGGTCGGCAGCATGGCCATCAGGGCGCGGGCGATGCCGTGGATCTCCAGCTGCCAGTTGCCCCATGCGATGACATAGGCGTCCAGCCTCTCGATACCGCTTTTGGCTGTCCGGCTGGGTGCGAGGCGCGCCTCCATGTCGTTGATGTCTTCAAGATAGCGGGCGGCGCCGATCAGCAGGTCCGCTCGTGTGGGGTAATGCAGGTAGAGCGCCTGACGGCTGATGCCGGTGGCCTTGGCCACATCCGCCATACGGATGGAGACATCGCCGGATTCCAGCAGGGAAATGGCGGCGTCGAGAATTCTTGATTTTGTTTCGGGCGATTTACTTGACATGGCGTCAAGGTACTCCTACTTATCACCCTGTCAACTTGACATGGTGTCAAGGAACGGAATTCACCGCCACACGTCAATGAAGGAGCCTGACATGTCGAAGAAGATTTTCATCTGGGTGGCACACCCCAAGCCGACATCCCTGTGCAGTGCCCTTGCGGATGCCTATGAGGCCGGCGCGCGCCGCGAAGGCGCCGAGATCCGCCGCCAGGCATTGAGCGACATGACTTTCGATCTCAACTTCGACGGCTATACGGATGTGTATGGCGAGAAGAAAGGGGACGCGCTGGAGCCGGACCTGATGCAGTGGCAGGCCAACATTCAGTGGGCGGACCATGTGATGATCGTACACCCCTACTGGTGGGGGTCCATGCCGACCAAGGCCAAGGCGGTGCTCGACAAGGCGCTGACGCCAGGCTTTGCGTTCAAATATCAGCGCAAGGGCGTCAAGTGGGACAAGCTGCTGGACGGCAAGACGGGCGATGCCATCATCACCTCCGACACCCCGCCCCTGCTCGACAGCGTCCTCTACCGCAGCCCCGGCCGCCGGGTGATCAGGAACCAGGTACTGGATTTCTGCGGCATCAAGCCGAAGAAGGTGGTGCAGTTCGGGTCCGTGAAGATGGCGAGCGACAAGAAGATTGGCCGGTGGATTGAGAAGGCGGAGAAGCTCGGGGCATTGGCGGCGTAGGCTGGGACATCACACCAGCCGTATCCCTCCGGCTTGACCGGAGGGCCCACTCTCCTCCGTTGCCCGGTCAGCGGTTGAGGTCGTCTGACAGGTCGTGCCACTCGGGGTTGGCCTCGTCGATCAGTTTGATCTTCCACGCCCGCAGCCAGCGCTTTAGCCGCCGCTCGCGCCTGCGGGCACTCTCTCGACTGTCATGAACTTCATAGTGGACCAGCAGTTTCAGGTCATGCTGGCTTGTAAAGCCGGGCACTGCACCTGCTTTGTGGTTTGCGACACGCCGCGCAAGATCATCCGTGTGCCCGACATAGAGAGTACCGTGCATGCGGTTGGACATGATGTACACGTAGAACGCCATACCAAATGGCACCGCGAGTAGGCCCTCCGGTCAAGCCGGAGGGATGCGGTTTTTGAGTGTTGGTGGTATCGGGACTACGGGGGCGTCCAGCGGATTTGCGGCTTGAGGTATTGCCTCTCCACCCCGTGTCCCTCCGGCTCGACCGGAGGGCCCACTCTCTTCAGCCACACGACAAGCCGCTGCGAGCTGTCCGCCTCCTAGTCCGCGAACGCGTCTTCCCAGCTGCCTTGCGTTGACGCCTTGGAATATTCCGTGGCGCGGTTTTCGAAGAAGTTGGTGTGCTCGATGCCGTTGAGCATTTCGTCCATCCAGGGCAGCGGGTTCTTGTCGATGCCATAGATGGGCTGCAGGTTGATCTGCGCGAGGCGGCGGTCGGCGATGTGGCGGATGTAGTTCTTGACTTCCTGCCCCTCGAGACCTTCGACGCCGCCCATCTCAAACGCCAGGTCGATGAAGGCGTCTTCGTGGTGGATGATGGTTTCGCACGCCTTGTAGACGTCGCGTTGTGTCTGCTCGTCCCAGCATTCGGGGAATTCATCGATCCAGGTGCGGAACAGGCGCAGGATGGAATTGCAGTGCAGGCTTTCATCACGCGCTGACCAGGTGATGATCTGGCCCATGCCCTTCATCTTGTTGAAGCGTGGGAAGTTCATCAGGATGGCGAAGGACGCAAACAGCTGCACGCCTTCGGTAAAGCCGCCGAACACAGCCAGCGTCTTGGCGACGTCCGACTTTGTTTCCATGCCCCATTCCTGCATGAAGTCGTACTTGTCCTTCATCTCGGCATATTTCAGGAAGGCTTCGTACTCTGCTTCCGGCATGCCGAGCGTATCGAGCAGATGCGAATAGGCGGCGACGTGGATCGTCTCCATGTTGGAGAAGGCCGACAGCATCATCAGAACTTCGGTGGGTTTGAACACGCCCATGTAGTTCTTCATGTAGCAGTTGTTCACTTCCACATCGGCCTGCACGAAGAAGCGGAAAATCTGCGTCAGCAGGTTGCGCTCCTTGTCGTCGAGCTTGTGGTGCCAGTCCTTGACGTCCTCCGCCATGGGCACTTCTTCCGGCAGCCAGTGAATGCGCTGCTGGGTAAGCCAGGCTTCATAAGCCCACGGGTAACGGAAGGGCTTGTAGGTGAGGCGTTCGTCAAGAAGGGTCATCGAACTCGAATCCACATGTTTGGTTAAGCACTACATATTGGGGTTTGCCGCACTGCAAATGCAACATGATGTTGAGACAAAAAGTGGATTTCTGACGGACGCCGTCAAGGATGCCACACCAAAAAGCCCGCCGCGTTCATGAGGAACGGGCGGGCTTTGAGATGCTGGTGCGGCAAGTGCCTTACTGGCAGGCGAGGCACTCGTCGTAGTCGTTGGTTTCCGCCGGGTTGATCGCCACAGGTTTGCCGTCCGCTGCGGCGGCAGCAAGCGGCAGATCGTCGAGCTGGCGCAGGGGCAGCTTGGCGACTTCGACGTTGGCCGCGGCGAGCGGTGCTTCCTCGCGCTTTTCGGCGCGTTGGATGGACAAGGACCGGCAGTAGTAGAGCGACTTCACGCCGCGCTTCCAGGCGAGGAAGTGAATCTGGTGCAGGTCGCGCTTGTGCACGTCTGCGGGCAGGAACACGTTCACGGACTGGGACTGGTCGATATGCTCTGACCGGTCGCCCGCATGTTCCACGACCCAGCGCTGGTCAAGTTCGAAGGCGGTCTTGAACACGTCCTTCTCGTCCTGGGTGAGGAACTCCAGATGCTGGACCGAGCCACCATTGATGGTGATCGAGGACCAGGTGTCGGCGTCGTCCATGCCTTTTTCAGCCAAGAGCTGCTTCAGGTATTTGTTCCGCACACTGAAAGAACCGGACAGAGTCTTGTGGGTGTAGGCGTTCGCCGCGAAGGGCTCGATGCCCGCCGACGTGCCACCGCAGATGATGGAGATCGATGCGGTGGGTGCGACAGCCGTCTTGTTGGAGAAGCGCTCCATGATGCCGTAGTCGGCCGCATCCGGGCAGGGTCCGCGTTCTTTTGCCAGCTTCTGGGACGCGGCAGTTGCCTGCTCGTCGATGTGCTGGAAAATCCGCTTGTTCCAGACCTTCGCCATCACGCTTTCAAACGGGATCATCTTGGACTGGAAGTAGGAGTGCAGGCCCATGACGCCCAGGCCGACGGAGCGTTCACGCTCAGCGGCATAGCGGGCACGGGACATGGCGTCCGGCGCGCGGTCGATGAAGTCCTGCAGGACATTGTCGAGGAAGCGCATGATGTCTTCGATGAAGAGTTCTTCACCCGCCCACTCGTCATAGAGTTCCGCGTTGACGGAAGAGAGGCAGCACACGGCGGTGCGCTCTTCGCCCAGATGGTCCATGCCGGTGGGCAGCGTGATCTCCGAGCACAAATTGGACATCTTCACGTTGAGGCCGGCGAGCTTGTGATGCTCGGGTACAGCCTTGTTCACGTGATCGCCGAACAGCATGTAGGGCTCGCCCGTCTCAATACGGGCGGTGAGGATGCGGATCCACAGGTCGCGGGCACCGACGGAGCGCATGACAGCGCCGTCCTTCGGGCTCACGAGCGCCCATTCTTCGTCGTTCTCAACAGCGCGCATGAACGCGTCGGAGATGACGATGCCGTGGTGCAGGTTGAGCGCCTTGCGGTTGGGGTCACCACCGGTGGGGCGGCGCAGCTCGATGAATTCTTCGATTTCCGGATGGTTGACGTCGAGATAGACGGCAGCCGAGCCACGACGCAGGGAACCCTGGGAAATGGCCAGCGTCAGCGAGTCCATCACGCGGATGAACGGAATGATGCCGGATGTCTTGCCGACACCGCCGACCGTCTCACCGATGGAGCGTAGATTGCCCCAGTAGGAGCCGATGCCGCCGCCCTTGGAGGCGAGCCACACATTCTCGTTCCACAGGCCGACAATGCCGTCGAGGCTGTCGTTTGCTTCGTTCAGGAAGCAGGAAATGGGCAAGCCGCGCTCGGTGCCGCCATTGGAGAGCACCGGCGTCGAGGGCATGAACCACAGCTGGGAGATGTAGTCATAGATGCGCTGGGCGTGGGCGTCGTCGTCGCCATAGTAAGAGGCCACGCGCGCAAACAGGTCCTGAAAGCTCTCGCCCGGCATCAGATACCGGTCGACGAGCGTTTCACGGCCGAAATCGGTCAGCAGGGCGTCGCGACTGCGATCTACCTCTACCCGGCCGCGCTTCTCGAACTGAACTGCCTGCGTCTGAAACATGACTTCTTCTGTCCCCCTCAATGGTAGCCGGTTTGAGGCCCGCATGCCTCTCAAAAAACCGTGCCCCTAAATGGCAATTACCTAAACTTGGCTCACTTGTGCTTCGATCATCCAGCCACCCGAAACTCGGGCTTCTCACATCTGGCCGGACGCCGCGCACACCTCTCCCGCTCCGAGAAATACACCTCGGAAAACTCACCTAAACATCTCTGAAACGGCCGTTCTGGCCGGACTGGCAGGCCCGGAAGGAAAACTGCCCTTCTGCGGTGCCTTGAACCCCCCTTGTCGAAGTCCGCCGCACCCGGTGCCAATACGAGATATAGTATCTGCGCCTGTTTGACCGTCAAGTGATTGTGTCAGTCTGTTAACGAAAAAAGGACGTCCGATGCCCATTGACAGGTCGGCAAATCAGCGCTCCGCCGCTTGGTTAACGGGATTGGGCGCAAAAACTTTTTTCCACCGTAAAAGCAAAACGTTAACACGCGTCCGCTCTCCCCCCATATTTAGACCACAAAACACAACATATAGTGGCTCCCTAGGCTCAAATATCTCTACCTATGGGCGCAGAAAGTTAATACGCGGCCGACCAAATCACTTGTTAAGCACCACTTATCCACAAGCCTATCCCCGTTAACGGGGCTGTGTTTCCGGCCCACCAGCACCTATATGCGGCAGGACGTGGAATCGACGCAGTTCCGTGCCAAACTGGGCCGAGCTTCACCCACGTTAACTGTTTGCCGGAGCCTTTCCCCGCCCATGCCGGACATGTCATCAACAGCCCCGCGGCGCGAAAACTATCCAGAGATCGCGCCCTACCGGACCGGCCGTCTCAAGGTCTCGGACATCCACGAGATCTATTACGAGGAATGCGGCAACCCGGACGGCAAGCCTGCGCTGGTGCTGCATGGCGGCCCAGGCGGCGGCTCCAACCCGACCATGCGCCGCAGCCACGACCCGGATCATTACCGGATCATCCTGTTTGACCAGCGCGGCTGCGGAAAATCGACGCCCTACGCAGACCTGCGGGAAAACACGACCTGGGACCTGGTGGCGGATATCGAAAAGCTGCGGGTGCATCTGGGGATCGAGACCTGGCAGGTGACCGGCGGTTCATGGGGCTCGGCCCTGGCGCTGGCCTATGCGGAAACGCACCCGGACCGGGTCACCGAAATGGTGATGCGCGGCATCTTCACCCTGCGCCAGGTCGAGCTGGACTGGTTCTATGCGGGCCATATCGGCAAGAACGGCACGGCGGCGCTCTACCCGGAAGCCTTTGAAAAATACGTGGCGCCGATTCCCGAGGATGAACGCGATGACATGATCTCCGCCTACTACAAGCGCCTGACCAGCGACGACGCGGCTGTGCGCCTTGAGGCGGCGCGGGCGTGGAGCACCTGGGAAGGCTCCACCCTCTCCCTGCTGCCCGACCCTGATAGAGAAGCCCGGTTCGGGTCAGATGACTTTGCCGAGGCCTTTGCCCGCATCGAGTGCCACTACTTCATCAATGAAGGGTTCTTTGATGCGGACGGGCAGCTGATTGCCAATGCAGGGCGGCTCAAGGACATCCCCTGCGTTCTCGTTCAGGGCCGTTACGACGTGGTAACGCCTGTCATGACAGCATGGGCGCTGAAACAGGCTTGGCCGGAAGCAGAGCTGAAGATTGTGCCGGATGCCGGTCACACAGCAACGGAGCCGGGCATTGTGCATGAGTTCGTGACAGCGACGGACAAATTCAGATGAGCAATGATGGGCCCTTACGCTCCGGCACCGGGGCCCAACGGCCTGAAGGGCTTCAGATTTCCGGCCATACAGGGGCCACCAGCAACAGCGGGCCACCCCGCGCAACGACAAACGAAAGCAGTATCATGCGTCAGTTCTTCATCACCATCGCCGGCGTTTTGACAGCGCTTCTTATTGCGGTGTTCGTCGTCCCGGTCATTCTCGTGGCGATGATTGCATCATCTGTAACGCCGCAGCAGGAGCCCCTGCCCGACCGCAAGGTGGTGATGATTGATCTGGCAGACCCGATCTATCAGCAGCCGGTGCAGAACTTTTTCGCGTTCGCTGATGGCTTCAATGTCCTGACCCTCGCCAGCCTGCATGATGGTCTGACGCGGGCTGCGGAAGATGAGAATGTCGAAGCGCTGTATATCCGCGGCGGCCAGGGCTTTGTCGGGTCCACCATGGCCAATGAAATCATCGAGGCGATGGCGCCGTTCAAGACATCCGGCAAGCCGATCTACGGGTTTGCGCAGGACATCGTGCCGGAAGGTCTGGGCGACTATCAGGTGCTGGCGCAGGCGGACACGATCTGGATGCAGCCGACCGGCAGCTTCATGCCTGCGGGCCTGAGCGCGCGGCTGACCTATGCCAAGGACGCGCTGGACCAGATCGGTGTCACCGCGGAGAAAGTTGCGTTCCGCGAGTACAAGGGCGCCATGGACACGTTCACGGACACCCAGATGAGCGAACCGCAGCGTGAGGCCAATCAGCGGCTGGTGGATGTGATCTATGCCAGCATCGCCTCATCCATTGCAGATGACCGCGATTTTGATGTGGCCACGCTGGACAATGCGCTTGCTGTTGCGCCCTTTGGCGCACGAGAGGCTGTCGAGGCAAACCTGATCGACAAGCTGGCCTATGAGCGCGAGGTCGGTGACGTCATTCTGGACGCTGCCAGCTCGGACGCGGACTTTGTGTTGCTGGCGGACTATGCCGCGGCCGAGGTCGAAGCCGGCTCAGGACCGGTCATTGCTGTTGTTTATGGCAATGGCGCCATCGTGCCGGGCGAAAGCACCCCTGTGAGCCCGTTCGGCGGCGAACCGATGATCGGCTCAGACACCATGGCCAATGCCATTCTGGATGCGGCCGAGGATGACAGCGTCCAGGCGATAATCGTGCGCATCGAGTCACCGGGCGGCTCAGCGTCCGCCTCAGACCAGGTCTGGGATGCGATCCGTGCCGCGCAAGCGCAGGACAAGCCGGTGATCGCCTCAATGGGATCCGTCGCTGCCTCGGGGGGCTACTACATCCCCGCTGGCGCAGACATGATTGTTGCGCACCCCACAACCGTTACTGGCTCCATCGGTGTGATCGGTGCTAAATTCTCCGTAGGCGGACTGTTTGACAAGATCGGCGTCAATGTGGATGCGGTGTCAACAAACGACAATGCAGACATCTGGGCCATGGATACCCGGTTCAGTGACGCCCAGAAGGCCCGCTTCAGTGCATGGCTGGAAACTGCCTATGAGGACTTCAAGGACCGCGTCGCCGGGGGCCGTGAGCTGACCGCGGCTGAAACGGAAGAAATCGCCCGTGGCCGTGTGTGGACCGGCTTTGATGCCAAGGACAAGGGTCTGGTGGACCGGCTCGGCGGCTTCGGCACCACAGTGGCCGCAGCCCGTGAGCTCGCGGAAATTGATGCAGATGCCGACATTCAGCTGCGGACATTCCCAGAACCTTTGACCCTTCAGGAAGAACTGTTCGGCTTTGCGCTCAACGCTGAGTCCGCTGCCCGAACGCTGGCCATGATGTCAGCCCTGGCAGACCATCCGGAGGTGCGGGCGCTGGTGCGGGAACTGGCGGCGGATGGCACCGGTGGGCTGGATGCCCGTGCGCGGGTGCCGGACCTGCGGTAGGCGGTTTTCAGCAAACTGGAAAATTTCAGAAAATCTATCCCCGGTCTTTGAGGCGGCCTCATACTGGTGGGGCCTCGTACCTGAGGGCATCCCGGACCGTCCGGGCCTGGGTACGGGGGCGGATGGCCTGACAGGGTGATTGCGGGTAACGCACGCAACATCTGTGAGGCGGCAACGGCTCGGCCCGGCGCATGGAATAAGATCGCCCCGGTGGACCTGCATGCATGGCAAGGCGTGAGGACTAGCCCGCGTTTTGGATGCATGTGTGACCGGTAGAAGGGCCGCGGTGGAAATCTGCGAGGTAACGCCCCGCCCCACCGCTCGTGCAATAGCCGAAGACCATCCGTAACGGGAGCGCTGCTTACGAGCGGCACTCGATACAGTTTCTGATCACAACGGCCGGGCTGCCACGGCAGCGCTCCCGTTCTCCCTCATGCCTTCGCGGGATTGCACCCGGCGGGGCTTTTGGTGCTGGCCAAAGGGCACATGCCGAGTCACCATCATGGGTGAAAAACACAGCCAACCGGAGGAACCAGGATGCGCAATTCAAACAGGCAGTGGGTGCTGCGTCAGCGGCCTGAGGGCGAGGTGTCTGAAGGTGATCTGGAGCTTGTGGATGCGCCCAAGCCGGAAGCCGGTGACGGCGAGATGCTGATCCGCACGATCTATCTGTCGCTGGATCCGACCAACCGCATCTGGATGAGCGACATGGACCAGTACATGCCGCCGGTGGAAATCGGCGACGTGATGCGCGGCGGCACGCTGGGTGTCGTGGAGCAGTCCAACCTGGATGGCTTTGACGTGGGTGACATCGTGGTGCCGGGCCTTGGCGGCTGGCAGGACTACACCGTATCGGACGGCACCGGGGTGTCGAAGATACCTGCCGGTCTCGGCATTCCGCTGGACGCGTTCATGAGCGTGCTCGGCGCGACGGGCATGACGGCCTATTTCGGGCTGCTGGACATCGGCAATCCGCAGCCGGGCGAGACGGTTGTGGTATCCGCTGCTGCCGGTGCGGTCGGGTCCACCGTCGGCCAGATTGCCAAGATCAAGGGGTGCCGCGTTGTCGGCATCGCCGGGTCCGACGAAAAATGCAAATGGGTGGTGGATGATCTCGGCTTTGATGCCTGCATCAACTACAAGACCGAAAATGTGCTGGAGGCGCTGCGGCGCGAATGCCCAGACGGCATTGACGTCTACTTTGAAAATGTCGGCGGTGACATTCTCGATGCGGTGCTGACCCTCATCAACCAGAATGCGCGCATTCCGCTATGTGGTCTGATCTCAACATACAACGCTGAAGGTGATGTGCCGGGGCCCTACATGTTCCGCAACATCCTGATGAAGCGCGCCCGGGTCGAGGGGTTCATCATCATTGATTTCCTCGAGCGCTTTGCCGAAGGCCAGGCGGAAATGGGCCAATGGCTGGCGGAGGGCAAACTCAAATACCGCACGGACATCGTAGATGGTCTGGAGACGGCACCGACCGCGCTCAAACGGCTGTTTACCGGGGAAAATATCGGCAAGTTACTTGTCCGGGTCTCTGACGAACCAGCCGCGTGAGGCGGCTCCGCCCGGCAGGTGATTAACACCGTTTTTACCGGAAACAGGGCAGGTTGCAGGGGACGTAATCCTACTCAACTGTGGCGGGCGCACGATGACACCTCCCCTCGGTCTTGACGATGTGGTTCGGCTTGAGCGCGACAATTCGCCGGCCAATCGCGAATCCGCTGTGACCAAGATCGGCCAGCTCATGGCCGAGGGCAGGCTTCAGGGAGCCGAAGCCGCCATTGCCGAAGACGTCGTCGTTCGCATGGCCGACGACGCGGACATGCTTGTGCGCTCGGCGCTTGCGCGGCAGATCGCCCTGTATCCGCTGCTGCCCTCCCGCATGGCGGAACGCATGGCGCGCGACGTTGCCGATGTAAGCGTGCCGGTTCTGCAGCACTGGCCGGACCTGTCGGATGATCTGCTGCTGTCCGTCATTGCGGAAGAAGTTGAATCCAAACAGGTTGCCATTGCACAGCGCGAGACGGTGTCAGAACAGGTGTCCGGTGCCCTGATTGATACCGGGAACTCCAGCGTGGTGAGTGTGCTGCTCGAAAACCAAGGGGCGCGGATCACGGCTGACGCCCTGCAAAAGGCGCTCACGGATCATCAGGATCACGAAAGCATTCCGGTTCTGGTGGCCAAGCGTCCGAACCTGACAGCCGAGACATGCCTTCATTGCGTATCGCTGGTTGTCGCTGATCAGCTTGAAGCCGACGTGGCAAACGAGATGCGCCGCTTCCTTGTTTCCCAGGAACAATTGCCCGAGGAAATGGCATCGGAACTCGTGGCCCATGCGCGCGAGCAGGCGGTCGCTGAAATGGCGGCACACGAAGCCGACGACAGCAAGGTAGAAGAGTTCGTGGGCGTGCTGCACCGCGCCGGTCGCCTGACGCCGACAATGCTGCTGCGCTCGCTGTGCTCAGGCGATCTCCGGTTCGTTCAAATGGCGTTTGCGCGTCTTGCGAAAACGACCCAGGACCATGTGGCCGCCGCGATGGCGCCGGGCAACGGGGATGTCTTCAAGTCGATCTATGACAGCACACGGTTGCCCAAGAGCCTGCGCCCTGCATTCGGCGCCGCACTTGCGGCCGCCGGCGAAGAGGCGGCGCGCGCCGGTGACAACCCTCTGGAGCCACAGCGTTACGTGCCGACAGTGATTGCCGGCATCGTCGGCGCCTACGGCACTGTCGCACCGGCAGAACTTGAGCACGTGATGGCTGAACTCTCCCGCGAGCTGAAACGCGAGAAAGAAGAAGCGCTGGATTCACGCGCCAAGATGCGCGTCTGACCCAGGCACAAGACGATGCTCGTATCCTGAGCCCTAGTAGTTGACGCGGTCTGTGATCGCGCCGTCGACGATCATGTTGATGCCTGTGGTGAAAGAGGATCTGGGGCTCGCCAGAAACGCGGTAGCGTTGGCGATATCCTGCGGCGTGGCCATGCGGCCCATGGGGTTGCGGGCCATGGTGGTCTTGAACATATCGGGCATGTTTTCCTCGATCATGTGCCAGACGCCGCCCTTGAAATAGACCGTACCCGGAGAGACGACATTCGCGCGCACATGCGACCCGGCGAGCTCCTTCGCGAGACCCTTGATGAGATGGACCATGGCACCCTTGACGGCCCCATAGGCGGAGGCATCGGTGGCAGACACGGAAGACACGGATCCAATGGCGATGATGGCGGCGTCCCCGCTGGCTTCCGCAGACTTCTTGAGTTCCGGCAGGGCTGCCTCGACAGAGCGGACGGCGCCCATGATGTCGATATCAAAGCCGCTCTTCCAGGCAGCTTCCGTATTGCCGATGGCCAGAGCTGACGCGTTGGAGACCAGTACATCGATCCCGCCGAGTTCCTTGGCTGCGTCACCGATGAAGCCCTTGAGGCTGTCCGCGTCGGCAATGTCAGCGGTCGCGCCCCAGACCTTTGTGCCGTGGGTGTCCGTCATCTCCTTCACGGCGTCTGCGATCTGGTCGGCATTGCGGGCGCAGATGGCAACGTCGCAGCCCTCGGCGGCCAGTGTTTCAGCAATGGCGCGGCCGATGCCGCGGGTACCGCCGGTGACGATCGCTTTCTTGCCCTTGAGACCCAGATCCATGGTGTTGCTCCCCGAAATTCATTCGATGTGATTGTGTTGTTCGGAAGGCATCCTAGAATGGCCGGTGAAAACAACAAGCACGAAACATCAGCGGAGACACTTCCATGGACATTTCCCTCAGCCCGGATGATGAAACCTTCCGCCAGGAGGTTCGCGCCTTTCTGGATGCGGAACTGACGGACGAGCTGCGGGAGGCGGGCCGCCTGACCAGCGGCATCTTCACCGACAAAAAATGGAACATGCTCTGGCACAAGAAGCTCTATGCCAAGGGCTGGGTGGCGCCGGGCTGGCCGAAGGAATATGGCGGCACGGGCTGGACGGTGACGCAGCGGCACATCTTCTCGTCTGAATGCGCCCGCGCCGGGGCGCCGACCCTGTCGCCCCTGGGCCTGCAGATGTGCGGGCCGATGCTGATCGGTCATGGCTCGCAAGAGCAGAAGGATTTTTACCTGCCGCGCATGCTGTCCGGCGAGGACTACTGGTGCCAGGGATATTCCGAACCCGGATCAGGCTCGGATCTCGCGTCGCTCAAATGCAAGGCGGAGAGCGACGGCTATGACTATGTCATCAACGGCACAAAGATCTGGACGACCCATGCGCACGAAGCCAACCGGATGTTCTGCCTGGTGCGCACCGACAGCTCCGGCAAGCCGCAGACAGGCAGTACCTTTGTCCTGATCGACATGGATACGCCGGGCATCACCGTCGAGCCCATCATCACGCTCGCAGGAGACCATGAGTTCAACCAGGTGTTCTTCGACAATGTGCGCGTGCCCAAGGCAAACCGTGTCGGTGCTGAAAACGACGGCTGGACGGTTGCCAAATATCTGCTGGAGTTTGAACGGGGCGGCTCTTATGCGCCGCGTCTGCGCATTGGTGTCGAGCGGCTGAAATCGCTTGCAGCCAAGCAGCAGAGCGGTGATGGGGGAAGCGTTGCCGAGGATGATGCCTTTGTGGGCAAGCTGACTGCCTTCGAGGTGGCGTTGGACGCGCAAGAGATGACAGAGAACCGCATCATGGCTGCGATGTCCAACGGTCAGAACCCGGGACCGGCGTCGTCCATGCTGAAAGTGGCAGGGACTGAATTGCGCCAGGAGCTGGACCTCCTGGCGGTTGAGGCCATCGGCCACTATGCGCTGCCGGACCAGTTGGATGCCCGCCAGCCGGGGTCAAATGTGGAACCGGTGGGCAGCCCGGAGGTCATGACGAAAATTCCCGCCATGCTCAACAATCGCGCGGGCACAATCTATGGCGGCTCCAGCGAGGTTCAGCGCGGCATCATGGCGAAGATGGTGCTGGGGCTTTAACTCCGCAGCCGCGCCAGCACGCCGGGCAAGCGGAAGACAATCCAGGTAGCAGTGACCACATTGCCGAGGATCACCACACTGAGACCCCACAGGATGCCGGTCATCCTGTGGGGTTCCAGCATGATGATGACGCCCGCTGCCAGGACAAAGCCGAGATAGAGATCCGCGAGGGTCACGATCCCCCATGGTTCCGTCAGCATGATCTCCAGCAGGGGCACCACGGACCTTCCGTCGGCAAAGCCCCAGATGATGGAGCCTGCGAAGGCAAGGCCGAGGATGGCTGACAGGATGCGGAAAAAAGTCATCTAGTCTTTCGATTTGTTGTAGGCGCGCTGCTGGCCACCACCCATGGCGTAGGGGTGCGAGGCAGACAGGCCGCCATCCACCGGGAAGGCCTGGCCGTTCACGTAAGAGGCTTCGTCGCTTGCAAGGAACAGGGCCATGTTGGAAATCTCCTCCGGGCGTCCGGCGCGCTTCAGGGGGTTGATCTGGCCGATGCGGTCTTCCGACCCGCGCCCGCGGGCCATGTCAAAAATCGGTTTCGTCATGCCGGTCTCGATGAGGCCGGGGCAGATGGCATTGATACGCACACCCGTGCCTGCCAGATCATAGGCCACGGTCTGTACCAGCGAGATGACGCCGGCCTTGGAGGCTGAGTACGGGTTGCCGCCGGCGTTGGCGCGTATCCCCGCCACCGAGGCGGTACATATAATGGAGCCCTGACCATTATCGATCATGTAGGGGCTGGCGTGCTTCACATAGAGAAACGGGGCAACGAGATTGATCCGCAGGACTTCTTCCCAGTAGTCCGGCGTCTGTTCATGCAGCGGCACATAGCCGCCGGAGATGCCCGCATTGGCGAACACGATGTCGATGCCGCCATTGGCATCCACAAAACCGCGCACGGACTGGGACACATAGTCTTCGCTGGAGACGTCACCCACTTCCGCCGTCATCCGGTCCCGGCCGTCAACGGTTTCGGCCACGCCGTCCGCGTTAAGGTCAACGGCAAGCACGGTCGCCCCTTCTTCTGCAAAGCGGCGGGAGGCGGCGCGGCCAATGCCTGAGCCTGCTCCGGTGACGATGGCGCGTTTTCCTGTGAGGCGTCCCATTTTTCTTTTTCCTTGTGTAAGCAAATTTCTAGTCGCGTGGATATTCCACGATTGTGAGCGTATTGCCAGCGGGATCCTTGAAGTGAGCCAGCGTGCCGCCCCAGTTTTCCTTGTTGGGGCTGTTGGTGAATTCCACACCCTTGCCGCGCAGTTCCTGATAGGCAGAAGCCATATCAGGCACCTCAAAGGACACGCCGGTGAAGCGACCCGTCAAATTCGGGTCATCGCCAACAGGCTCGAGAACCAGCATGATGCCGGCATCAAGAACGGCGAAACCACCATCTTCAGAGATGGCACGGACGGGCAGGCCCAACAGGTCCCGGTAGAACGGCAGGGAGCCCGCAATGTCGGGAACAAAAATGCGATAGCCGCTGATCTTGAGGTCGGTCATGGGCTGTCTCCTGGCGCCTGGTCCGGCGCTTATCTGTGCTCAGGTCTTGCGCGCAATGAGCAGCGTTGTTGTCTGGGAGAACACGGTGTCGCCTGTCTGATTGACAAGCGTGTGACGGTTCTTGATCACACCGCGATCCGGCTTGGACGACGAGGGCCGTTTCTCGATGCACTCGATGGTCAGGGACAGGACATCATCAAGACAGGCGGGTTTATGGAAACGAACTTCGTCATATCCGAGCGCACCGATCACAGCCGTTTCATGTGGCAGCGACTGCGCCAGCTTCAGAACCACCGCCTGAATATGCGTACCACAAGCCGTCAATGTTCCGTAGACAGATTTTTTCGCAGCATCCTCATCAACGTGAAATGGCTGCGGGTCCCACTTGGTGGCAAAAGATACAATCTCGTCACGGGTCATCTCATAGGTTTGTGAAATCGGCCACTGCTCGCCCAGTTCAAAATCGTCAAAAAATCGCTTTTGCATAAGGTTTTCCATGAAAAAAGGCCCGGCATTGCTGCCGGGCCTTTCAACAGTAGCAAGGTCTGCGTCGGATTACATCTCGAACAGACCGGCAGCACCCATGCCGCCGCCGATGCACATGGTCACAACGCCGAGCTTGGCGTCGCGGCGCTTGCCTTCGATCAGCAGGTGGCCGGTGCAGCGGGCGCCGGTCATGCCGAAGGGGTGACCGATAGAGATGGAACCGCCATTGACGTTGTACTTGTCGTTGTCGATTTCCAGCTTGTCACGGCTGTAGAGGCACTGCGATGCGAATGCTTCGTTCAGCTCCCAGAGGTCAACGTCGTCCTTCTTGACGCCGGCCTTGTCGAGCAGCTTGGGCACGGCGAAGACGGGGCCGATGCCCATTTCGTCCGGCTCACAGCCTGCAACCTGGAAGCCGCGGAAGGCACCCATGATGTCGAGGCCGCGACGTTCGGCTTCCTTGCGTTCCATCATGACAACCATGGAGGCGCCATCGGACAGCTGGGACGCGTTACCGGCGGTGATGTAGTTGCCTTCGCCGCGAACAGGCGGCAGCGAGTTCAGGCCTTCAAGGGTAGTCTGCGGACGGTTGCACTCGTCCTTGTCCACTGTGTAGTCGACGATCGACTCTTCCTTGGTTTCCTTGTTGACGACTTTCATCTTCACGTCCATCGGGACGATTTCGTCGTCGAACTTGCCGGCCTGCTGGGCAGCGGCAGTGCGCTGCTGGGACTGCAGGGAATACTCATCCTGATACTCACGGCTCACATTGTAGCGCTCGGCCACGATGTCAGCTGTTTCGATCATCGGCATCCAAAGAGCGGGATAGCTCTCCATCAGCTTTTCTTCGGTGATGTTGTTGAGGTTCATGCCGCCCATCTGCACGAGCGAAATCGATTCAACGCCACCGGCAGCAACCACATCCACACCGTCATTGACGATACGGCCGGCAGCAAGCGCGATGGTCTGAAGACCCGAAGAGCAGAACCGGTTGACGGTCATGCCGGAGGTCGTGACCGGGCAGCCGGCCCAGATGGCGGCAAGACGGCCAACGTTCTGGCCGGTCGCGCCTTCCGGCGTGCCGCAGCCCATGATGACGTCGTCGACTTCGCCCGGCTCAATCTTCGCGCGCTCGATGGCGTGCTTGAGGGCGTGGCCGCCCATGGCAGCGCCGTGGGTCATGTTGAAGCCACCGCGACCGGACTTTGCAAGGCCGGTACGGGCGGTGGAAACGATGACTGCTTCTCTCATGCTGTCACTCCTGGTTGGAAAGTGTGCTGGCCCCTGAAAGTCAGGTCTTGGGTGCCGGTCCGCGCAAAAGTCTGCGCAGAGCAGCGGGGGCCTCACTGGAATTGATTTGGCAGCGGGTATGAAAATCAAACCCGCCAGTCGGCGCGAACCATAGGGGGTTCAGGCCCGCGCCGGAAGGGTTAATTCGATCAACTCCGCTCACATCCAATAACCCATTGAAATCAGCGTATTAGCAGTATGCCCCTGCGTCACTGCCGCAATTGGGCCACGAAATGACCAATTGTTCACCTTGGAGAGATCACGCGCCCGCCGGATTCAGATCCCACTCTCATAGGCGTCGGGGAGGCTATTTCGGCTCCCCTCAATCGGATCCGAGCAGGATCACGATGTGACCAGGAGGGTTTGGAACATGGGACGGCTCAGCATCAGACGGCAATTCGGCATCATGGCACTTGCAGGTGCCTGTGCCTTCATGATCGGCGGCATGGCGGCTTTTGCCAGCGGCGGCCCGACCTCACTGGACAGCGAAGCTGAAGCGCCAGCCCTTGCCACATCCGTGGTGCACATCACCGCCACCGCACCGGCCTTTGCAGGCGAAGAATCAGGTTTTGCCGCTGAGAGCGACACACCGCCTTTCGGTTACACCTATGTGATCTACTTCCCCGTAGGCGGCAGTGACCTGACCGCACCGGCCCGCGAGACCCTTGAGGTCATTGCCGCTGAAGTCACCGGTCTTGATCTCAGCCATGTCTCGCTCGCCAGCGAAGACGGGCCGGTCGAGCGCACCCAAATTGTGCGCGACGCCCTGGTTGAGATGGGCGTGCCTGCGCGCTGGATCGGTGAAGATATTCAAGACCCTGAGGAGATCGGCCCGATCAGCATGGCGCCGATGGGCTTCTAAGGCGCGCCTACCGAAATCCGCTACTGCCCCATGACATGCACAACGATGTTGCGATCATGCGGGCGGGCACGGTGTTCAAACACATAGATGCCCTGCCACGTACCCAGCACCATGCGGCCGGAGACGATCGGGATGCTCAGGCTTGTTGCAGTCAGCGCTGACTTGATATGAGCGGGCATATCATCCGGCCCTTCCGTTGAGTGGCGGTAGGGACCGGTGAACGGTGCGATGCGCTCGAAGAAGTCCTGCAGGTCCGCCAGCACGTCGGGATCGGCATTTTCCTGAATCGTCAAAGATGCGGAGGTGTGGCGGATGAAGAGCGTCGCCATGCCATTGGCAATGCCTGTTTCAGAAACGACCGCGGCGACCTCGCGGGTGATATCCACAAGGCCCGCGCCGGGGGTTCTGAGAGAAAGGGTCTGGCTGTGCTGATCCATGACCCCTTTTAACCCGCCAGACGGGGGGCTACATAGAGCCCGAAAAAATCTATCCCCGTACTCTGGCAGGCATCCATACTTATGACGATTTCAATGAAAAATCCCGAGCCGGGCCCCGAGCCGACAGGCTTTGAGGCTTATGTAGGTCCGGTTACCCGTGTCAGCGACAACAATAGCGATGATGTCTTCACCCTCAGCTTCACCATCGAGCAGCAGCACCTCAACGGCGCGGACATGCTGCATGGAGGCATGATGATGTCCTTTGCGTCCATCGTGCTGGCAGGCGCCGCGCGCGAGGCTGCCGGTGGCGCTGTGGAAGCGCTGTCGGTCAATTGTGATTTCACCGGGCCGGGCAAGCTTGGCGACGTCGTGACCGCCACTGCCGAGATCACCCGGAAGACACGCAGCGTGGTGTTTCTGTCCTGTGACGTGAAAGCATCCGGGAATGACGGGGCGGAGCGGATGCTGATGGCGGCCACCGGCGTTTACAAGGTGGCGTCCCGTGACTGAGGCCCGCGATGCGCTCAAGGGCGACAATGAACGCCCCGCCCTTCCCTCTCCTCGGCCCACTCAGCCGCTGGAGGGGTACAAGCCGATGGAGATCCGCGACCCGTTTGAGGCCTTTGTCGGCCCGTTCTACTGTGAGACGGCGGAGAATGACGGGCTGGAACGTAAAGAAGCCTTCATTGTGGATGACCGCCATGTCGACGCCGCAGGTAAGCTCCACCCCGGCATGCTGATGACCTTCGCGGATGCCATTGTTGGCGGGACCGCGTGGAACTCGTCCGGGCGGCGCCCCTGCGTAACCCTCAGTATGCAGACGAGTTACACCGGCACCGCGAAAGCCGGTGATATGGTCATCGGTCACACACGGCTGACCCGCAAGACACGAGCCGTGGTGTTTTGCGCGGCAGACTTTTTTGTGGGTGATGAGCTGATCTGCCAGAGCACCAGCCTGTGGAAGGTGCTCGGCGAGCACTGACCTTTCCTTACGTCGCAGGTAATTGTTCCGCGTCGTGAAATTGGTAGCCTCTCTTATCCAAATAGCGGCGCCCGGACATAACCGGGCACACCGGGGGAGATGCGGACATGCTGGGGTTTCGGGTTCATCTCATCGTCATCTGGACGGTGCTGCTGATCTACACGGCGATTGTCATCGCCAATCACGGCTGGGGTCTGCTGCCGATCTTTTTCGGTGACATGCTGAAGATGGAGTGGCCGGGGCAGTTCAACCTCGATTTCTTCGGGTTTCTGACCCTCTCTGCCTTGTGGCTCGCCTGGCGGCATCACTTTACGCCAGGTGCTTTTGTGCTGGGCCTGTGCGGCCTGTTCGGCGGCATCGGTTTTCTGGCGCCCTACCTGATGTGGGCAAGTTTCGATGCTGAGGGTGACATCAAAACGCTGTTTCTCGGCAAGCAGCGCGCCGCTGCCAGCTAGGGTTTTGATCAAAGACAACAGACGAGGAAACGCAGCATGATGATCCTTCGCATCGTCGCCATCTTCTATTTCGTCGCCGTCGCAGCGCTTACGGTTGCCGCTGTCAGCGACACCGGTTGGAACCTTGTCGAGGTTTTTGTCGGCAACATCGCAGCCATGAACTGGTCAGGCCAGTTCAATGTGGACTTCGCTGCCTATCTGACCCTCTCGGCGATCTGGATCGGCTGGCGGCACAAGTTTTCGACCGGCGGCATTCTACTCATGCCGCTGGCGCAGGTGGGCGGCATCCTGTTCCTGACGCCATACCTGCTCTGGGCGATTGCGGATGCAAAGGGTGACCCAGTGAAGCTGCTGATCGGTGACCGGTCAGCCGCCTGACATCAACAGGCGACGTTGAATGTCACCGTGATCTTGCGCACACGTTTGTCGGGCCAGGCCATCCACCCGTAATCTTCCGGTTCACCGACCTCGACGCTTTCGCAATGGGCGTCACCGGGCCGCAGTACGCGGGAAATAAGGTTTGCGACCCGCGCGTCGAGTTCGTCTTCTATGGATGCTGCGAAAGCATCCGCAGGCACAAGGAAGCCTGCATCCTTCGGCCAGATTTCCGGCCTGCGGCCGGTGCCGGCATCCTGCCGCTCATAGCTCACGGTCATGAACTGGGAATAGCTCTCGGGAAACACCGCGCGAATGGCCTCGGTCATTTCCTCGGGCGGCGTGACCACAACCATGTCGGCCGCCGGGCGCGGGGCCAATGGCGTTTCGCCCTCCGCGCTGACGCCCTGCGCGCCCAGAACAACCGCCAAGCCAATAAGTGCAGCACCGAGAATTTTTCGTGTCATGTGATCGCTCTCTGACAGGCCGTTCCCAAGGACCATACCCTACGACACAGATCAGAGTATCCAATAGATCGCCGTCAGAAACATGCTCCACATGCCAATGGCGAGCACGCCCGCCAGCAGGAGCATTCGCCCGGCAGACCATCTGTCTGCACGCACTTCAGCAGGCGCGGCCGGTTGAGCCTTTGCCCGGGGGAAGTCAATAATGGTCGCACTCGTTGCCATCTAGAACCGCAGATTGGATGTGGAGACCGGATACTGACCATGACACTGGCACCTGTCTGTCAGTTCGGTGACACTTCCATACGCTGCTTCGGCATCCGGATTTTCAGCTGCGTATTCGCATTCAGCAAAACCGAATTAGAACTGGGGAAACAACCATGGCCATTGACTACGATCACATCATGTCGCTGACGTCGAAGGACGAGCGGTTTTCTTACGGCGACCGGGAGACAATGCTGTATGCGCTTGGCGTCGGCATGGCGCGCGACCCTCTTGCACCGAACGAACTGCCCTATGTCTATGAAAGCGGGCTCAAGACCGTGCCGACCATGGCGACGGTTATTGCCTGGGGGGCCGGGCCGCTTCGGGAGTCCGGCATCAACTATCTGATGGTTGTGCACGGGGAACAGAAGCTCACACTACATCAGCCGCTTCCCCCGGCAGCCGACATCATCGCCGACAGCAAGGTCGTGGGGGCTTACGACAAGGGCGCTGACAAGGGGGCCGTCATTGTGACGGAGACCGACATCCGCCTTGCAGACTCGGGTGACGCGCTTTGCACGCTGACCAGCACAACCTTTGCCCGCGGCGATGGCGGGTTTGGTGGGCCGAGCGATGGTGCGCCCAAGCCGCATGCCATTCCTGATCGAGCACCAGATCAGACTATCGAAGTGGATACACGGCCCGACCAGGCCTTGCTGTATCGCTTGTCAGGCGACCGCAACCCGCTCCACGCTGATCCGGAGTTCGCGACGGCTGCTGGGTTCCCCGCCCCCATCCTCCATGGGTTGTGCACCTATGGCACCTGCTGCCGGGCGCTTCTGGGATCTGTGGCGGATTACGACCACACGGCCATCACCGGTTTCGACGTCCGCTTTTCCTCCCCGGTGTTTCCCGGCGAGACCATCCTGGTGGATGTGTGGAAGGACGGGAACATTGCGTCGTTCCGCGCCCGCCTGAAGGAGCGCGACGTGGTGGTCATCAACAACGGCAAATGCACGCTCAAGGCCTGACGCCATCCGGTCAGTAAAATGTGGGCAATGACTGAAATTGCGGGGTGTTTGGCCTTTCCGCCAGACACCCCCAATGGCTATGCTCTGGGTCATGAGCACCAAGAAGCGCCAAAAAACCAGCAAATCCGCCGATCCCGCCCCCAAAAGGGTGCTGATGATCGCCTATGAAGACGTCCAGATCCTCGACATTACCGGGCCGTTTGAGATTTTGGCCGGGGTCAATGACGCCCGCCTGAACCCGGAATCCTGGGCGATGGACGGCTACCAGCCCGGCCCGCACGAGAACTATCAGGAGTATGAGCTCGTCATCGCGGCGGAAACACCCGGACCCTTCAGAACGAACTCCGGCATGCGAATGGTGGCGGATATCGGCTTCAATGACCTCACCGATGCTTATCTGGAGGGGCTGCACACGCTCATGGTGCCCGGCGGTCATGGCACCACGGCAGCCATGCGCGACCCCAAGATGCTGGATGTGGTGGCGCGCGCCGGTGCCAAGGCCGAACGCATCACATCGGTCTGCACAGGTACGTTCATTCTGGCCGAAGCCGGGCTGGTGGATGGCCGGCGGGTCACCACGCACTGGAACGTGGCGGACGTGCTGGCCAAGATGTTCCCCACACTGACGGTTGACGCGGATTCGATTTACGTCCGCGACGGTCACATCTGGTCATCAGCCGGTGTGACCGCCGGTATGGATCTGGCATTGGCACTGGTGGAAGAAGACTGCGGACGTGACATGGCCTTGTCCGTCGCGCGCCGCCATGTGCTTTTCATGATCCGCCCCGGCGGACAGTCGCAGTTCTCTGCACAACTCGTGGCACAGCATGCTGCCAAGGGGAAAATCGGCGACGTCGCGCAATGGATTCTCGACAATGTGTCTGAAGACCTGTCTGTGCCGGCCCTTGCCGAACGTGCCCACATGAGCGAGCGAACGCTGGCACGCGCCTTTGTGAGTGAGACGGGCCTCACGCCCGGCCGGTTTGTTGAGGTGGCCCGCGTCGAGGCAGCCCGCCGTCACCTGGAAGAAACAGCAGACGACACCGAAACCATTGCCTGGGCATGCGGTTTCTCAAGCGCTGAACAGATGCGCCGCGCCTTCCACCGCCGCGTTGGTGTCAGCCCGGCGGACTATCGCTCCCGCTTCCGGCGAATGCCGGTGATGGGACCGCACGGACCGGTGACACCCCTCGACATAAACTCCCCCACCCACGCGGGCATGCAGTAGGACATCGATTACATGAACATCGGATTGTTGATTTTTGATGATGCGGAAGAGCTCGACTTCGTGGGCCCATACGAGGTGTTCACCATGTCGAACGAAGTGTTTGAGCATACCGGAAAAACGGCACCGGACAGTGTCTTTCTGATTTCCGAGAATGGTGACAGCGTAAAGTGCCGCAAGGGTATGGTCATTGAGTCCCATGCATCCATTGAGGACGCCCCGGCCCTTGACGTGTTGCTGGTGCCCGGCGGCCAGGGCACGCGGACCGAAGTTGAAAACAAAGCCGTACTCGACTGGATTGCTGCCGTCGACAAGACCAGTACCTGGACGACGAGTGTGTGCACAGGGGCATTGTTGCTGACCGCCTGCGGCGCTGCTGCGGGAAAACGTGTGACCACGCACTGGGGATTCATCGAGCAGCTACGGGCGCGCGGTGAAGCTGCTGAAGTGCTGGAGCACACCCGTTATGTACGGGACGGCAAGATCGTCACTGCGGCCGGTGTTTCAGCCGGCATTGATATGGCCCTCTGGCTGGTCGGCCAGATTCACGGGCCGGATCACGCACGGGCGACCCAGCGCGCGATGGAATATGATCCAGCGCCACCCTATGCCGCTGCCGTCTAGGAACAGCTAAATCGTCAATCAGGACGGCAGCCGACTTTCAGGCACGGTGACATACATCTGACGGTTCCAGAGGTCCTCCACGCGCTGCGTGCAGGTCAGCCAGAAACGGCAGTCTGATCGTTCCGAACATGTGTGAAGCGAGTGCAGTTGCTTGGCGGCTTCAGTGTTCATATTGAACTCAATCAGCTGCCCGACATCGGACAGTCTGTCTAAACATACTTTTTCCATAGGCTTTTCGGCCTCCTGGTTACACCCCCGAGACGCAGGGGCACGCTCACTCTAGGCAGGTGATCTGGCAAGGCGCGTTGACGTGCGTCAAACGCGGCGCACAATGGGTGCCAAATCTCGCGCTGCGAGACATGAATTCAAAACCAAGACCGCCACAGGAAACCCGCCATGTCGCAAGCCGCCAAGCCGCTCAAATCCCTGCCCGATCTCAACTTTGACACCACCCGCGCGCCTTCACCGTTTTCGAACGAGGACCATGACGCGTGGCGGCAGACGCTGCGGAAATGGATTGAAAAAGAGATCATGCCCTACGCCTCCGAGTGGGATGAGGCTGAGGAATTTCCCGAAGAGCTCTACAAGAAAGCCTCGGATGTCGGCCTGCTGCGCATGGGCTATCCCGAGCAGTATGGCGGCATCAAGGAAGGGATCGACCACTACCACAGCATCGTGACCTCCGAAGAGCTCGCGCGCATTGGTGCCGGTGGCATCAACGCGAGCCTTATGGTGCACGGCATCGGGCTGCCGCCGATCATCAATATCGGCTCGGAAGAAATGAAAGAGCGGATCGCACCGCCGGTGCTGGATGGCGACAAGCACATCGCGCTCGCGATCACCGAACCGTCCGGTGGATCGGACGTGGCCAACATCCATACGCGCGCTGAGGACAAGGGCGACTATTACCTCGTCAACGGGTCAAAGATGTTCATCACCGGCGGCATGCGCGCTGACTATTTCACCACTGCCGTGCGCACCGGCGGCGAAGGCACCAAGGGCATTTCCCTGTTGCTGATCGAAGCGGACATGCCGGGCTTCTCACGTACGCCGCTCAAGAAGATGGGCTGGTGGGCGTCGGATACGGCGGCGCTTTACTTCGATGACGTGAAAGTGCCGAAGAAGAATCTAATCGGCACTGAGAACAACGGCTTCATCGGCATCATGATGAACTTCAATGGCGAACGGCTGGGTATGGCGGCGGGCGCCAATGCCATGGCGCGCGTCTGCCTTGAGGACGCGGCCGCCTGGGCGCGCGAGCGGACCACTTTCGGCAAGCGTCTCGCAGACCACCAGGTGATCCGTCACAAGATCGCCGACATGTATCAGCGCATTCAGGCGACACAGGCCTATCTCGAGATTTGCGCGTGGCGGGTCGCCCAGGGTGAGACGCCGGTCGCTGATCTCAGCATGCTGAAGGTACAGGCCACGACGACCATGGAATTCTGCGCGCGGGAAGCGATGCAGATCCTCGGCGGCAACGGCTATCTTCGTGGCGGGCGTGTGGAACGCATTTATCGCGAAGTGCGTGTCAACGCGATCGGCGGCGGGTCGGAAGAAATCATGCGGGACCTCACCGCGCGGCAGCTCGGCCTTTAGTCATCAGGCACTAGCCGTCACGTCTTCTGAATAGAGCCAGTCCTGCCGGGCACGCACGATGTCAGGTGCAATGCGCCCGGCCAGCCACATGGGACCGTATGTTGCCAGCTGTGCAGAAGCACTTCGTTTGTGGAAGGTCGCGGCATTGGCACGGGACCCCTTCTGCACACCAGTGGTGCGTGAGATGCGGCTGGCATAGACGCGGGCCAAGGCTGCGGGGATGTCTTTTGGTGCACCGGCACACTCGCACGCAAGAACAAACGCATCCTCGATGGCCATGACCGCACCCTGCGCCATGAAGGGAAGTGTCGGGTGTGCAGCGTCGCCCATGACGACCGCCCGGCCATCGCTCCACTGCTTGAGAGGGGCGCGGTCAAACAGGGCCCAGCGATAGTGCGCGTCGGCCTCCTCGATCAGATTGGTGACAATGGGATGCCAGCCTGCGAAGTCCGCGAGGGCCTCCTGCCGCGTCCCCTGTTCGGTCCAGCTTTCGTTCTGCCAGTCACAGCGCTCAACGACGCCGACGAAGTTGGCCAGGGTTCCGCGGCGCAAACGATAGGTCACCGCGTGGCGGCCGGGGCCGGGCCAGATACAGGCGGTTGGCGGTGGCAGGAGGTCGCCCAGCCGCTCCATCGGCACAACGGCACGCCACGCGACGTTGCCGGTGAAAACGGGTGCGTCGGGACCCAGCATCTGGGTGCGGACGGCGGAGTGAATGCCATCGGCACCGATCAGCACGTCCCCCTCTGCTGTTCCTCCGCCGTCCAGGCGCGCGGAGACAGAGGCGGTTGTCTGCTCATAGCCTGCAATAGCGGAACCAAGATGAACTGATCCTGGCGCGCGCGCGTCGAGCTCTGCCGCAAGAGCCTCCACCAGATCGGCCCGATGGACATGGAGGTAAGGGGCACCCCACCGCGCGACAGCGGCGTCACCGACGGGTACGCGAAAGATGCGGCGGCCCGAGCGGCCCATGCGCATTTCAAGTGCCTCGGGCTCAAACGCGTTCGCGGCGACACGGTCTGCAACGCCAAGGGCTGAGAGAACCTTCATGCCGTTGGGGCTGATCTGGATGCCTGCGCCCACTTCGCCCAGTTCCGGGCTGCGCTCGTGAACGGACACATCCCAGCCGAAATGGCGAAACGCGAGGGCCGCTGTCAGCCCACCGATGCCGCCGCCTGCGATGATGGCCTTCATGGCGCGTGTCTCTCCTATTCCGCAGCAGCAACGCCGGGCGGTGTTGTCTCGCTGACGGCCTGCGTCAGCGCTTCATCCGGGGTGGCCAGCATGGCCTCATACACATCAGCAGGATAGTGCTGATGCGGCTTGGCAGGGTCATAAGCGGGCTGCGGCACACTGCCGCCTAAGCCTTCATACGCTGCAGGGGCCTTGTATCGTTTGAGGTCGTCTGCGGAGATGCCGGCGAGCAGGGCGACGTCAGGGTCAATCCACATGTCAGACGACAGGGGGTGCTCCACCTCACCCGATGTTGCGATCTCAAGCGACAGGTTTTCAGGCCCCGCAAAATAGACGGACGAACAAAAGCCATGATGAATGGGGCCGAACACGGGAACGCCGCGGGACCGGATGCGGTCCCGCATCGCCATCAGGTCATCCATGCTGTCCACGTTGAGTGCGAGATGCTGCATTGTTCCCGGTGCTGAGCTTTCGCCGGGATTGCCTGCGTGAGAGACTCCCATGACGGGTTTCGTCCTGGCGTTCTGTTCCGTATGGACGAAGGCCACGGCGCAAGTGTCGTTGAGCTTGAGGAACCCGTGCCATGCGCCCTCGACGCCATGCATCCAGTAGAGCGCCACCAGTTCCATGCCCAGCACATCGGTAAAGAACTCGATCTGAGATTTCATGTCGCCGGTGGACAGGGCGAGGTGATGAAGCGCGTTTGGTTTGACCATGATCATTCCTCCTTGGTGCCAAGGGATGAGAGACAGAAGGCGTGTACCGCGTCAGAAAAACGATCCGTATCGAACAGCATGAGCTGGTGATCGGCCCCATCGAAAATTCTCAAGGTGACCGGACCGCCGATAGCATCCGCCGCCATTTTTATAACCTCCGGCGGGAAACTCGGGTCATTCTCGCCGGCGGCATAGAAGACAGGCTTGGTGTTGTCCTCCGGCGGCTGGGGCGGGTCGTATTGCATCAACGAAGCCCAGGATGCCAGGTCGTAGGACCAGGTGTTCCACGGATCCATACGCTTCTGTTCACTGGCACCGGCATAGCCGTAGTCTTCGTCGAAGTTGAAGAAGATGCCGATGTCGAGGCGGGCGGCGCGGCCAACCTGGTCCAACACCTGCTTGACCGCATCGCTGCGCCAGGCTTCGCCCATCATCTTCAGGGTCGGCGAGCCGGGCACCGCGGGCGATCCCATGCAGATGGCGCCCGTGACATCGTCTGAATCAATCGCGGAGATGGCTGCCGCAACGCCCAGGCTCGAGCCAAGGGTGAAGACCGGCAGGCCGGTTTCATTTTTGACATGCGTTGCCCAGTCGCGGCTGGCCTGCGCCCACTCAGCCATTGTCCACTGGCCGCGCGGACGGTTGGTGGTGGACTTGCCATGACCGGGCGCATCGTAGCTCCAGATGTCAGCACCCAGGCCTGCGTGGCGCTCGCAGAATATGTCGTAGATGCCGCCATGGGATGCGAGACCATGCGACATCACCAATGCATATCGCGGATCTGGTCCGGTAAAACGGACGGCATGGAGCTCGTTGAGAAGATGGGTCTCTCGTTTCATGCAGGCGACCTCGCACGATTTTCCTGATCAATTGATCAAATAGTAACCACCACTGATCGATCGATCAAGTTTTTCTGATCGCGCGATCAGCAATTGCGGTATCTATCGGGTGTGTCGAGGCAAAGAGGGCAAGGAAATCAGCGAAAAATCACCACAGAAGCGCAAGGCGGACCCGGCAAGGGAACGGGCGCGGGAGCGCATTCTTGAGGCAGCCAAGACCCGTTTTGCTGAAGCGGGATTTGAGGCTGCGAGCACGCGGCGGATTGCCGAAGCGGCCGGTGTAGCGCAGAGCCTTCTGCTCTATCATTTCGCTTCGAAGGAAGAGCTTTGGCGTGCCGTTGTCGACAGCGTTTTTGCGGCAGTGAACGCTGCTTTCGACGAAGCCACAGCTCAACTGGCAGCGGATGCTCCCTATGAAGCACGCCTGATGACGCCCATTCGCGCGCTTGTCGACCTGTTTGCAACGGACGCGGACCTTCACCGCATTATCATGCACGAAGGCAAGACCGACAATGAGCGGACCACGTGGCTGGTGGAGACACATCTTCGCCCGGCCTATGACGGCTCTGTTGCTCTCATCAGGGAAGGCCAGGCTGTGGGTCTTGTGCGCAAGGGCGACCCCACCCTTTTGCACTACGCCATCATCTCGATTGCCGGCACCGTCTTCAGCCTGTCTCCCGAGATCCAGAAGCTTGATCCCGACAGCAAGGCGAATGATCCCGACGCCGTAACCACTCTCATTCGTGATCTGCTGATGGTCGCGCCGACATAGTCTTGACCTATATCAAGGCCCTGCCCGTTTCCTTTTGCTGAAGACCCCGCTACGCTTTCACACAAAATATAAGTGGAAACGACAGACGCAAAGCTAGGGAGGGTGCTTATGTCAGGGTCCAATGATGGGGGTAGCAATGTCTACCACCATGAAGGCGGTAACATGCCGCCGCATGATCATCACGACACGGAAGTTCTCAGTGAAAAGAGGGTGCGCAGCTACTGGCACGCCAATCTGAGGCTGCTCGGACTTCTGCTGGCCATATGGTTCATCGTGTCGTTCGGCTTCGGAATCCTGTTTGCCGAGCCGCTCAACTCAATCCAGTTCTTCGGCTTCAAGCTTGGTTTCTGGTGGGCCCAGCAAGGCTCGATCTACGTCTTCATCGGTCTCATTGCCTACTACGTGTTTGCAATGAAACGCATCGACCGGCGCTACGGCGTCGATGACGACTAGAGCGGGACAGGGGGAACACCAATGGAAACGCAAACGCTGATTTACATTTTCGTCGGCGCGTCTTTCGCGCTTTATGTCGGTATCGCCATCTGGTCGCGCGCGGGCTCAACAAGTGAGTTTTACGTCGCCGGCGGGGGCGTTCATCCGGTCGCCAACGGTATGGCCACGGCTGCTGACTGGATGAGTGCTGCCAGCTTCATCTCGATGGCGGGTATCATCGCCTTCGCAGGGTATGACGGCTCGGTCTACCTCATGGGCTGGACCGGCGGTTACGTGCTGCTGGCCTTATTGCTTGCACCCTATCTGCGCAAGTTCGGCCAGTTCACGGTGCCGGACTTCATCGGCGAGCGGTACTACTCGTCCACCGCCCGCATCGTTGGCGTCATCTGTCTGATCTTCATCTCATTCACCTATGTGGCCGGGCAGATGCGCGGTGTGGGGATCGTGTTCTCGCGCTTCCTCGAGGTTGAGATTGAACTTGGCGTGGTCCTCGGCATGGCCGTCGTGTTCGTCTACGCCGTCCTGGGCGGCATGAAAGGCATCACCTATACGCAGGTCGCGCAGTATTGCGTGCTGATCTTTGCCTATCTGGTTCCGGCGATCTTCATCTCGATCCTGGTCACCAGCAATCCAATCCCACAACTGGGACTCGGCTCAATGATGGCCGATGGATCCGGGATGTCGGTTCTGGCGAAGCTGGACGCAACGCTCGTGGACCTTGGATTTACGGCGTATACGGAAGGGTCGAAGGCGGTCATTGATGTCTTCGCTATTACCTTTGCGCTGATGGTGGGCACGGCGGGTCTGCCGCATGTGATCGTGCGCTTCTTCACCGTGCCAAAGGTGTCTGATGCCCGCATCTCGGCGCTGTGGGCTCTGATCTTCATCGCCCTGCTCTACACGACGGCTCCTGCCGTGGCAGCGTTCGCCCGCATCAACTTCATCGATACGGTCAACAACACGTCCTATCAGGAAGCCCCTGCGTGGCTGAAGAACTGGGAGCAGATTGGCCTTATCGGCTGGATGGACAAGAACAATGACGGCGTCATCCAGTACGGCGCGGGCGCACCCTATGAAGGCAAACCTGCCTACACAGGCGAGACCGGCACCAATGGCGAACGGGTGCTGTCCAACACACCCACCGGATCTGACAACGAGATCTATGTGGACCGTGACATCTTCGTGCTGGCCAACCCGGAGATTGCGCAACTGCCCGGCTGGGTGATTGCCCTGGTGGCGGCTGGCGGCCTTGCGGCTGCGCTGTCGACGGCTGCGGGTCTGTTGCTGGTGGTCTCGACCTCCATCAGCCATGACCTGATGAAGAAAACGCTGATGCCGAAAATCACCGACAAGCAGGAGCTGCGCTATGCCCGTATCGCAGCCGCTGTGGCCATTGGTGTTGCCGGCTATCTGGGGATCAATCCGCCGGGATTTGTGGCGCAGGTCGTGGCCTTTGCCTTCGGGCTGGCGGCGGCCTCTCTCTTCCCTGCCATCCTGATGGGCATCTTCATGCGGGGCATGAACAGGGAAGGCGCGATCGCCGGTATGGTGACAGGTCTCGCCTTCACCTTCGCCTATATCGTGTTCTTCAAGTTCATCTCGCCGGAGCTGAACTCTTCCGAACACTGGTTCCTGGGCATATCTCCGGAGGGTATCGGGACTGTCGGCATGGTGCTCAACTTCCTGGTTGCCTTTGCCGTGCGGCTGGCGACCTCCGCTCCACCTGACGAGGTGCAGGACATGGTGGAAGACATCCGGGTACCGACAGGCGCAGGTGTCGCCCACACGCACTAGGCATCAACCACATACGATATGCCGAGAGGGGCGGTCCGGTTCGGACCGCCCCTTTTGCATGGCACGACCTGTAGTATGCTTTTCGGCACCCTTGATGACATCCGGTGCAGAAGGACCTGTCCGCCATGACCAGATTGCGTGTGTTCCTGCTTGCCGCCATCGCGGCACTTATCCTGTTTGGCGGCGTGCGGATGTGGCAAGAAGCCCGATACGGCACCGGTCCACAGGCAAGCGCCGGAGCACTGGAAGGCCCGGCGCGTGAGATCGCGTTTGTGGCCAATGCAGTTGAGGGCAGCATCAGCCTGATTGATGTGGCGGAGCGCAAGATTATCCGGACGCTTGACATAACGCCGGACGGAAAGCGTGCAGGTTTCTTTCGCGACCCTCTGCAGTCACTGGCGCAGGGCTATGTCGAAGGGCGGGCAGGCCTCAACTACGCCCAGGATACCGACCTTTCACGGGACGGACGTGTGCTGTTCGTGTCCCGGGCCTATCTTGGAGACGTCGCAGCCTTTGATCTGGCCTCGGGCGACATGATCTGGCGCACGCCGGTGTCGGGCCTGCGGGCCGATCACATGGCGCTCTCCACGGATGGAAAGCACCTGTATGTCTCGACGCTGATCTTCAGTGGCGACAGGGTGGACATCCTTGATACGGAATCCGGTGCCCATGTCGACAGCTTCACCGCCGGACGATGGCCGCATGATGTGCATGTCTCCAAGGATGGAGCACGTCTGTTTACCGCCAGCCTGGGCGACATGCAGGCAGAGCCTGACGAACGCGGGAGGGATCCGGACGCATATCTTGTCACCGTGCATGATGCAGAGACGTTGGAGCGGCTTGCCACCCATATATTCGATGCAGGCATCCGGCCCTTTGTCGTGACCGGGGATGAGCGCCGCCTCTATGCCCAACTCTCTCTCACCCATGCAATCGTCGCCCGTAATCTTGCAAGTGGCGAAGAAACCGCACGTATTGATCTGCCGGTGGCAGACGGCACATCAGAGGAAGACTGGGACTTTGACGCGCCCCATCACGGGCTTGCCATGACATCTGATGAAACACTGCTGTGTGCTGCGGGACGCGCGTCGGACTATGCGGCAATTGTCAGTGCGCCGGACCTTGAGTTGCAAAACATTGTTCCGACCGGTGACGCACCAAGCTGGGCCGTGCTTGCAGGCGGGGACACGCTTTGCCTGACACCAAACACGCGCAGCGATGATGTGTCGCTGATCGACATGGGGACGGCAGCGGAAGTCGCGCGGGTGCCGGTCGGACGCGGCCCAAAACACATCTCCGTCGGGCAGGTCCCGGAAGACGTGCTTGCAAGAGGCGCAAACTGATCCGACATCAGGGCCAGTATGGACCTACAGTGTGAACCCCCGGGCCACACCGATGCGGCCGGTGATCTGGTCACGTGTGCCACCAGGCCCACGGACAATTGGACTGTCCGCCGCGTCACCGATCAGGCGAGTATATGACACGCTCCATGTCAGTGACCACTTGTCTGACAGGCCATACTGGAGGGCCGCCTGCGCACCGACATCCTTGAAGCCTGCATTGGCATCAAAAGTGGTGTAATTGCTGGTCACTGCCTGCGCAGCAGTTACGCCGAAGAAACTCTGCATGTAGTCATCGCTCGCCCATGTGGTGGAAACTGCGGGCGTGAAAGACAGCTTCTCGTTCAGGCGCACGCGGGTCCCAAGGGAAAGTCCGACCACCGCCCCCTCATGGCCATCCGCGACCTCCTGCGCGGCATCTATGCCAAGTGTGATGGGCCCCAGCTGGGCATCCACGAAACCACCGGCCATGACACCCGTGTCCACATCGCCCAGTCCACGCAGGTCCCCGTCATCGTCCTGATCGCGGGCCGCGGATGGAGCTACACTCGGGCCGGCGCGAAGAGACCAGGAGCCGTTCGCAGCCTGGGTATCTATCAGGTTGTAAGAGAGCTTCACCGGCTGGAAATTGAAGCCGTAAAGATCATCCACGATAACCAATGGCAGAACCGAAACTTCAGTGTCATCGGAGCCCTCATACACGGGGGCGGCCATGGCACCCACTCCCAGCAACAGGTTGGGCTTGGCCCCTGCCTGATCCTGCGCTTGCGCGATACCGGACGTTGCAATGACCGCTGCAAGCGCCATCGTGGCTGATGACAAAACGTATTTGCCCGACTTCGCAGTGTTCTGCATTGATGTTCCGTATCCTTTGTAGAGGAGAGAGGGTGTCCCTCCGCGGGAATATGGGGCGGCAGAGGTGCCAATCAATACCGGGAACACAGATCGGCCGCCGGAGCGAGCCAAGGGTCAGGCAGCAAAAAAGGGCGGCACACATGCGCGTGCCGCCCTTTCGAAGTTACTTTGAGGCTAAGGCCTAGAAGCGGTAGCCGATGCCGGTGCCGATGACCCAGGGATCAAGGTCAACGTCTGCCTTCACCGCACTGTTCACTGTGGCTTCGACTTCAACGAAGATCTTCTTCACGTCGAAGTTCCAGGACCAGTTGCCACCGATGGGTACGTCCACGCCGGCCTGAAGAGCCCAGCCGAAGCCGCCTTCATAGTCGACACTTGTGCCGGGCGTGTCATCCGCATTGTAGAGATGGGTGTAGTTGATGCCGGCACCCACATACGGACGGATCTGACCGTCCGGCATGAAGTGATACTGAAGCAGCAGGGTCGGCGGCAGCACCCACACGTCACCGAGATCAAGCGAACCACCACCGTTCAGGTTGACCTTCATGTCATGGGGTGAGGTCGCTGCAATAAGCTCAGCAGCAATGTTTGGTGTGAAGAAGTAGGAGATATCGATTTCCGGCACCACTGCAGCATCAGCATCCACGCTGCCGATGTTCGGTGTAAGGCTTGAATCCTCATCCGGGATAACCCCGATTACGCGTGCGCGAATCTGCCAAGGGCTTTTTTCTGTCGCGCCGTCTTCAGCAGCGGCAAAGGTTGGCATTGTGAGGGCCGTAGCGCCAAGAAGCGCGGCCGCGAGTGTGTTGACGATGTGTTTGGACTGCATGATGCAGAGCCCCCTCTTTCTTGTCAGCGGCTTGTCAGCCATCCCCGAGATACTCAGATCTCGGGCCGTTCCAGTAATTGATCTGCGTCAGCAAAGGCTGATCGCGTGATGCGGCATTCGCGCACATGCTTCCTGTGACCGCCCCGGGCTTGCACCAGGGACTCCCCTCACTCTCTCCTGCCCGGCTCATCAACCGTCCAGAAACCCGAGGCCGAGCGCCCCGGCACCCGCAAACAGAGCGATGCCCAATTGCGTGTGAGTCAAGTAACTACACAACTATAAGTAATTTCAGACTCAGATCCCTGCCCTCGAAATGCGCTATTTTCCACATTTTCTGCAAACTACACACATCTCAAAAATGTAAAACCATTTTTTTTCAATGGTTTTATCTCTCTGACACAGAGAAGTCAGGTATTTAACTTAATAGAAACCCTGTACTTCCATGATTTTATTTCTGAGTCTTGATTTTGACTCTTTTTTACTTCTCCATGGAGGGGGATTCAAAGTGTCTATCTCTATTCTAAATACAGCTAGAAAACTCACTGTTTCTAACCTGCGACTCTCGAAGAAAATACCGCTATCAATTGTAGGTGCGGCAGCTATAGCGGCCATCTCTGCAACATTAGCGGGGTATTTGGGCTCACGCGACTCAATGCAGTCGGAGATCGAGTCAAAGCTCGATGCGGTTCTTGGTTCACGCCAGACCGCCCTGTCAGACTATCTGAATACCATCCGGGCTGACCTTAGGGTCCAAAGCACCAACCCGATGGTTCGCCAGGCTCTGGCTGAATTTTCCGACGGGTGGCGCAACCTGCCGGGGGATCGCACAGAAACGCTCCAGGACCTCTACGTACATGACAACCCCTATCCGGCCGGGCAAAAGCAGGGCCTGAACTCAGCTTCCGATGGTTCCATCTATAGTGACGCGCACGCGTTTTACCATCCGTGGATGCGTAAGCTGCAGGAGGAGCGTGGGTATTACGACATCTTCCTGCTCGATCCTGAGGGCAACCTCCTCTACACGGTCGTCAAGGAGCGAGACTTCGGGACAAACTTGGTTTCGGGTCCCTGGGCGGACACGGCCTTGGGTGAGGCATTCCGGACAGCACGCGCCAATCCGGTCGCGGACTATCAGGCATTTTTCGATTTCGAACCCTATGCGCCGAGCTACGAAGCGCCGGCGAGCTTCATCTCGGCTCCAATGCTGAGTGACAGCGGTCAACTTGAAGGCGTGCTCGTCTTTCAGACGCCGATCGGCGAACTGAACTCCCTGATGCAGCAGACCGCAGGGCTAGGGGAGACCGGCGAAACATATATTGTCGGCACCGACCTACTTATGCGCAGCGACTCGCGTTTTTCAGAGGAGTCCACAATCCTCGCCAGGAAGATTGACACGGATGCAGCGCGCACAGCGGTCGCCGGCGAGCACGGTGTTACTCAGGGAACTGACTATCGGGGCACTCCGGTTCTGTCAGCGTTCGCGGCGATTGATTTCCTTGGCACACGCTGGGGCATCCTTGCCGAACAGGACATCAAGGAAGCGATGGCACCGGTTGTTTCAATGCGAAATCAGCTCATCGCCCAGCTACTGGTCGTTCTCGCCATCATAACCGGCATAGGCATCATGATTGGCCGCAGCATTTCACGGCCCGTGGTTCAGATGACATCAGCCATGGGTGGCATTGCTGACGGCAATAATGATGTGGATGTGCCGTCACGGGATCGTGCAGACGAGATCGGTGAAATGGCGACTGCAGTTCAGGTCTTCAAGGACAATGCTATTCGCATGGAGAAAATGCGTATCGAGCAGCAGGAAGCTGAAGAGAGAGCCGAGAAGGAGAAACGGGACCAGATGCATGCGCTGGCTGACGACTTTGAATCGAAAGTCGGGACCATCGTGGAGACGGTATCAGCGTCCGCAACAGAACTGCAGTCAACAGCCGAATCCATGACCGCGATTTCGGAGGAAACAAGCAGGCAATCAACCACTGTCGCCAGTGCGTCCGAACAAGCATCAGCAAATGTGAACAATATGGCGTCGGCAACCAACGAACTGGGCAGCTCGATCAGCGAGATCAGCGCTCAGGTTCAGCGTCAGGCCGACATGGCCGCGCAGGCGGCGGCGGCTGCATCAACCAGCAACGAGCAGGTCCGAAACCTGGCGGAGCAGGCGGAAGGCATCGGTGAAGTCGTCGAGCTGATCAATGGAATCGCTGCCCAGACCAATCTGTTGGCACTCAACGCAACCATTGAAGCTGCGCGTGCCGGTGAAGCCGGTCGCGGATTTGCGATCGTTGCTGGCGAGGTAAAGGAACTTGCCAACCAGACTGCCACGGCAACGGAGGAAATCTCCAAGCAGATCAGCCAGGTCCAGGAACAGACCGGGTCAACTGTTGACTCCATTCGTCTCATCAACGACCAGATTGAAGCTATGAATGATGTCTCAACTGCCGTTGCTGCCGCGATCGAGGAACAGGATACTGCGACCCGCGAGATCGGACGCAACTCACAGGAAGCATCTGACGGGACGCGGCTTGTTTCAGAGGCGATTGCCGGGGTGACACAGGCGGCAACCGAGGCCGGTCAGAGTGCCAGCGGTGTTCTGGATGCCTCGAGCGGGCTTTCCAGAGAGGCAGAGTCGCTTGCAGCAGAGGTCGAAGCCTTCATTGCACGGGTACGTGCGGCCTGAGTAAGCAGCGCGGCGGTGTATGGGTAAGGTATTCACCCTGCATCGCCGGCAGTGTCCGGTACGACCGGCGCTCACACACACGTCACAAAAGCCCCCTGTGCGGTGAACAGGGGGCTTTTCTGCTTTGCCCGATGCTGATGTAGAGTTAGGCCACCCTGCAAATCATTCACAGAGATTATTGTGACCACGCCTCCGCACCCTCCTTCCCTCGCTCCGGCTCTCTTCATGCCGGGTGCCGTGAGCAAAGAGACCGACGACATCAACGCTGTCATCATGGACCTTGTGACCAACGGGCCTGATCCGTGGTCGATGCCCGCCGCAGAGGCCCGAGCAATGCGCGAGCGCGGCGAGGGACCTTTTCCTGCAGCGCCCGTCAGCGAGCGTGCGGTGGACAGGGAGATTGAGGGACCGGCAGGGCCGATAAACCTCCACATCATTGCGCCGGAAGGCGGACCTGCCAACGCCCGGGGCACCTATCTGCACCTGCATGGGGGCGGCTGGGTGTTTGGGGGCGCCAATCAGCAGGATTCGCTGCTGGAGCGCCTTGCTGACAACTGCGGCCTTGCCTGTATCTCCGTTGAATACCGGTTGGCCCCTGAACACCCCTATCCGGCGGGTCCGGACGACTGCGAAGCGGCCGCCCTGTGGCTTGTGGCCAACGCTGCGCAGTTCTCGAACGGCCCGCTTTTCATCGGCGGGGAGTCCGCCGGGGGGCATCTGTCCGCCGTGACGCTTCAGCGTCTCAAAGAGAAACACGGCATGACCCCCTTCAAGGGTGCCAATCTCACATTCGGCTGCTTTGATCTTGGCATGACGCCCAGCATGAGGGCTTTCGGTAACACCGGGCCGACTCTCTCAACCCGCGATGTCACGAAGTTTGTCGACTGCTTTATTCCTGATGGATCCGATCTGCGGGCACCTGACATCTCACCGCTCTTCGGAGACCTTGGCGCGATGCCGGAAGCTCTGTTTGTGGTCGGGACGCGAGATGGTTTGCTGGACGATACTCTGTTCATGCATGGACGGTGGCTGACGGCCGGCAATCAGGCTGAACTTGGCATCTATCCTGGCGGGGCCCATGGGTTCATTGCCTTCCCAGGGTCTCTTGCCGAACAGGCACTTGCCCAGATTGACGCGTTTTTCCTTAGGTTGACTTGAGTATAGGCGCATTGCGTTCTGCTTAGATCAACGTGCAGACCTATTGCTAAACACTGTTTAATTTATTGATCTATCATCTTCCTCGCCCAACCTAAATGCAACCTGATCGTTCGTTTTGATGAACCTTGACTCTCAAGATTGAACAATGTTTATTTTCCTGTAACTTGTTTATTATGGAGAGCTGGAAATGGATTCAACCACACCTGAGTTTGAACACCTGCTCTATGAGCGCACTGGCCGTGTCGCCACGATCACCCTCAACCGGCCGGACCGGTTCAATGCGATTGCCAGGGGCATGCCGCGGGAAATTGCTGCTGCTGTCGATCATGCCAATTATGACCACGAGGCCCATGTCATCGTGCTGCAGGGTGCCGGCAAGGGATTTTGCGGCGGCTATGACCTCACGGATTTTGCCGAGCGGCGGTCGCCGAACGACCCCGGCGCGCAAGCTGTCGACGCCAAGGGCCAGCCATGGGACCCTCTGGTCGATTTCGACATGATGTTCGCCAACACCCAGGACTTCATGAGCCTGTGGCGATCAAACAAGCCCACCATCGCGAAGGTTCACGGGGCCGCTGTTGCCGGTGGCAGCGATATCGCGCTTGCCTGCGACATGGTGGTGATAGCGGACGATGCCCGCATCGGCTACCCGCCGGCCCGCGTCTGGGGCTGTCCGACCACGGCAATGTGGGTCTACCGGCTGGGCCCGGAGAAAGCCAAGCGGATGTTGCTGACTGGTGACCTGATTACGGGACGTGAAGCCGTCGACATGGGGCTGGTTCTCGAAGCAGTACCGGCGGCTGACCTCGATGACCGCGTGGATCAGCTGGCGCAGCGTATGGCCGGGGTGCCGCGTAATCAGCTGATGATGCAAAAACTCATGATCAATCAGGCCTATTCCAACATGGGTCTCGAAACCACACAGATGGTCGCAACCCTCATGGATGGCGTCGCGCGGCATAGCGCAGAGGGCATGTGGTTCAAGAAGCGGGCAGAAGACGTCGGCTTCAAACAGGCGATTGCCGAGCGCGACGGCGGCGATCCAATCGCGCCGGGCGTCAGCCGCAACCCATACAAGTTCTAGGCAGCGGTCAGGGAGACACGCGCATGGTTGAGACCGCACCTTCAGTTGCCGAGAGCGACGCGGGTTCATTGGGCGCTGCACGTGCACGGCGTCAGGCAGACGGACAGGAAGCCCGCGCTTCCCTTATCCGTGATGCAGCACGGGACATTCTCGGCGAGACCGGCATTTCCGGCCTGACCATGCGGGCGGTGGCTGCGCGGGCGGGCTACACAGCGGGTTCCGTCTACAGCTACTTTGCCTCCAAGGAAGCCCTGCTGGCCTCTCTTGCTGTCGATGAAATCGACCAGCTGGGCAAAGCGATGAGAGCCGAGCCGGACAGCGATCTTGCGGCAAAGGCAGGACAATGCGTAAAGACGCTTCGGCGCGTTGTCCCCCTGCTCACCGCCGCCCGACGCGGAGACGTTCCGCCGGACATGGAACGCGCGCTTACCGGACGCATCCTTGTTATCCTGCGCCAGCTTGACGAGTCCGTTGCGGATGGCGGCCTGCGCGCAAACGGAACACGCACCCAGGCACTTGATACAATCGCGCTCTGGTCAGCGCTTGTGGGCGTTGCGCAGCTTTCAGGCAGCGGTCGCTTCTCGTCCCTTGAAGTCAAAGAAGAAGACGTGACAGAGGCCCTGATCGCGCGGTTTCTTTGACCCGGTTTCAATTCTGACAGGTGGATCATTGGCGTGCCATACTGGCGCCGAACCAAATTGACCTCCTTCTCCTTCAAGACCACCCCGCATGATTGAGAGTTATCTGAGTGCCATCTCCCTCGCGCAGTGCGATGAGATGGGGCACATGAACATCCAGCACTACGCCGCAACGGCGGAAGCTGCCGCCCGTGTTCTGACCGCACTGGACGGCAGGGATGACCACAGGCACAGCGCACCCGTCCAGATGCATCTGCGCTTTCACCGGGAAATGCTGGCCGGTGACAGGGTGCGTGTGCACTCAGGCCGGGTGGATGATGCCGTTGCACCGGGGATTGAAACCTCTTCCGGCGGCAGGCTGGTGCACTCACTTGAGAATGTGGGTACCGGCCTTGTGTGCGCAACTGCGATTTCGACCTACAAGAACGGGCGCGCACCGCATGCGCCATCGGCAAGCCTGCCGGAAGAAGCCCTGCCGCGGTCGATCACGACGGCAGCGCCCGGAGCTTTGACTCAGGAGGCTGCCCGCGAGCAGGGCATGCGCCGGACACATCTCTCGGCCATCAGCCCTGATGACTGCGTCAGCGATAAGATGACGATCCCCGCCTTCCTGGATCGCGTCTCGCGGAGTCAGGCCCATCTGTGGTCGCTGGTCGGGTTCGGGCGGCGGCAGCAGGCGGATGCCGGGCTGGGCACGGCCTCACTTGAACTGCGCGTGACGCGCCTGGCCCCTGCCCCTCCGGGCCGTGCGCTTGAGATTGTCACCGGTTTTACGCCGCCCACGGGCAAGGCATTGCACTACAGACATGCGGGCTTTGATGCCGTCACAGGTGCCTGCTGTTTTATTGCGGAAGGTGTCGGTGTGATGATGGACCTCTCCACCCGCCGGGCCATCAAACCGCCAATCCCACAAACTGATTTTGCTTAATTCGTATTCGGAGTTTTTGAATGACCAATATGGTACCGCTGCTGCGCTCAAGCGTGCAGACATGGGAATGTGACGACATGGGCCATTTGAACGTTCAGTTCTATGTGGCCAAGGCCAATGAAGGCCTGAGTGTCCTGGCGCATCATCTGGGCCACGGTCCACAGCGCTCCCGTGAGACCAACACGCTGCTGCTGCCGCGCGAACATCACATCCGGTTCCACCGCGAACAGCGCCCCGGCGCCGGCCTCACACTGGAAGGTGGGGTCACCGACCGTGACGGTGATGTCCTCAAGGTCTATGAGGAGTTGACCAACTCGGCGTCGGGCACCGTTGCAGCTACGATCAATTCCGACGTGATCCTGGTCGATGCGGGTACCCGCGCACCGCAGCCGCTTCCCGGCAGCATGGATGACGCCATCAAAGCGCATACCGTAGAGCTTCCGAAACACGGGGAAGCCCGGGGGCTGGAGATGGGCCCGCCTGTCGATGCACCAACACTCGCGCAGGCTGACGACATGGGCATGGTCTATACGTGGCAGGGGGTGGTGAAGCCGAAGCAGTGCACGTCACAGGGCTTCATGAGCCAGCAGCACTTCATGGGGCTTGTGTCCGACTCGATTCCCAACCTGCTCTCGCAGACCCGCGGTGATGACCGGTCTGCCGATCCCAATATCGGCGGTGCCGCCCTTGAGTACCGCTTTGTCTATCGCAGCTGGCCGAAGGAGGGCGACATCCTCACCCTGCGCAGCGGGCTGAAGCATGTGGGACCCAAGACCTATACCTGGGCGCACTGGATGTTTGATGTCGAGACCGGCAAGGCCGTTGCGACTGCTGAGGCAGTGGCGGTGACGCTTGATCTGGTTGCTCGCAAAGCCATCGGCATTCCCGATGCCATGCGCGCACATCTGGAAAGCCAGCTCGTGGATGGCATTGGTGCCTAAAGGCCGGGTCTAGTTGGCGGGAGCTGGGTCCGGATCAGCAGGCTCATTGAACTCCTGATCCAGCTCCTCCATTTCCCGTCGCATGATCTTGATGATCCGACCGAAACGCTCAGCCACGGTTTCAAACGCATCCATGGCAGCGTCTACATCTTCCGGCGTCGTCACTTTTGGCTTCTCGCCAAGCCCAGCAATCTGCTCACGCAGCACCAGATTGTCTGCGCGCAGTTTTGCGTTTTCCTTCTCTAGCTCAGACCTTTCATCTTCTGTCGGTGCGCAGGACCAGGTACCATCCGTATCCGAACAGACGGAAACGGCACCCGTCTGAGTGTCAAGGCGCAAAAAGCCGCCCTCAACAGGCTGCATGGTGTAGCGGCCTGTCTCATCAGCCAATGCTCCATGCGAACTTCCGATGATGCTGACGGCAGCTGCGCCGAGCGCACCGATGAACAGCCCGGCAGCCAGAGTTGCTCTGAACAACATGATGTATTCCCCTTTCGGCACCCGTCCTTGGGTCTAGGAAGCAAATCAGACTATTTTGTGGTGTCATTCTGCCAGCAGACGACACCTGAAGCGCGACCAATCGAGACGCATCATGCCCCTGCCTCCTGCACCGCCTGACGGTTATCAATGGATGCCTTTCATCCAGAGAGTGCTGCGGGCTCTGCCAGTCCACCCGGTGGCCACGGTTCTTATTCTGCTAGTCGTGGCGGATGCGGTGCTGACTCTCTCGCTGGTGCTCGTGCAACCGGCAAATGCCGGCCACGAGTGGCGCGGCTTTGTCGATGCCCTCCTTTCCGGCTTCTGGGCCGACTATCTGACCACGGCTCAAGTCGCATTCATTGTCATCGCGTCCATCATGATGCGGCGGCACCTGGAAGCCAGTATTGAGCGCCTTCGTCCACATCTCGACCTTGACGACACCGGCTATCGCGCCGCGCGGACACATATTCTTTCCTTTTCCCGGACCTCGCGGAACGTTGCCGGCGTGGCAGCAGTTGTGATTGTCATCTACTTTAGCGGGGGGTTCAGCCAACTCATACGTTTCGATGTGGAGACTCCCTCACATCAGGTCCTTGCCTTCAGCATCTTTGCGCGTGTTGTGATCCTGCTCTGGGCATCCGCCACTCTTTTACTGGACGAACTCGTCGCTCTCTGGCGTCTGTCGGCGATAGCGCGCAAGCATCTGAAGGTGGATGTCTATGGTTCATCCAGACTTGCGGTCATTGGTCAGGTGGGTGTGATTGCCACACTCTACATGGCCGTCGGCGTCACGCTGGCAATCCCGCTGCTGTCGGACCCGACATGGACCATTGCCCCGTCGCTCTATCTGCTAACTTTGGCCCTCGGCTCGATCGTGTTGCTCGTGCTGCCCGCTTGGGGCGCACGCAAGGCCATCGTCGCAGCCAAGGCGGCGGAGCTGCAGCGCCTTGAATCCATCATCGCCACCCATCCAGGAGGGAGTACGGCGCGCCCGGACAGTGTCGCGGAGCTTGGGGCCATCGTTGACCTGCGTGACCGGGTCGACGATCTTCCGGAGTGGCCCTTTGGCGCGCCAACAGTGCTGCGCTGGCTCCTTATCGTCTCCATCCCGGTCGGCTCCTGGTTTGCCGGAGCGCTGGTGGAACGGTTTGTCGATGCAATGCTGGGCTAGACCAGCATGTTCTTGCGGCCAAGCCAGTCGATAATGATCTTCACCGCTTCGCCCATCTTGTCCGGCTGGCCGATATAGTAGTGGGTGGCACCCTTGATGGTGTGGCGTTCCTTGTCGTCGTGACCGATGCCCGCATAGATGCGGTCCGCATGGCTCGGCGTGCAGCCGTCATCTGCTGAGTTGTCGATCACCAGGAATGGCGCCTTGATGGTCGCAGCGCATTTGGGGCCGTCAGCCCTGCTTTCCTTGTAGGACCATTGGGACAACCACGCGCGCAGTGAACTGAATCGCGCAAGGCCGGCGGGCATCATGTTGACTGTCTTGGGGATGCCCATGAAACACCAGTTGGGGCCCTTGCGATCATTGGGGTCCACTGTCAGGTCCAGCCAGCGCGGGTCGGCCATTGTTCCGTACACGACGAAGCAATGCTCTTCGTTTTCACGTCCTGTGGCCTTGAAGTGTGCCAGCTTTTCCCGCACCCAATCATCAATACGCTGCGAGCGGGCTATCTGCGCCGCCCGGTAGGTTTCAAGAAAGTCCTGCGAGTAAGGCGGCTGGTTCGGCGCGCCAGGATCGTAGAGGTCAAGCTCCCTGATCCGCTTTTCGGGGTCCAATTCATCCGCCACTGCCGGGTCGAGCCACTCCGTGAGGATGATGGCGCGGCTCACATGGGCCGCCAGCTGCAGAACGGCGTCAGCGGGAGTGAGACCCGCCCCCTTCACGTCAACCGGATCACCGGCGGGCGTTGCCTCAATGGTCGGGTTCTCGGCCTGGGACTGGTAGAACATGGACAATGAGCCACCACCGGACCAGCCGGCGAGAATGACCTTTTCGTAGCCCAGCTTCTCCTTGGCGTAGCGGATGTAGTGACCCAGATCGAGGATCACCTTCTCCATGATCAGTGCCGTATCGTTGTGCGGATAACGACTGCCGCATGTCAGGCAGGGAATGCCGGCGGCAGCAAGCGCATTAGGCATCGGCAGAAGGTTCATGGTGCCCGTCGGGTGCATGAAGACCAGCACCGTCTTGCTGGTGGAGCCCTTCGGTTTCAGGTGCTGGCCTTCCACCACTACCGTGTCCATGGCACCCGCATAGGTTTCCTTGAAGGCTGACGTTTCCGTCCAGTGCAGGAAGAACGCTTCACGCTCGACGTCATAGGTCTTGGCTTCAGCCATGGAGATACTCCGGGTAGGTGAGGATTACTTGCTGTGTTCCGGCGCGCCAGGATCAACGAAGCTTGCGCCGAACTTGCCGTCGCGCTCCGCAAAGGCCGCTTTCAGGCCCTTTTCACGAACATTGGCGCGGAAGGTGTCTGCCGCTTTTGCGCGGTGACCGCGTGCATCGTTCTCGCAGGCCAGCCGCTGCAGCGTGCGTGCGCCCATGAGCTCGAGCCCGAGATTGACGATGCGCTTTTGCGTCGTGAGGAGGTCCGGATCGATCAGTGCAAGGCGCTGCGCCAGATATTCCGTCTCGGCAGTCAGTTCGTCAGCGGGCACGGACTTGAGAACCAGGCCGATCTGGGCTGCATCCTTGCCGTTGATGCTGTCGCCGGTAAGCAGCAGCCGCTTCGCCCATTGCGGGCCACAGTGGTAGAGCCACATCTGGTTCGGCAGGGAACCCAGGTCGCGCGCCGGGGGAAAGGCAATGGTCGCATCGTCCGCGGCAATCACCATGTCGGCGAGGAAAGCGAGGTCCGTGCCGCCTGCGAGGCACCGCCCATGGATGGCAGCAATCACCGGCTTGTGCATGTCGAAGATCGTCATGCGCAGGCGCTGCTGGCGTTCCAGTTGCCAGATATCGTCGTCGATCGTCCTGGCGCCACGCTTCGTCTCGTCGCGGGGTGGTCGTTCCGCCAGATCATATCCGGCACAGAAGTCCGTTCCCTGCCCGCTGATGACCGCACAATGGATATCCGTGCGTTCGTCGGCCTCCCATAGGGCGTCTGATAGTTCCTGCTGCAACGCAAGTGACAGGGCGTTGCGCTTTTCCGGTCGGGCAAGCGTTAGAAAGGCCGCGCCGTCTCGGTATTGAACATCAAGATGTGTCATTCCGCGGCAGACTTCGCGCGGGCAACGGCAGCCTTGAAATCCGGATCACGCTTGTTGAGGAAGGCGTCCACAGCTTCATGGTGCTCGGGCGTGGTCCAGCATTCCTTGAGCGCATCCGTCTCGCGGCGCTGCACGAGCGCCATGTCGTGCTCGGCCATGTTCTGCGAGAGGAGCTCCTTGGTCATGCGCATCATCGGCTGCGGATTGGCTTCGAACATCCCGGCAACCTCGCGGACCTTGTCCCACAGCTGTTCAGCAGGAACCGAATAATTGGCCAGCCCGAATTCGGCGACCTCCGCGCCTGTATAGAGTTTGCCGGACAGCATCATTTCGCTGGTCTTGCCAAAACCCATGCGAGCAATAGCAAAGTGAGATGATGCCAGCTCCGGCACGATGCCCACCTTCACGAACACCAGGCCGAACTTGGCGTGGTCAGCTGCGATGATCACGTCAAATGGCAGGATCTGCGTCACGCCGATGCCGACCGCCGGGCCGTTGACTGCTGCGATCATCGGCTTCGACGACCGGACGAGGCCGATCCAGTCCAGCCCTGCCGGCAGACCGCCGGACCCGCCTGCCGTGTCCTTGCCGGGATCGACACCGTCGAGCCGTGACTTGAAGGTCTCTTCCATGTCGGCACCGGCGCAAAAGCCGCGACCTTCTCCGGTCAGGACGATGCAGGACACGTCCGAGTCGTTGTTAGCGGTCTCAAACGCATGGGCCATTTCTTCGGCCATGCGCGGTGTCCAGGCATTGAGCTTGTCCGGACGATTCATGGTGACAACGCCCAGCGCGCCGTCACGGTGATACGTGATCTGTGAGTAGTCCATTGATGCCTCCCGTGGCCCCTGTAACCCGGCACAGGTGTGACGCGTTGCGGGTGAGGGCGGCCCGGCTGTTACCGCCGGGTCCACTTGCTGGCTCAAAGTCTAGCAAGTGGACCGGCGGCGGCAACATGATTAGGCATCACGCGGCAGCCGCATCGATTTTACGCAAGGGCCGTCTTGAAATTCGGCCGGGCAATACGCGGGTAGGACGGCATGGAGACAATGCCTGACAACCCGGCCCTGGCCAGCATGGCATCGACCGCGTCTTTGTCCGCCCCTTCAAGGCCTGCATAAAAGTCCAGCGGACGCTGCAGCATCCACAGATCAAAGGTGAAGATCGCACGCTCGGCCGTGACGCCGCCGAGCGTGAACTCATGCATGCCGAGTGCGCGGGGCACCTCCGTCCCGCTTTCCTGATCCGCCGCCCAGGCGTTGAAGGCGGCGACGGTCTTTTCAAGCACCGGCAGATACTCGACAGCAAAGCGGTTGAGTAGCGGGATGATTGTGTCCGGCACCTCGTCATTGGGCAGGAACTCGCCGCCACGTGGCGTAGGAGACTTCACCATGCGCTCGACCCAGCGGGCGACCTTCGGTGCCGTCGCCTTCATCATCTCACCGGACTTGGGGTCACGGTAATTGTGCGCATAAAGCGGGCCGATGAGGCCGTAATCGCCGATGGAGGGACGAGAGCCGAACAGATAGTCGTGGTGCTCAAAATGCGCGCTCATGTCGGCGAGCAGAGCCTCGTAGCTTTCCTCGATGGCACCGCGTGTCTCGGGCAGCACGCCGAGAAACGGCAGTGAGCCCCTGAAGGGCCCGGCGCGCTTCTCGCCGATCTCGCGCTGTTCTTCCGGTGTTGCGTCCGGTGCCGACAACGCACCGAACTGGGTAAGGATCCAGTCTTCATTATAGTTCCAGCGATAGTGCATCGCGGGAAGCTTCATCCATTCATCGCCAAAGACTTCAATCAGCAGCGCTGCCATCTTCTGTGCCGGGCCGGACGGATAAACCGATGGCTCGGGGTCCAGGGTCTCGAAGTGATCGATAATCTCGGTCGTGTCCTGAACCGTTTCGTCCTTGTCTGTGACAAGGACAGGAATTACCGGCCAGCCGACACGCGGCAGGATGATACCCTTGTAAACGTCCACATTGGCCTGTTCTTCCGTATACGGAACCTGTTTCCAGTCCATATAGGCGCGCGCCTTTCCCGTGTAGAGGGAAATGGCGCCGCCATAGAGCGTGTTCTGACCCATATTTATTCAGCGGCGTTCGCAGCAGCGACACCCCACTTGGTGCGGAAGAATTCACCGATGCGGCGGTTGGCTTCCGCTGCTTCAGGCATCATGAAATGGAACATGTGGAAGACGTGGATCATCTCGTCCCAGATTTCGAGCTTGCTCTCGACGCCTGCGGCCTTCGCGCGCTTGTCGAGCTCTTCGGAGTCACCCAGCAGAGTCTCGTGATCGCCGACCTGGATGAGTAGCGGCGGAAGGCCCTTCAAGTCTGCAAAGAGCGGAGAGACACGCGGGTCATCATTGGGCAGGCTGCCACGGTAGTGGTCCGCCATCTGCAACAGGCCGTCCTTCTGGACCATCGGGTCCACATCTGCCCGGCTGACAAGCGTCGGCGAATTGCCGGTGAGGTCCACCCACGGGGAGATCGGAGCAGCCGCTGCGGGAAGTGCAATGCCCGTGTCACGCAGGGCCACAAGCGTTGCCATGGTGAGGCCCCCGCCGGCGCTGTCACCGGAGATCGCGATGTTGGCGGCGTCATACCCCTGGTCCAGCAGGAACTGGTAGGCCGCAACCGCATCGTCAATTGCTGCCGGGCAGGCATGTTCCGGCCCCATGCGGTAATCGATCACCAGCAGCTTCGCATTTGTTTCGCCGGCAATTGCCGCAGCCAGAGAGCGGTGCGTGACCGGGGAGCCGATGACATAGCCGCCGCCATGCAGATACAACACGGCATGCTTGTCAGACGCGCCGGGCATGGACACCCATTCGCCGGGGACGCCATTGGCGGTCACGGGCTCGATAATGGCGCCCGCAGCCACCGGGAAAGCCGCAGTTGCCGCGACCATGCCGTCGCGCTGTTCCTGAACCGTCTTTTCGCCTTCCGCAATCGGCGCTGCTGCCAAGAGTTCCAGAACCTGTTTCAGACCTTCGCTGGCCATGATGTGTCTCCCTGAAGATGGTGTTGTCTGAATGTGTTGTTGGACATGAGCTTAACCGACCCAAATACAATGGGCGAGGCAGAAGAATCCGCGCCGCGCCTGCCTTCTTCAAGCAAACCTCTCTGCGGATTGACGGCGATCAATGTCTTTGCCGCCCTCCCGGGGCACTCTCTCACCAGTGTTTGCGTTTGCTGACCGGGCCCGGCCAAAGGGCGCCGGTCAGCGCTTCAAGGAAAGAAAAAACCATGAAACTTCCGCACGGTGGGTGGGTGATTGTTGCCGATGGCGCAAAGATGCTGCTGCTGGAGAACCACGGCGACGAGACCCATCTTGATCTGCGTATCCGCAGCCACGACGAGGCACCCTC
>JGI12316J15310_10000718_pt1 | contig 54605 bp, 49 predicted proteins | sample MarCyaLeptolynsp_FD_15310 | JGI IMG/M metagenome (IMG submission 15310) | reverse complement strand
CCCGCGGCCGTGGAGGAAGATGTCACGGAGGAGACCATCTCCGTCCCGCCCACGGTGTCGGAGGATGCACCGTCCGAGCCCCACAAGGGCGAGCCGCCGTCCCCCAACCAGCCGCAGCCCGTCTATCCTGACGGCGCGCCGGAGAATGCGGCCGCGACGGAGCCGGACGACGGTGTCGTGGTGGAAGAGGAAGCGGTGATGGAGGAGACCATCTCGGTCCCGCCGACGGTGTCGGAAGACGCACCGTCCGAGCCCCACGCGGGCGAACCCCCGTCTCCCAATCAGCCGCAGCCGGTCTATCCAGACAACTCTTCAGAGGACGCGGCCGCGGCGCCGCCCGCCGATGGCCAATCGCCGTCTCCCAACTGGCCTCAACCCGTCTATCCCGACGGGCCGCCTGAGGGGCTCTAAGCTCGAAATCCGGCGGAGCATGAAACACAAGGCATCGCGAGAGGTCCTCGCTACAGGAGCTCTTCGCGGATTCGCCAAGACCCCGCCTGGACAGGGTCCGGATCGCCGTTACAAAACCATTGCAGTGACCATCTACCACTGTGCGCTGGTTGCACGTCACGCCCGGGGGCTCACACATGAAGAAGTCACTGAACGGTATTTCGGTTTTTGCTTTGGCCGCCGCCGTCACGGCCGGTCTCGCCACCACGGGCGGCACGGCTGCGCCCGTTCTGGTCACCAATGGGAACGACAGCGGCGAAGGCTCGCTGCGTGCCGCCATTGAGGCCGTGGCGAAGACCGACGGCCCGGCACTCATCTTGATCGAGACTGACGATGACATAGAGATCGAGACGACGCTGGTTTACGACAGCACGGCGCCGCTCTTCATCTATGGCAGGGGCCAGACGGTCGAGATCGATGTGGATGCGACCCTGCTGACGATGAGCCAGGGCGCCGATCTCACCGTGAGCGACCTCAACTTCGAGGGACCCGACAATTTCAGCATCCAGAACCGGGGCAAGGACGGCAAGGGCATCTTCATAGATGTCCGCGACGACCAGACCGGCATCGTCACGCTGACCTTGAGCGACGTGACGGTTTCGGGCGTCGCCTATCACGGCATCCACATCTCCGACTGTGATCTCGCCGACGACTGCGGCGCCGGCCGTGGCGGGAAGGGCGGCGGCTCGCCCGCCTCCATCGCCGTGCAACTGAAGGACGTGGAGATCTACGATGTTGGCAACGGCCGGTTCGATGCGGACGGCATTCGCGTGGACGAGCGCGGCGAAGGCGACGTCTTCTTCGTCGCCGAGGACTCAAGCTTCACCTTGGTCGGTGCCGACGGTGTCGAGCTGGACGAAGGCCAAGAGGGCAGCGTGTTCGTGACCGCTGTCGCCTCCCAGTTCGACGACAATGGCGCCTATTGCGATCCGACGATCCTCGACGCCCTCTTGCCTGAGAAGAAAGAAGGCGAGTTCGAGGACAACAAGGTCGCCGAGAAGGACATCCCCGCCGAAGTGACCGGATCGCCGGATGATGCGTGCTTCGAGCGCGAGGTCGAGCTCTATGACAGCGGCTACGTCAAGGCGTACGAGTTCGGCATCGATCTCGACGACGGGTTCGACATCGACGAGGCAGGTCCGGGCGATCTGTGGGCGCTGATCATCGACTCATCCATTCAAGAGAACCTCGACGAGGGCCTGGACTTCGGCGAGGAGGACGAAGGCGGAATCCATCTCGCGGTCTGGCGCACGACGGCCAAGGACAACACCGACGACGGCTTCAAGATCGTCGAGAGCGAGGACGGTGACGTCGATGTGCTTCTCCACGATGTCGTTTCCAAGGACAATGGCGGTTACGGGGCCGACATCCGGCAGCTGAACAAGGGCACATTCAATGCCCGCGCCGACAAGGTGAGGACCGACGACAACGACGACGGTGACAACACCGGCCTCAAGCTTACCAATGAAGGCGAGAGCGAAGGCACGATCACCATCAGCGCCTCCAAGATCGAGGACGGCATCACGGCGAAGAACGTCAAAGTCGTCGAGGAGTAGTCGTCGCGGCAACTCGGGCGGCGTTAGTGCCTGAAGTGCCGCATGCCCGTGAACACCATGGCGAGACCGGCGTCGTCGGCGGCGGCGATGACCTCATCGTCGCGCATCGAGCCGCCCGGCTGGATTACGGCGGTGGCGCCCGCCTCGGCAACCACGTTTAGGCCGTCGGCGAACGGGAAGAACGCATCCGATGCCGCCACCGACCCGATGGTGAGCGGCTCAGGCAGCCCAAGCGCGCCTGCGGCGTCGGCCGCCTTGCGCGCAGCAATCCTTGCGGCATCCACGCGGCTCATCTGGCCGGCGCCAATGCCCACCGTGGCGCCGTCCTTGGCATAGACGATGGTGTTCGACTTCACGTGCTTGGCCACGGTGAAGGCGAACACGAGATCGGCGAACTCCTCGTCCGTGGGCTTCCGCTTGGTGACCACCTTCAACGCCGCGGCGTCGGCGATGCCGTTGTCGCGCGATTGCACCAGAAAGCCGCCGGCGAGCGAGCGGAAGGTCAGGCCATCCGCGCGCGGATCGGGCAGACCGCCTGTCACCAGCAGCCGCAGGTTCTTCTTCGCCGCGACGATCTCTTTCGCCGCGTCGCTCGCCTCCGGCGCGATGATCACCTCGGTGAAGAGCTTGACGATCTCTTGCGCCGCATCAGCTTCAAGCGCCCGGTTCAGCGCGACGATGCCGCCAAAGGCGCTCACGTCATCGCACGCCAACGCTTTGGCATAGGCCTCTGCGATCGTCGGCGCGACGGCGACGCCGCACGGATTGGCGTGCTTGATGATGGCCACGGCCGCCGACTGGCGGGGATCGAACTCGGCGACCAGCTCGAAAGCGGCGTCGGTGTCGTTCAGATTGTTGTAGGACAACGCCTTGCCTTGCACCTGCACGGCGGACGCTACGCCTGGGCGTTGCTCCGCCGTCCGGTAGAAGGCGGCCCATTGATGCGGATTCTCGCCATAGCGCAAGGCGCTCTCCAGCGTGCCGGCGACGACCCGCTTCTCCGGCGCGCGCTCATCGAGCTCATCGGCGAACCAGGTGGCGATGGCGCCGTCATATGCGCCGGTGTGCGCAAAGGCCTTCGCCGCAAGGGTGCGGCGGAGATCGGCCGTGGTGCCCCCGTCGTGGCGCTCCATTTCGTCCAAGACGCCCGCATAGTCCTTCGGGTCCACCACCACGGCGACGCCCGCGTGGTTCTTGGCCGCAGCGCGGATCATGGCCGGCCCGCCAATATCGATATTCTCGATGCAGACATCGAAGTCGCCGCCCCCGCGGACCGTCTCTTCGAACGGATAAAGATTGACGACAAGCAGATCGATGGCGGGGATCGTGTGCTCCGCCATCGCCGCCTCGTGCTCCGCATTGCCGCGTATCGCCAAGAGCCCGCCATGGATCTTCGGGTGCAGGGTCTTGACCCGCCCGTCCATCATCTCGGGGCTGCCGGTAACCTCCGACACGTCGATCACGTCGAGCCCATCGTTGCGCAACGCCTTTGCGGTACCGCCCGTGGACACAAGCTCGACGCCACGCGCGGCGAGCGCCTTGGCGAAGTCGGCAAGACCTGTCTTGTCGCTGACAGAGAGCAGCGCGCGGGCGACCTTTCGTGTCTCCATGAGGCTAGGCGCCGCCTTCGCTGGGCTGCCCGGCTTCGTTGGGATCGACCAAGGGATGCGCCTCGGTGTCGCCGGTCCGCTCGATATTCCACAAGATGCGAAGCTCCTTCGCCTCGCCCATCATGCCGCTCAAGACCACTTGCGAAGTGGGTTGCGGCCCGCGCTGATCGGCCAGAAGCACGCTGTCCTCGATGGCGATCGCTTCTGCATTCGAGCTGATGCGCCACGTCTCCCCGTTGCGCAAGATCAGCGTCACCGCTTTTCCATCGCCCATGAGTTGCGCTTTGACGCTGGGGTGCAGGTGGAAGCGGATGGCGTAAGCCCCGGCGATGAGGCCCTCGGGGCTCTTCAGTCCGCGTGGCGCGGAAATCTTGTCTTCGGCGCTGAGGAGATGACCGGACGGCGAGATCAGGATCTGCCGCGCATGGCTCACGCCGTAGCGTCCCATATACCCTTCGTGAGAGCCCTTGATGCGGAGATTGTCGCCTTGATCGGAGAAGGCGCCTTGGGGGTTCACCGGTCCGATGAGCGTGGCGTCGGCGCCCGCCTGCGCCCCGTTGGGGCCGGTGCTGAACTCGGCGAGCGAGTCTTCCTCCAGACTGAGGGTGGAATGCGCTGGCGTCGTGCGGGAGAACATCCGCCAGTCTTCCTGGTCTGGCGAAGGCGCACCGCAATTGATGATGATCGGTGCGTCTCCCGAACTCAACTCGAAGGACAAGAACCCGGCATGCGCGGTCGGCGTAAGAGAGATGACGGGCGGTGGACCGAGATCGCAAAGGACAAGCGTCGTTCCCGCCTCGACCCGCACATAGCCGGAGTTGGCGGCGGTTCGCACCGGCGCGCCCTCGATGTCGTCGTAGGCGAGCACGGTGGCCAGGGCGTCGGTTGGCGTCGGGCCTGAGCCGTTGAACCGCGCCATGGTCCCGTCGCCCATGCGGAAGAAGCGCAGCATGGGCATGATGCGGTCGATCGCGTCGGCGAGCTCCTTTGGCGGCGTGCGGTCCCTCGCCACGAAACACTGGCGCAACGGCAGAAGATCGAGCAGGAGGTCGATCAGGGCTTCGGGATTGCGCGAGACATGACCGCCGTCCGGCAAAATCTGTCTGTCGAGCTCCCGGCACAGCGGCCTGGTGTAACGGTCGACCACCGCCTGCTGGTCGGCAATGCAAAGGCCGGCGTAAAGGAGCCCCATCAGGCTCTGCAAGCGCGGCACCCCGTCGGGCGCGTCGCGATAGCTGGCCGAGAGGTAGCGCAGTTGCCCGGTCAGGGCCTTGAGGAAGGACTCATAGGCCTGGGGTTCCCCGGTATCCAGAATGAGCACCGAGTTGGAGAGCCATGAGATCACACGCCGCGCCACGATCTCCGGCTGCCACGCCAGCCCATGAACTTGGCGGCGCAAGCGAATGAAGTCGTGGACCAGCGCCTTAGCCTGCTCCCGGGATAGCTCGCTGTCGGCGGCGCGCAGGTGCCGGAGCCAACCGAAGCCGTAGAGCTCGCGCGCCCAGTTGGCCGAAGGGGGCCGGATCTCGAAAGGGGATTCCGCGCCAAGCTCCGCAAGCTTCCCCGCCAGCCCGAAATGCCCGTTATAGACTTCCGTGGCAAAGCTCGGATCGGCGGTGCGCAGCTCTTGGGGTGCGAGCAGGAGCTGCTCGGCCTGGCGGCCCGGATAGCTGATGCTCGCCATGCCAGACAGCATCAGGCGCCGCAGAGGGCTTGGCCCGCCAAGCTCCACCTCTTGAACGCGGGAGTCGCGCTCGAAGGCCTGATCAGCCGTCATAATGGGTCACACTCCGCTGGCCGGCGCCCTTGGTGTTGAGCGCTGGCGTCCCCGCCGCCTATGCATTGGCCGGCGGCATTGTCATGCAGCATGCCCCCTGGGGCAAGTCCAGTACCCCTTTAGGTGGAAACCTTAATCCGGGCAGCGAAGAACCCATCCAAGCCGCTCCACTCAGGGGCCCCAAGGTCAAGCTCGAAGGGAAAGGTCCGCAGCACCCCAGACGCCGCGGCCCACGCCGTGTCGCCAAACGGCTCATCGGAACGGATCGGGTCGATTTGGACGGCGGGGTTCCGGGCGGCCAAGGCCGCCACTTGGGCCTCGCCCTCTTCCGGCTCAAGCGAGCAGGTCGAATAAACGAGCGTGCCGCCGGGTTTGAGTAGCAAGACAGCGTGGTCCAGGAGCCGTGCCTGGACACCGGCCAGCTCGGCGACGTCCCGATCGGACTTCAAATAGGGAATGTCCGGGTGACGCCGGATCGTGCCGGTGGACGAGCAAGGTGCGTCCAAGAGGACGGCGTCGAACCGCTCGTCGGGCTGCCAGGCGCCGGCGTCGGCCTTCACCGTGGCCGCCGCCAGCCCGAGGCGGCCCAGATTCTCCGAAAGCCGCTCAAGGCGTGTCTTGGAGTGATCCACGGCCACCACATCGGCGCCGGCGAGCACGAGCTGAGCGGTCTTGCCGCCAGGCGCTGCGCACAGATCGGCAACGCGCTTGCCGGCCAAATCGCCCAGGAGCCTTGCGGGCAACGAAGCCGCAGCGTCCTGCACCCACCAGTCGCCTTGGGCGAACCCATCGAGATCCTCGATGCGGCCTTTGGGCAGGATGCGCACACCGCCCGTCGGGAGTACGCGGCCGCCAAGGCGCGCGGCCCAACCTTGCGGATCGGATTTCACGGTGAGATCAAGCGGCGGCTCCACCAGGGCCGTCTCGGCGATGGCCCGGGTGCGCTCCTCGCCCCACGTGCGCACCCAGCGATCCCAAAGCCAGTCGGGCGTGTTGAGACGCGCAGCATCGAGGGTGCTCGCCAATCCGCTGCCCTTTTCCGATACACGCCGCAGGACGGCGTTGACGAGCTTGTCGTAGCGCTTCGCGCGCGGATCCCATTGAGCCAAGCGCACCGCAAGGTCGATGGCGGCGTGCGGCGCAACGCTCATGAACAGAAGTTGCGCCGCGCCAGACAGCAAGATGGGATAGAGCGTGCCCGCGCGCTGTGGCAGTCCACGCTCCAGGAACGTGTTCAGCACCGCGTCGATCTGCCCTTTGCGGCGCAAGCTCGTGCCGACGATGGCGCGTGCCAGCGCCCGGTCGCGAACCGGCAGATCGAACAGATAGCCGCCGTCGCGGGCGCGACCCAGCACGTCGTCGAGCGGCTGCTTTTTCTGCAGCACGGCGTCGAGCAGACGCGCAGCGGCCCGCCGCGCGGGCAGCCCGACCTGATGGTCGCGGGTTGGCGATAGCGTCTTCATCGTGCTCTTGCGTTCAGTCCAATCTTGTTTGGGTTTCGCTTGGATCTTGAAGCCAGGCTCACGGCCGGTCTGAATGGGAATGCGATGCGTCCGCGGCGGTTGCTTTCAATTCGCCCATGGACTGCCGGATGACAACCCAACTGCCCTGAATAGCAAGGGTCGCCATGATGAGGGCGACGATCGCATCGGGCCACAAGGTTCCGGTTCCAAAGACACCCAAGGCCGCCAACAGCACCGCCATGTTTCCGAAGACGTCGTTCCGCGAGCAGATCCAGGCGGACCGGAGGTTGGATTCGGCGGTACGAAAGCGGTAGAGCATCACCGCGACGCCAACGTTTGCAAGCAGCGCCAGCGTGCCCACGGTGCCCATGACAAACGGCTCCGGCACGCGGCCGGTGGCGACCTGCAACACGACCTGGCCGATGACCCACAAGCCCAGCACCGCCATCGTGACGCCCTTCAGCATGGCCGCCCTGGCGCGCCAGGCTAAGCCAAGGCCGATCACTGCCAGGCTGATGGCGTAATTGAAGCTATCGCTTAGAAAATCGAGCGCGTCGGCGTAGAGGCTCACCGACCCGGCGATGGCGCCGGCGACGACCTCGACGACGAACATCGCCGCATTGATGATAAGGGCGATCCACAGGACGCCGCGGGATGCGCTGAGGTCGGGCGTCTGGTTGCAGCTAGCGCTCATACCCTTGCCACTAGCTTTGCTTGTCCCCGGAGGCAACCCTGCCTCCGGTGGGGATTACCCCCAAGGCCCGCGGGCCGCGCGAGACTGTGAGCCGGACCAAGGGCCGCTGGGCTGAGCGCCCAGGGACTCAGGTGTGAGATTGGCGGAGTGTGCACCGCCCATCGTCTGGGACATCTGGACGAGGCGCGCTACGCGGTCCTCTGTGGCCGGGTGCGTCGAGAACAGCTTGTCCGCGCGCAAGCCCGACAACGGGTTGATAATGAAGACATGCGCGGAGGTCGGATTGCGTTCTGCTTCGTCATTGGGAATGTGATGGGCCGCGCCGGCGATCTTCTGGAGCGCGGAGGCAAGCCACAAGGGCTGGCCACAGATCTCCGCGCCCCCGCGGTCGGCTTCGAATTCGCGCGTCCGGCTGATGGCCATTTGCACCAGTGCGGCTGCCAGCGGCGCGAGGATCACCAAGGCGATTGTGCCCAGGATGCCGATGCCGTGATTGTCGCGGGTCCCGCCGAAGAACATCGCAAAATTGGCGAGCATCGTGATGGCGCCAGCGATCGTCGCGGTAATCGTCATGAGCAGCGTGTCGTGATGCTTGATATGCGCAAGCTCGTGCGCAATCACGCCCGCAAGCTCCTCCCGGGTCACCGACTGCATCAGGCCGGTGGTGACCGCGACCGCCGCGTTCTCGGGGTTCCGCCCGGTGGCGAACGCATTCGGCTGCGGGTTCTCCATGATGTAGACCTTCGGCATGGGCAGGCCGGCATTGCCCGCGAGCTGGCGCACCATGTCGTAGAGCTCCGGCGCTTGGCGCGCGTCGACCTCGCGCGCGCCGTACATGCGCAGCACCATCTTGTCGGAGTTCCAATAGGAGAACACGTTCATGCCGGCGGCGATCACGAACGCGATGATCATGCCGGTCTGTCCGCCGATGAGGAAGCCAATCCCCATGAACAGCGCGGTGAGCGCCGCCAGGAGAAGCGCGGTGCGAAAGTAACTCATTGAAGTTCCTGTGATATTCGGTTCGCCGCCAAATTCGCTGTGCCGCATATGTTGGAAGCGCGGGGCTCTTCTGCAAGGGATTGATGCGGCAGGGAAAATCTGGATGCACGAGCGCGCTTAAGCTCGCGCTTACCTTAACCGTTCGTCAATCGGAAGCGCCCATTCTGGCTGGCAAGTCAGTCCAAGGAGTGCCGATCGATGTCAGCCGCCCTGCAAGCTTCCGAACCTGTCACCAAGGCCAAGCCCCGCCGCAGCAAACGCGGCGCGTCCTCGAAGGAGGCGCGGCTGACGGCAGAGCAGAAGCGGTTGGTCCGCGCGAGCTTCGCCCGGGTCGAACCCGCGCTCGACCTCGTGGCGCAGCTCTTCTTCCTCAAGCTCTTCCGCCTTGATCCAAGCCTGCGCAAGAAGTTCTCAGGACCCGTCGAGGTACAGGCCCGCAAATTCGCCGCCGGGGCCAAGCTCGCCATGATCTCGCTCGGGCACGAAGACGGCTTGGCGCCGACCCTGAAGCTGCTTGCCGCACGCCACCGGCAGATGGGGATCCGCACAAGGCACTACCGCACGATGTCGCGGGCCTTGGTCTGGACACTTGAGGGGTCTTTGGAGGAAGCCTTCGACCGCGACACGAAGGATGCCTGGAACACGATGCTCGCCTCGTTCACCCGCACTATGTCGGCCTGAGCGCAGGCACTCTCGGCATCACGATAAAGCTAATTCGGGGCCTCTTCGGAGGCCCCTTCGCTTTCCTGGATCTTCACTTGCAGGCGTCCGTCTTTGGCCACGTAGATCATGACATCCTGATCTGGTTCCAGGACCTCGGTCCTGCCGTCCACCGAGAGCTGATCGCCGGAGACGACGACCTCATGCGCGTCGACGACGATCTTCACGCCGTCAGCGATTGATTCTTGCGTCATGTCCTTGAAGTGGCCGGCCACGTTGATGGTCCGGTTCCCCACTGCCAAGGCGAGTGCCTGGGTTGTGTCCTCACCGGTCCCCAGCCGGCCGACGATGAGCACCATGACGATGACGATCGCCAGCACGACGCCAACGGCGCCCAGAATGCGCATCAGCCACGACATGACCATTCCATTATCCAAGACGCGCAGCTTCCGCGCCGCGTTTAGGCTGGTCTGCGGTTTTGACGGTTGTCGACCAGGTCCGTGACGACGCCGGGATCGGCAAGGGTCGAGGTGTCGCCCAAATTCCCGAAATCGTCCTCGGCGATCTTACGCAAGATGCGGCGCATGATCTTGCCTGATCGCGTTTTGGGCAACCCCGGTGCGAACTGGATCTGATCGGGTGAGGCAATCGGTCCGATCTCCTTGCGCACCCAGTCCCGCAGCTCTTTCTTGAGCCCGTCGTCGCCCTCCTCGCCCGTCATCAAGGTGACATAGCAGTAGATGCCTTGCCCCTTGATGTCGTGCGGATAGCCGACCACCGCGGCCTCGGAGACCTTGGGGTGAGCCACAAGCGCCGATTCCACCTCCGCCGTACCCATGCGGTGTCCGGAGACGTTGATCACGTCGTCCACGCGGCCGGTGATCCAGTAATAGCCGTCGTCGTCACGCCGGCAACCGTCACCGGTGAAGTACTTGCCTTTGTAGGTGGAGAAGTACGTGTCAACGAAGCGCTTGTGATCGCCGTAGACCGTCCGCATCATGCCCGGCCAGGCGTCGAGGATAACGAGGTTACCTTCGGCCTTGTCGTCGAGAATGGCGCCTTCCGAATCGACCAAGGCCGGCTGTACGCCGAAGAACGGCCGCGTTGCCGATCCGGGCTTCAGCTTTGTTGCTCCGGGCAAGGGCGTGATGAGAATGCCCCCGGTCTCGGTTTGCCACCACGTATCGACGATGGGAGAGCGGCTGTCGCCTACCGTGGCATAGTACCACTCCCAGGCCTCAGGGTTGATGGGTTCACCCACGGACCCCAGGAGCCGCAGCGATTTGCGGCTGGTCCGCGTCACGAAATCGTCGCCCGCGCCCATCAAGGCGCGGATCGCCGTCGGCGCCGTATAGAGAATGCTGACCTTGTGCTTGTCGACGACCTGCCAGAAGCGTGAGGCGTCTGGGTAACTCGGAACGCCCTCGAACATCAGTGTCGTCGCGCCATTGGCGAGCGGGCCGTAGACGATATAGCTATGTCCGGTGACCCAGCCGACATCCGCCGTGCACCAGTAGACGTCGCCGTCGTGGTAGTCGAACACGTATTGATGCGTCATGGACGCGTAGACCAAGTAGCCTCCCGACGTGTGCAGGACGCCTTTGGGTTTTCCTGTTGAGCCCGACGTATAGAGGATGAAGAGCGGGTCCTCCGCGTTCATCTCCTCCGCCGGGCACTCGGTCGACGCCTTGGCCATCTCCTCGTCGAGCGCAACGTCACGGCCTTCCGTCCACGGCACGTCGCCCCCGGTGCGTTTCACCACCAGCACCTTCTTCACGTGATCGATGCCCTCGAGGGCCTTGTCCGCGTTGGCCTTGAGCGGGATCTTGCGGCCTCCGCGCAGACCCTCATCGGCGGTGATGAGGAAGGCGGATTCGCAGCCTTCGATGCGGCCCGCCAGCGCGTCCGGCGAAAAGCCGCCAAACACGACCGAATGGATGGCGCCGATGCGGGCGCAGGCCAGCATGGCGTAGGCGGCCTCCGGAATCATCGGCAAGTAGAGCGTGACCCGGTCGCCCTTCTTGACCCCTTGGGCTTTGAGAACGTTCGCCATGCGGCACACGTTCTCATGGAGTTGCCGATAGGTGATGTGCTGGGCGTCCTCGTCCGGACCATCCGGCTCCCAAATGATCGCGGTCTGGTCACCCCGCTTGTTCAGGTGCCGGTCCACGCAGTTCGTCGCGACGTTGAGCGTGCCGTCCTCGAACCACTTGATGGAGACGTCGGGATAGGAGAATGAGGTGTTCTTCACGCGGGTGAACGGTTTGATCCAGTCGACCCGCTCGGCTTCCTCGGCCCAGAACTCTTCAGGCTTTTCGACGCTCTTCTCGTAGAGCTTCTCGTATTTGTCCTCGTCGATCCAGGCGTGTTCTTTCCACTCTTTGGAAACCTCCACCTCTTCGACTTTACCGGCCTTGTCCTCGGACATCCGCAACGCTCCTCCTTACGACATGCACATTCTTTGGTGCTTCTAAGCTCATTATGACCTGCGGTTATTCTTGCGAGAAGCGCCTAGGTATCATTCTTTGGTCTAGAGCCCGGCGGGCCAGGTCCCGAAGGCGCCGATCACCGCGCCCATAAGGACGAGCACGGCGAGCCAATGGAGCCCGTCGATCAAGGTCAGCCTGGAATTGGCGCCGCTAAAGGCATGATTGACGCCCATGGTGGTGATGACGAAGCCGGTCCAAACGAACAAGCCCGTCAGGATGCCGCCCCGGAGGCTGACTTGCCCCAAATGGCCCATAAGCCCGGCCAGCATCCAAGCCATGATGAACAGCGCCACCAGCGCGATGATGAAGGGCAGGGCCTTCGCGGCGCCCTGGTCCCGTTTCAACTCCGCTTCGGTCTTGCCCAGCGCTTGCAACCAGGCCCGGCTGAAGACGAGATACCAAACGGCTCCCAGGCCGAACCCCGCCAGCGTGGCAATGACCACCGCAAGGTAATTGATGGCCATGTTCTTCCCTCTCTTGGCTATGGTCTGCGGAGTCTAGCTGAAATGGCAGCGCTAAGGGCACCTAAGCCGTCGGCGGGTCTTTCAGGCCGCCCAGGGCGCAGACCTTGCGCCATTGCGCCGCCGTGACCGGTTGAACAGACAACCGCGAGTTCTTGACCAGCACCATGTCCTCAAGCTGCGGGGTCTCCTTGATCTCCGCGAGCGTCACCGGCCTTGGCAGGTCGGCCACGGCGGCCACGTCCACGCACTCCCATTTGCCCGTGGGGTCGGTGGAATCGGGGTGCGCCTCGGCCACAACCTTGACGATGCCGACGCAGGCTCGCTCTCCGACGGAGTGATAGAAGAAGGCCAAATCCCCTTTCCTCATGGCCCGCATGTTGTTGCGCGCCTGGAAGTTGCGCACGCCGTCCCACTCGGCGCCCTTCTTGCCTTCGGCCTTCTGCTGCTCCCAAGACCAAGTCCCGGGCTCCGATTTCATGAGCCAATATGCCATCGCTAGCCGCTCTCGCTGGGCCTGCCGAGAGTCCATCGCCAGGGTCTGATCTCAACGGAGGCGAAGAGACCGGCCTTCGCGAACGGATCATTGCCTGCGATGTCGCGCGCGGCCGCAAGCGACGGCGCCTCGATGACGATCAGGCTGCCGGTCATGGTTTCCCCGTCCTCGTCGGTGAAGGGGCCAGCGAATTTGAGCGCCTCGCCGAGGCTCTGAAGATAGGCAAGATGGTCCGGGCGGTTCTCTTGACGGATCGGCATGCCACCAGGCTTGTCGTTGCAGATTACCGCGAACAGCATGCGCCCCCCTTGATCGGCGCTGAGGCTATTGCGCCGCGGCGCCTCTGTCCATGGCGATCGGATGGCACGAGCGATCAGACCTCGGAGCGCAACGGGCGCGCAAGAAGCGCCCCGATTGCGGCGTCTACCGTCGTCCGGCCCAAGACAACGGCGTTCACCGCTTCGGCGATGGGAAGCTCGATGCCGCGCGCTCCGGCGATCTCCACCATGGCGGCCGCGGTCGCCACCCCCTCGGTGACCGTCAGCCGCTCTGCAAGCACCTCTTCCGCGCTCCGGCCCTCACCGAGCGCGACCCCAAGGGACATGTTGCGCGATTGCGGGCTACCGCAGGTGAGGACGAGGTCGCCAAGTCCGGAAAGCCCGATCAGAGTCTCCAGCTTGGCGTTCAGGCCAACGGCAAATCGCGCCATCTCGGCGAAGCTGCGGGTCACCAGTCCCGCGTGAGCGCTGGCCCCCAGCGCCTTGCCGGCGACGATACCGGCGGCGATCGCATAGACGTTCTTGGCTGCACCGCCGATCTCAGCGCCGACCGGGTCGTTGCTCCAGTAACAGCGAAACGGCGGGTGGCTCAGGGCGTGTGAGAGTGCGCGGCCGAGGTCCTCCTCGGCGGTCGACATGGTCACGGCGGCGGGGCGCCCGTTCGCCACGTCGCCGGCGAAGCTCGGTCCGGACAGGACGGCGATAGCGGTGGCTGGAAGCTGCTCGGCCGCGATCTGGGTCATGAGCTGACCCGTCGTCTGCTCGATGCCCTTTGAGCAAATCACCAGCGGCTGACCCTCCCGCACGAAGGGCCTGAGCTCGCCTGCGATGGCGCGGAAATGCTGCGCGGGCGTCACCATCAGCAAGATGTCGCAGGTGGCGGCCTCGCCAAAGCTGTCCGTCGCTTCGATCGCCGGGGCGAGAGCGACGCCCGGCAGGAACACCTCGTTGCAGTGTTCGTCGTTGATCGCGGCGATCGTCTCGGGCTCGTGCGCCCATAGCAGCACGTCGCGGCCCGCGCGGTGCGCGGTGATCGCAAGCGCAGTCCCCCACGCGCCCGCGCCGATAATTCCAACCGATTGGTGCGCCATGTGTTCCCCTCCGTCATTCATAGCGCAGTTTGTCCGTCATGGGCGAGTTGAAGCGTTCAAGCTTTGACCCCGGCGCCGAGTGCGGGCGGCGCGTCGGGGTCCAGTGGCCAGCGCGCCCGAGCAGCCGTGCTCAGATCGTCAGTCCAACCCCGCGCAAGCCGCGCGGTTCCGGCCCAAGCGATCATCGCGCCGTTGTCGGTGCAAAGCGCTGGCGGCGGCACGACCAGGCGGAACCCGCGTGCTCGCGCCAGGCCGTCGAGTGCTTGTCTCAGCCGCTGGTTCGCGGCGACACCGCCGGCCACCACCAGCGCCTTTTGAGCGTCCGCTCCGAGCCGGTCCGCATAGAGGTCCATGGCCCGCGCCGTGCGGTCTTCGACCACCTCCGCTACGGCTTCCTGGAAGCTGGCACACAGATCGGCGACGTCTTGGTCGCCCAGCGGCGCACGCTTGATGGCTTCTTGGCGCAGCGCGGTCTTGAGCCCGGCCAGCGAGAAATGGGCCTCCGCACGCCCTGCCATGGGGCGCGGCAAGGGCACGGTGGGGTGGCCCTGCGCGGCACACCGCTCTACCTCCGGTCCGCCCGGATAGCCGAGGCCCAGCAGCTTCGCGGCCTTGTCGAAGGCCTCGCCGAGAGCATCGTCCAACGTGGTACCGAGGCGTTCATACGCTCCCACATCCCGGACAATGAGGAGCTGCGTGTGGCCGCCCGAGACGAGCAGCAGTAGGTATGGAAAGTCCAAGTCGTCGGTCAGCCCGGCGCTCAAGGCGTGCGCCTCCAAGTGGTTGACCGCCATGAAGGGGATGCCGAGCCCGAGCGCGAGGGCCTTGCCTGTGGTCAAGCCGACGATCAGGCCGCCAATCAGGCCCGGACCTGCGGCGGCGGCGACCCCGTCGAGAGCCTCCCATGACAGTCGGGCGTCCGCCATGGCCTGCTCGATGGTCCGATCGAGCACATCCACATGGGCGCGCGCGGCGATCTCCGGGACGACGCCCCCGAAGGCCGCGTGAAGATCGAGCTGCGAGCGCACCACGTTGGACAAGATCTCGCCCCGACCCTGGCCGTCGCGTCGCACGACCGATGCGGCTGTCTCATCGCAGCTCGTCTCGATTCCGAGCACGGTCAGGGCAGGGGCATTTTCCGACATGCTTTCTTTGTATACGGTCTGGGCCGAGATTGAAGCGCAAGGCCGATACCGGCCACTCGTGCTGGCGCCTGTCTCGTTTACGTCGACAGATCAAGGGGTTTCGCCTTGTTGGAGGCAATTCTCATCGGTACCCGCGGTAGCCCGCTCGCCCTGTGGCAAGCCAACCATGTGCGCGGCCGGCTGGCGGAGGTCCATGGAGGGCTGGACGCTGCCGCGGTCGATCTAGAAGTCATCACCACCTCGGGCGACCGCATCCAAGATGCCGCGCTGCGTGAATTCGGCGGGAAGGGCCTGTTCACGAAGGAGATCGACGAGGCGCTGCTCACCGGACGGGTCGCGCTTGCGGTCCACTCCATGAAAGACCTGCCGACGGTACTGCCGGACGGGCTCTGCGTGGCTGCGGTGCTGCCGCGCGCCGATGTGCGCGATGCCTTCCTCAGCCCCAAGGCTGCGTCGCTCGCCGACCTGCCCCCCGGCGCCGTGGTGGGCACCTCGTCTTTGCGCCGGGGCGCGCAGGTGCGGCGCCTGCGTCCCGATCTCCGGGTGATCGACTTTCGCGGCAATGTAGAAACGCGATTGAGGAAGCTCGACGAGGACGCAGCCGATGCAACGCTACTCGCCAAGGCAGGCTTGGACCGCCTCGGGCTGACCGACAAAGCGACGATGATCATCTCCACCGAGGAGATGCTGCCTGCGGTGGCACAAGGCGCCATTGCCATCGTCATCCGTGAGGCCGACACCGAGACGCAAGAGCTGCTGGCGCCGTTGAACGATCCGATAACGTCAACCGCCGTCGCCTGCGAACGTGCTTTTCTCGCCCGACTTGACGGATCGTGCCGGACGCCGATCGCCGGCCTCGCGGAGTTCGCGGACGACGGGGCGTTGCGCTTTCGTGGCTTGATCCTCTCGCCAGGGGGCGCAGAATGGTACGAAGTTGACCTGACCGGCGCGGGAGACGAGGCTGCACAGCTTGGTGAACATGCCGCTGAGGATCTGCTGGGCCGCGCAGGCCCAAATTTTCTCGCCCAGCTACCCTGACGGGACACGATGCGTTTGCTCTTGACGAGGCCGGAGCCCGACGCGGGCCGTGAGGCTGCGGCGCTGACGGCGCTGGGTCACGACACGGTGCGCGCGCCTCTCCTCAAGATTGAATTTCTGTCCGACGTTCCCCTACCCTTGGAGGGTGCGCAAGCTGTGGTCATCACAAGCCGCAATGCGCTTCGCGCGCTCGCAAGTCACCCGGCACTGGATCAGGTCTTGGAGTTGCCCGTGTTCGCGGTGGGCGAGGCCACCGCGTGGGCAGCGCGGGAGCTTGGCTTCAGCGAGGTCACGATCGGTCCGGGCACCGGCGCGGGGCTGCCGCCAATCATCCGTCGCGAAGTGCATCCGGGCAAAGGCCCGCTTGTGCATATTGGGGCGGAGAAGGTGGCCTTCGATCTGAAGGGCGCGCTCGAGGAGGACGGGTTTGAGCTGCGCCGGGCAATTCTCTACCGGTCCCATGCGGTCGACACCTTGCCCGACGAGGTTGTCTCTGGGCTCAAGACCGGCGAGATCGAAGGTGTCCTGCTCTTGTCGCCTCGCACGGCTAGGACGTTCGCCAGGCTTGCTCAAGGCAACGGCTTGGTCACAGAGGCAAAGGGGCTCGTCTGCTATTGTCTGTCGAAAGCGATAGCAGAGGCCGTCGAGCCCTTGGGATTTGCGGTTCGCGTCCCAACATTTGCGCGTGAGGAGGATTTGCTTGCGCTCCTGGACTCCGGCGCGCCATCCTCGTGAGCGGCGCGAATCTCTGACGGTGAAGCACTGATGGCCAGCTCTTTCGACAACAAGGGCAGTAAGTCCGATCAGCCGGGCAAACGTCCGGCGCCAACCATCGAAGGCTCGGCGACGGACGTCACCGAAGAGGCCCGCGAGGATGCGGACACCAAACCGGAGGCCACGTCTGAAGATGTGGACGCCGAGACCAAGGACGCGAAGGACAAGACGGAGCGCGAGGAGATAGAAGGCGCGCGCTCCTCCGTACCCGACGTTAAGCGACAGGACGGCGGCGCGGCCGATGAGCCAGACGAGACTGAGCTCGCGGAGCCTGAGCCAGAGGTCTCCACGGAGACATCGGCCGAGGTTAAGCGGTCGCTGGCAGCAAGCCTCTTAGCCGCGCTCACCAGTTTCACCACCCACGCGGCGGCCGGCATTTTTGGCGGCGCGCTTGTTCTCGCCGGGATTGGTTTGGGATACGTGCCATTGCCGCAAGGATCGCCGCAAGACACTGGGCCGGACGATCTTGCGCCGCTGCAGGCCCGCATCGCCAAGCTCGAGGCCGCGCCGGACACCCCAGACAACAGTGCGAAATTGCAGGCGCTGGAGACGCGTCTTGGAGAACTGGAAGGCGGTACGCGCGACCCTTCGCCTGAGCTGGCGTCGCTGTCGGCGCGCGTGGACGAACTTGAGTCGAGCCTTCGCGCCATGGCCGAGGCAGCTAAGGAGGGCGGGTCGGTTGCGGACGCCGCTGCGATCAGCCAACAGATCAACGCCGCGGAAGCGCGGCTGGACACAAAGATCGAGGAGGCGGTGGCCAAGGCACAAGCCGCCGACAAGGCCTCGATCGCGGCCTTGAAACAGGACGTCGCCGGATTGGACTCCAAGTTGAACGCACTGGCCGAAACGGAGCGGAAGCAAGCCGATGCCCCTCAGCTTGCGCCCAAGGTCGCGGCGCTTGATGACCGCCTCGGCAAGATCGAGGCCACGCTACCGCCCTTGCTCGAAGCGGTCGACAAGGAGGCCGAGGATACCAAGGCCGCGACGCTTGCCATGGCGTTCGCCAATCTGCGCGCCGCCGTCGACGCCGGCCAACCCTACGCTGCGGAACTTTCCACGCTGGCGGGGCTGTCGCCAGGTCGGGACGATCTCGGCCGCCTCCCCGATTATGAGGACCAGGGCATCCCGACGCTTCGGCAGCTCACGGTCTCGTTCAAGGCGGCGCGGGACGCGATGCCGTCGGCGCCAGCGGCCGAGGACGGTGACACGATTTTCGACCGCTTGATGTCGAGCGCCGAAGGTCTGGTCAAAGTCAGGCGCATTGATGGGACGGCGGATGGTAGTACACCCGGCGCCGTCCTGGCGCGCGCCGAGGCCAAGCTCGATGGAGGCGATCTTCCAGCGGCGGTCGCCGAGGTCGCGAGCTTGCAGGGCGCGCCACGCGCGGCCTTTACGAACTGGCTCGATCAAGCGCGCGCGCGGGTCGATGCCGAGGAGACCTTGCGCCGGCTGAAGAGTGCCTTGCTTGCCTCTCTCACCACGAACGCCCCGAGTAGCGGTGGCAAGACGCAAGAGGAGCCACGAGAGCAAGACTAGATGACCCGCATTCTCCTTTTCGTTTTTCTCATTGTCGCCGCAGGACTGGGGCTCGGCTGGCTTGCCGATCGGCCCGGCACGGTCACGATCGAGTGGCTGGGCTATCAGATCGAGACCAGCGCCTTCGTCGCTGCCGTAGCGGTCGTTGCGCTCGCATCGCTATGCATTCTGATCTTTGCGCTGCTGCGCTACGTGTGGACGCGGCCCGCCGCCGTCGCATCTTATGTGCGCAACCGTAGACGTCAGCATGGTCTCGACGCACTGTCGCGCGGTCTCTTGGCCATTGGCGTCGGCGACCGTGCCCAGGCCCAGCGCTATGCAGGCGTTGCGGGGCGCTACCTGCCGCGCGAGCCTCTGACGGCCTTGCTCCGCGCCCAAGCCGCCCAGCTCAAAGGCGATCCCGCGGCGGCGCGGCGCGCGTTCGAGGCCATGCTCGATCGGCCTGAGACTCAGCTCCTGGGACTCCGGGGCTTGTTCTTGGAGGCCAAGCGCAGCAATGACCAAGAAGCGGCACTGGCGCTCGCCGAGCAGGCGGTCAAGCGCGAGCCGAAACTGTCCTGGGGCGTGAATGCCCTGTTCGATCTTCAGGCCCGCGCTGGCGACTGGGAGGGTGCGATGAACACGCTCGCCATCGCCCGGCAGAACGGTCACATGGATACGGATACGGCAAACCGGCGCCGCGCGGTGCTGCTCACGGCCGAGGCGCGGGAGGCGGAGGTCTTCGACCCCAGCAAGGCGCTGACTCTCGCCAACGAGGCTCTACGCCTCGCGCCGTCGCTCGTGCCGGCGGCAGAGCTTGCAGGCCGGCTCTTCACCTCCAAGGGCGAGCCACGGGCGGCGTCGCGTCAGATCGTGCGCACGTGGAAACTGTCGCCCCATCCCGATCTCGCCATCGCCTATGCCTTTGCCAAGCCCGGCTTGTCACCGAAGGATCGACTGAAGCGCGTTGAGTATCTTGCCGGCTTGACGCCCGATGACATTGAAGGCGCTCTTGCCGTTGCCGAGGCGGCGATCGAGGCGCAGGAGTGGCAGGTGGCGCGCGATGCGCTCGCGCCTCACCTGGAAGACCATCCATCCGCGCGCCTTTGTGCACTGATGGCGCGGATCGAGGCAGGCGAGGGCGACAAGGGCCGCGAGCGCGAGTGGCTGGCGCGCGGCTTGAGAGCGCCGCGCGACCGCGCTTGGATTGCCGACGGCTATATCTCAGACCGCTGGCTGCCGGTGTCGCCGGTCACCGGCGCGATCGACGCCTTTCAATGGAAGGCGCCTGTCGATGCGATCGGCCGCGGCGACGAAACGCCGCTGATCGAGGAGACGGGGGATCTTCCCCGGGACGCCAGCGCCATGGCGCAAGGCCCTTCAGGCGAGGCCGCCGAGCCGCCCGTCGTGGTCGATGTGACGCCAACGGTCCACGAAGAGAAGCCTGAGGAGCGGAAGGCGGACGGCACGGCGATGAAGAGTGAGCCCGCCGAGCCTGAATCCGAACAAGCGCCGGCCTCGCAGCCTGAGTCTGAACCGTCGCCCAAACCGGCCTCCGAGGCAGCCGCCGAGCCGAAGGAAGCCACGAAGCCGGCATCGACTGTGTTCACCCCCATGCGCCCGCCCGACGATCCGGGCGTCTCGCCGGGGGACGCTGACGAGGCGCCCACGTCGTTGGAGCGTTTGCGCGCGGCCCAGATTCGCTGATCGCCGGGCGGCGCGGGCGCCCTGGTGTGCAGCTTGCGCCGGCCCAATATTGGGATTAAGCACTGGAACCCGGAGCGGCCAACGGCCTTGCTCCAAGGCTCCCACGATCGGCACCCGCGGTGCCGGACCAGGGCTAGGGGCCGCCATAGCTCAGTTGGTAGAGCGGTGCATTCGTAATGCATAGGTCGGGTGTTCGAGTCACCCTGGCGGCACCATTTCCCACTCAATGAGAACTAGCTTCGCCGATCGGCGGACCGGTTTGGGTGACGCTCTAGAGAGTAACGCCTAGAGATTGTCTTGAATACCGCTGTGGCACGCATCGAGACTGCCGACCTTCTTCGCCCCCAGCAATTTGGCGGTCCGGCCAGTCCATTCGAAGTACTCGATGGTACAGGAAGCGGCCTCGAAGTCGCCCCATTGGACGATGAGCAGCCGGCTATCTGGCTTGAACGAGAGCTGCATATAGAGGTGCTCTTCGCCGCCGCGCGGTAACTCGAAGACTTCGCCGGTCTTGTTGCTCGCAATGAAGGCGAATGAGCAGCCCGTTCCACAGCCAACCTGTACGACGCTGTATTCGCCCGCGAAACTTGGGCCCTCTTTGAGGCCGTTGCGAATGTGCGTGCGATAGGTTCTGAACTGCTTGTCCCTCCCGCCAAAATCAGGAAGACGGGTTTCACCGTTGTAGGGAGATGCGACCTGAAACTGCTCGAACGAATAAGATCCGGCTTGGGCGCCTAGAGGGAATTGCACCGTCGCCGCCGCGACGAGTGTCAACGCAGCGGCGAGCCGTCCCAATTTCAGAACGGACGGAATAGGCTGCGTCATGGCTCAGCTTCCAACCCGTATCCCGGTTCTCAAACCCTAGGATACACGGTTTCGCCGCGACGGGGACGTAGGCCAGACGTTTGTCGGTGCTGAAGTGCGGGGGTGGCGAGATGGACTAGCGCCACCAGCTGAAGCGGTACGCAAGACCGACTGTTCCGGAGAGCTGGTCCTCGGTCTCGATCACGGGACTGTCGGCTGCCTCACCCACCAGCCGGCCGTAGCGTATGCCGGCCTTCATGACCCAGCGGTCGCTCAAATCACCGCTCGCTCCCAGCGCGACGAAGACGTCTTTGACGCCCGCGTCCGGTGTGTAAACCGGCAGTCCGGCTCTCGAGTTGCGGCTCTGGGCGCGCGTCACGCCGAAATATGTCTGCATGTAATCTTGGCTGGCGATGGTGGTGCCGAAGCGGATGCCGAGCGCAATGCGCTCCGTCACCTGGCGCGAGGTCTCCACGCCCAGGCGATACTCCGGACCGGCGCTGTCGCCAGTGACCTTTTCCAGGATTGCGGCGTCGAACGAAAAGGTGCCAAACCGAACAGCCGCATAGCCGCCCAGCACCAAACCGCCATCGATGTCGCCCAGTCCCTTGAGGAGGTCGCCGTCGTCCTGGTCGCGTTTCGTGATGTATCCCGTCACCGGGCCCACCTGAAACCGGTCGCCGCCGAACAGCCGAATCCGGATATCGTCGAGCCCGCGGAAGTTCACCCGCTTGCGGACCTCGGTGATCGCAGAATCGTCGTCGGGGTGCTCGGTGAACTTGGGGAGGATCATCGGGATCGGAATCACCTCATGCTCATCGGAGCCCTCGTATTTCGGCTTGATGACCGCGGCGGCGCCGAGCGCAACGGACTCAGGCGCGGCGGCGGCCGACGTCGCAAGCAGCACGGCGGCCGCAACAACACCGACGCCCGCGGCAAGAAGGCTCGCCCGCGCGCGAGGACGCCAATCTGGCATGTGAGCTTTTCCCTCAGTGACTCGTGGCGCTAGTTTCGCATGCGCGAGGCGCCCTTGAAAATCGTTAAATGCGGTTCCCGCCAAGGAACCCAATAGACCGGGGCGATGAGAATCGCGTCAGATGTGCGCGCGATGGCTGTGGCGCCAGGCGGACTTTAGTTTCTCCGCGTCGAGCGCGCGGTGGCAACGGACGAGTAGAACAACCCTTGCGACAGTCGCGAGCAATGGCGCTAGCCTGAGGCGCTTTCGTCCTCCTCAATGCGCACATCCGAGGTGAGCTCCTGCGCCGCCTCCTCGGTGGGCTGGTGCGTGAAGTCCGCGAGCGTGCCGATCTCCGCGGCGTCGCGCCGGAAGGCGACGGGGCTAAGGAGGTAGGCGGTGATGAGCTCCGCCAGCGACCGCAAGGCATGGATGTGGATTCGTTCCCAGCCATGGGAGGCATCGATGCCGAAGCAGATCAGCGCCGTCCGCACATCGTGCCCGGCCTCGACTGCCGAGGCCACGTCAGACCGGTAATGACGGAACACGTCCTTCTGGTAGTAGATCTCGTTCTCCCGGCACAGCCGGGCGAGCTTCCGGGTCAAATGATAGTCGAACGGACCGTTCTGGTCCGCCATCGCCAAAGTCACGCCGAACTCGGCGCTGTTCTGGCCTGGTGCGGAGGTGCCGTTGTCCACGGCGATGAGAGAGGCGACGTCCTCGGTGAGAATGTTCGATGCGCCGACACCCACCTCCTCCTCGATGGTGAAGAGAAAGTAGACGTCCACCGGAAGCTGGTCTTTCACTGGAATGAGCGCCTCAAGCGCCGCGAGCATGACGGCGACGCCCGCCTTGTCGTCCAGGTGGCGCGAGCAGATGTATCCGTTGTCGAGGAATTCCGGCTGAGGATCGACGGAGACGATATCGCCGACGTCGATGCCGAGTTTCTTGGCCTCCTCAGCGTTGGAGCAGCGCGCGTCGACCCGCACCTCAAGAAAGGCCCAGCCCGTCGGTTGGTCGTCGACCTCGTCGCCATAGGTGTGGCCGGATGCCTTCAGCGGCAAAATTGTGCCGCGATAGCTGCCCTGCTCGGTGAAGATGGTGCACCGGGCGCCTTCGGCGAAGCGCGCGCTCCAAGTGCCGATGGACACCACGGCCAAGCGCCCGTTTTCCTTCACTTTCTTGACTTGCGCGCCGAGCGTATCGAGATGGGCGGCGACGGCGCGAGCCGGCCGGCGTTCCTTGCCGCGCAGGACCGCCCGAATGGCGCCACGACGCGTGACCTCGAATGGGATACCGAGGCGGTCGAGTTCTTGCCCGCAGCGCTGGACGACGTTGTCCGTGTAGCTCGTGGGGCTGGGGATCTGAAGGAATTCCTCGAGCGTATCGGCGAGATAGTCGAGGTTGATATGCAGGATTGTCATTTGGCGGCACCCTCAACGCGGGCGCATGGCACGCGCGCCCTTCTTGACCGCTATGGGTAGTACGGAGCTGCTCAGATTTGAAGCGCTTCGCGCACGGTCGCGGGTACAGATTGTGGGAACAGGAGGTCGATGAAGCGCTCGGCAGTGGGCTGCGGCTCGTGATTGGCCAGCCCAGGCCGCTCATTGGCTTCGATAAACCAATAGGTGGGCTGGGTGGGTGTCCGGACGATGAAGTCGATCCCGGTCACGGGAATCTCGATCGCCCGTGCCGCCCTCACGGCGGCATCGATCAGCCCCGGATGCAGGATTCCCGTGACATCGTGGATCGTGCCGCCGGTGTGGAGATTTGCCGTCTTCCGGACGGACACAGATTCATCGAGCGGCGGAACGTCGTCCAGGGCATAGCCCGCGACCGCCAGACATCTCTCGGTCTCCGCGTCGAGCGGGATCGTCGATTCACCCCCGGTCGCCGCCGAGCGGCGGCGGGATTGGCGCTCGATAAGCTCGCGCACCGTCGCACTTCCGTTGCCGATCACGGCAGCGGGCTTGCGAACCGCCGCGGCAACCACGCGGTAGTCGATGACGATAATCCGCAGATCTATTCCTTCGACGAACTCCTCGACCACCACGTCGTTGCAGAGGGTGCGCGCCATATCGATCGCGGTTTGCGCCGCGGCCCAATCCCGCAAGCCGACGGCAACGCCCCGGCCTTGCTCGCCACGGGCCGGCTTCACGACCACGGCGTCGTGTTTCTCCATGAAGCGGCGCGCGATGTCATCGCTGTCAGCGGTGACTTGTTCCGGAACACGCACGCCGGCCGCCTCCACAATGCGGCGCGTCACGCGTTTGTCGTCGCAGATGCTCATGGCGATGGCGGTGGTGAGCGCCGTGAGACTCTCCCGGCACACCACCGAACGCCCGCCATAGGTCAGCCGGAAGAACCCGCCTTCGGCATCAATGATATCGACGCCGATACCGCGGCGGCGCGCTTCGTCCGTGATGATCCGGGCGTAAGGATTGAGCGCTTCGTCGTCGTAAGGGGTCTCGGTGAACAGGCGCTCATTGATGACGTTCTTACGTTTGACCGTGAATGTCGCCCAGCGGACGAAACCGAGTTTCTCGTAGAGGGCAATGGCCTGCTCGTTGTCGTGCATGACCGACAAGTCCATAAAGGCCGAGTTGCGCTCCTTGAAATGCTCGGCGAGCCTGCGCACGAGCGCTTCTCCGATACCGGGCTGTGTGGCTTGCGGGTCCACGGCGAGACACCAAAGCGAGGAACCGTGCTCCACATCGCCGAAGGCCGCCAAGTGATCGACGCCGGTCACCGTCCCGATGATCGCGCCGGTCGTCTCGTCCTCGGCCACGAAATAGGTGATCGGCCGGCTGTCGCGCTTGGACCAGAAGAAGTCCGGCGGAACGGTCACCATGCCGCGGGACGAATAGATGCGGTTCACTTCATCGGCATCTTGGATGGAGCTGAGCCGGCGGATGTAGAAGCCGCGCGGCTTGGTCTTCGCCGGTTCGTATGCCTTCAAGTCGAGCCGATAAGTATGCGAGGGGTCCAGGAACAGCTCCTGGGGTGCGGCCGCCAAGACCACGTGGGGGTCCATGATGTAGAAGGCAATATCGCGCCGGCCGGGCCCTTCCGCCCGGATGCAGGCGGCAAGCTCGGAGGCCTCGGAAAAGGTCTGGCCAAACAGAAGGCGCCCCCAGCCGCAGTCAAGCGCGACATTGCTGCGAATCCGGCCATCCCAGTTCGGGGGATCCAGGCGCGGTCCGGCACCGCGCAGTGCATCTTCGCTGGTGTGCTTTTGCATACTCATAGTCAGCCCTAAATGTTGTGGGCCTGAAGCCACAGTTCCAGTAACGCGCACTGCCACAGTTCTGATCCGCGCAATGGCGTGATGTGTGCCTTGGGATCGTCAAACAGCTGCCCAAGATAATTGGGACGGAACAGCTCGCGCGTTCGCGCAGCCTCAGAGGTAAGTGCGTCTTTCGTCATCTCAAGTACGGGGCCGTCGATGTATTTCAGCGCCGGTACCGGGAAATAGCCCTTCGGCCGGTCGATGACCTCAGCGGGGATGACGTCGCGCGCCACGTCCTTGAGAATGCCCTTGCCGTTGTCCTTCAGTTTCAACTCAGGGGGAACGCGCGCCGCGAGTTCGACCAGTTCATGATCGAGAAACGGAACGCGCGCTTCCAATCCCCACGCCATGGTCATGTTGTCGACCCGTTTGACCGGATCGTCGACCAGCATCACCGTGGTGTCGATCCGCAGGGCGCGGTCGAGCGGTGTCTCCGCACCGGCGCGGTTGATATGCGCCTCGACGAAACGCGCCGGCTCATCGTTGTCGATCGTCCAGGCATCGCTCAGATGCTGCCCGCGCTTCTCATGGTCGCGGTCGAAGAACAGCGCCTTGTAATCCGCAACGATGTCGTTGGAGTTCTCCAGCTTCGGATACCAGTGATAGCCGGCAAAGACTTCGTCGGCACCTTGGCCGCTCTGCACGACCTTCACGTGCTTTGCCACCTCCCGCGAGAGCAGGAAGAAGCCGACATTGTCGTAAGAGACCATGGGCTCCGACATCGCAGCGATGGTGTCCGGCAAGGCGCCGAGCATGTTTGCTGTCGGGATCATGATCTTGGTGTGATCGGTATCGAAATGCGTGGCGATGATGTCGGAGTATTTGAACTCGTCGCCTGCTTCGCCGTGGGCCGCCTCGAAGCCGATGGAGAACGTCTTGAGGTGTTGCTGCCCCGCCTCGGAGAGGAGCCCCACGATAAGACTGGAATCAACACCGCCCGACAGCAGCACGCCCACCGGCACGTCAGCGATCATCCGCCGATCGACCGCCCGGCGCAGCGCATCACCCACGCGCTCCTTCCACACCGCGTGATCGAGGGTGACGTCGTCTCGCGACCGCTTGAAACTGAGTTCCCAATAGACGCTGTCCTTTGTGCGGCCGTCCGGCTCGACGATGCGCAAAGTCGCCGGGGGTAGCTTGCGCACGCCGCGCAGGATCGTATGCGGGGGCGGCACGACCGCGTGGAACGTCATGTAGTGCGCGAGCCCCACGGGATCGAGCGCCGTATCCACGTCGCCCGCGGCGAGGAGCGCGGGTAGGGACGACGCGAACCGCAAGCGCTTTGGGCTCTGCGTGTAATAGAGCGGCTTGATGCCGAGCCGGTCACGGCACATGGCGATCCGGCCGGTGTCGCGTTCGTAGATGACGAAGGCGAACATGCCGTTGAAGCGCTTCGGTGCCTCCGGTCCCCAGGCGTGCCAGGCCTTTAGGATGACCTCTGTGTCGCTGGTGGAGAAGAAGCGGTAGCCGCGCTCCTCAAGCTCGGCCCGCAGTGCCTTGTGGTTGTAGATGCAGCCGTTGAAGACGAGCGTGAGGCCCAGCTCCGGGTCGACCATGGGCTGCTGTCCGCGCTCGGACAGGTCGATGATCTTCAAACGGCGATGCCCGAACGCGACCCCGCCGTACGCGACCAGGCCATCGGCATCAGGGCCGCGCGGCACCATCGCACAGGTCATCGCGCCGACCGCATCCCGTGAAGCTGGCGAGCCATCGAAGGTGATCTCGCCGCACAATCCACACATGAAATCTAGTGCCTCAGGCTGATGAGAATTTCAGGCCGACCGGGGGCATATCCAAAGATAAAAGCAAGATTGGGGCCGAGTTTCGCTGGTCTCTCGTGGCCTCCGAGCCACGGTTTGAAAAACTAGCAATCGCGCCGGAACGGGGACTTATTGCACCAATGCCATCGGGGATCAAATTTTAGGCCCTGGAATGACTGCATGGGATGCGCGTTCATGCTCATTTTTGGAGCAATATGCGCCAATTAATGCATCAAATTGCTTTGAGGTGACTTGCCAATACGGTCTGCGGCCGGCATTTCGATTAACTGGTCCTTAAGCCCCGGAACTGCCCTGTTTCACCGTTATCTGTCAGTCACGTCGTGGAATCGCTAGTGATTTCAGGGTGGCCGTCGGCAGTCCCAAAGGCTACGCTGAGGGGTTGAGGGGACCTACGAGATGCGCGGACGACCCCAAGTTCTGGGGATACTCGGCTTTGCTGTGGCGTTTTGGTTTGCGAGTCCTGTCGCGGCCCCGCCTGCGGCTGCGGAGTTTCGCTTCCAGATTCCTGGCCTCTTTGAGAAGAAGAAGCCTGTCAAGCGCAGGCGCTATGTCCGGCCGACGCTGCCGAGCCGCAACCCGGGGCGCGTAACCGCGGGGCTGTCCGCCAAGGCCGTTTCCCCACCCGTGGCCAAGGACAGCGAAGCCATGACGGCGGCGGGCGCCACATCTTCGGCGACCGTCACCCTGGCCCTTCTGCTGCCGGCGTCCGAAGAACCCGCCCAATCCGCGCAGGCCCCAAAGGACGAGGCTCCGCAAAACGGGTCAACTGCAGAAGCTGACAACGTCGCCGCCGAGGCTGAGACCGAGGCCGAACCGGAAACCGCGCGTGGGCCGGAGCCCGCGGTCGGGCCCGAATCTGCCGCGGGCGATACCGATGTGGTGTCCGATGAGATCGCCGCAGACGAGACGGTGTCTGAGCCTGTGGCCGACGCCTCGGATGCGGAGACGGCGATCACCGATACTGTCTCCGCCGAGGCAGCCGACGACGCAAAGGCGCGGGTTGCCGCGGGCATGGCCGCCGCCGCCGCAGCGGTCGAGCAGATTGCCGCCGAAGATGAAGAGACTGCCGCGATGGCGGAGGGCGAAGCCAGCGAAGAGGCCCTCGCAAGTGCTGGGGACACGGCTATGTCGCCGGAAGACGGCGAGGAGGCAACCACTGTCGCAGACGACGAGGGGCCCGTGCCCCAGGAGACGGCAGCGGCAACACCGGCGGACGCCGACACCGACACCAAAGCAAGCGAACCGAGCGAGGAGACAGCGGACAGCACCGGGCCGGACGAGGCCGCGCCGGAAGACACGTCCGTCACCATGGCCGCTGTCCCGGCGGCAAGCGCCACCTCGCCCGCTGCACCCTTGCCGCCCAACGACGCGATCGTCGTGCTGGAGGTCACGCCCCCACCAGGGGACATTCTGGCCGCTAAAGACGAGACGCCTAAGGACGAAGGCGATGCGGAAGAGATCGAGATCGCCGCGCTGACGCCGCTGAGCGCGCCCGAGGCCCAAGCCTCCGACGCGGAAGCCCCCGAGGCCAAGACGTCCGATGCTGAGTCCGGCGATGAGACGGCGGCCGACGAGACGAACCCGGCGCAGCCGTCGGACGACGCCGCGGCCCAAGCTGGCCCCGAAGACTCTGCTAAAGACGGCGGCACCACGGATCCATCCACACCGGCGCCCGGCGAGGCGGCCGACGCAGATGCGGATTCTTCAGATGCCGTCGCCGAGGAGGCCATTGCGGAGCCGGCCCCGCCGCCGGCGCATCCAGTTGTCGCCGAAGTGCGCAAAGCGCTTGAAGACACCACCCGCCACAAGACCGTGGCCGCGTCCGACTTGGCCGCGCTGAAGGCCTTCTACGATGTCCATGAGGGCGCGCCTCTATGGGTGACGGATGAAGGGGTCACGGCCAAGGCCAAAGCGCTGATCGCCGAGATCGGCAAGGCGGACGATTGGGGACTGGAAGCAAGTTCCTTCGAGTTACCGCAGGCCGCGGTCGTCCCGGACACGCCGAGCGCCGCCGCCGCCCATGAGCTTCAGCTTTCCATTGCGGCTCTGAGCTACGCCCGGGATGCGCAGATCGGCCGTCTTGCACCGCGGAAAGTCAGCAAGCTGTTCGACCAGAAGCCCTCGCTACGCGATCCGAAATCGGTATTCAAAAAGCTCTCCGAGGCGGAAGACCCCAGCGCCTATCTCGTGTCGCTGCACCCGCAGCACGATCAATTCAAGCGCTTGCACAAGGCCTTGCTCACAGCGCGGGAGAGCGCAGAGGCCACCGGCCGCAATCCGCGCAACGATCGCGACGTGCAGTTGATCACGATGAACATGGAGCGCTGGCGCTGGCTGCCGCGCAATATCGGCAATTACTATGTCTGGAACAACGTTCCGGAGTTCAATGTCCAGGTTAAGAAGGGCGGCCGGACGATCTATCAGGCGAAAACGATTGTCGGTCAGCTCAAATACGCCACGCCGTTCTTCTCGTCGAAGATGCGGAACATCGTGTTTCATCCCAACTGGACCGTGCCGCCAACGATCGTCAGGGAAGACATCGCCCCGAAGCTTCAGGGCCGCGGCGGTGGCGGGTTCTTCGGAAGCTCCAAAGAAGCGACGCTGCGGCGTTACGGCTTGAAGGCGCACTACAAGGGCGAGCGCATCAACGCAGACACGGTCGACTGGAACAACGTCAACGTCCACGCCTACAGCTTCGTGCAGGATCCCGGCCCCGCCAATGTGCTCGGAAAGTTCAAGTTCAACTTTCCGAACAAGCACGCCATCTACATGCACGACACCGTGCAGCCCGAGTTGTTCTCAGTCCGGACGCGCACATTGAGCCATGGCTGCATCCGTGTGCACGAACCCGAAAGATTGGTGACGTTGCTGCTTTCGGAGGACAAGGGTTGGACAGCCGGTACGGTGCGAAATCTGGTGGTGAAGAACGAGAGCAAGGTCATCGCGTTCAAGCGCCATGTCCCTGTCCATCTGACCTATTTCACCGCCGTGGTCGACGAACAGGGCGCCCTCAACAGGCCAGGCGACATATACGGCATCGACAACCGCATGGCGCCGAGGCTGTTCAACAATCCCGCATCCTTCCCGGCTCCGGTGGCGTCCACGGTGGCGGAGTCTCGTCCCCCGCAATCGCGTCGGTCGTCGCGCAATCGCAGTCGTGGCGGCGGACTGGACAACTTCATCTCAGGTCTGTTCGGAAACTAGGCCAGAGCACGCGGCGCGGCTTCGAGTCCGTCGAGAATCATCTTAGCGAACGCACTTAGCGACGGGTCGCGTGCGCCCATCACGAGCACGACATCGCCGTCTTGGGCGTCTTCGGCGATGCGCTGAGCCAGCCAGTCCCGCGACGGCGCGAACGCGGCGCGCGTTCCTTTCGCTTTTATGTCCTCGATGATATCCGCGGCCGAGAAGTCCCGTGTGGCGGTGCCGCCGGCATAGAACACTTCAAGCATCCATAAGCGATCGTCGCCGGAGAGCTCCTCGGAAAATGTCCGCACGAAATCCTGGCGAAGGAAGCGGGTCGGTCCGTAGCCGTGCGGCTGGTAGACCGCCAAGACGCGCGTGCCACGCAGCTTCCCCGTCCGGATGGCGGCGGCGATCTTCTCGGCGTTGTGCGCGAAATCGTCGATCACCTCGACGCCGCGTGCATGTCCCACGGTCTGGAACCGGCGCCCGATACCGGAGAAGCGCGCCAGGGGCGCCGCCATATCTGCAAGGGGAACGTCCACCGCCCGGCAGGCAGCAATCGCGGCGAGGGCGTTCATGATGTTGTGTGCCCCAGGGACCGGAAGCTCGAAGACCGTGTCGTCGACACGAAAGCGGCTGGAGTCGGCAGACATCTGGATGTCCGTGCCGCGGATGTCGGCGCCGGCAGACAGGCCGAAGCGCAGGGCGCGGCCCGCGAAAGGGTCGAGTGCTTCGTCGTCGCCCACGACAAGCGTATCGCGGGTACGGGCGCGTAAGGTGGCGAACATCGCCGCCACCTCTTCCACTTCTTTGTGATCGCGCTGGAGGTTGAGGATCACGCCGACCGCGGGCGTATAGCGCACCAGCGAGCCGTCGCTTTCGTCCGCCTCCACCACGAGAAGGTCCGAGTCGCCGGCGTGCGCATTTCCGATCAAGCCGTCTGCCTGGAGCGCCGGCAGGTCTCCGCCGGTGATGACGGAAGGATCGCGGCCGCTCCCGCGCAAGATCTCAAAGATCATGCCTGAGACTGTGGATTTACCGCTCGTGCCCGTGACCGCGATGGAGCGGTAGCGCGCGACGAAGTAGGCGAGCATCTCGGAGCGGTGAACGATCGGTGTGCCCCGCTCTTTCGCGACGGCGAAGTCCGGCACTTGCGCTTCAACGGCGGTCGACACGACGAGGGCGGCGCAGTCCTCGCCCGCGCCGCTCCCATCTTGCGGGTAGACGCGGATACCGAGCGCTTCGAGCTGCGCCTGCAAGGCTCCGCGCTCGCCGTGATCGAAAGCGCGGTCACTGCCGCTCACCTGCCCACCGGTCATCGCTTGGAACTGCGCGATGGCGCTCATGCCCGATCCCCCGAGCCCGGCGTAATGGAAGCGGCCGCCGCCGTAAGGATCGGGGATCGTTTGTGGCTCGGGTGCTGCGACAAGGACAAGATCGCCTTCGCGCACCCGGCCGAACAGCGTGCAGATGTGCGAGTTCGAAAGCCGGATGCAGCCATGGGATGCCGTCCGGCCGATCAGGTCTTCCTGGTTGGTCCCGTGGAAATAGATGTAGCGTGCCAAGGAGTCCTGGCCGCTCCCCCGGTTCACCCCGTCCTCCAGGCCATCAAGTGTCAGTATGCGCGTGAGGATGAGGTCATTGTCTGAAGGCTCGCCGCGCCAGATGTCGCCGGTCGGCTGGCGCGAGCGGAAGACTGTGCCGGGGCTCGCGCCATCGCCGATGCGGGCTTGAATGCGATGCCAGCCCGGCGGCGTCTTGAAGGAGTTCTCGGCCCCGCCAATGCCATTTCGCGCCGTGGAGACAGGCCAAGTGGCGGTCGCGCGTTCTCCCTCGATCAAAGTTGCGCTCTGCCGTTCCACGTCGACGACGACCAGCCGATCCGGCAGCGCCGCAGGAGCGCCGGGGCGCTTGAGCGCGGCGCGGGCGAGGTCTAGCGCGCGGGCGGATATCGAGGCTGGCAAAGTCACGGTGGCGCACTCTGCCACAAGCGGCGGTCGCTACGTCACCCCTTTGTTTTGCCTAAGGGAACAGAATAGGCGGCGGCCGACCCGCTCCTAGAAGAGCGGACCACCATAGGGGTAGTAGAGCTGCCAATAGCGGTACTGATACGGGCGCCAATAGGGCCGGCAGGTCCATGAAGAGCACGCGCGGCGGGCATAGCGCCGCGAAGTGCGGCGGACCTTGCGCCGCACGCCCACCTCTTGGACGCCAGCATTGGCGGCGCCTAGGGACTTGGTCATGGCGACGTGCTCAGACAGCGCAAGCGGCGCCGCGGAGACCGCGGTGGGCGCGAATAGTGCCACGCCAGCGACGAGGGAAAGGACAACAGAGATACGCATCGGGTTTGCTCCCTGCGGGGTCTGGACTCTACCGAGGTTTCTTCTGGTCTTTGTGATGGTCTGTGCGACCTCCTACCACGGCGCCCGTTTCAGCTCGGTTAGCGCAGCCTTAGCCTTTCAGTCACCATACCGTGGCGCGGCGTTTCAAAGGAGAGCTACGGCCGTAAGCAAGATCACAATCTCGCTAACTTGCTCAACGGCGCCCAGCACGTCGCCGGTCTGTCCGCCGATTTGCCGCCGTGCCAGGCGGGCCATGCCGGCAAGAACGAGCACCACGAGAAGCGCCGCCAGCAGCCCTGCGCCGACCCCAAGGCACAGGAGCAGCGCCAGCAGGCCCAGAATCGCGGCGCCAGCGGTGGTCCCCAACTCCGGCGTGCCGGCGCCAGCGGAGAGCCCGTCTTGGCGGGCCTGCGGGACGGTTGCCATGAACAGGGCCATACCCGCGCGGGCGCCCGCATGGGCCGCGATCAAAGCTGCCACTCCGGCCCCCGCCGCCGCGAGGCTCGCGAGCGCCCCTGCTCGGAGCATGAAAGAGAGAATGAGCGCCGTCATGCCATAGGCGCCGCTGCGGCTGTCGCGCATGATCTCCAGCTTTCGGGCCTTCGTTGCCCCGCCTCCAAAGCCGTCAGCCGTGTCGGCAAGCCCGTCCTCATGGAGACAGCCGGTCATCAGCGTCGTTGCCGCCACGGCGAGCGTCGCAGCGACAAAGGGTCCGAGCGGGCCCGTCAGCCACAGGATGAGCGCGCCCACCGCGCCGACAAGGGCGCCAATAAGCGGGAAGGTCCAGGCGGCCTGGCCGAGGTTTCCGCCGGACGGTGCGGCAACCGGCAGCCGCGTGCAAAAGGCTAGGCCCGTCCTGAGGTCCGTGCTAATGCCGCCCATCCCCGTCCCATCTCCTGATGCTTAGCGCCAAGCCGGACCCTACGCCGAAATGCCCTGCTTTTCCTCCTTCGACGATCTGCGCGCCGCGTGCTGCGACTTGCCCGAGGCGGATGGCGAGCGCGTCGACGCGGTGCGCCGGCGGGAGGCGTGCCTCACCAAACCGGCTGGGAGCCTGGGCCGCTTGGAGGAACTTACTGCCTGGCTTGCGGCGTGGCAGGGGCGCGAGCCCCCTCGTCTTGATCGGGTGGAGGTCGTCGTCTTCGCCGGCAATCACGGGGTCACGGCCCAAGGCGTTTCGGCGTACCCGGCCGACGTGACGGCGCAGATGGTGGCCAACTTCGCCGGCGGGGGCGCTGCCATCAACCAGCTCGCAAGAGAAGCCCAAGCCAACTTGCGCGTCGTGCCGCTCGCTCTCGACAATCCGACAATGGACTTCACGCACGGCCCGGCCATGGACGAGACGGTTTTTCTCGACGCGGTCAATGCTGGCTACGACACCGTGGGAGACGATATTGATCTCCTTGTTCTCGGTGAGATGGGCATCGGCAACACCACGGCCGCCGCGGCGCTGGCCGGCGCGTTGTTCGGAGGCGGCGCGCGCTTTGCGGGGACCGGCACCGGTCTGGACGACGCAGGCCTTGCGCGCAAACGAGATGTCATCGAGCGTGCTTTGGCGCGTCACACCGACGCCCTTGGCGATCCACTGCGCGCGGCGGCGGCTCTCGGTGGCCGCGAACTCGCTGCCATGCTCGGCGCCTGTCTTGCCGCACGCCACGAGTCGATTCCCGTTTTGATTGACGGCTTCGTATCGACGGCGGCCGTCGCTCCTTTGAAACGCCTTCAGGCAGAGGGGCTCGACCATGCCTGCGTCGGTCACCTGTCCTCCGAGGCGGGACATCGGCTCTTGGTGCAAGAGCTCGGCAAAGAACCGTTGCTCGATCTTGGCATGCGGCTTGGCGAAGGTTCCGGTGCCGCGGTCGCAGTCCTGGTGCTGCGCGCAGCGCTTGCCTGCCACGTCGGTATGGCGACGTTCGAGGAAGCGCAAGTTTCCGGAAAGCAAGCGACCACGTAGGTCAACGGCCGGCGATGGCATGAAAGAACGTGCCGGTGACGGCGCCCCGCCGTCCGCCTGCCGGTTGCAGCTCTGTGCCTTCGCCGTCAAACATCTGTGCCAACGGCGCATCGTTACCCGTCTCGATCACGCTCGCATAGTGGAACTCGTGACCGCGCACGGTATCGCCCTCTCGCCCGAGTGTGCAGTCGGCAAGCAGGCGCCCTTGGCGATAGCCCAGATGCAGTTTGCGCTGCGCGAAGCTGCTCACATGTCCAAGAAGTCCCGTCATGGCATGCCGCGCGCCTTGCGCATCGACGAGCCCTTGCCCGAGGACCATGTAGCCCCCGCATTCCCCGTGGACTGGGCGTGTCTCCGCGAAGGTTGCGAGTTCCCTCTTGAAGGTCCCCGCTTCGGCGAGCCGACCTGCGTGCAGCTCTGGATAGCCTCCAGGTAGCCAGCACGCATTGCAAGAACCGTCGGGCCCTTCGTCGGCGAGCGGTGAGAACGGTACGATCTCGGCGCCCTGTTGCCGCCATCCCGCGATGAGGTGCGGGTAGAGGAAGGTGAAGGCTGCGTCTTGGGCGAGGGCGATGCGTGTGCCTGGCGGGGGTAAGGCGGCGCTCGGCTCTCCCGCCGCCAGGTGCGGCGTGGCGGCGAGCGCGATAATCCGATCGAGATCGAGATGCTCGGCGGCCAATCGTGCAAGCGCGTCGAACCGCGCGTCGAGATCGTCATGCTCGCGCGCTTGCACCAGGCCGAGGTGACGTGACGGCAAAGTGATCGCGTCCTCTCGGGGGAGCACCCCCAGGATGGGAATCTGCAATGCGTCGATGGCTTGGGTGAGCAGCCGTGCGTGGCGCGCACTGCCAACTCGATTGAGGATTACGCCCGCGATCCGCACGGCCGGATCGTGACTGGCGAAGCCCCGCAGCAAGGCGGCGGCGGACTGCGACTGTCCGGAGGCATCGATCACCAGAACCACAGGCAGACGATAGCGGGCGGCGAGGTCCGCCGTGCTGCCGCTCTGATCTTGGACGCCACCCACGCCGTCGAAGAGGCCCATGACGCCCTCGATGACGGCGATGTCGGCACCCGCTGTTGCCTCGCGCATCAGCGTGTCGAGCAGGGCACCGGACATGGCCCAGCTGTCGAGATTGACGCTGTCCTCTCCGGTCGCCGCCATGTGAAAAGCGGGGTCGATATAGTCCGGTCCGCACTTGGCAGCCCGCACCTTGAGGCCCCGGCGGCGCAAGGCTGCAAGGATCGCCAGGGTCACGGTGGTTTTGCCGGCCCCGGACCGGTGGGCCGCGACGATTAGCGCCGGCGCGCTCATGGCGCTCTCCGGTCGTGACGGCAGGCCCCTGGCGCTCTATAGCGGAGACTATGGAGAAACCTGCCCGCCCGCTCCGGAAAGGCTGGACCACCGGTGCCTGCGCCGCCGCAGCGGCGAAAGCGGCGTATACCGGCCTGCTCACGGGCGATTTTCCCGACCCCGTCGAAATCAGCCTGCCCGGCGGCCGGCACCCGGCCTTCGCGTTGGCGACCGCGGCGCGCGGCAATCGGACGGCAACGGTGGGCATCGTCAAGGACGCGGGCGACGATCCGGACGTGACCCACGGCGCCTTGGTCCTGGTCACCGTGCGGCCCGGCGCGCCGCAAAGCGGGGTGACCTTTCAGGCCGGCGAAGGCGTCGGCACGGTTACGCGTCCGGGGCTGGCCATCCCGCCCGGTGAACCCGCCATCAATCCCGCCCCCCGGCAGATGATTCGCGAAGCGATTGCCCAGGTCGCGGCGGCTCATCATGATGCGGGCGATGTCGAGGTGGAGATCGCCGTGCCGAACGGCGCGGCACTGGCCGAGAAGACGCTGAATGGGCGCCTCGGCATTGTCGGCGGGCTGTCGATCCTCGGCACCACCGGCATTGTCGTCCCCTTTTCGTGCTCGGCCTGGATCCACTCGATCCATCGCGGCATCGACGTGGCCCGCGCCTGCGGGCTCACGCAGATCGCGGCGTCCACCGGATCGACGTCCGAGGCCGCCGTGCAGAAGATGTACGGTCTCCCGGAGACGGCGCTCATCGAGATGGGCGACTTCGTCGGCGGCACGCTCAAATACGTCAAGACGCATCCGGTGCCGCGTGTCACCATTGCGGGCGGCGTGGGAAAGATGACCAAGCTCGCTCAAGGCTTGCTCGATCTGCATTCCAAGCGCGGCAGTGTCGATCTCGATGGGCTGGCGACGCTTGCGGGCCGCGCCGGAGGCTCGCAGGAGACTTGCGAGCGCATTCGGGCGTCCAACACCGCCGCCGAAGCGTTCGATCACGCGAAGGCGGAAGGGCTGGCCCTCGGCGATGCGGTCGCCCATGCGGCACAAGAGACGGCCGCGTCTGTCGTCGCGGGCAAGCCCGTCGAGGTTGAGGTCATCGTCTTCGATCGCAAGGGCGGGCTTGTGGGCCGTGCACCGTTCGCTCATGGAGAACCTCCACGGTAGCGGCGGCGGTAGTCAGCATCGTAGAGCGCACTCTCCCGAAAACCGTCAGCGTCCAGCGCGGGCCCGACGAGGATGAGCGCCGTCCGTTCGATCGGATCGGCCGCGATCGCGCTGACGATGTCGCCGAGCGTGCCACGCACGATGCGCTCTTGCGGCTGGCTCGCATGCGCCACCACGGCAACGGGGCAATCCGCCCCGTAAAGCGGAAGCAGCGCCTCCACGACCGATGGGAGTGCATGGATCGCAAGATGAATGGCGAGTGTCGCGCCGGTGGCGCCAAACGCCGCCAGCGTCTCACCGTCGGGCATCCGCGAGGCGCGTCCGGGCACGCGAGTCAGGACGACACTCTGCGCCACTTCCGGAACCGTGAGCTCGCGATGCAGTACCGCGGCAGCGGCGGCAAAGGCCGGCACGCCAGGCGTCAACGTATAGGGAATGCTGCGGGCATCGAGCCTGCGCATCTGCTCGGCGACCGCGCTGAACACAGACAAGTCGCCGGAGTGAAGACGGGCCACGTCATGGCCGGCATCATGTGCCGCCACATACTCTGCCTCGATCTCATCGAGAGATAGCGGAGCCGTATCGATGAGGCGTGCCTTTGGCGGACAATGGGCGAGCAAGTCTCGGGAGACAATGGAGCCCGCGTAGAGGCAGACCGTGCATCGCGCCAGAAGATCGCGCCCGCGCACGGTGATGAGATCGGCCGCGCCGGGACCCGCGCCGATGAAGTGTACGGTCACACGCCGTCTCTTCGGGCCGCCAGCGCGCAAGTGGCAGGGCCGACAATGAGCCTAGGGACAAGCAGCGCCGCGTCCGGGCCCGCGGCCGCCAGTGCCGCCGCTTCGGCCACGGAGGGGATGCCGAAGAGGTCCTTCACCCGTGGCGAGGAGCTTTGAGTTCGTGGACCTGCCGCCTCCAAAGCGGCGGGTTTCACCAGGACAAGCTGGAGGCCACGCTGCGCCGCCGCCTCGATGATGCCTGTCTCGCCGCCTTTGCCGTCGGAGGTTGCAATGAGGGTAAGCGCATCGTGCGGCTGGTTGGCCTGCGCGAGAGCTGCCTCGATCGCTGCCTCAATCTCCTCTGCCGTGGTGCCCCGCTTGCAGCCAATCCCCGCAACGATCATGTCTTGCTCCAGACCCACTGTGTGACCGGCATGGCTTGGCGCCATCCGGTCTTCCTGCCGACAGTGTCGGCCCGCGATAGGGCAATCCGCGTGAGGGTGCCCCCCCGCATCGCGTGTTGCGCGATAATCGCAGATTCGGTCTCAAGTGTGACCGCGTTGGCAACAAAGCGTCCGCCGGGCTTGAGCGCTGTGATGCAGGTTTCCATGACGCCGGAGGTGCTTGCGCCCCCGCCGATGAAGATCGCATCCGGCGCCTCAAGGTCAGTGCAGGCATCAGGGGCGAGGCCTTCGACGATCGCAAGATCCGGAACGCCAAAGGCGTGAGCATTGCGGCTGATGCGCCCGGCCCGGTCGTCGCGCGCTTCGATGGCGATTGCGCGCAAGGACGGATCGGCCAACATCCACTCGATTGCGACCGAGCCGGCGCCCGCGCCAACGTCCCAAAGAAGCTCTCCGCGTTTCGGTGCGAGGGAGGAGAGCGTGATCGCCCGGATCTCCCGCTTGGTGATCTGTCCGTCGTGCTCGAAGAGATCGTCGGCGAGGCCTGGCGTGTTGGCGATCACCCGTGCATCCGGCGCGGCAGCAACCGCGACCGCCACCGTGTTCAACGCCGCGACATCGCCGAGATCGAAGGTGTCGGCGCGCGCGCTGCGGATGCGCTCGCCCTTGCCGCCGAGGGCCTCCAAAACAGTCAGCCGTGACGCCCCAAATCCGATCGCTGTGATGAGCCGGGCAAGGGCGGCCGGGCCATCCGCATCGGAGGTGAGCGCCAGGATGTGCGCGCCAGGATGCAGGTGAGGCCGGATTCGGTCGAGCGCTCGGCCATGAACGGACAGCAGCACGGTCTCCGGCAGCGGCCACCCCAAACGCGCGGCCGCCAAGCTAAAAGCGGACGGCGCCGGGACGACCCAAGTCTCCTCAGCTGGCACATGACCGGCCAGCGTGGCGCCGACGCCGTAATGGAAGGGGTCGCCGGAGGCCAGCACGCAGACGGGGCGCCCCCGCAGCCGTACGACCTCGTCCGTTGCTTGCGAGAAGGGCGACGGCCAAGGGCGGGACTCGCCCCGGATCAGGGGCTGCGCCAGCGCAAGATGCCGGGCACCGCCGAACACGACCTCGGCGCGACTGATGAGGTCGCGAGCGCCATGGCTCAAGCCCTCCACGCCGTCTTCGCCGATGCCGACGATGGACAGCCAGCGCGGCGATGAGGCAGGGTCAGTCATGACTGGTTCAGAGCGCGCCATGAAGGTCCTCATTCTCGGAGGCACCACGGAGTCCCGGATATTGGCCGGGGCGCTCGCCGAGCGGCACGACGTGTCGGTCACGTTGTCCCTTGCGGGACGTACGGCAAAGCCCTTGCCGCAGCCCGTACCGATGCGCCTTGGCGGGTTCGGCGGCGCGGCGGGGCTTGCCCGCTATCTGCAAGCGGAGAAGATCGGTGCGGTGATCGACGCCACTCACCCTTATGCCGCGGTGATGTCGAACAACGCGGCCAAGGCCGCTGAGGAGGCCCGCATACCCCTGCTGGCCTTGCGCCGTCCGGCGTGGACCCCGACCGAAGGCGATCGATGGATCGACGTGGAAAGTGTCGAGAATGCTGTTGCCGCGCTTGGCGCCGCGCCGCGCCGCGTGTTCGTGACGCTCGGCCGCAAGGAGATCGCCCCCTTCGCAGGAGCACCGCACCACACTTATGTTATTCGCAGCGTCGATCCCATCGAGCCGCCGCTTGACGTGCCGCACGCCATCTATCTCACCGCGCGCGGCCCTTTCAGCGAGGCGGACGACCGTGCCTTGCTCGAACGTCACCGCATCGACGTGATCGTCGCCAAGAACAGCGGCGGCAATGCCTCCTATGGCAAGATCGTCGCGGCGCGCGCCTTGCACCTGCCGGTCGTCATGCTGATAAGGCCCTCGCTGCCGGACACCCAGTCCGCCACAACTGTCGACGAGGTTCTGGTCTGGCTTGGTCATGCGGTGACCGCAGCCGCGGCGCGCGGTGTGTAGACCAGCGGCGCGCGGCCGTCGCGTGCGATCACCCGCGTCTCCGGCGAGCCGACGATGACCAGTGTCGCCATGTCGGCTCTGATGGCATTTGCTTGGCCGAGGTTTGTTACGGTCACGGCTTCATCAGAGCGCCCGACGGCGCGTCCGAACACCACCGGTGTCGATGGTGCGAGATGGCGCGACAGGCACCCGAAGGCCTGGCCGAGTTGCCAGGGCCGCGCCTGCGAGATGGGATTATAGAGCGCGATGACGAATCCGGCCGACGCTGCCGCATTCAGGCGCTGCTCGATGAGGTCCCAAGGCTTGAGGTTGTCCGATAGCGACATGGCGCAGAAATCGTGACCGAGGGGCGCCCCGGCGCGCGCGGCCACCGCGAGCATGGCGGTGATGCCAGGGACCACCACGACGTCGAGTGTCCGCCAACTTTGCGGTCCCGCCTCGATTTCCCCGCAGACAGCCGCGGCCATGGCGAACACACCGGGATCGCCACCCGACACCATCGCCACATCGGCGCCCGTCGCGGCATGATCCAAGGCCGCCGCGGCGCGCGCGCCTTCCACTCGGTTGCCGGAGGCGTGCCGGGTTTGACCTTCGCGGGCCGGCACGCGGTCGAGATAAGCGTCGTAGCCGTAAAGTGCCTCGGCGGCCTGGAGCGCGTCGTGCGCTTCAGGCGTCAGATACCGTTCGTCGCCCGGCCCCAGTCCGATGATCGTGAGCCGCCCGCTCATGCGCGCTGCTCCCAGCCCGGCACCAGCACGATGGCGAAGTAGGGCGCCGCAGTGTCGAGCTTGTCGGTCAGCTTCATCACCGCGCCGTTCGTCATGGTTCCGCGCTCCACGTAGATGGCGCGGTCGAGACATCCGGCCCGCTCGCACGCGCGGCGGATCTTCGGCAGGTGACGGCCGACCTTCATCACGACCGCGGCGTTGGTGTCGGTCAAGCGGCGCTCAAGCTCGTACTCAGGGAGTGTTCCCGGCAGCACCGTGAACACGTCGTCGCCTTGGGTCATGGGCGAGGCGGCGTCGGACCAACAGCCCGACATGCCCGTGACGCCGGGGATAACCTCCGTCGGATAACGGCCGCTCAAGCGCACATGGATATGCATATACGAGCCGTAGAACAGCGGGTCGCCTTCGGATAGAACCGCGACCGTGCGGCCGTCGTCGAGATGCGACGCAATTGCGGCTGCCGAGATGTCATAGAAATCCCGGATCGCATCGCGATAGCGCGCCTGCTCCTTCGGAATCTCGGTGGTGACGGGGTAAAGCAGCGGGAGCTCCTCCGGACCACCCAAGTGCTTGGCGACAACGCTGCGCGCCTTGCTGTCGTTGCCCGCCTTGGCGAAATAGGCCACCACGTCCGCGCTCTTCAGCGCATCGAGCGCCTTGAGGGTCAGCAACTCCGGGTCTCCGGGGCCCACTCCCACACCGATCAGGCGTCCGGTCATATCCCCTCCTTGGCCAGGGCGTTGATCGCGGCGGCCGTCATGGCGCTGCCGCCCATGCGTCCCCGGACCACCACATAAGGGACCCCAAGCCCATTGGCCGCCAAGGCGTCCTTGGACTCTGCTGCGCCCACGAAGCCGACAGGAATTCCGAGGATTGCGGCGGGCTTGGGCGCACCGGCGGCGAGCATCTCCAGCAGGTGGAAGAGTGCGGTCGGCGCATTGCCGATGGCCACGAGGCTGCCGGCGAGCCGGTCCCGCCACAACTCAAGCGCTGCGGCCGAGCGCGTCGTGCCAAGCTCAGCCGCAAGCGCGGGCACACGCTCGTCACGCAGCGTGCAGATCACGTCGTTGTCCGCGGGCAGCCGCTTCCGCGTCACGCCGTGCGCTACCATCTGCGCATCGCAGAAGATCGGCGCGCCCTGCTGAAGCGCGAGGCGTGCCGCCGGTACGAGATCGGACGAGAACGAGATCGCCTCCGCCACATCGACGCGGCCGCAAGCATGGATCATGCGGACGGCCACTTCCGCCTGCTCTGGGGTGAAGCGGGCAAGGTCGGCCTCCGCCCGGATGATCGCGAAGGATCGTTCGTAGATCGCCGTGCCGTCGCGGATGTAGTCCAGCTCATGCATCGGCACTCTCCTGGGCCGACAGAACCGCGCGAACGATATCACCCGGCTGCACTACGCGCTGCGCCTCGGTCCGCGCGGTTCCATTGTGAACGAGACCGCAACCGTCGCCCGTACCGACGACGGTCAGGGGCGCGGACGCCGGGTGGGCGCAGCCCTTCGCGCAACCTGAGACATGCACGGCGATGCCGTCCTCCGACGCCGGTAGACCTTGCGCGATCGCTGCGGCGAGCTCGCGCGCCGGGATGAGACCAGATGCACAGGCCGGCGCGCCAGGACAGGCCACCACGCGTCGCCGTGAGTCGCGCGCATCGACCACGAAGCCGAGCGTGTCCGCCGCGGTGGCCAGCGCAAAGCCAGTCATCTCGTCGATGGACCCCAGCAGAAGCGTGCGCTGTGGTCCCGTCGTGATCCACGACGCGCCGTTTGCGCGGGCGATGCGCATCAGCGCAATCAGGTCGAGCGCTTGTGCCTGGCCGAACGGCAGCGCCACACCCACCACGCAACGGCCATCGATGAGGCTATGCAGTCCAATGGTCTGCGGCGCTCCCCGTGAGGGCGTGGTCGCGGGCTCCGCCAAGCTCTTCTGCGCGACAGCGGAGAACGCGCGTAGGCCTTCGGCCTCAAGCACGTCTTGCGCCCGTGCCGTCGGCCCCAACGCGGCAATGACGGCCAACAGATTGACCACGACGGCAGCTGCGTCGTGCGGCGCGATCGTGCCAAGGGCTGAGGACGACGCGGCATCGCCACCAAGAGAGACGAGAAGCTTCGGTGTGGGGCCGGCCGGTACCGCGCGGAGCCGGATGTCGGCGGCGAGCCCATCGAGATGGATGCGGCCGCCACTGTCGACGATGACAGAGACCTTTGGCGCAAGAGAGAGCCGACGCGCCGCGATGTCGCCGCGGATTGCGCGAGCAAGCGCCAAAGCATCGATCATCGCGGTCGGATCGTCGGGGAGGGGCGAGGCGAGAACGGGCGGCCCGTCGCCCGCATCGAACCCCAAGGCAGTGGCGTCCCTGGCAAATAGCGGCGCAGACTGTGGTGTCAGCCCACGCACTTGCAAGCTACCTCGCGCGCTCACCTCCATAAGGCCGTTGCCATAGGTCTGCGCGGCGGCGCAGAGTGCCGTGAAGGCATCGATCCCGACCGGCCCCGTCGAGACGATACGCGCCAAGAGACCGTCGCCGGTCTCCATTGGTTCGGCAAGGCGCGGACACGCGCCGCGTTCGAGAGCCGTGGTCATAAGGCCGCCTCCGTCGCGCGCGCGATCGTCTCCGTTTCAAGCGCGTTGCGTCTCGGATGCCACAGGCCCTTCTCGCGGGCGCCCTCTAAGCGTTCCGCGATGGCGCGCGCCGCATCGGGGTTCTCGGTCAGCAGAAAGTGCCGCACGGTCTCGTCCGCAAGATAGGCCGCATGCACTTCGTCAAACAGCGCGCTCGAAACCGCGCCCGTCGTCTCCGCGAAATCCACGAGCCGGTCGACGGTCTCGGCGAGCTCTGCGGCGCCCCGCGCCCCGTGGCGCATCATGCCCGCGATGAACGCTGGACTCGTGGCCCGGCCCCGCACGATGCGGGCAAGCGCCTGAGGAAGCGGGCGTGCGCGGGGCCGCTCCGGATTGGTCGCATCCAAGATGACAAGATCGGGCGCCGCGCCGAGCGATCTGGCGGCGGCAGAGAACCCGCCAACATGTGCCACGTCCTCCGCACCTTCCAGGATGTCGCGGCTTGGGTCGTCGCTGACGTGCAGCAAGAGATCGGCGTCCGCCACGCGATCGGCGAAGGCCTCCGGCAAAGGCACGCCTTCCGCATCCGCGCCGCCATAGACATGCGAGGTGGATGCCAGATACGCCGCCCCAAGGACCTCATCGGGTGTGTCGCGTCCCAGCAGGTCTTCGACACCGGCGCCGTAGGCACCTGGCGCATTGCCGAAGATGCGGGCGGGTGCCGCCTCGCCGTCCGCGTCGCGCCGTGCTGCCGCCAGCGGATTGTCATGATCGTCTTCGTCCCGCGCCGCCACCAGCTTTACGCCCGCATCGATCAGTGCGATCTGCGCGGGGAAGAGATCGCGGAACAGGCCCGAGATGCGCCAGGTGACGTCCACCCGCGGCCGGCCCATGACGGCGGGCGGCAGAACCTCCATGCCCGTAACCCGCCCCGTCGCCGCGTCCCAGGTCGGGCGGCAGCCCATCAGCGCCAGGCCTTGGGCGATCTCCTCGCCCCCGGTGCGCAAGGTCGCGCTTCCCCAAAGGTCGATGACGAGCGCGCGGGGCATCTCTCCGTGGCTCTGCATATAGCTTCGGATCACTTCGTCTGCGGCAAGCTTGCCAAGCTCCATGGCTGTCGGTGTCGGCAAGACACGCGGATCGGCGGTAAAGAGATTGCGCCCCGTGGGCATCACGTCGCGGCGCCCGCGTGACGGTGCACCGGCAGGTCCCGGGGCCACGCGTTTGCCGTCGAGGGCTGCAAGGAGCGCATCGCGTTCGGCGCTTGCGCACTGCCGCCAAGCGGTGTCGTCCGTTGGTGGCGTGCGTCCGTAGATATGCAATCCGTCCTTGACCGCGAGGTCCTTCAAGTCGCAGAGCCACGCGTCGATCTTGCGCAGCGCGTCCTCGTCGCCTTCGCCTTGCGCCACGCCGGCCTCGCGCGCGAGCCCAGACCCTTGAGCCTTGTCGACGATCAGCCGGGCAAGGCGTTCGCGCCGCCTGCGGTCCAGCCCCTCGGCAATGGCATATTCGTCCACGAGCTGTTCAAGCTCCAGGGCCGCGCCGGACATCTCCGTCCCCGTCAGCGGTGGCGGCAAGTGCCCAAGGGTCACGGCAGCGACGCGCCGCTTGGCCTGCGCCGCCTCGCCTGGGTTCGACACGATGAAGGGATAGATCACGGGCAGAGCGCCGACGACGGCCTCTGGGAAACACGCCTTAGAGAGAGCGACTGCCTTACCTGGCAGCCATTCGAGCGTCCCGTGGGCGCCAAGATGAAGCAGCGCATGCGCGTCAATCGCATGCTGCAGCCATAGACCAAACGCGAGCAGCGCATGCCGCGGCGGCAGGGTCGGGTCATGGTAGTCGGCGCGCCGGTCGTGCGAGTTGCCCCGGTCGGGCGGCAGCGCCACCGTGATGGTGCCGAAGCGGGCAGCGCGAAAATGGAAACCGCCCTCGCGGAAATCGGGATCGTCATCCGGCGACCCCCAAGCGGCAGTCACCTCGTCGGCAATGACCTTCGGGAGCTGGGCCAGAAGCGCCGCATAGTCTTCGCGGGAAAGAGTGCAGGCATCGCTTTGCTCCAACGCGTCGAGAAGGGCCGCTTCGCCAGGCGGCACATCGTCGATCCGGTAGCCTGCGTCTTTGAGGTCAGCCAAAAGCGCCAGCACGCTGGCGGGAACGTCGAGCCCAACGGCATAGCCTGTGCGGCCGCCCGCACCAGGATAGTCAGGCATGACGACCGCGATACGCCGCTCGGCACGCGCCGTTTGGCGCAGCCGCACCAGCGCAGCAACCTTGTCCGCGGTGGCCTCGATCAGGTCCGGTTCCGGTTTGCTCGCGAAAGCCGTGAAGGCGAGGGCATCGTCCTTGGGCAGCGGGTCCTTGAACGCCAGCGCACCGGTGAGCACACGTCCGTCCAACTCCGGCAGCACGATATGCATGGCAAGATCGGAGGGGCCGAGCCCGCGCGGGTTTTCAGCCCAGGCTTCGCGGCGCGTGGTCGCGATGACCGCTTGCAGAACCGGGGCATCGGTGCCGTCGAGGGGAGACGTCTTGCCGTCGCCGGCGGCAAAGGCCGTCGTGGTGATGACAGCAGCGGGCGACAGGGCCTCAAGTGCTTCGCGCACGAACGTCCCGGCCTCCGGGTCTTTCAGGCTCGGCACGAAGAGCGGAGCGGGCGCCAAACCTCGCGCATCAAGTGCGGCGCACAGCCTATCGACCGGCGCCGTGTCGGTGGAGAGCAGCGCGGCTCGATAGAACAGGATCGGGACGACGGGCCGCTCGGACGAGAACTCCTCATGGAGGACGTCGAGAGGCACCGCGCCCTTGCCCGGCAGGTAACCGGACATGCGCGGCACGCGCGCTGGCGCCGGGACATCAAGCGTGTGTCCTGCATAACGGGCCAGGCAGCGGAGCAAGCCACGCAGATTCGCATGCCCGCCTTCGCGAAAATAGGCCAAGAGCGTCTCTAGCTCGTCCGCCGAAAGAGTCCCGGCCTCGAACAGCCGCGCGTCGTCGCGGTCCTCGCCGGGTAAGACGGCGAGCGCGATGCCGGCGTCGCGCGCCAGGGCGGCCAACGACTCCACCCCATAGCGCCACCAATCGAGGCCGCCCAAGAGCCGCACCACGATCACCTTCGCATGCCGGGCCACGGTGTCGATCCACAGATCGATGGACATGGGATGCCGCAGATCGCGCAAGTGCGCGAGCCTCACACTGGGTAACGCGTCGCGCTCCGCCGCATAAGCCGAGGCAAGCCCCGCAAGGTCGCTGTCGACGAACGACAACACGACGACGTCGCCCGGCGTTTGGCCGAGGTCGACCGGCTCGACCATATCGTCGAGCGTGGCGGCGCTTGTCTGCAACAAATGCATGTGCGTTACCCGGCAAGCGATTTGGTCACCGCGTCGCGGTCCAGACCCTTCAAACCAATGACAACGACACTGCCCTTACGGTCCTCCGACGCATCCCACAGCCGATCATAATAGTGGGTGACGCGCGGGCCGACAGCCTGCACCAAGAGGCGCATGGGCTTGCCTGTAACGGACGCAAAGCCCTTCACGCGCAGGACACTGTGTCGCTCCGCGAGCTCGGCAATGCGTTCGGTCAAGGTGGTGGGATCGTCGATTTCAGCAAGCGGCACCACGAACGTGTCGAAATCGTCGTGGTCGTGATCCTCCGCGTTATCGTGATGGGTCTTGCGGTTCTCGATGTCGTTCTCGGTACCGACGTCCAAGCCCAGCAGGGCGCCGGGGTCCACCTTGCCGTCGGCGACGGTGACGATCCCCACATTGCGTGGCAGCGTGCCTTTCACCGTGGTCATGGCACGGTCGAGGCCCGGTGCATCCATGAGGTCGCGCTTGTTCAGCACGACGAGATCGGCGCAAGCGACTTGGTCCTCGAACACTTCTTCGATCGGATCGTCATGATCGAGCGCATCATCCGCCGCGCGCTGCGCGGAGAGCGCTTCGAGATCGGCCGACACCTGGCCATCAGCCAGGGCCGCGCCGTCGACCACCGCGACGACGCCGTCCACCGTCACGCGACTCTTGATGGCCGGCCAATGGAAGGCCTGGACGAGCGGCTTGGGCAGCGCAAGGCCCGAGGTCTCGATGACGATGTGGTCGACCGGGGGCGTCAGCGCCAGAATCTCATCGAGCGCCGGCACGAACTCGTCGGCTACCGTGCAGCATAGGCAGCCATTGGCGAGCTCGACGATGCTCTCCTCTGAGCAGTTTTCGTCGCCGCAGCCTTTGAGGATCTCGCCGTCGATGCCAACGTCGCCGAACTCGTTCACAATGACTGCAAGCCTGCGGCCGTTGGCGTTGGCAAGCACGTGACGGATCAGCGTCGTCTTCCCAGAGCCGAGGAAGCCGGTGACAATGGTGCAGGGAACGCGGGCAAGCGACGTCATTTAGTCTCCTTTCGTGAAATCGGGTGGTGGGACGCGGGCGATCAGCCCACGCTTCAAGGGTTCGGGACGGCCTTTCCAGGGGAGCAACCCGTCCTCGGCGCCGGAAAGAAGCCGCGCGCCCGCGACGAGCGCGTCCGCATCGCGGTCTTCCTCAAGCCCGCCGAAGACATACGTCCAGGCACCGTCGCGATGGAGCGCCGCACTGAGTGATCGGCTGCAATTGGCAAGGCACTCAACCTCACATACTGCGACGGCTGTACCGTGAGCGGCGGCCGCGGTGGCCTGCGCCAGGGCAAGTCCGCGGCGCGGGCCGTCGGCCGGGTCGCCGGGCTTTCTGCAGGTGGTGCAGACGTAGATGGTGGTCCGAGTGCCGGGGGCCTCGGTTTCGTCGCAAACGCTGTCGGTGAGAGCCACCCCGAAAACCGCTCCTCGGGCATCTTTGCGCGACCAGGGTGCGATAGGGCCGCGGAACCAGACAACCAGCTCCCGGCGGAGAGCTGACCCCAACCGAGGCACCCCGCCCGGTCAGCAATCAGATCAACGGTAGGTCTCCTGGCTTGCGGGTCTTTGCCCTGTCGCCGCCTTCCCGGGGGGTCGTCTTCCCCAGTGGCTATGGCTTGGGCTCACCGCCTACAGTTGCGGGGGCAGCCGCGGATTTGGAGCCGGTCCGTACCGCGTTCCCTGTTGGCTCTAAATGAGCGACCGTCGATCAGGCACTTAAGGGGGGTGTCCCCCGATTTGTCAATCCGCCCCCCGGTCCGCCAGCTTGCGGCAGCGGCGAGGGGCGCTATAGTCCGGCCGCGTCCGTCGGTTCCCGCAGGAGGCGGGACGAGAAAGGGAACGCGGTGAGGGATGACCCAATGCCGCGGCTGCCCCCGCAACTGTAGGCGGCGAGCCTCCCTCCAAAGGCCACCGGAGCCCCTCCGGGAAGGCGGAAGGAAGGCCTCGACCCGCGAGCCAGGAGACCTGCCGACGGCTGAACCTTGAGACCGCGCCCTCGGGTGGAGGGCGGATGGGGGCTAGCATGACCACGATGACCGCAAAGATGACCTTCACGGTGTCGTCGCTCTACCGGGCGCTGCCTTTGGCGCTTGCCGCGCTGCTGCTAACGGCGATTCCAGCTTCGGCCCACCACGCCATGGACGGCGGCTTGCCGTCGACTTTTGCTCAAGGGTTTCTCTCGGGGCTCGGGCATCCGGTCATTGGTTTGGACCATCTTGCCTTCCTCATCGCGGTCGGCGTGGCGGTCGGCGTGGGCGGCCTCAACCTGGTATTGCCGGTGCTGTTCGTTGCCGCGTCGGCCATCGGCGTCGTGCTCCATGTCAACGGCGTCGGTCTCCCAGGCGCCGAGTTGATCGTGGCCGCCACGGTGGTGATCGTTGGTCTACTGATTGCCGGCGGCCGTGAGGCGCCTCTGGCGGCCTGGGCCATCCTCTTTGGCCTGGCAGGCCTTGCGCATGGCTATGCCTATGGTGAGTCGATCTTTGGGGCCGAACCCGCGCCTCTGGGCGCGTACCTCTTGGGGCTGGTGATCGTTCAGAGCGCGCTCAGTGTTGGCGTCGCCTTGCTCTGGCGCCGGACCGGCATGAGCGCGGCGGCCATCGCGCCTCGTTTGGCCGGGGCCGTTGTGGTGGGGATCGGTCTCGCCGCGCTGCTCGGGCAGTTGTTTACCCAAGCGTAAGTGCCGGCAACCTTCACAAGCAAAGACGAAGGGACCACCTTCGTCCTGGGCGGCGCCCGCTCCGGCAAGAGCCGCTACGCAGAGGGCCTGATCACCGCACGTCCTCCGCCTTGGGTCTATATCGCCACAGCCGAGGCACGCGACGAGGAGATGGCCGCGCGCATCGCGGAACACAAAGAGCGGCGTGCAGCAGGCTGGCAGACGATCGAAGCGCCGCACGAACTGGCGGAAGCGCTCAGCGCCACGGCACCCGACGCCGCCGTGCTCGTCGATTGTTTGACCTTGTGGTTGTCCAACGTGATGCTTGCCAAGTTCGACATCGACAGCGCCACGCGGCGCCTGGAAGACGCGTTGCGCGGCCGTAGGAGCACCACGGTGCTGGTCTCCAACGAGATCGGCCTCGGGCTTGTGCCCGACACCGCGCTCGGCCGCGCGTTCCGCGACGCCCAAGGCCGCCTCAATCAACGAATCGCCGCCATTGCTGACCAGGTCATCTTCATGGTCGCCGGTCAGCCGCTCATCGTGAAAGGACCGTCATGACCAAAGCCGTCGACGAGCAAGAGGCCGAGCGCCATCGCGCCAAGATGGCGAAGCGAAAGTCCGTGCAGGACGAGGAGGTCGCCGGCAAGACCCTGGAAAAGGGTCTGCTGATCGTCCACACCGGGACGGGCAAGGGCAAATCGACTGCGGCCTTCGGGCTGGCCCTGCGCATGATCGGGCGCGGAAACCGCGTCGGCATCGTGCAGTTCGTCAAGGGTGCCTGGCACACCGCCGAGCGTGATGCACTAGCGAAGTTCGGCGATCAGGTTGCCTGGCATTCCATGGGTGAGGGTTTCACTTGGGAGACGCAGGATCTGACCCGCGACATTGCCGCGGCCGAACGGGCCTGGGCCAAGGCGCGCGAGCTCATCGACGACCCCAGTTTCGGTCTGGTGATCCTCGATGAGCTCAACATCGCGCTGCGCTATGACTATCTGCCGCTCGATCAAGTCATCGCCACGCTGAAGGCGCGCCGCCCCGGCCTCCATGTTGTTGTGACCGGCCGCAACGCCAAGCCTCAGCTGATCGAGGCTGCCGATCTCGTCACCGAGATGACCCTGGTGAAGCACCACTTCGCCGCCGGCGTGCGGGCACAACCCGGCATAGAGTTCTGAGCATGGCGCGCCGCGCGCTCATGTTCCAGGGCACGGGCTCCGATGTCGGCAAGTCGCTGATCGTTGCGGGTCTCGCGCGGGCGCTTGTCTCGCGTGGCATGTCGGTGTTGCCGTTCAAGCCGCAGAATATGTCGAACAACGCGGCGGTGACGGTCGATGGTGGCGAGATCGGCCGGGCGCAGGCGTTGCAAGCGCGCGCAGCGCGGGCCGCTCCGAGCGTTCACATGAACCCGGTCCTCTTGAAGCCCCAAAGCGAGACGGGCGCGCAGATCATCGTCCAGGGCCGCGTCTTCGGCACGGCGAAGGCGGCTGACTATCAGAGCATCAAGCCAGAATTGATGGGGGTCGTGCAGGAGAGCTTTGCGCGCCTCAAGGACGAGGCCGACATCGTGCTGGTCGAGGGTGCGGGCAGCTCATCTGAGGTGAACCTGCGCGCCAACGACATCGCCAATATGGGGTTTGCCCGGGCGTGCGACGTCCCGGTGGTGCTGATCGGCGACATCGACCGGGGCGGTGTCATCGCCAGTCTCGTGGGGACCAAAGCCGTGATCGACGCAAATGACGCGGCGATGATCGTGGGCTTCTTGGTCAACAAGTTTCGCGGCGATCCCGCTCTCTTCCAAGATGGCATGAAGCAGATCGCCACGGCCACGGGGTGGCCGGCGCTGGGGCTGATCCCCTTTTTCGCCGAGGCCCGCACGCTCCCCGCTGAGGATGCGCTTGCGCTCGATGGTGCACACATCGAAAAGCCCGGCGCGGTTCTCAAAATCGCCGTCCCCATTCTGCCGCACATCGCCAATTTCGACGATCTCGACCCGCTCGATGCAGAGCCCGCCATCGAGCTTGTGCGCGTGCGTCCAGGCCATGCACTGCCGGGCGACGCCAGTCTCGTCGTGCTCCCTGGCTCCAAATGCACACGCGCCGACTTGGACGCGCTGCGCGAGGCGGGTTTCGATATCGATATCGCCGCGCACGTACGCCGCGGCGGTGCCGTGCTTGGACTTTGCGGCGGCTTTCAGATGCTCGGCCGCGCCGTGCACGATCCTCAAGGGATTGAAGGCGACCCGGGGAGCACGCCGGGTCTCGGCCTCCTCGAGGTGGAGACGACGCTCACGGGAGAGAAGCGTCTGGAACCCGCGGTCGGCATGACCTTCGACGGTGTGCCATTCTCAGGCTATGAGATTCATATGGGAGTGACGGAGGGCGCCGACTGCCAACGGACGTTCGCGCGGCTCGCCGACGGTACGACAGACGGCGCCATGTCGCCCGACGGCCGCATCATCGGGACCTACGTGCATGGTCTTTTCGCCGACGACCGCCAGCGCGGGGCCTGGATGGCACGCTACTGCTCTGCCGCGCCACAGGTTCACTACAACGACACGGTCGACGCGGTCCTCGACCGGCTCGCCGACCACTTGGAAGCCCATGTCGACATCGATCGCCTCCTCACACTATCGCGGTGATGGCCGCGAGCGCGAACACGGCGGCTATCAGGAGTCCGTCCGCCCGGCCATAAACGTCGAGCGCGGCTTGGATGTCCGCCGCGTTGGCGTCGCGCCGGCCTTCACCGAGCCAGGCACCGGCCGTCTCCTTGCCGTCGTAGCGGCGTGGGCCCCCAAGAGACAGGCCGAGCGCACCCGCCATCGCCGCCTCCGGATATCCCGCATTTGGCGAAGCGTGCTTAGCGGCATCCCCAATCATGGTCTGCCAGGCGTGGCTCGCCGAAGCACCGCTGGTCAGCCCGGCCGCGGCGACGATCAAGAGCCCCGATGCTCGCGCGCCAGGCAGGTTGACCAGGTCATCGAGCTGGGCGGTGGGCTTTCCGAAGCTCTCATACCGTTCGTTGCGATGCCCGATCATGCTGTCGGCGGTGTTGATGGCCTTGTAGACGGCGCCGCCGGTCAAGCCCGTGAGCCAGATCCAGAACACCAGCGCCACGACGCCGTCGGAGAAATTCTCCGCAAGGCTCTCGATCGCCGCGCGGGCCACGCCGGCCTCGTCGAGCTCGCGCGTGTCGCGGCCGACAATATGCGCCACTTCCGCACGGGCTTTGACGAGATCACCCGACTCAAGGGCGTCGGCAACGTTGGCGACATGCATGTAAAGGCTGCGCTGCGCGATCAGCGTGCTGCAGGCGACTGCGGCGAAGATCAGCCCCAAAGGCAGCAGCAGCAAAACAGTCTCGACAACGAAGGCAATGACGCCGACCACCAAGATCAGCACGAACAGGGCGATGGCGCCCGCACGCCGGCGCGCCTCCGGGGTGGCATCGTCCCGGTTCAGCCGCTTGTCGAGGAAGCCGATCAGGTGGCCCATCCAGGTGACGGGGTGACCGATCCTCTTCATGATCCCGTCCGGGTAGCCGGCAACAAGCTCGATCAGCAAAGCGAGAAGCGCTAACGGTGCGGCCATGATCCCTCCCCACGCCTATGAGCCGCTCGAGCACGGCGGCGATCTGACGGTGGCCCGGCGTCTTTTCCCCGGCGCGCCGGAGCCGTTTGTCGACCTGTCGACCGGTATCAACCCCCATCCCTACCCTATTCCCGTGCTGCTGCCGCACATTTTTGCGCAGCTTCCCCAAGCCGGCGCGCTCGCAGATCTTCGTGCGTGCGCCTGCACAGCCTACGGTGCGCCGTCGCAATCCAATGTGGTCCCGGCCGCCGGCATGCAGAGCCTGGTCACTCAGATCGCGGGCGCGGCGCCCCAAGGGCGCACTTGTATCGTCGGGCCAACCTACGCGGAGCATGCGCGCGCGCTTCATATTGCGGGCCGGGACGTGGAGATGGTGGACGGCCTCGCCCCTCTCGGCGAAGCCGCGCTCGGCGTCGTCGTCAATCCGAACAATCCGGATGGGCGCGTTTTCGCCCGCGAAGAGCTGCTTGCCATCGCGGAGCGGCAACGGCGGCACGGCGGGATGCTCGTGATCGACGAAGCCTTCATGGATGTCGCTCCGCGGGAGAACAGTCTCGCAGCTGACGTTGAGGCCGCAAACCTCGTGGTCTTGCGCTCCTTCGGCAAGGCCTACGGGCTCGCTGGCTTGCGTCTCAGCTTTGCGCTGGCCGCACCGGATTTCGCCGCGCGCTTGCGCGCCTCGCTCGGACCCTGGCCGCTATCGGGGCCCGCCGCGGTTGTCGGTGCGCGGGCATTGTCAGACAAGCCATGGCTGGAGGAAACGCGCGCTACGCTGGCACACGCCGCGACGCGCCTCGATGGGATCCTCGAAGCGGCGGGGTTCACACCGGCAGGCGGTACGCCACTCTTCAGGTTCGTGCAGCACGGCGACGCGCCGGATGTCTTTGAGAGGTTGGGCCGCGCAGGGCTATTCGTGCGTCGCTTTGCCGAGGAGCCCAAATGGTTGCGCTTCGGCCTTCCCGCGACGGAGGACGAATGGCAACGGCTTAAGGCCGCGCTCTCCGGCCCGGAGGTCCGCTCGCGTTCGGGCTAATGCGCCCAGCGGCGGTTATAGTGCTCGGCGAGCTCAAGACTGCCTTGGGCTTCCTCAGGCAGAAGCCTGGCGATGACGCCCATGGCCAGTTCGACGGAAATCTCGCTGCCGCCGCACTCTTTGAGTTGCTCGCGCAGCCAGCCGTAGACTTCCTCGTCGCCGGCTTTGAGTCCGACGGCGATCTCTTCAAGCATTTGCACCAACGATTCTGCTGCCATCGTGCCCCTCCAATTGAACCCAAGCCCAAAGGCTTATGGCTGCGGTCGTGTTGCTCCTGGCGCGATTCTCCTTAGAGGATCATATCGCCAATTCGCCAGGCGCGAGTTGCTGGAGGGCCACAGTGGCGGGATTTCTGGGGGATCAGTCAGGCGGCCCGGTAAAGGGAATGGGCTTAATCGAGGCGGTCGACGTGGGGTCGGCCTCGATTTCTCCCGCCTGCGCGAAAAGGCCGCGCCTGGGCTTGGGTCGGCAGTAGTGCTTCCCCTTGGACACGTTGGTCACGAGTAGGTCCATGTGGAAGTGGT
>JGI12316J15310_10000023_pt6 | contig 54752 bp, 47 predicted proteins | sample MarCyaLeptolynsp_FD_15310 | JGI IMG/M metagenome (IMG submission 15310) | reverse complement strand
AAAGAGACCGGACTCACGGCTCATCAAGAGCGATGGTATGGCACTTTGCGGCAGTGGTTGGGGCGATATACACGAAAAACCTTATCGTTTTCCAAATCTGATTTTTATCATGAGTTGGTGACTCGCTGGTTTATCATTGAGCATAATCGACGAATGGCTTTATCACTTACTACTTAACCACTACCGTTTTTTAATAGGGCGTATTTAAGTATTTAACGATTCATGATGCTTGTGGCGGTACAACACCACATACGGCACTACTGAAAACAGTGCCGCCCCAAGTAGCGTTAACCCACCAGCAATAATTGCAGAATCAAACCAAAACTGTGGGGGATATAATCGGATTAGGGTATCGCTCCGATAAAATTGCCATGTGCCATCTTCAAAAAAGAGCGCATGGAATCCATCAAAAAAGAAATCCCAACTCACCAACGCTAACAATACTAACCCACTAGCCAGAACAAGGGTGAAACGTCCGCTTTGCATGATGGTGCGCCACCATACGATTGAAGATGATCGCCACAGTAGAACACTTGCTAACCCCCATAATAGCAAACTAGCGGTTAAGCCTTGCATGGCGTTACGGGTCACCACCTGTACATCTTCCATGTGGTGTAATTCTCGTTCAGTAAACGTTTCACCATCAATAACCAGATCACCAAGGTAGCTAATATCTTCATCATTAAGTAAGTAGGCAATCCCATAAAAGCCATAATCAAGGCGGGTTTGGGTTTCCCATCCATAAAGATCCGCAGGGAATCCATCCCGTTGATATTCCCAATGCAGGTAAGTTTCGGTCATCAGCAGGCGAGCACTGCCCACCACTAAAATATAAGGCGTCAATAGAATAATGATCCACTGAAGGGGACGTTGCCACCAACGGATAGATGATTTAAAGGGAGCCGGTGTAGCCATAGTCGCGGGGGTTTTCGCCTCGGAAGTATAAAACACGTGCCGCGCCAGATGCCACATCGCTGTTGGCAAACCCTAGCGCACGGATTAGATTTTGATTGAGCGTCATATCTTTGCTGTCCCCTAAAATATAAGCCACTTGATCCCGAATTGCGGGATTCGAGTTCGCAAAGGCTTCAATTAACTGATCAGCAACAATAGCGCTGATGCGTGTCAGTGCCCCCCGCGCAACATAACTGCGAATCCCTTTGTCACGTTCGGGCAGTTCCGCCACCAATAGATCAACCGTTAGCTTGATCTGTGCTTGGACTTCACGCGGGGTTTCGAGTTTTTCGATAATATTGGCAAGGGTTTCGGTCACCATTTCACGCATTTCTTGTGTGTTGTTAGTGTCTGCTAAAACGGTAATCAGGGGTTTCATGGCAGGGGCACCAATTTTACTGAGGGCATTTGCCATATGGCGCATATTCCAACCCGATTCACGTTTCATGCTCTCAATCAGGGCATCAACAGCACTTGTATCTTTTAACTTGCCAAGCGCTTCGGCAACATTTGCCCGTACTGGGGCATCAAAATCTTGTAGCCCTTCTAGCAAATCGGGAACCGCCTCTTTATACCCCATGTTACCAAGGGCATTGGCGGCTTCACTGCGGATCGACATCCAATCAGAATAAACAAGTGCCTCAGCAATAGGCTTGACAGCCCGATGATCTTTAATCCGCCCAAGAATTTTGATGGCTTCTTCCCGTTCTGAAAAGGTTCGCTCATGCAGAACCTTAATTAATGATTCAACGGTTAAGGGGCTTAGGAATCGGTTACAAGCCTCTAAAGCACTTTTCCGAATGTGATAGTCAGGGTCTTCAAGGGCGCGGGTCATCACGGGGAGTGCAACATTATTTGGATGTTGAGCTAAATAGTCTGCGGCAGCGCGTCGTTCTTCAATGGGGTTACGCGGATTCCGTAACCGATCAATATTGCGCAGCACTTCTATGGAACCAATATCATCCACGCCAAAAAATCCCTATTTTCTTTGGAGTCATTCTAACATGTTGCCATAGCTTGAACAAAGCAGAATCTATGAAATTGATACATTTCCATGAAATTTGTAGGACAAATGGGGTAGGGGGAGTACGACAACAACTCCCCCATAATTCCTTAGAATGCGTTTAAGTGCGCAGTTCTGCACCAATTTGGTGTTTGAGTGCCCCAACAATCTTTTTGTGAACTTTCGCCACCTTCTTATCCGTCAAGGTTTCTTCTGGATGTTGGTAGGTCAGCGAGTACGCCAGTGATTTTTTGTCAGCGGGGATTTGCTCACCCGTGTACACATCAAAGAGTTGCACCCCAACCAGCAAGTTGCCACCCGCTTTCCAGATTTGAGCTTCTACATCAGCCGCCGGTAAGCTACGGTCAACCGTCACAGCAATATCTTGGTAAACAGCAGGTGTTACGGCAATTGGTGTAATCGGATATTGAATTCGCGCCAAGCCCAACAACCGATCCAAATCGAGTTCGGCAGCCACAATCGGACGGTTTAAATCGAAGGGTAAGCCATAAGCTTCCGCAACGGTGGGGTGAACTTCCCCAAAGACGCCAATATTTTCTTTGTGAATCGTCAGGCTTGCAGTCCGCCCTTTGCGGAAGCTGTTATGCTCGGCGGGTGCGATTTGGATAGCATCGGTGGGAATCCGCAAGTCATCCAGCAAAATTTCCAAAATCCCTTTTAGGTCATAGAAGTCCAGATAGTCTTGGCTAGCACCGACATACAAATCAGGGGTTTGGCGAAGCCCCATTAACAAGATACCTAAGCGGGCGGGTTCGTTTGGCAGTAGTTGCCCATCTGCCTCTTGGTAGATGTTACCAATCTCAAAAATCGCTTGGCGAGGGCTATGGTTCATATTATGGCGGGCAATGTCTAGCAAACCCGCTAAAAGCGTTTGACGCATCACCGTTTTGTCAGATACTATCGGATTGGCTAACGTGATATAGTCGGTGATGTTCCATGAATTACTTGCTCCCTCTGGGGTCAGCAATGCTTCAAATTCAGGTGTTGTCAGACGATAGTTTATTACTTCTTGCACACCTGACCGCGCCAAGATATCACGCGTGAGTTCTTCGCGATCCAATGATACATTGGTACGTTGGATGGGTAATGTATCCCCAATTTGGGTATCGGGGATATTGGTATAGCCATAAATTCGCGCAATTTCTTCGATCAAATCGGCTTGCCCAATCACCCCTGTGCCAATGTCTAAACGATGGCTGGGGACGGTAACCGTTAACACATCACCATTTTCTTCAACTGTGAATTGCAGATTGCGCAGAATCCGCACAATATCTGCTTGGGAAATATCGAAACCCAACAACCGGATCACGGATTGAACAGGTAATTCAACCACTACGTCCTCAAGTGGCTCTGGGTAGACATCAATCACACCCCCGACAAGGGTCGCACCACTGACTTCCACCATCAATTTGGCGGCGCGGGCTTGCCCTTGTATGGCGATTTCAGGATGTACGCCTCGGCTAAAGCGGGCGGACGCTTCACTGTGCATCTTAGTTGCCGATAGTGTTTTGCGAATATTGATATAGTTCCACGCAGCAGCTTCTAGCAACACGGTTTCTGATCCATTGCTGGCGTCGGTGGCATCTTGTACTTCAGATTCCAAACCACCCATCACACCGGCTAAAGAAAGTCCTCCGTTTTCATCAGCCACCAGCAAGGTTTGTGAGTCAAGTTTATGCGTCACCCCATCCAAGGTGGTGAGTTCTTCGCCAGCTTCGGGTAAGCGGGTTAAGACAACTGGTTTGGCATCGCCTGCCCGATGCTTCAAAATGTCATAATCGAAGGCATGGCTAGGTTGCCCCATCTCGAACATGACATAGTTGGTCACATCCACAATATTATTGATCGGACGTTGCCCAATGGCTTTTAAGCGTTGTTGCATCCACAAAGGCGAGGGTTTGATTGTCACGTTTTTGAGCAAGGTCGCCGTGAAGCGTGGGTTCAAGTCGGGGTTTTCGATCCGAATATCCAGGTACTCGTTGATTTCATTGCTCTCAGGATCAGGTAAGCTGTAATCTGGTTCACGGCATTCGATGCCTAAGAGCGCGGCCACTTCCCGAGCAATCCCTAAAATGCTAAAGCAACGGGCAAGGTTTGGGGTCAACTCGACATCTAAGATGACATCCCCCAAGACTTGGCTAAGCGGCGTTCCGGGGGCAGTGTCTTTGAAATCATTATATTCCATCAGCAAGACACCCTCATGAGATTCGGAAATGCCCAGTTCCATTTCGGAACAGACCATATGACGGTTCGGAATCCCACGGATTTTACGCTCTTTGAGTTTCATCGTTTTACCGGGGGTGTCGGAATGCCCATCATAGACAACCGCACCCTCACGGGCAATGGGTGTTGGGATCGGATTATCCAGCGCCACATCCAAATATTGGAACAGGTTCGGCGCACCCGTCACAATTTGTTCGATGCCATCCAATCCATGATCCACCATCGCCAAGACAAGGCGATCGGCTTCAGGGTGTTGTTTGACCTCATGAATGAAGCCCAACACAATTTTTTCATCATCCCAGACTAGATGATCAGAGGGTGGCACGACAATCCCATCCGGGATTTGTTGGGGCACGCCCACATAGATGATTTTTCCGACCTCTAGGCCTGCCTCGGTCATGCGTTCGGCCAGTGTTTCAATGGGTAAATCATCTGGTAGGTCAACAAAATCTGTTAACCAAGAAATTGGTACACGCATTCTTATTCAACCTCTCGATGTAGATATTCTAAATAATCTTGGGGAGCGGTACGCGCTCCCAATCGGTGTAATTGAGCTAGGGTTTGGGCACGGTGATCCGTGCTATGGTTGGCGACTTGGGTTAAGGCTTCGGCAACAGTGATGGCGGGTTCGTCGTCATCCCAAAAGTCAGGTTTAACCCGCTTCATCAGGTCATCATCTTGCAACTTCGTCAGATAGTTGCGGACATACGCCTCTACAGCATCCCATTTTTCACGGATGGCTTCACGAGTTTGGTAATCATCTTCAGTGAGAAAGTCTAAGCGCCCTTCTGCCAAAAAGACAAACCACCAATGTTCCACAGACATCACATGGTAGCATTGGCGATGAACTGACCCAATCGAATAATTGGTGGGTTGGAAAAAAGCCTCATCACTGATATTGATCACTGATTGCCACACTTGGTCGTGCGCCCAATAGTTATAGTCATATAGTTGTCGAAAATAGTCAGCATTCATAAGATTGGTTTCCTTAGAATTGTTCCAAGAACCGCAGGTCGCCACTCCAGAAGTAGCGAATGTCTGGGATCTGGTGGCGGAGGATGGTGATCCGTTCGGGGCCCATGCCAAAAGCAAAGCCCGACCATTCGGTTGGATCGTAACCGCCATTTTCAAGGACAACAGGATGCACCATCCCGCAGCCCATAATTTCTAGCCAGCCAGTATGTTTACACATACTACAGCCTTTACCGCCACAGATCATGCACTCCACATCTACTTCCATACTCGGTTCTGTGAAGGGGAAGTGAGAGGCGCGAAAGCGCACTTTGGTATCTGGGCTATAAAGCCGGCGGGCGAAGTCCGTGATGACGCCTTTGAGGTCGGTCATGGTGATGCCTTTACCCACAACGAGTCCTTCGACTTGGTTAAATTGAATTTCGCTCCGTGCGCTAATTTGTTCATAGCGGTAGCACATGCCGGGCAAAATGACGCGGATCGGCTCGGTTCCGTTGTTGCCGAGTTCTCGCATAGAGCGAATTTGCCCCGGTGAGGTGTGCGTCCGTAGGATCACCCCTTCTTTGGTGGTATAAAATGTATCCCACATATCACGCGCCGGGTGATGTGGCGGAATATTCAACGCGGTGAAGTTGGTGTCATCATCTTCCACATCCCGCGACCTGTACACCTGAAAGCCCATTTCCGCAAAGATTTCACGGATTTGGCGCAGGGTTTTGGTGGAAGGATGCAAGCGCCCCAGTTCTTGGCGGCGTCCGGGCAGGGTGACATCAATCGCCCCTGCTTCCATCGCAGCATCAAGTTCTTGTTGGCGCAGCACTTCTGCGCGGTCTTCGTGGGCGGTCAACAAAATTTCTTTAATCTCATTCACACGCTTGCCATAATCGGCGCGGTCTTCGGCGGGTAGGCTCCCAATTTTTTTGAGTGCGCCCGTGATTTTTCCTTTTTTACCGATAAATTCAATTGACCATGCCTTGAGTGCGTCGCTACTTGCTGTTGCTGCGAGGCTGGCAAGGGCATCAGCTTGGAGTTGTTCCAGATTATCGCTCATTGGTTGGTTCCTTATTAGTTTCTTTGTTTCAGTGTTAATCGAAATAAGTACAAATTGGTGATAGGGTGGCACGGGCTGTTATGATCCCATACCACCCGTGATAAATCGTTGGGGGTAGCCTGCGGTTTGGTCGGCTAAGTAGGGGCGTCTGATACGCGTGTAATTACATTTGCAGTAGGGGAGGGTTTTCGCTAGGGGGTCGGCTTTGCCGACTGTAGTCAGCGTAGCTGACCCCACGCGACCCTCCCTTACATGTTGGTGTCTTAATAACGTCTTCATCTCTCAGCCCCCTATTGCGCTAACTGACAAGAGACTTCGGCTTCGGTTGGGAACAACCGCACCACGCAATCTAAGCGTTGATCATCAGGTGTATAGATGCGGAGCCGCCCAGTGGGGGCTGTTTCGCGGCTATATTGCATCCCAAAATATTCAATGTTGTAATCATCTTCAAAAATGCTGGTGGCATAATTATCCACTGCCGCCACCACATCTTGAGCATCTTGGTTTGCCCAGCGCAAGCGCCCAATGCCCATAAAAGTAATGATCAGTAACACTACCGGGATTGCAGCATAGGCTAACTTGCGGCGTTGCGGGAAGTACAACACCAGATTCAAATAGATAACGGCCATACCGATAGTTAAGAGATGGAACACCAACACAAATGGTAAGAACGTCAGAAAGTCACTTTCAATCCCAAATGGGGAGTTGACATTGTTCCAACCGACAAGCCCCCCTGAGACAATCGGCACCGTGATCAACATCACAAACCACAATAGATGCGACCGCCAAAACGTGGTCACCATCCACCCCAGCAACGCCGCATAGGTGCCCATGATGCTGGCCGTGAGCAAGGCTTCGCGCCAATTGATGACCACATTGGCATCCGGGAAGCGCACCCACGGATCGGACATGACCATGATCAGGCCATAGATGAAACCCGCCGCCATACTGATCAGCATGATGTTGGCAGGCTCCACATAGACCAATTGTTTCGAATTAGGTTGTTGTGGGTCTTGTTGTTCTATTGGTTCCATTTGCGGAACGATCCTCTAATTATTGCGGTGTTGCGAAAAACATATCCGAATTATATTCTCGTCCGTGACGAAATAACGCTTTGCAAAAAACATGAAACAGGCAACAAAAAAGCGCCCATCCCATATCACTTTTTGCATAGGGACGAGCGCTAGGAATTATCATCTCATGATGAGATGCTGATAGACTAGCGACCGTGGTACCACCCTGACTTGTCAGTCTGACCACTTCATTTGCGCTCATAACGCTGAGTCTGCGGAGCGCCCTACACAACGCACAGAATGCGCCTTCAAGCGTCGGCTCAGGAATGAATTCCACGGGATTGTGCATCAGCTCGGAGCTTGCAGCCTCTGGCTCTCGATCTCTGGAAGGGATGCCAACGGAACCGTGTACTACTTTCCGTCAATGCCTTTCATTTCACAGTATCGCAAAAAATCGAAGTCTTTGTCAACAGTTGAAATGAAATTTCTCTCTTATACAAATCTGATTTTTCAGTAATAACTTTGAAAAAACTTTGCCCCATAATGTCAATATCAGTAAATAAACATGGTGAGATAAACATGAAAAAGGTTTTGATTGTTGTATTCGCGCTTATGCTTGGCACAACGGGCATGGTAGCCGCACAACGCCCTGATCGTAATGATGGCGGGTGGTTAGGCATTTCCATTTCGGATACCGAGGATGGTGTCACCATTGGCGATGTTTTAGAGGATAGTCCCGCCGCTGCCGCAGAACTCCAAGCTGGTGATATTATCACGGCGGTGGATGATGAAGCGATTGAAGATGCTGCTGCATTGGTAGAGGCCATTAGCAGTTTAGACCCTGAAACCGAAGTTACCTTAAGTGTGACTCGTGACGGTGAAGAGATCGACATTACGGCAACCTTGGGCGAGCGTCCGCGTGATGGGTTCCGTGGTCGTGGCGATCGGGATGGCAATCGTTTTGGTGGTGACTTCCCACCCATGATTATGGAATTTGCACGTCCCGTGATTGGGGTTGAGTTCCAACCCATTGATGCTGATTTTGCGGCTAATCTTGGGTTGGATGTGGAATCTGGTTTGCTGATTTTGAATGTTGCCCCCGATAGCCCTGCTGACGAAGCGGGTCTAATGGCGGGTGATATTATTACGGCAGTAAATGACACCGAACTAGACGGCGACAATACGGTTTTTGATGTTTTGGGTGAATTCGAACCCGGTGACGACATCAGTGTGAGCTATATTCGTGCGGGTGAAGCGGATTCCGTTGATGTGACCCTCGCTGAACCTGATTTCTTTATGTTGGAAGGAATCCCATTTGGTGATGGCGATGGAATGCCCTTTTTCTTCGACGGTGATATGATGCCGTTTGAATTCTTCTTTGGTGAAGAGGGCATCTTAGGGGGCGATCTGTTGGACGAGTTGGATTTGGAACTGCCAATAGATGGCGAACCGTTTAGCGTAACCTGCACCGATGCAGACGGTAATGTTGTGATCAGTATCGAAAGCGACGGCGATGGCCTCAGCGAATTTAGCCTTGAGGGCTTACCTAACATGGATGGTGATGGGCTTGAAGGCTTGGACTGCACCATTGGGGATGCTGAAATGGATGATGCCCCTGAAGCTGAAGGCGACGCTTAAACTCTGTTTTAAATTACACAAAACAAGCGTGTGATTTTTTAGAGCCGTAGGGATGCCCTGCGGCTCTGTTGATTTTATAAAAGGGTGATGCGTTTAGCCACACGCAGGTATTTCGGGAAGTTCGGCAAAAAGGATATAAAATCTGTATATTTGCCGCTTTCATATTCAGACAAATAGCGTTCTAACACATTCACCGCACCGGGGAGCGCTGTAATGCCATTTTCGCGGCGTTCCATCAAAATAAAGGACTTTGCCTCAGCATGGTTCATCTTTTGCTGTAAATAAATGGCGACACTGGCGGGGACAAATAACTCCACAAATTGATCGCCCCATGTGCGGTAGCGTTGCTTAAATTCGTCATCCACGGGTAATGGTTCTTGCGCAATGGGAGAAACGGCTTCGGTATGATGCCGTAAATAAGACAAAATGAGCAAGCGAGTGTATTCGCCAAGTGAGGTGCTGTAAATATAGGCGGCTTCTTCGTTGAATGGCCACGGCTCGTTGTCCCCCCATGCGATGCGCGGCGGGCCAATACAAACAATATCAGAGCCAACCCGTACCCCGACCGCATGATCGCTAGGGTACGAAATATTCGGCATGTAAACGAAATTTTCGCTGACATCCCCCACAAAGGGTTTCAGAAACTCATAATAGCCGGTGTCTGCTAAAATCTCGGATGCTTCCCGCTTGGCTTTTTGCCATACGCCATTTTCTTGTGACCAAAAATCTTCTAGGTGGCTTTGTTGGTAAAAGTCTTGTAATTGTAGGTTCCAATTGGGCGGTGTCCACGGTGGCGGGTTGTCAATGCTCATGTCTTCCCAATTCAGTTTCATGGCATAGGCAAATAGCGCATGGACGGGGGCATTGTGGTTAATTAACGCCTGCGCACCTTGTACAGCAGGATGCTCACGGAATGCTTCAAGATGTTTAGTGGTTTTGCGGGCGTGCGCGTGTGGACGGTGGCCTTTACGATGTTGGGCACGGTCAGGTAGATCGGTGACCGCCAACACAGCGGACATCAGTCGAATGCGATTATCAATGTGAATCGTTAATTGATTATTTGCCATAAGCCCAACTTACTTAGTTAATATGGCCTTCATTTTACAGCAGGATGTAGGGTTTGCCAAAACTTTAGAGCATACTTTCGCCGCCATCCACATGGATCGCTTGCCCTGTGATGTAGGATGCGGCATCTGAGCATAAGAATAAAACAACCTGTGCGACTTCCTCTGGTGTTCCATAGCGGCCTTGAGGAATGCGCGCCAAGTCCGCTAAGATACGGTTATCACCATCGATATTCGCAGGGCACACCGCATTAATACGGATGCCTTGGGGCGCAAGCTCACGAGCGGCTTCTTTGCTCATGGCGATGACCCCTGCTTTGCTGGCAACATAAGCCGCACTATTGGGGCGTGGTTGAGGGTGGCCGTGTGTACTCGCAATGTTTACAATCACGCCGCCATCTTCATCTGCCATCACGCGGCCTGTCATTTGTGTCATGTAAAACGCGCCGGTTAAATTGACCTCGAGCATGCGTTGCCAATCCCACGCATCTAAATTGAGCAGGGTTTCATCATTTTCTGCTCCGGCAGCGTTTACTACAATATCAATCGCGCCGAGTTCATCCCGCATGATTTCGATGAGCGGCCCTACTTGAAACTTATTGGAAATATCTGCCCTGTGCCCAATCGCGTTAAGGCCTTCATATGTGTCTCGGATGGTCTTGGCGACGGCTTCCGCCCGATCAACATTCAGATCAACGGCAAAGATATTTGCGCCTGCGCTGGCTAAGGCAAGGGCAATTGCCTTCCCAACGCCATCACCCGCGCCCGTTACGATAGCATTTTTACCAGATAGATTGACTTGAAAATTGCTCATAGAGATTCCCTTATGATTTGAATAATGATGATTGATAGAGCCGCGCCCGTACCCTATCTTGAATCGTTTCTTGGGTGAGTTCCCAACCCCAATCAGGGGTTATGGTGGGGCGTTTGTGGGGGGTCAGAATCAGCAAATGAGGGCTGATTTGTGCTAGTTGTAATGCCAACACAGGTAAGCGCGATGCTTCTACTAAGTGCATGGCGAAACTGCATATAATGACGCTATAATGTTGTTCGGCTAAGGCTCCTGCGGCAATTTGTTCAAAGGTGAGCGCCTGCGCCGTGTGCCCCGTGCGGGCAGCATAGGCTTCGTGTGTATAGGGATCAATGGCGCTGATCGCTGTAGCCAAATCTTGTAGGGCAAGTGTTACCTCGCCACTACCACAGGCTAAATCAAGAATATGATCGGTTGGGATGTGCCATGCTGGCACAATGCGCCGCAACAATGCCCGAATAATCGGTTCATGTGGGTTGCGATAAGTTGCCCCGTGTTCGCTATAGTAGGGGGTTACACCTTGTTTGGCATATTGATTACGGATTGCTTCATCAGACATACTCCCATTGTAGGCATCTAGAGGGTTTTTAGGTAGGCAATTATATCCTGAAGTTGTTGTTCGGAAAGAATGTCACCGTATCCACTGTACATATTGTTGGCGAATCCCTCAACGACAACCGCAGCGGGATCAAGGATGCTTTCACTTACATAATCTTCAAATATATTTTGATCGATGCGGTTAGTTAGTTGGGCTAAATTAGGACCTGCCGTAAAGCTAGTGGCTGGATATTCGCCCTCGACAGTGGCATGGCAGACTGAACACGCTGGCATATCATCCATCCCATTATGAAATAGATCCTCACCCACTGTCGGATCTCCGACTATCGCGCCATCATCATCAGGTGAAGCCGCTTGCTGACATGCTGCAAGGCAAGAGATCGTTACTAAACAGCCGACTATCAAAAATAATGTACGATTCATGGGTTCAATCCATATTTGTGAGTCTGATAATTTTTTTGTTGTTCATAAAATAGAAAAATGGTCTATGCTAGGTTGTACGAACCCAAATTGAGAGAGTTGTCATGCAACGCCGAAACCTTTCCATTTATGTATTATTGATTTTGACCCTATTTGTCACGGGCGGAACCTATACTGACACCAATCCATTTATCTTGGGGTTCCATCATTTGCTGGTAACCATTGTGGTGATTTTGTGGGCATGGCGCAACCCGCTCCCACGCACTGCCCTTGATGCACCGCTCGTAGTGATAGCGATTTGGTTTGGGGTGACCACCCTCACCAGCTTAGATTGGCGGGTAAGCCTAGAACAAAACTGGCGATTATTGTCTCATATCCTAATTTTTTATGGTGTGGTGTGGTGGGTGCGGCGTGGACAACAAAAAGTCCTTTTCCAAGCTCTATTTTTAGCGGCGGCGCTGGTTGTTTTGGTCAGTTTGGTAGAGTTACTTTCATGGTATTTTGGTTTTGGTTTTGCCGGGCGTACCCAAGGATGGTTTGAAATTGGGGGATTACTGCCTTTTGTCCCTCGGTTAAGTTTGGCGCTCAATGTAGCAACATGGTTGGGTGGTTTTGCCGCGATTGTATTACCCCTAACCTTGGTCTGGAGCGTAACCGCACGGCTTAAAGCTGATCGGCAAGCCTTGCGGCTATTGACGGTTGGCTTATTTGTGGTTTTTGTTTTGTCTCAATCACGCGGCGCGTTGATCGGGTTTGGGGCAAGTGGTGGGCTATTGGCGTGTTATGGTTTGTATACACAACGGGATCGCTTGCCGCGCATGGTGCAGCTAGGGTTAGCGGGTGCAATTGTCGCCGCAGGGGTCGCTGTGATCGGTGTCGTGGTGTGGCTGTCGGCGTTTCGGGAAAGTGGCGATCAAGGGCGGCGCGACTTGTGGCAAACGGCGCTTGAGATTGTCCAAGACAATCCGATCACTGGGGTAGGGGTGGCGCAGTTTCCCGCCGCATTTTATGACCAAACTCAAGTCACTGCTAGTACCGCACACCTACCAACTGCCCATAATCTTATGCTAAATACTGCCTCAGAAGTCGGGATTGTTGGGGTGTTATTGCTGGTTTGGCTAGTCGTCGCGTTTTTGTGGCAGTGGTGGCAGATATGGCAAGTGTCACATCCTGCCCAACAATGGCGACTCGTGGCGATTGTTGCCAGTTTAGGGGCATTTGCTGCGCAAAGTATGGTGGATACCTTTGTTTATACCTCAACCTTGCTCCCATTGTTATTGGTGAGTGGCTTTGTGATGGCTGGCGCATATCAAAAGCAATTCCAACCGTCACAAGCTCAAGTCGTGATGCCAAGATTGGCCATTGTGGGGGTGGTGGCTGTTTATGGTATGTGGATGTTGTCTTTAGATATTGGGCGCTTTCGGGCGTTCCAAGCCCAATTTGCCATCGCACAAGATGACTTACCCGCCGCCCTCAACCGCATCGAGCAAGCCCAAGCGATTGATCCCTATTATGAGCGGTATGATCTGGAACAAGCTTATATTTTGGGGCTCTTGGCGGAAACTTATCCAGACCAATACCTTAATCGGGCGATTGAATCCCATGAAACAGTGTTAAATCAGCATCCTAATTTTGATATTGGGTTTGCGAACTTAGCGGCGTTGTATGCCCAACGAGAGAATTATAATGATGCGATCCGCGTAATGGAACGCGCTGTAGCGTTACGACCCGACATTGAACGTTATGCAATCAATCTGGGGCGCTATTATGAGGCAAATGGTGAGCTGGATGCAGCAATTGACATGTATCTCGTGGGGTTGGATAGTTGGGTGATCCCGACACGATACAACTATTGGTTAGCGGATTCGGATTTTTGGGATAATGAAACGCCAACTCGTACCGAGGCGGTTCAAACAACGGTTGAACGCTCACGACCATTTGTCCAAGCTATGTTGCATATTGCTTTGGGCACGCCAAAACCTGAGCTTTCGCCTGATCGATTTGAAAGTTCTGTGATGTTGGGGATGTTGGCTGTTCATGACAATGACTATCAAAGTGCAGTTGAATATTTTGAAGCAACAATTGCTGATTATTCCTTGTCGAGTGATAATCACGCATGGCTTTATGCCCAAATTGCATGGGCACAATGGCAACTTGGCAACCGAGATGCGGCGGAAGTAGCTGCCCGCACCGCGATCTATTTTGATGCTGGTTATGCTGGGTTAGGCTATCAAACCTTGGCCGCGCTGTACCCTGATGATCCACAAGTCAATGATTGGCTCATTCAGGGAATTCAACAGCCCGCTTTTATTTTGACATATACCCGCGCTGCGTTTTATTATGGTGGCTTTGCAGGGTATTTACCCCAAAACAACTTTTTGGGGCGTGGTGAGGCCTATTATGTCCCTTGGTTCACCTTAGCAGAGCGTTATACAACGGATGATGATCCGGATACCGATCCGTGGGCTGTCTATGAAGCGATTGCTGCTCTTGCTCCTTACTTGCAAGCCATTGATACCTTATGTGTGGAACTCACTGCCCCGCCAGACTCAACACTTTGCGCACCGTCCGCAGAATAATCGAAATATCTAATAAAATGGATTGATGGCGTACATAATACAAATCGTATTGAAGTTTTCTCAACGCATCGTTGACACTAGCCCCATAGCCATACTTCACTTGTGCCCACCCAGTAACACCGGGTTTGATGATGTGGCGGGTGCGGTAAAATGGAATACTCTCTGAGAGCTTCTCAACAAATATAGGGCGTTCCGGACGGGGGCCAATCAGGCTCATTTCGCCCCGTAACACATTGATCAATTGGGGCACTTCATCAAGGCGGCTTTTGCGTAACCAACGCCCCACCCGTGTAATGCGTGGGTCATGATCACCTTTTGACCATTGCGCCCCGCTGACTTTTTCAGCATCAGGGATCATTGTGCGCAGTTTCAGAATATTAAATGATCGCCCCCCTTTGCCCACCCGTTCTTGACGATAAAAAATGCTCCCCGGCGAATCAAGTTGGATGGCTAATGCAATAAATGGGAGCATCAATAAAAAGACCAGTGAACCAATTAATGCCAAGCTAATATCCATAATCCGTTTTAATATAGGGTATGGATTAAACAGGGTGGTTTGTTCAATGGGTAGCACCACGTTCCAATCGTTGGTGCCTACATGTTCAATTGGCACGCGCCCCGTGACTTGCTCATACAAAATTGGCATGGGGATAATTGCATATCCGTTTTCATAAGCGTCCATCACCCCTTGGAATATATGCCCCGGCAGATCGTTTCCATAGGCTAAAATCACTTCAGATGCATCCAGGCTTTGTAATACGGGTAAAAAGCTTCCACCCTCTCGCAAAATGGTGACCGTTTGATGGATTTCTGAGTGTGTATTGTCTGAGGCAATAACCCCCACCACCGTATAATCGTCAGCCGCATGGGTGTTTAACACTTCAATGATGGCACGTGCCGCCCAACCACTGCCCACCACCACTGCCCGCCGTGCGCGGTTTGTCCAACCGATGAGCACAACCCGTGCCAAGCGCCACACAATAATCAAGATGAGTGAAACGGCTGCATAATACAAAATAAATAATCGGGGTAGTGCGTCACGTGGTGATAGGAAGAAGATCAACAGGTAGACAATACTCAGTTGCAATTCGATTTGCACCAATCGTGAGAGTGATTCAAAAGGTTTTGCAACGACCCGTAAATCATAAAAATCGTTGGCACTGGCAATGATCAACCATAGACTTGTTAATAAAAAGAACCACCAACTGTTCAGCAATAAGAAGTCCGCATCAAAGCCAATTTCGCCAACCCATGCCCAAATCCGTAGGGCAACGGCTACTGCCGTGATGTTACAAACGGCATCCCCAACCATAAGGAGCAAGCGCCGTTCAGAAAGTTGTAACTGCCAGTTCATGATGACCGTATCAATCCTATCGCTATGAGCAAAATGGTCAAAAAGAAAGCAAAAAAGCTTACCGCGACCCCTACAAAGCTAATTGCAGGGAGATAGCTAAAGGTTACTTCTCCACCACCGGGGGGGAGCCGCACCGCCATAAAGCCTAAATTGGCACGATACAGGGGTTGGTTTTGGCCATCAACGCTAACTGACCAGCCCGGATACCATGTATGCGCTAATACCATATACCCTTCGCCATCAGTGACGACACGATAGCGCTTTTGGTCGGGCGTATCCCGTAGCACATCAAAAAAGGTAACTCGTGACATCGTGGGGGCAGGCTCAACCTCAGGGGCAATGCCATCAAGGATAACCGTCTCTTCTGGATCCCATTCGGGGTCAAGCAGGGCAGCCGTTATGGCATCATCATCGGTTGCCCATAGCGCATTAGGAACCACCCATACCGTGGGCGGTTCTTGTGGAGCTTGGAAGTTGTTGGTTGTGCCGGGTAGTGCTTCCCAACCGTTGGGTTGTACCTCGCCATATACTTGCCCAATGCTGGCGGCACGTAATAAGGCAGTAGATTCCGCCCCTTGCATCTCGATCAAATCTACATAGGCGGTGTGCCCACGTGGTTTGAGTGGGTCAAAATTATTAAACACCTCAACTTCATCCAGCATATTGATATTCGGTAACAATGAGCGGCGGACACTGGGGAAATCGTTTGTCGCAACCCGATAATCGTATAAGACAAAGTAAGAATCGAATTTAACGGCTTGTTCGGTATCTTCAAACCAATAGAGTCGTCCTTGTGGTTCTGAAAGGCTGACATCACGATAATATTGGTTAGGAACCGTTGGATTCAAACCCGTGCCAGCCCAAACAAGATCCGCCGCAACAAAGAGCAAAACCGCAATCTGCCAATAGGTTGGTGAATAATTTAACGCATCATCTGGCTGAACCAAGGTCAGCACACAACCGCCCACCAACCATGCACCAAAAGCGAGCATTGCGGCGGCTAACACAGGGACATAAATATCATCACCTAATTCAAGTTGGATCACTGCAATACTGATAAATACCATACCTGCACCGGCTGCCCCCCCTAACCGTGACCAGAAAAGGGCACGGGGGCTACGGCTCCAATTATGTGTGCCGATACCAGCCAAAACACTCAGGCTGAAGACTGGAATGATCATCCACCGAACCGGTTCACGAAAGGCGTCAAAGGTGGGAACATAACTATATAAAATTTCATAGACGGGGCCATATCGTCCGGTGGAAACGATGATCCCAATAATCGTCATGAAAACCCAAAACGGAACGGTGCGGAAAACTCGTTTACTTTCTAAATATAGATTGCGCCATTTTAACCAGCCTAGCATGGCTGCAATAACCGATAACAATGGAATAACCCCGATGTAGATAGCATCTTCAAAATAGGAGCCTTGATCGGGGGTTAGATAACTGCCATCCACGGGCGACCCAAAAAAATTAGGGGCAAAAAAGTTAAATAACCGAAATGGCGAAAAAGAGAGATTGGTGAGTTCATCATAGCTAACCCCCCCCGAACGTTGTGATTCCACTAATAGCTCAAATGTAAGGAGTAACTGCCCTGCTGTAATCCCCACCCCAAGGATAACCCCAATCGCCGCCGCCGCGAGGATTTGACGCCATTGTTTAAGGCGGTCACCATCACCGCCCCAATACGCCATCCATAAACAAAATGCCCCGGCCAGCAAGAGTGCATACCATGCGGTTTGTGCATGACCAACTAAGAGCAACATACCCGTAACTAAGCTCAAAACCCCAACATTCAGGGGGCGGGGCTGGTCAATCACTCGCAAGACTGCCCACAGTAACCAAGGAATCCACGCCACGGCGTCAGCAGTAGGGAATGAACCCATGCGTGCCACCAGATAACCACCTAAAGCATAGCTTAATGTGCTCATGCCGCGCCCTAAGGGCAACATACCTAAGCGTCCGGTAAAGTGCCACATCCCATATCCTGCCCAAAATAAATGGGCAACAGCCAAGAGATTCATCGCATAAGCATCACTTAGCAGTAGGTGTAACCAGTTTGGCGGATAAAACAACGCCGTTTGATAGTTGGCGACCAACGGCGCCCCCGCCCCATTATAAGGATTCCAAAAGGGGATACGGCCAGCCGCGAGTTCGCTAAACGCAAATTCTCGCCACGGGAAAAATTGCAACGTTGGTAACCCCCAAAAGAGTACACGTTCCCCAATGAGTAAGGGTAAATACAAAACCAGTAGTGCCCCAAGAAGCACCACTAACGGAACCCATGCCTTAATTCCCGACTTCATAAACCGTGTATCCTTCTGCTTGATAAATAGGTGTTAGCTCCATGAGGAGCGGCGGGGGTATCCCCTCATCCGTATAGGTTTGTTCTAACGCACCCCAAATAATGTAACGAATATTATACGCTGATTGCGTTGCTTCCCATGCTGCTGGGGAAAGTGTTCCCGCATAAAATGATTTGATAATCGCTTCTTTATCTTCAAGGGCGATAGTTTCAGGGCTATGCCCTGCAAACGGGCGTAAATTTGTATGAATCGGCAAGTAGTTCCCTGTGATGGTATCACTCAAAACAACGCTGCCATTTGGGATGTTGTCATCCATCCAGTCAAGCATTTCGATTTCGGCCTGCGGGCGGTATAAACATAGATCGACATCGCAAGCAGGTGTCAAAACCGTTAACCATGATCCAAGATAGAATAGCAGGGTAGAAGGGAATAAGACCATGGTTGCCATGACGAGCCATCGTTTTCGCATGAGGCGAATCCCCACAACCGATAAAATAACAATAGGGATAAATATCCCTTCTGCTAAGCGCCGTTGAACATTCACGGGTAAATAAACCAATATCGGCGCAATCATTACCCATGCTGCAAGTAACCCGTGTGGGGCAGAGTGTTGGGCTTTGTTCCACGCCCACCGTAACCCCACCCACGCAAGCAATGCCCATCCACCATAGGCGACTAGATAATGCAATGGGTGCGGTGAGGGGAGGTAGTTTTGAGCTGCCCATTCGCTTAGGATTTCATTGGTGCTAAAGAGCCACGCACTATATAGAAATAGTGGTGCAGTGACTGCTACAGCGATCCCGCCATATATAGCGATGGTTTGCGGGAATCGACGTTGACGTGCCCAGATCAGCAATCCCCATGTGCCTAATACTGCATAGAGAACTGCTAAATAAAATGTCACCATGAGTCCCATGATGCTCCATAACAGCCCTGCTGCAATGGCGTAGGGCGTGGATTGTTGTTGCATCGCAGCAAATAAACAGATCAATCCCAACAATAAAGCCGTGCGGGCAGTTGTGATGTGCGGCAAGCCATAAATGGCTAAAAATGAAAAGGCTTCTGGGATGTAAAACTCAACGGGGGCGGTGCCAAGCCAGTCATTTTGTCCTACTAAAACAAGAATCCAACCGAAGCCCCCGGCAAAGGTGGTCAATACCAATGCAAACCAACGACTTTTATTGCGCTTGAGGAATAACCCCACAAAGCTATCAACAGCCATGAGTAAAGCAATACACGCCCCAAACCGCCACAAGTGAAAGGCTAATATCAAGGTCGGCACCCGATCAACATCATCGGCGGTTAGCACCCCGACCAACTGCCCGATCAAAATATAGGGAATGTACAACCCAAAGGCGCTATCATGCTCTTCTGGGGTGTAAAAAATGGTAAACTGCCACTCGCCTTCTGCTCCAAGCCGCATCTTGCCAAGATAGGCGTTACCATCCAGAACGCCATAAACAAACCCATTAAAGCGCCACTCGTCTCCTGCTTGTTCCCAGGCGATTACATATGGCACACTCGTGATACAAGCAACGATGGTTGCAAAAATAAAGACCTTAACTCGTCTGGGCACGCCACATCCATCCTAGTGCTATAGCCGCCAACAAATAAGTGATTGCTGTAACCGCAAGCCCACGCCAAACCCACACATCCTGATAGGTATAAGTGCCATTTAAAGACGGTAGAGCCAGATTATCATCATTAATGGCATCGCCTGTATCAAGTTGCCATGTGGGCAGGTTCACCACCGATAAAATATCCCGATTCGTAGGATTGTTAATGGTTACTTGATTGGCAGTATCCCATGTGAGAGTGATGTCGTCCCCCCATCCAAACTCATTATGATAAAAATACAATTCGCCAAAACGGGCTTGTTCGGTTAATCCCTCAATATCAATCGGATAGCCCACGATGACCCACTCCACCCCCCACTGACCAAGTAATCGTGCATCCATTGGTGCATCTTTATAGATATGCGTGTCTTCATCATCCGCTAGCACAATTTCAGCAGGCACCGAAACGGTATATCCATCTTGTTGAACCCCGGTTGCTGTTTGGGCAGGGAGCGCAAACCGTTCTAAGACAAACGGATCAACACCATCAAAGCGGGCAATGCCCCAATAAGCGGTATCCTGTTGTGGGATAGAATAATCAGGGGTGTAGATACGCTGCCCTGTGTCGGCTAAATCTGCAATGATACTTGGGGGTGTTTCTTGTAACCAATGGTTGCGCCCGTCGATTAGAGTGCGGTCGACCCATACCAAATCAATTACGGCCAATAACATTAAGGCGAGGATGGCTTGCTGTGGGGTGAATTGTTCAAAAATGACCAAGGCAACAATAATAAAGGTGATGGGTAACACCATTAACCCGATGAGTGCTGTGGTGGGCACTTCAGTGTCTTGTAAAAAGAGGAAACTTGCCGCATTGCAGCTAATGCCAAATCCGATTAACCCAATAATGATTAAACGTGCTTTTGCCGTTTTTATCGGGGTGGTTAACAATGCCTGCACACCCCATCCCGCTAGGTAGGGCATGAGCAAGGCAACGATAAACCATGCACGGCTTGGTACACGGAACAAGCGCAAGGGGGGGATGAGTTCCATTAGGAGTGGCCAGACAAGAAATGAATCTCCTAATGCATAGATAATGCTAAATAGTATTGCGCCCCACCAGAGTCGATTTTTTTTTGGTTGGGCGACAAGTCCCAAAATAGCTAACGCTAAAATCGGGATGCCAACATATACCATCTGTTCATGGTTACCGCCATGAGCGGCTAATAAAAAGCTGAGTAAGTTACCAAATTCGAGGCTTAAAAATGCGGCATCCTCAATTTGGATGTCACTACGAGCAACACTATCCTGTAAATTGACCAAGGGCATCCATTGCACCGCTGCAAATCCAAGGAATAACCCTGCTAGAATGCCTAGTTTTTGAAATGAAAATGCCCGACGATTACTTAGTAGTGCCACCGCAACTAGGCCAAAGGTGATGTGGAGCATTTGAATCGCCCCTATGAACATCATGGACAAAACAAAGCCCAGCGCAATGATAGTTTTGTAAGTTGGGGTTTTATCCGTACTAAGGAACAATGCCCACGGTAACCACCCCGTTGCAATCAGCAGATCGGTATGTCCCGCGCCTGCATGGGCAATTACTTTGGGGGCTAATACATATCCTAACGCAGCTAATAACGCGCCATCTCGGATCATGCTTTGTTGCCGTGCCCAACACCACATACCGACACCACCCAGCCATAAGTGGAAAGCGATCATCATATTGATATGTAAGGCGGGGGGCACAATCACCAATAACCATGTGAACGGATACCATAATTTGGTGCCGGTATTCGCCGCAAATGGGATGCCCCCCATCAGATGATTGTTCCAAAGTGGGATGGTGCGGTCGTCTCGTAAACTGCGATGAATGGCAAGCGCATCGGGGTAGCGACTGATGGCAGCATCAGAAAATTCGGCGTCGGGCGGGTGTGGCAAGGTGTCTGAACGAAACCCTACCATCCCCAAAAACACGAGGACGAATAACGCTAACCCAATAGCAACTTGCCTAGTTGAAAACATAAATGGTAACGCCCCCAAACACTTCTTGACGGTCAGCAAGTGCTTCTATTGCTTCACGGCAAACATCCGCTGTGGGAACCCGTGTATTCTCAACATCTTCGGCTAAAACACCATCCCCAAACAAGGCCTCAATGTTGTCATCTTCGGCATCCACAAATCCAGCCTCATCTTCTTGCTCGCCCCATAGCACATAATTAATGGTAAACGGTAAGTCTTCATCGAATAAGGCATCACAATCTTCCCCACGATAAAAAGCGTTTACTTGATCTAAACGTTCTTCGGCGGGAACCGTTTCAAAAGGATGTCCATAAACTGGGCGTAAGAAGGTTTCAGCAGGCACCCATAACCCAATGATCGGGGCTGATAGCACCACGTCATTCCGTTCGCCATCCGCTTCTAACCATTCAAAAGCATCCATATAATCTGTGTTGATCAATAACCCGGTATCTTCGCCACCTTCGCGGCTAGCAACTGTAAAGGCTAACGATGCCCCAATGGTTAGCAAATGGCTCGGTAAAAGTAGCACCGCCAACCCAACAAACACTATGCCTCGCCAACGGTCTGCGATCCGATCTAACCAAAAATCTTCAATTGACCGTACCGCAAAATACACAATTGGGATCAATATGCCAATAAAGAGGCGGCGCTGCAATGCAAAAAATGGGAGATAAATGGCTATAAAATTGAATACAAACCAGATCAACATGAGACGATCACCATCCGCTTCAAAGTTACGAACGGCGCGTACCATGCCGGGCAAACCAATAAACAATAAGATGCCTAGACCTGCAATAACCAGTAATAAGTTGGGGGTTTCGGTGATGTTTTGCGCATTAAAATCACTCATCATGTCGTTGTATCGGAACACTGAATAGTAATATGCGGCAAAGGGAACGCCCGGTAAAATGACCATGCTTGTCCAGCGTGCCTCATGGTAAGGAATTTCCTTTTTCATGAGAGCTTGAATGATTGTGTAACTGGTCACGACCCCGCCAATCACGATCAAGGCCGGGGGGGCGATGATGGCCAAGAGGATGCTAAAACCAAATAACAAAAAGCCGCCATTATCAATGGTCGGGGCATCATCATTGCCGGGACGAAAGGCTTCAAACAGAACCGCAGTCATCAGCGCTAGGCTACCAATAGCTAATGGAAAATGGGCATTGGTGTAGGAGGCTAGCAGTGGAAACGCTTCAGGTACTGTGAGGTCAGGTGCGAGGTTCTCATTGTCAAAGAGCAAGCTAAACCACCCTAATCCTGAACCAATCGACGTTAACAGGAAAAACCAACGACGGGGGCGGACACGTCGCCATATGGATGCTCCCAATTGGTAGAGGGAAAAGAACATAAAGAAGCTGAACACCACCCGCGCCAAATGAAAGACCACAATGGTGGAAACCCCCAACATACGCGCCACATGCCCCAATAATAGATAAATGAAATGCAAAGCAGCACCATCATGAGGCTCAGGGGTATGCCGCAGTTCAAAAAGCCAATTGCCATCAACCCCTTGCTGTATTTTTGAAATGTAGGTTGCCCCATCTTGGGGGTTAAACATGATGCCCAGAAATTGGTATACATCATCAGACACCGTGAGCGCCCAAGCATAAGGCAACAAGGTGATGATCACAATGATACTGCTAAAAAGTGCGACCCAACGCCATTCTTCAGATGAAACTTGATCAGATTTCACGTGGTAGCTTCTCCTCGCGGATAGTTAGACTACCCCTAGTCTATATCGACTGCATTACCTTGCCAATCGAAAAAATGTTATTATAAAGCCAGTTTAAGTGAGAAAGTGGTTAGTTAATGAATGATTTGCAAGCCCTTTACCAGTTGCAAACCCTAGAAACGTCGTTAGACAATGCCAAAAAGCGTCTCGCCGAGATCCAAGCGGAAATCGAAAATAGTGATACTGTTCGAGAAGCCAAAGATGCCCACCAAGCTCGTGAACAAGACCACCATCAAGCCAATGCCACTGCCCAAGACCTTGAGTTAGAGTTGGCATCTTTAGCACAAAAATCTTATGAAACGGAAGAATTACTCTATAGTGGTAAGTTAACCAACCCAAAAGAGTTACAAGACCGTGAAAAAGAGCTCGACTCACTCAAACGGCGTCATGAAAAGCTCAGTGAGGATCTGGATACGGCAAAAGAACAACGGGACATTACCCAAAATGCCCTAGCAGACGCTGCGGATGCGCTGAAAGCGGCGGCAGAAGCCAGCGAAGCACAAAATGCCGATCTCATTAAAGAACAGGGGGCGCTCCAAAAAGATATGCGCCAATGGCTCGTTAAGCGTAAAAAAACCCTCAAACAAATTAGCAGTGACCATCATAAAATATATAAAGCGCTGAAGACAAAAAAGCGTGGTATCGCGGTGGCGCGGTTGCAAGGGAGAGCATGTTCTGCCTGCCAAGTGGAACAGACCCAAATGGTGGTTCAACAGGTGCAACAAACCGACCAATTGGTGCAATGTGCAAGTTGTTCACGTATTTTGGTGAAAGTGTAATGTGATGTTAGAAAGGAGCAATCGCCGATGAGTTTTTTTGATCCGATCTCTTTTGTCCTGGGGGCAGGGGTGGGGGTGGCGGCTGGTGCTGGAGGGATGTATGCCCTTAAGGATCGGTTGAATTTTGGTGCGCTTGCCACCGATGACCCTAATGCCACCTCAAATAATACGGATGGTGACGGGGGTGTTGGTGGGTTTGCTGCCGATTTCCTGAGCCCACAAGCCAGTGGACGCTATATCGCGGGGTTAACTGAATACTTCCAAAACGCTCATCTTGGTGGCGATGTTGCCTCTTTGACAGATATTTTGGTGGAACCCCGATTTATTCAAAATCGTCCGCCCATCTTATACCTACCAGATCCTGAAGAAGGCATTCTTGAAGATGCCGATATTTATCGGGTGATCCCGATGTTACACCAATATCCATCCATTTATGCCTCATTCAATATGGATACGATTAGCCTTAAAGACCTTGAAACCGGTAGCCAGCATATTGCTATTATTGGCAAGGCGGGACAAGGTAAAACAACAGCCTTGGCAACCTTGGGGTTGATCACATTGGGTGCGTTGGACATGGAAGATTTCCGCACCTATACACAACGCCCCATTGATGATGAAGAAGAATTTGGCGATGTCAGTGAAGAACGCCGTAAGCAGCTCATCAAAGAGCGTGAAGAGGTTGAATCCCGCGCTGTACAACAATTACGGATTGTACAAAATCGGGAAGATGAAGCTGAAGCAATAGATCTCTTAGATGACGAAGTTGACTTTACCACATTGTTCCCCATCTATATTCATTTACATCATGTTGACCTCACACCAGACACGTACAATGGCATCATTGACCCTGCTGAACCGATTATCCGCGCCTTACCCAATTATCTGGATAAATCCACCAGCGTTTTGAGTGCGCCATTGTTGTATCGGCAATTAAGTGAGGGCAACGCCTTAGTCTTGTTAGACGGATACGATGAATTGACCATTGCCCAACAACGCCAAGCCTTAGAATGGCTAGATGCATTGGTTAAATTTTATGGTAACAATCGGATTGTGATGGCCGCTCCTGCAAGTGGTTATGATGCTTTGACCAACTTAGGGTTTTCCACTATTGCGATACGTCCTTTTAGTCCTCTGATGGCGGATCGTTTACGGGAAAAATGGATCGCCTTTTGGGAACAATCCCATGATGCAGTCAACGCCGCCATCCGCGACGTGATGATGACAGATAATCGGAATCGCCCTGTTATTGAACTGACCTTAAAGTTCCGTGCATTGTTGCTGGGTGACATTCAAGTTCAGGGGCGGCGTGGGTACTATGAACATTATGTGCGCCACCATCTCGGTGAACTGGAATATGGCTTGGATGCTCTCAAAACGATTGCTACCGAATGGTTAAACAAAAATGATGTGCCTGAACCTGACACCCTAGACGCCATTGCACGGCACTTTTTGGGGTTTCCGCCACTTGACCAGCCCGAGCCCGAAGTTGAAGATGAGGATGAGGATGGTAAGAAGAAGAAAAAAGCCAAAAAAGCTGAGGAGCCTGAAGGCAGCAAAGAAGTTGCCGAGTTCTTACAACAATTAGCGGCTACCAACCTCATTCATGAAAACCCGAATGGCAAATTCCATATCGCGAATGCCGTGGTAGGGTGGTATTTGGCAGCAGAAAATTTATACAACATCCCACCCCAACCCCTTGCCCAATTAGCCTTTCAACCGAATTGGCATGATGCGCTTAGTTTTGCCAGTGCAATTGTGGATTTAGAACCTGCGGTATTACAAAAAGTGCAAAGCCAACCAGATCTGATCTACCAAAACATGTTTTCGGTAGCCGATTGGATGCCTGATGCACCAAGCGAGCTCCGTTGGAAAAGCGAAATCTTAAAACGATTGGGGCAAGCTGCCCAACAAACGAATCAATTTCCTTTGATTCGGGCGTATGCAGTGGCGGCGTTAGTCACTGCACGGGATGAAAGTGGTGGCGTGCCATACATCTTTCGTCAAGCGGTGCGCTCAGCGAGCCCGGCCTTACGGGTGTTAGGGTGTATTGGTATTGGCGCTTTGGGTAGTGAAGAAGGCGTCAGCGATTTGAACCAGATGCTTTTTGATGAATCAACTGAAGTTCAACTCGCGGCAGGGCTAGCCCTTGGTGCTATCGGAACTGAAGCCTCATTAACTGCCATGACCGAAGGGTTATTAACGGGTGAAGAAAACCTGCGTAAAGCAGTGGCTGAAGCCTTTTCTGCCATCCCCGGTGAAGGGCACGCAATTTTATATGATGGCGTTACCCATAATGATCTAGCGGTGCGGCGGGCATGTGCTTTTGGCTTGGCACGCATTCCTAGCTTGTGGTCGTTGGTGGCGTTGTATCGTGCGATGCTCGAAGACCATGAATGGTATGTGCGGCAAGCAGCAGAGCGGGCTTTTGCCCAAGCCCGTGAACCCCGTGCAAGTGGCCCCCGTCATTATCCCGAACCTGAATATTATGAATGGTTGCGGGGATGGGTTACGCAACGCGGAGAAAGTATCCCCGAGGGTGTGGGGGGGCGCAGCATGTTGTTAACGGCGTTGCAGCACGCCCCCACAGAGGTACGGATTGAGTCTGCGCGAGCCTTGGGGCGTTTAGGGTATGCCAATGCCATTAAATCTTTGTATAGTTCGTTAGGCGATAAAGACGCGCCTGTGCGTGGTGCTGCCTTTGAAGCTTTGGGGCAACTGTCGGTAAAGCTTGGGCGTCCCATGCCAAGTGTGTTGTAAGCTAACCTATATTCGTTTAAGAAATAAGCTTTTTGAACCGTTACGCAAAAATGGGAGCCCTATAGGACTCCCATTCATCAAGTTTGATTATATTCAACATAGGGAGTGAAAAATGGATGATCTTTTATCATTGGTTATTGTAGGAGCATTAGCAGGAACTGCTGTGGCATCTTTGCTGGGCAACCGTAAAAAAGGGGCTTCGAACCTGATTATGAATACCATCATCGGGATTGTGGGGGCAATTGTTGGCGGATTTGTCTTTGATCTTATCGACATCAATCCCGAAACTGGCATCCTTGCGACATCTATTAGCCTTGGTGGGCTACTCGCGGCAATTGTTGGGGCGTTGATTGTGATTGTGATCGCCCGAGCGGTTAACCGTTAGCGTCGCCTGCACGCGACAAAACATTCTCAGCGGCACGAATCATGGGGCTATCCACCATCTTCCCATCGTAGACAAACGCCCCCATGCCGCTTTGTTGATGCAAGGCGTAAGCTTCAATCAATTTTTTGGCGGCTTCAATAGCGGCTGCTTCAGGCGTAAAGGCCGTATTGATGATGTCAATATGCTTCGGATGAATGCACAATTTGCCATCATATCCCCATTGCCGTGCGGTTTCACTTTCGGTTTTTAGCCCTTCTAAGTTGTGAATATCCACATAGGGCGTATCAATGGCTTGTAAACCAAATGCTTTAGCGTGAGTGACCACTGCTTGGCGTGCCATCGTCACCTCTTGCATGGCTGGGGTGCGCTGTGCCCCAAGACTACCCGCCAAATCTTCGGCACCAAACATCAAGGCTTTTAACCCGCTATACGTTGCAATCTCACGTAAGTTCACCACGCCTAATGCTGATTCAATGATCGCAAATAGTGGAATCTCAATCGCATCTCCACCATATTGATGAATCAAGGCATCAACTTGTTGTAGGTGGTCAAGGCTTTCTACTTTTGGGATGACATACCCATCAGGGGCGGCGGGGAGTGTTTCAGCAATATCTTGCGCGATCAGTTCACTATCAGCCGTGTTAAGCCGTACTAACGTTTCTCGATTTCCAAAATTGAAGGTTTTGATAGCTTCGACAATGGTTTTTCGAGCCGCCTCTTTTTGGCTAAAAGCCACCCCATCTTCTAAATCCATGATGATACTATCAACGGCTAACCCAGTACCTTTTTCGATTTTTCGCAGGCTGTCACCGGGCATGAATAAAAGTGTACGACGTGGGCGCATTGGGTTAACCTTTCTGTGGGTTTTTTAAGAATAAAACGGAGCGCTCAACGGTACAGACCACAACATCCGTTTGGTTATAGGCTGTATGCTTGAGCTTGACGATCCCCTGATTTGGTTTTGATTTGGATTCTCGCATAGATAACACCTCTGTTTCAACGCGAATGGTATCACCATGAAACAACGGTGCGGGATGTTTGACAGACTCATAGCCTAAATTGGCAACAATCGTACCATCGGTTAGTTCAGCTACCGTTATCCCGACAACTAAGCCCATGGTGAAAATACCATTCACAATCCGTTGCCCAAAGGGCGTTTGTTTGGCGAATTCTTCGTCTAGATGTAACGGTTGGGGGTTCATCGTCAGGCTACAAAACCATACATTGTCCGCTTCGGTGATGGTGCGGCGCAGACGATGCTGAAATTGCATTCCGATTTCAAGCTCATCATAATACTTTCCGGGCATGGGGAGCTCCTTTCATAACATTAATTTTGAAACTTCAATAGATTGCATTAGGGGATAAAATGGGCGGCACAAGATTATGTGTCGCCCACGTGTATTTTCGACATCGATATTTGATGTATTAATTTGCTGAAATGTTTATTACAAGCCTTTGGCTTCGCCCGCTAACTTTACCAATTCGGTAAAGGAATCCACTTTCAAGGATGCACCACCCACTAACGCACCATCAATATGTTCTTGTTGCATGTAGTCCAACATGTTATTGGGTTTGACGCTGCCGCCATATTGAATGCGGATAGCGTCCGCAGCAGATGTGCCATACAAGGCTTCTATGGTCGCACGGATGCTGCCACCGATAATATCATTCGCGGTTTTGGAGTCCGCACTTTTACCTGTGCCAATCGCCCAGATGGGTTCATAAGCGATCACGATTTGGTCAAGTTGTTCGGCAGGAATGTCAGCAAAGGCGGCTTCGATTTGGCGCTTGCAGACGGCTTCGGTTTCGCCAGCTTCGTTTTGTTCCAAATTTTCACCCATTGCGATAATGGGTTTGAGTCCATGCGCGAGGGCAGCTTTGGCTTTTTTATTGACCAGTTCATCTGTCACACCCAAGTATTGGCGGGTTTCTGAGTGACCAACGATCACATATTCAACCACGCCTGCCAACATATTGGGGGCAACACAGCTTGTAAATGCCCCACTTTCTTCATGATGAACGTCTTGTGCCCCAACTTTAATATCGGTATCTTTGAGGGCATCTACTACACCGGGCACAGCCACATAAGTCGGGATCACGACACGCTCTACGGCACTAAATGGGGCAAGTTCAGGGGCGAGGGCTTTCACAAACTCGACTGATTCGCTAATCGTTTTGTGCATTTTCCAGTTACCCGCAATGATGGGGGTTCGCATTGATTTTTTCTCCTTATGAAGGTTGATTATTATTTGCGTTGTTGATAATTATTATTCATCGTCTAAACTGCTGAGGCTTGCTTCTGCGCGGCGCTGTACCCAATCTGGGCTATCTTCAAAGCTAGCGGCAAAGCGCCATGCTTGTTCCGCACATTCGGTATCCCCAATGGTAAAACAGTAATTCCCATAGATAAACTCAGCTTCTGCAAAATTGCCATCTTCAACAGCACTATCTATTAAGAGGCGGGCTTGCTCTAACGCTGTGTCATCTATCACCTCATTGGTGTAGGCATTCAGCAACCCTTGGGCATACATCACCTGTGCAAAGGGTGAATTGACAAAGGGGGAATTATCCAAATCTTGCCGAATCAGCCGTAGGTCATTATCAGGCAAATCATCCATTTGTTGGTACATATATTGCCCGGCTGAATTGCGTACTAGTGGATCATTATTTTCATTGTTGACATAAGCAGCTAACCATAGCCATGTTGCTTCGTCAGTATAACCTTGCGTAGCGGCAATGGCGGCAGCTTGGGCAAGCAATTCGCCAGGCGCATTGAGTTCTACAATGGCATAGCTCACACTTTGTAATGATCCTACTGAATCCCCCTCATCCATCTGCCGTAAGGCCAAGATTAAATAGAGCAATGGATCATTTGGATTTTCCTCTAGCAAGGCTTCAACTTCGTCGCGGCTCATGTTGACTTGCGATAAGGTGTCTTCTGTAATACCTGTCATAGAGGTTGCTTCGGCTTCTATCTCGCTCACCTCATCTTCGTAACCGTCAGCTAACGCAGGGTTACTTTGTACAATTGGATTATCTAAGGCATTGATTGTCACAGCCAAGCTTGCAATACAAATAAACACCAGTGCCGCAACACCACTTAAGATCCAAAAATTGCGGCGTCTACGCCGCCGCCGCCGTAGTAATAATTTCACATTGGGGCGTGAAACCGTACTATTATTCACGGCCTCAATCGCAGGGCGGCTCGTGGAACTTTCCGCTTGGCTTTGCAGTTCTTTGAGTTCCTTCATCGCTTCTGCCAATTCCCGCATTGAGGTGGTGATCTCATCTTGGGAATAGGTTGGGGTGCTACCATCGCCTTGGGTGCTGCCAGACACATCAACCAGCGTATTTTCTGGTGATGCAATTGAAGGGGGCGGTGATGGATCGGGCGCTGAAAGCCGATCAACCCGTAAGTTTGTCACGCTGAGTTCGCTCATGTTGGCATCTCGAACAGCGCGTTCAAAGTCTGCCAGCATACCGTTGGCTGACGCATACCGATCATCAGGATCTTTGGCCAATGCCTTAAGCAAAACTTGCTCGACTTGTGGCGGTACATCAGGGTTAACTTCTGTTGGGATCGGTAAGGGTTTGTAGATGTGATCATGTACGACCGCGTAGGGTGTGTCTGCACTATATGGAACCCGTCCTACCACAATTTCATACAACAAAATCCCTAGCGAATAAATATCTGTCGCAGGGCCGAGTGATATACCCTTAGCTTGTTCTGGTGAAATATAATTGGGTGTTCCAATCAGCACATCTTGGCTCATGGTAGATTCACCAGACGATGCAATACGCGCTAACCCAAAGTCTGCTAGATAGGGAACTTCGTTGGTGTCCAGCATCACATTGCTGGGTTTGATGTCTCGATGCAAAATGCCACGATCATGGGCATAGGTCAGGGCATCGGCGATGGATGGCAAAATATTCAGGGTTTGCTCAAGCGTTAAAGACTGACGTTTCATCCGCCGTTTTAAGGTTTCGCCTTCAATAAATTTCATAACCAAGTATGGCTCTGACTCATTTGCGTCAAAGTCATAGACTGGCACGATGTGTGGATGCTCCAATTTGGCGACGATCTGTGCTTCGCGTTGAAACCGAGAATAAAAGGTTTCATCATCTTTAAATGCCGAATGCAAAATTTTGATGGCGACATGGCGATCCAAACTGGGATGATAGGCTTTATAAACCGTTGCCATACCCCCTTGGCCTAATTGCCCAACAATCCGATATTGTCCAATATTTTGCCCAATGTCTAACGGCATGATCGTGTTTCCCTCTGGTTGGTTAATCTATGACCCCATCACTAAAAACCATTGTCCTGAATTTAGGGTCGTGTGGATGGGTACTGGAACCCTTAGCCAAACGCTAAAGGCTCCAACTGATCGCGTGCAACGAACATGTACCATACTATACGTTGATCATTGCTAAGATGTTGCTAAGCGTCGGCTAAGGCCTCTACACCGGGCAAGGTTTTGCCTTCTACTAACTTGAGGCTGGCGCCACCCCCTGTGCTGATGTGGGTCATTTTATCCGCTAAATTCAATTTTTGAATCGCAGCGGCAGAGTCCCCACCACCGATAATGGTTGTGCCACCATTTTCAGTAACCGTTTCTAGCAATTCTGCAATGCGGAATGTGCCTTGTGCAAAGGTTTTCATTTCAAATACCCCCACTGGGCCATTCCAGAAGACTGTCTTGGCTTGGGAAATCACGTCGCCAAAGCGTGCAATGGTTTCATCACCAATATCCAAGATTTGCCAGCCATCGGGAACACCATCTTCGATATGAATGATCTCGTAATCCGCATTGCTATCAAATGCAGACGCAACGACAACTTCTGTTGGAACATAGATTTTATCGCCATGATCCGCCAACAGTTGACGAACAGTATCCAAGGAATCGGTGTCGACCAAGGAGTTTTGGACATCATAGCCTTGGGCGGCTAAGAAGGTGATCCCAATACCCCCGCCAACGAGCAACGCATCCACATTTTTGAGTAATTTGTCTATGACCTTGATCTTGTCACTCACTTTTGCGCCACCCATAATCCCCACAAAGGGGCGTTGGGCATTTTCAATGGTGTTGCTGAGGATCTCTAACTCTTTTTCCATCAAGAAACCGGCGACAGTTTCCAAATGGTCGGCGATCCCAACATTGCTAGCATGAGCGCGATGGGCGGTCCCGAAAGCATCATTCACAGCGATGTCTGCATAACTAGCTAGTTGTGCGGAAAATTCAGGATCGTTGGCTTCTTCGCCGGGGTAAAAGCGGGAATTTTGTAAGAGAATAATGCTATTGTCTGGCGCTTTCTCCACCGCTTGGTCAACAAATTTACCAACCACATCCCCTGCTTGGAGGATCTCATAGTCAGGTAGTACATTTTTCAAGACATAAGCAACTGGGTGTATCGAATATTTGGGCACCACACGCCCATCAGGCCGCCCCAAATGGGAAAGCAACATCACATATTTGGGTTTTTGCTCTAGGATATATTTGATGGTGGGCAAGGCCGCGATAATACGGGTTTCATCTGCTACCTGCATTTTATTATCGTTGTTCTTAGGATTGCGCATCGGGACGTTAAAATCGACACGCACCAAAACACGCTTACCTACAAAATCGACATCACGAATTGTCTTTTTGTTCATTCGGTTAACTCCTCTGATGTGATGAATAAGCAGCACCCATATGATGATGCTGCTTATCAGTTGTTATCTAAAACGAACGACGGTTATTTACTGCCCATTAAGTTCACGAGGTCAGCAGTACGGCAAGAGTAACCCCATTCGTTGTCATACCATGTCAATAATTTGACTTTATTGTCGTTCACAACATAGGTATTTTCAGCATCAACAATGCTAGAGTGGGGGTCTTGAACGATGTCGCTGGATACCAATGGTTCATCTGTGAATTTTAGGATCCCTTTCATGTCACCATTAGCGGCTGTATGGAAGGCTAAGTGAAGGTCTTGAGTGGTAATGTCTTTTTCAACTTCAGCGACAAAGTCTACCAAGGAACCTGTGGGGGTTGGGACGCGCACTGCAATCCCTGAAAATTTACCAGCGAGTTCTGGAATGACCAATGCTACTGCTTTAGCCGCACCAGTGGAGGTTGGGATGATGTTGGTTGCGGCGTTCCGCGCACGGCGCATGTCGCTATGTGGTGCATCCAACAAGCGTTGGTCAGAGGTGTAGCTGTGAATGGTGGTCATGATCCCATCCACAATCCCAAAGTTGTCATGCAACACCTTAGCAGCAGGGGCTAAACAGTTAGTGGTGCAAGATGCGTTGGAAACAACAAAATGCTTGTCGGGGTCATAATCGCTATCGTTGACACCCAATACAAAGGTTGCGTCTACTTCACCCTTAGCAGGGGCAGAAATAATGACCCGTTTTGCGCCACCGTCCAAGTGAAGCCCTGCTTTTGCACGGTCACGGAAAAGCCCTGTACTTTCAACAACGATTTCAACGCCTAAGTCTCCCCAAGGGATGTCGGTGGGGTTGCGTTCAGAAAAGGCTTTAATCATATCACCATCAATGGTTAAGCTATCTTCACCCACAAGAATGTCGCCACCATAGATGCCATAGTTCGAGTCATACTTAAACAAGTGTGCCATCGTGTTGAGGTCACCCAAATCATTGAAGGCCACAATTTCGATATTGTCACCGTGGCGCTCTTTAATTGCTTTTACCACTTGGCGACCAATCCGTCCGAAACCATTAATCCCTACACGTACTGCCATGATGTTTGTTCCTTTCAGCTAGGCTGTTTTCGGTTTAAATTTTTTACGGGGGCTTCAAAAGCTCCGATTTTTAATAACTCTTTGACTAATTTTTCTGGATCATGCCGCCATGGGCGATCTGGGTCGGCTAAATCCGTCATAATAATTTTATAACGGGTATATATGGGGTGATCTTGTGGGGCAAGTTCAACATACTCCGTATTATAGGGGTTGGAACGCTGTACCGTGTTGGCTAAGACTAGATCAATCACATCACGCCCAATATGTTTTTCGATGGCTTCAACATGTTCAGCCACTGTATAGTCATCTGTTTCGCCCGGTTGCTGTGCGATGTTACAAATATACACGGTTTTAGCTGTTGATACTTTCAAGGCATCCACCACACCACGAACCAATAAGTTGGGCAGAATGCTAGTATACAAACTGCCAGGGCCAATCACAATCACATCTGCGCTTAGAATGGCGCGGGTAACTTCTGGTAACACTTGCACATTGCTTGGCTCCAAAAAGACCCGTTCTATTTTACCGCGTACTGTCGGAATATTCGACTCACCATGTACCCGAACACGCTTTCCATCATCGGTCAGCACTTCAGCCCCTAAATTTACATTATGCAAGGTGCTGGGCAGCACCCGCCCCCGAATCGCTAAGACACTACTTGCCACCCCCACTGCTTCTTCCATATTGCCTGTAATGTCAGACAGCGCGGTTAAAAACAAATTCCCAAAGCTATGCCCACCCAAATCGCCTTGACTAAAGCGATATTGAAAAAGGCGTGTCATCATGTCTTCATCATCGGCCAATGCTGCCAGATTATTCCGCAGATCACCCGGTGGTGGGATGCCGAGTTCGCGGCGTAACCGTCCTGAACTGCCACCATCATCGGCCATCGTCACTACTGCTGTGACGTGATTGGTGACGGTTTTCATACCTCGCAAGACGCTGGGCAACCCGGTACCACCCCCAATGACAACGATCCGCAAGCCTTTTTGCAAGCGATTATGCTGGCTTAACATATCCACAAAATGAGCAGGTGTTTGTGAAACAATCGGTTGCACAAGCGAATTGTTGAGTTCGTAAAGCGCAATTGAAAATAAGCATATCCCGATGGTGGCAGCCACAACAACCCGCCACAAGGGGGGTAAAAAATGGAGGGTGAGATTTTGAATCAGCGGGGATAGTTCACGACCTTCAGCCACAATGATATATAGCTGCGCAACCCCCACCCCAAAGATGATGAGCCCCAATGCCAAAACCACCAACCAGCGTTTGATGTAAATCCCCGGTCGGAGCCATTTTTGCCATCGATTAAACCGTTCTCTCACCATATATCCAAAGCCTAACAAGGATTTTTGCACCTCGCAACGGTCAAACAGCACAGGTTCAGGGTATCAAATGGCGTCTTTTGCGGATTGTATGCCATAATTTGGATAAATTTGTTTATCTAAATAGAGATAAAGGGAGTCATCAGATGGAATTTGCAGTGATTACCGCAGCACGGAGCCTTGACCTTGCCAAGAATTTTGAACCTGTGAAGGTCGGGGAAGTCACCGTTGGCTTACAAGCTGTGAAAGAAGATGTTGCCGAAATTGAGATTCAAGGCTCACAAGGCGTTACCACTTTAAAAATCCCATTGGGGACGGCTGCCGCGAGCCAAGGGTACACCTTTATTAATCGTGATATTGGCATTGTGGAACCCGGCAAACCCAAACGGCGCGGATTCTTTGGGTTTGGTCGCAAAGATGATACCCCTGTTGATGGACGGATGGAAGTTGAGTTAGATGTTCGCTGGGGTGACCAAGCCCTTGAACTAGCGGAACCCGAAAAAGATGTTGCCCATGATTTCATTTTGGTGAAACAATACGAAGCTGTGGCTGATCGTCCCTTGGTGTATCAAAATCAGGATCGCTTGCGATTTGGCGAGATGATCCTCAGCATTGAGGAAAAAGTTGAAGAAGGTAGCCGTAACTATAAACGTGAACGCCATGCCCCTTTGACGGTGCAATTCGATGGCAAAGACCCCGAAGAATGGCAAATCCGCATGAATGATAAATATCATCGTAAAGGGAAATATCGCGTCAAAATTACCCATCATAGTTGGGAAGATAGCTGGTATCAATCTTATGGTGTGAGTATCGTATTCGGACGTCCCAAAGATGAATCAGACGAAACCGAACGTGAATTTGCCCAAGGCATCGCTGATGCCGCCTATAGTAAAGAAAATCTGGGCGATTCAACCAGCCGCCTTGAAGAAGCCAAAGCCAACCCCGAAGAACATGTTTTCTCGTCAGGGGATTCCGTGAATATTGGCGATTTAGGACTCAAAGCGATGAGCATTGCACCGGGTAAAGTTGAGATTATGGTCTTACAGCCCCGTGTCAAAAAGACGACTTTAGAACATGCTGAAACGTTTGAAATCCTCAAATGGAATATTACCTTGATTGGAACCTATGGCGAAAAAGCGATTATCCGTGTGACGGAGGATTAACATTCGTCGTGTGCCCTTGACACACAAAGGGATTGCGCTAAAATTCTGCGCATCCTTGGCGGAGTGGCGGAACTGGTAGACGCGCTGTATTCAGGGTGCAGTGCCTTTGCGGGCGTGTGGGTTCGAATCCCACCTTCGTCAATACGAATATCAAAGACTCGTTTTGCACGAGTCTTTTTTGATACTTAGCCTTCAGTCTTCAAATAAATCTGTTTCGTCGGTTTCATCATCATCTGATGAGGTTAAAACATCAATAGCGTTACCTGTTATGTTTTCTGAAAACAGAAAAGTAGATGTCCAAGGGTGGACTGTAAAAATAACTATTTGTGCATGTGTTGCCGCTGCATGACAACGACCTACTTTTACCTCTAGGTAACGGCGCTCCGTATATTCAGTATGCTTTGGGTAAACTATCTCTTTTATTCTTTTCCAATCTTGTGTTTGAATTGCATCTGTAAGCATTTTTTTCTCATTTTTTCTTAAAATGCCGATTGAATCTAACTGTAACCAATCGTTGAGATCATCACAGAATGGCTGTTTGCTATCTTTATAGGTATAAAATGTGATATGTCCAATTAAAATAACAATATCCACTAGCCAGATTATCACCGTAAAAGTGGTGTCTTGCTGCTGTTCTGTCCCCCGCCTGCTGCTAGTTGTTGTAGCTCCTTGTTCTGCTTCCCATAAGATAAATCCTATAAACCCCTGATAGCCTGTTTCTGCTTCTAGATCATCGTTAATGAGGTCTGAAATTTCAGCGTCTGTTAGGTCGGGGCGAAACTCACTGATTTCATCTTTCCAATCATTCGTAACGTCAATATATTCTCCAAAACGGTAAGTTCCATAAATAGTTGCTCCCGCGATAATGCCCATGAGTAACGCTAAAATAGAATAGTGCATTTTGGTTAGGCGTAGTAGTTGGGCAATCGCAATTTGTGCTATCAATGATGCGATATAGGCTGAAATGACAATGAAGTGACCAATGGTAATACTTGCCAAAAATAATAAACCACCTACCAACATACTAACGAGCAGTGTCGAGAGAATAAACAGCGGGATCATAACCACAGTAGTTGAACGGGGTGGCGTGGCCGGTGGCATTTGAAAGGCTTGTTTGGTCATGATGTAAATTTCCTATATGATTATGATTTGGCGTTTAAATTATTGATTTTGCTCAACCATTGTTGTGCAGTTGGGTTTTGTGGAATTTGCTGTAATAATGTTGCTGCATGGTTGTATTGTTTCTGCTTGATGAGATTACGAGCTTGATCTAAAACAGTTTTTTCGTCAACAGGTTCGACGGTTTGCGAGCTATTTCCCGTCAATGTATTAAATGCTTGGATGGAAATGGTCTGAGAGTAGACAAAACGGCTTAACAATTGTTGCGCAATAAACACAACGATCACAGCATGGTCAGCAGCAGCATGGCAACGCCCCACATGAACATCTAAATATTTTTCTGCGCCCTCTTTTGGGAACAACATATCCTTAAGCTCATGCCAGTTTTCATCTTTGATGTGTTGTGTGATCGTCCGTTTGAAGCTGGTATCAATAATCCCAATAGAATCTGTTTCTAACCACGCATAGGTATCTTTGCAAAAAGGCCATTGACTATTTTTAAAGCCAAAAAACCCTAAAGATATGATGATGATACCACTATCTATGAGCCAAAAGAAAACCGTTTGCGTTGTATCGCGTTGGCGTTCTCCACGTCGAATACTCGTTGTAGTGGTACCTTCTTGGGCTTCGTACAGAACAAACCCAACAAATCCGCGAGAGCCTGTTTCTGCTTCCAGATCATCTTGGATGAAGGTTGAAATTTCAGAACGGGTAAATGCTGTTTCAAGCTCAGCAATTTCATCCACCCATTGGTTGGTGACATAAAGATATTCTCCGACACGATAGGTTCCATAAATCGTGATCCCCATCAAAAGGCCGATGATTAAGCCTAAACCAGAATAGTGCATTTTGGTGAACTGTATGAGCTTCACCATAATAAATTGCCCTATGCCAGCCGCTATTAGCGCCGAGAAAAAAATAAGATGACCAAAATAGATACTGACTGCCAATAATATGGCACCAAGAATCACAGCAACAATAAGAATTGATAGGACATAAATTGGGATGTCTAAAACAGCAGTTGAACGGGGTGGCGTGGCCGGTGGCATTTGAAAGGCTTGTTTGGTCATTAAATGGGCTCCATGTTGTGTGCTAGGTGGTTTGCTTTTTTATATAGAATCTTGAGCAAATAAACAAATATTTGAGTATTAATTTAACGCAGAATTGATAAATGACTTAAAATCAATACGTGCAAAGCGAGTCTTTTTTGCTTATCATGGAACCATGAGTAACAAAACATCCCGCCGCGCCCGTCGTGGTCAAATTTCAGGCATCCAAATCGTCTTTGCGTCGATTTTGGCAATCGGTTTATTGTTGACCATTAACTTCAGTGGTCGAATCCGTCGTGGTCAACAGATCGAAGATGTGCGCTTGAGCATCCAAGCCACGATTGATATTCTGGCAACAGAACAACAAAGCCTGATCGAAGAGCGAGACTATAACGCCAGTGATGCCGCTGTGATTGAATGGGCGCACCGTGACGGAAAAATGGTACGCGATGGTGAAGTGTTGGTGATCCCCGTCCCTGCGGGGGCAGTTGCCACCCCCACCCCCCAAGCAACCGTTTTGCCTGTCGCTGAACCAACTGAAATCCCCAATTATCAGTTATGGTGGAATCTCTTTTTTGATGGCGAATTTCCTTTCTAATGCAATTCTAGCGAAGCAACCCTTGACGCTGAACCCGAACATCTGTAATATATTAAACAATGATGCGGGGTGGAGCAGTGGTAGCTCGTCGGGCTCATAACCCGAAGGTCATAGGTTCGAATCCTATCCCCGCTACTCTCCAAAAAGCACCTTAACGGGTGCTTTTTTTGATCGATTTCCCGATTCTAACCCACTCATAACGCGCTGGCAGTAGCCGAGCGTGCCAACTTTCCTTAAAATTATGCAAAACCCAGTAACGGAGAAAAATCCCTTATGCGGTCAATGATGCGCATCCTACTTGTTTTTGGTACGGTTCTCACCCTTGGTATTGTCCCTGCGATGGCTCAAGAAGCTTTGCTCCCCATCAATTATGGGCAAACGGTCACGGGTGAACTCAATGATATTCAACAAGCGTTAAAATATGTGTTTGATGCTGAAGCTGGCGATAGTATTATCATCACAATGCAAACCACCAGTGGCGATTTGGACGCATCGTTGCGGCTTTCAACCTTTGAGGGGGATGAGCTTGTCGCCGATGACAATAGCGCTGGCGGTACAGATGCGCTGATTCAGTTTGATGTTACCGCCAATGGATCGTATGTCATTGCGGCGCAACGCTCACGGATTGGTGGGGGGGCGGGCTCTTTTAGCTTGACGCTGAACTCTGGCAACGCATTGCCCGAACAAGCGCCGGCTGTTGCCGTTGAGGTAGGGCCTCGGATTCAACCGATTTTGCGCGGTACGCCGATCCAAGGGGCATTGAGCCCGCAAGAACGGTTTAGCCTCTACTGGTTTGAGGGACGCTCTGAAGAAACAATCTCCATTACGCAAGATAGCGGCACAAATCTTGAACCGTTATTGGTATTGTATGATGAAGGGTTTGCTGAACTTGGACGCAGCACGCCGGGTATTCCATTGGCGGTAACGCTACCAAGCAATGGGGTTTACTTTTTGGCGGTGTCGTTGCCTGCCAACATTAATACCGGTGGCAACTATGCACTGACGTTAAGCTCCAGCGCGGCAGTGGTGGCGAATGCGATCCGCGAAGTTGAACCCGGTCAAAATGCGATTGCTTATGGCGATAGTGTGCGGGGCACGATTAATACCGTGAACAACGCTTATACCTTCCAATTCCGTGCGGCGGCGGGCGATGTTGTAAGCATCAATATGTCTCGTGCTGGCGGTGACTTAGATAGCTATGTGTATTTATTAGATTCAGGTGGTGTCACACTCGCCGAAAATGATAACGGGGGCGCAAGCAATGGTGATTCCACCTTGACCCTGAGCATTCCACAAGATGGCGATTATTTGATTTTGGCAACCCGCACAGGGGGCGAAACAGGCGCTACAGCGGGTAATTTCTTGTTAACCTTACAGTCGGATTCAACCCCAATCCCAATTGCACCCGCCGCCAGTGGCACCGTGAGTACCGAACTCCCTGCCAATCTGGCACAGTTCCCGCAAATTTCAATTGGCGAAACGGCTGCTGGCACGCTCAACGATCAACTCTTTTTATTGGCTTACGTTTTTCGAGCAGATGCAGCCGAAGAACTGACCATCTCAATGAACAATACTAGCGGCGATTTAGACCCATTATTGTTGTTGTTGGATGAGCAGCAAGTTCCTATTGCTGAAAATGATGATGTAGCCGAGGGGAACCAAAATTCACAACTGGTGTTCACCGTGCCGACTACTGGCTGGTATGTGGTGGTGGCAACGCGCTTTGAGCGTGAAACGGGGCTCACCAGCGGCGAATATGAATTAAGTATCTTGCGTGAGGGGCAAACGGTTGGTGACCCCAATAGTGTGTTGATTGGGCAAGTTAACGCCGAGCCTATTTTGCCAAACAGCACCCCCTCCGGGAGCTTTAGCCCGCAGCAGTTCGCCAATATTTATAGCTTTGGTGTCGTTGAAGACAATAGCGTGATTGATATTTCGGTGACCACTGACAACAACATTCCCACGACGGTTTTGTTAACAGATGATCGATTGCAACCATTAGCGGTCAGTGATGCGGGATCCTTATTAGGCGTAACATTACCTACTAGCGGAAACTACCTATTTTTTGTTGCTCCGGCGAATGGCCCTGCGGGAACCTTTGCCGAAAATTACTTGATCGCGTTTACTGCTCCAGAAACCGCCTTTGCACCATCAACACCCGCTGATCCAGATGATCCGGATGCCACCGAGGTAGACGCAACGCCGGTACCGATTGAAGATATTCCAATTCAATATGATGAAACGGTCAATGGCACAGTAACGGACGAACAACCCGAACAGCGCTACATTTTTACCGGCACTGCCGATGATACCATTCGGATTGCAATGAGCGCCGCAACCGGATCAGGCTTGGATACACTTATTCAATTATTGGATCCCAGTGGGGTTGTGATCGAAGAAAATGATGATATTATCGCGGGCGAAAATCGAAACTCAGTGTTACAAACGATTTTGCCTGCTGATGGAACCTACACGATCCGCGCCACACGCTACACACCATCTGATGGCACCCCCGCTACGATAGGGGATTATGTGCTTGATTTACAACAAGTTGATCCTGCTGCGGTGGGGGTTAGCCCCACGATTTTGCCGATCCTGAACGGACAAACCATCACCAATGTGGTGAATGATGAACAGTTTTTGATGTTCTACCAGTTTGAAGCCAATGGGGGGCAAGTTGCGACAATTGAAGTGGACACCGCCGCGTTTGAGGGTGATTTAGATGCTGTGTTATATCTCTATACCTACAGTAGTGCAGGGCAACCCATCGAGATTGCACGAAATGATGATAGCCCTTTGGGCGGAACCTTTGATCCCCTGATTCAAGAATTTAGCATCCCACGTACAGGAATCTACTTGATCGCAGTGGGGCGCTCACCAGAAGGTGGTAGCAACGGAGAATTCGCCATGACCTTGACTGTTGCCAACCCCTCAAGTGACAGTGGTGATGATAATTAGCCTTATATCCCAGAGGGTGTCTTGTGTTGACTATTATGAAAATGATGGATAACGACGGCAGATTTGCCATCCATTTACAACGATTGGCAATTTTGTGTATAGGCGTACTGGGTTTTATGGTAAGTTCACCTGCCTATGCTCAAGATGACACGCCCTTGATTTATGGCGATGTGATTGAGGGTGAAATTAGCAATGAGGTGTTTCGGGATTTGTATAGCTTTCAAGGGCGGTCGGGTGAAATTGTTACCATCCAGATGCTCACCACCGCTGGCGATCTGGATCCCTTTATTTCATTAGTGGATGGTCAAGGACGTGGTATTGCCTTCAGCGATGATGATGCGCCAAACGGCGTTGCCTTGCTTGATTCGTTTCGGTTGCCAAGCGACAGTACCTATTTTTTGATTGCAACTCGTTTTGGACACGGACAAGGTAGCACGGTTGGCAGCTACACCCTCAGCTTAGAATTGGTAGGGGCGGTAACCCGCGCTAGCAATGCTTTACTTTATGGCGATACAATTCTAGGAACGCTCGATAGCGAAATGCCGCAACGGGTGTATACTTTTCAAGCACAACGGGGGGATGTGGTCAACATCCGAATGGAGCGCACCAGTGGTAATTTAGATGCGTATCTTGATCTGGCAAATGCTGGCGGACAGGTCATCTATTCCAATGATGATGATCCGACCGCCCAAGGTACATTGAACGCGGGGATTTTGAATTTCACGATTACACAAGATGGCTTTTATCTAGTGGTTGCCACCCGATACGGGCGTGAGGCTGGGGATACCAGCGGCAGCTATCTACTAACCATAGATGAAATCCCTGAAGTTGTGCGTGGTTTGTCGCCCCCGAATGCTATCTTGATCGATTATGAAGATATTATCACGAGTGATATTAGTGGTGAAATCCCACAACGCTTTTATACGTTTGAAGGGCTACGTGGTGATGTCGTCACGATTGAATTACAGCGTGCGAATGGTAACTTAAACCCATTCTTAATGCTATTGGATGATAACCAAACCCAATTAGCCTCTGATGGTGATACCTTCCCCTATGACCAAGCGCGGATAAATGCCTATACACTGCCAGAAAATGGGACTTATTACATTATGGCGACCCGTGTTGGATTTTCGACAGATGGATTTACGGCGGGCAACTTTTCGCTAACGCTTTCAGGGCGGGCGGGGATCACAGGTGGGCAGTACCTCGAGATTTTTTATGATACTGAAATCAGTGGTCGGATTAATGATATTTTACCGTTTGAAAGTTTTGTCTTTCAAGCTGAATCCGGTGATATTGTCACCATTCGGATGAATGCCCTTAACGGCGATCTTGACCCGTTACTGACGTTATATCAAGATGGTAAACAACTGGTTTTTGATGACGATAGTGGGGACGGAAGTAACGCTGCCATCATTGGCTATCAGATTACGGAAAGTGGGATCTATCGTGTGGAAGCATCGCGCTTTGAACGTGAAAATGGCTCGACTGAAGGCGAATATGAGTTACGACTAGAGAGCCGTTGAAGTACAAAAAACATTATGAACCCATTTATTTATTGCAAATGTAATTCACATAACTTTTAGGGTCTTCATCAACAGCTAAATGTGCAGTAATACCTTTAAATTCTAATATGTTTTGAGGATAAATTGGGGACGGTAATCGAGTCGCCCCCAATCATGGATACCACTAAAGCAAGACAAATGATGCGGTGAGCAATGCCGCAAATAAGATGCCTGCCAAAATTCCCATACTGACTAAATCAGTAATGACATAGGAATATTCTTCGCGCAAGTCGTCCACTGACACAGCGCGGGTGGGCGCAGCATGAGGGGAGACAGTGGCACGGGCAGCCGCACGGCTTTGGGTGTTCGGTACATTATTGCTAGCGGAACTATCATCACCCGATAGCTCCTGACGGGCACGCGCTAACGTTTGTTGTGGGAGGTTTGGGCGTTTATTTTTTTTAGCCATAGTGATTTATTTAGTTTCCTTAAGAACCTGTCAACAATTCAGCAAACACAACCACACGATGTGTATTGACCCGATAGGGGTAACAGCTAATTAAGGTTGTGATCGGTGTTTCCTGTCCAAGGTTTTGATCCAAAACCCATACTTCAGTTGGGTCAACAATCTGACTTTCTCGGACGAGATAAGTATACCATTCTCCATTCGAGGATTGAATGCGAACTTCATCGCCGGGTTGCAGCTCGTCTAAACGGCGGAAGATTTCACCATAAATATCATTATGGGCAGTCAGCACCATGTTGCCTTCTACCCCCGGGTTGCTAGAATATTGTTGATGCCCAACTCCAGCTTGTAGCGATATCCAGTCATCACCCGCTCGAATCCCTGCGTCTACATTGAGGCGTGGAATCTCGATCCGAATGGGGGCGCCTTCGGGAATCTCAAATGTGTTGTTGGCACGTGGTGCATTCAATTGTTCTTGAAAGATAGGACGATATGGGGCGGGTACTTCGTCTAGGTTGAAGCTATGCTGCCCGTTTTCATCCCACACATGCCCACCCGGCAACACCACTTGTTGGACGGTAATGAGCGGTGTTGGACTCGGGATAATCCGCTGTTGAGCCAGTTCCGCTTCAGAGGTGGCGGTTAGATTATTGGTCTTTTCAATATTCGTGTTGACCTGCGTTAAACCTTGGTAGGCAAGATAAATTAACCCAACCAAGCCAAGAATAGCAGCAAATTCCAACACGAAAAAGAAGTTGCTGGCAATCCGCTTCCACAATCCATTTTCAGGTGCGGCGGCATCATAGCCAATAACAGGACGGTATTCTCGATCAACGAGATCATCCTCAAATTGTGGCACACCACCATCATCATAAGAAATTTCTGTGGGATGTTGTGGTATCGGTTGGGGTGTGGTAGGGGTGGCGGTGGGGGTAATCGGTTGTTGTGGAACGACAGCTTGCGGTTGAGCAGGGACAGGGAGCGGTGCAGAGACTTGTTCTCGATGTTTGCTGCCACCTCGGTAGCGTTGTACACGGGCTTCACGCTTTTTGAGGGTTAAGACACGTTCAAGCTCCTCAACGGATAGTTCATCGACTGGACGTTTATCTCTCATAGGCTTTTTTTATGATTGGGCTTTATGGGCGACTGCGAAAATCTCACGTTCAAAAAACCAACGGAGTGGGGGTGTATGGAACATCATATAGCGCATGGCACCCACCAGCGGGTTGCCCGATGTCCACTCTTGGGGGGGGGAATCTAACCAGACATGGCTTTTAAACCCTGCTGCGGCCAACACACGGCGCATACTCCACAAGGATTGTTCATTGACATGCACATCTTTATTATGTTCCACCAAGAATTCACGAGGATTGGCGGGGTAATTTTTTCCTTGCCCCAACAGCATCCGAAAACGCCGCACAATAGGGTAAGCATAACGGTCATACCAAATGTTAGGTGCCGTATGGATGATAAACTTACCATCTGGTTTGAGAACCCGCTGCACCTCTAAAAAGGTTTGGTGAAGCTCCCACGGGTGCAAATGCTCAACCACATCAAACATTAACACGCGGTCAAACACGCCACTTGGGTAGGGTATTTTTTTTGCATCTGCTTGCACCGCAGGGACAACCTGCCCTTTTATGTTATCGCCAAGGTCAGCCACCAACTTTTGCGTCATGCGCACAGCAACTGGTGCGTAATCAAAGCCATATGCCATCGCACCATGTTCAGCGCAATGTCGCATAATCTCGCCACGTCCGCAACCCAAATCCAAGATTTTCATACCGGGTTCGATTGCAGCGATTTCAAAGGATTGGCGCAAGCGCCGCGACAGATGTTCCCCCTCAGAGGCAACAAATTCATCATATCCTTCGCAAGCAGATAGGAAATATTCTTCAGTGTATAAGTCTGGTGAGACGGGTGCTTTTTGTTCATTATCCATAGCCCCATTATAGTTAAAGGTTGCGTGTACGTCTAAGGTGGATTTCCTACAATTTAATGTTCATGAGTGTCGAGTTGTTTTTGTTGTCTTCTTACTGCATACTTAGTATGCTTAATACTGTTATTCAATATTGGATTGATGAAAATTCAATACTTATGATGATTTTTACAGTATAAAAATAAAAATATAGGAGTATTTCATCAATGAAACCACGCCACTGTAGTTTTATAGCAGGCTTCTTACTAGCTATTTTATTAGTGACAGGCGTTCAGGCAACACAAGCTCAAGAAACCATTAATATCGGTGATACTAAATCTGGTGAATTAACTGCAACCAGTCCGCAATTAGCATATATATTTAATGCAACACAACAACAAGAAATTGAAATTACGATTACAGCATTTAATGGTGCTGTCCCTGCATTAACCATTACAAGTCAATCAAATGACCCTAATATACCCCCACAAATTTTCTCAAATGCAGAAGGTACTACAACATTAACTGAGGTGGTTGCCTTTCCACAAGCAGGCGCATACTTCATAACAGTTTCTAGCGCTAATGGGTTGTTTGGCCCTGTCACAGTAGAAGTTAAGACTGTGACCCCACCACTGCCTTTACCAGTTGGCCAGCCTCAAACTCAAAATATCTCGTTTGATCAAGAGATCAAATTTCAATTCCAAGGGAATCCAACTCAAACCGCCAACTTAACATTTATAAACAGTAATCCACAGGGTGGCTTAAGGGTTATTTTGGAAGATGGCAATGGCAATAAAGTTGCCGAAATTAGCGAATTGTTCCCATCTTTTGAATTGCAAACTCCACAAGGCCCACTCACTTACACCGTACGGATAGGAAATGTCGCCCCCGATCAACAGCCTCGTACGGCTACGGTGACATTGACATTGGTGCCAGCACCATCAACGAACACGAACAACAATAACAGTAGTAGCAGTAACTCCAGTTCTGAACCGACAACAGATCCAACAGTAGAAGCTACTGCAACTGTAGAAACCACTGCCACAATGGAAGCTACCGAAACGATGGACGTTACCGCAACTGTAGAGACCACTGCCACAATGGAAGCTACCGAAACGATGGACGCTACTCAAGGTATGGATAGCGATGGTGATGGGATTCCTGACGGTAGTGACAAATGCCCTAACTCTGTAGACCTTGTCAATAGACCTGTTGGGTCAGATGGTTGCCATGATGCGGATGGGGATGGACTTACAGGTGATGATGATTTGTGTGGTAATTCTGCGGGACCAGCCAATACATATGGTTGCCCTGATGCCGATGGGGATGGACTTGCTTATGATCCAGACTATGTTAATCAAATAAGCCCACGTGATAATTGTCCAAATGAATTCGGCCCTGCGTCTAATAGTGGTTGCCCTGAAGAGACGAACAATGCCCCGCCACCACCAGATAGGGATGGGGATGGTGTATCTGATAGTGAAGATAGTTGCCCTGACAATTTTGGTGCTGCAGAGAATTCTGGTTGTCCTCTTGACGCCGATAGTGACGGGTATACGGATGACATTGATGCCTGTCCGAATAGCCCTGCTGCACCAACAACTTTAGATGGTTGCCCAGACGGTGATGGTGACGGTTTCAATGACTTTATTGACGCTTGTCCTAGCTCTCCTGCGGCAGCGGGCAGCACAGATGGATGTTAATTAACGTCAATACAAGACTTCGTTTTGGGGATGTGTAACATCACCACGATGTTTGAATCGGTACTATGGCAATGTTGTAGTACCGATTTTTTTTGGTAAATAACGTGAGTTCAGAATAAACGCTTTCAAGTGTATTGTTCTCAGGGCTTTGCCCTGAAACCCACGAACTTTGAAACGTTCGACCAAACTGTTAAAGTTTTACTCGATTGTTTGCCTAAAAAATCGCGGGGAACGGGGCAGCCCCGAAAATCAGTGTGTTTTGGTCAAGCAAATGTGGCATTTATTAAACCGAATTGACGTTAAATAGGAAATTATCGAAAATCTTGCTCGGTAAAATTATCGATGAAGTCTGGAGCATGTTCAGCTAAGTAGTCAATCGCTTCATAGCGAGTGGAAAGGTAGACATAGCGTTCCCTCAACACATTGCTGAGCAAGTCTCCCAAAAAGCGGAAGGCACGATTTTGTAGGATGACAATATACTCATGCGGTGGGTTGTTAGGGTCGGGGCGATGTCCTTTAAAAAATTCGATCATATCTTGAGATGGAATAGAGAATGTGTCTATTTCTACTGTATCACATACCATGAGCCACCCTGCGCTCCCTTGCATCGTAGCCTCGCGCATCGTTTCAGTAATCGCAATTAAATCTTCTGAGGTTATATCCCCATACATTTTTTGGCAATATGTATGGTATGGCACCAGCCAATATCCTTTGATTGGCATATTATAGTCCCCCTTACCTTGCTTATGATTAAAAAGTTTTTTTGTAAATTATTGAAAGCTGTTGTCATCAATTTCTGCACTAAGTTCGGGAACTTGTTGCCGCAGGTAGTTAATCACTTCATCACGAGTTGCAAAATAGCTATATTGTTCACTAAGGGCTTTGCTAAAGATTTCACCCATAAAGCGAAACGCCCGATTGTTGAGTAAAACAATTTGTTGAATGGGTGGGTTGTTTTGCGAGGGACGGTTATTTTGCATAGAGTGCAATGTCTCACGAAAAGAAATGGATAGTTTTTCCATCTCCAATATATCAACAATGTTATACCAATGGGTGTGCCCATTGGTGGTGGCTTCATGCATGGTTTCACGCATGGTATTTAAATCATGAGTTTCTAGCTGGCCATAGATTTTTTGGCAATAAACTTTATGTGGAACGAGCCAATATCCTTTTACAGGCATAGTATGATGGAACTCTTTTAATATTCTGTTACATGGTATTATGCTATTCAATTATAATATTGAATAACACAGGTTTAAAATATACTATAGCCGCAATAATTCTTATTGAAAACGTTGTCGAATCGTCTCAACAAATAAGCGGATTTCCGCTAATCCTAACCAATTGACAATGGCAAAATATAAAATCCCACTGATACCACCCGCGCCCACCACAATGATCAATTCGTTGAGCAAGGTATGGTCAGAGAAGGTTGACCGCAATACAACTAACAGAAGTGCAGCAATAACGCCCATGATGGCAGACGCAAGCACCGCTTGCATCGCTGTTTGGATGATCTGTTGCCCACGTAACCACCCGATCCGCCGCATCAGAAGCCACGCTGAGACAGAGGCATGGATCAAGTGCTTCACAGAATCAGCAATCATCAAGGCAAAAAAACTATAATAGGGCAACAGATACAAGGCTGTGACCATATACGCGACTAAGCTCAGCAGCCCAATCACAGCGGGGGTTACCGTATCTTGCCGTGCATAAAACGCAAACACAAGCAACAGATCGATAGCCGCAAAGGGCAACCCAATCAGATAAAGCCGTAACGCTAAAGAGGTGTGCGCAGTGTCATAAACAGTGAATTCACCATGTTCAAAAATCAAGGCCACAATGGGGGTGGCAAGCACCATTAATCCAACAGCTGCTGGAATAATCAGCGCCAGAGTGAGACGTAATCCTAAGCCTAAGGTACTTTTAAAATTTTCGAGCTGAGCAACTTGGCGCGAAAGTGTGGGTAACACCACAATTGAGATAGCTGTCGCTACTAATCCTTGGGGGAATTGCATTAAGGTGGTTGCCCAATCCATGTAAGAGATGCTGCCTTCACCTGTACTAAGGGCGAGATTATAGCTAAATAAGCGATTGATCAGAACATCAATGGTTAACGAAAACATGACGGGGATGTAGAGCAACACAACCGTTTTGATGGCTGGATGCCAAAAGATCAATCGCCAATGGCCACCGGTGCCGCGTAACCCGATCCATTGCAATGCCATTTGAACCACCGCCCCCAACAACCATCCAACAGCGGCTGCTGTGATTCCAATTTGAGAGGCGAATGCCGCTGTGACAATAACAATCGTCAAGTTAAAGGCAGATGCCGCAAAGGCGGGTAAGGTAAAGCGCCGCATTGCATATAATAAGCTGGACATCACCGCAAAAAGGCTCAGGAAAAATAATGCGGGGCTAGTGATGCGCAACAGGCGGATCGCCTCATCTATCACAGCGGGGGCGGTTTCATCATCCGCCACGAGTAAGATAATTTGGGTGGCTGAGAGTTCAATGATAATCACTAAGGTTGCCATAATGATCACAATGAGGTTCAATAATGCACTTAGCAATTGCCACAGTTGACCGTCTTTATTGTCAGCATAGTCGCTGAGCACGGGCACCAATGCAGAATTGACATGGCCGCCAATCAGTAAATCGTAGAGCCCACGGGGAACAATGATCGCCACTTTAAAGGCATCAACAGCAGCGCTAGCCCCAAATAAATTGGAGAGAATGACTTCTCGTGCTAAACCCAACACACGGCTAGAAATGTTCCCCAAAGCAACAACCGCGGTTGCTCGTGCAACAGCGTGGGTTTGTTCGCTTGAGGGTGGATCTTCAGCAGGTATACTTGTAACAGACATGACATGACATTCTAATAGAGGTGTGGCACAATCAGCAACCTTGGTCACGCATACGGCCAACAGTCGTATAATTCGTGAGGCGTGCTAAAATAGAGTCGTAGAAATGGTTAGGGGAAAAGAGATGTCTGACCCAAAAGCACAACAAATTTTAATTGTAGAAGATGATCTCGATTTAGCGGATATGCTGAACTCGTATTTTCGGGTACAAGGATATGAAGTGGTTACTGCTAACCGAGGGACGGATGCGGTGCGTATTAGTGGCGAAATAAACCCTGATCTGGTGGTGTTAGATATTCGCCTGCCTGATATCGATGGGTATGATGTGTGCCGCCAAATCCGTGCGAACCGATTAACCAGTAACATGCCGGTCATCTTCTTAACTGAAAAACGGGATCGGGTCGACAAGCTCGCTGGATTGGAACTAGGCGTTGTGGATTACATCACCAAACCCTTTGACATTCAAGAGCTACGCTTGCGGGTGCGCAATGCTTTAACCCGCGCCGCGAATGTCCCCCAAACTAACCCTGTAACGAAATTACCCGAACCTGTGATTACGGAAAAAAATCTCAAGGATTTATTAAAGGCTGAACACAACTGGGTGGTGATGGCCTTACAAATTGCAGCGTTAGATCGCTTTCGGGAAGCCTATGGGTTTGTGGCCTCTGACGATGTACTGCGGGCGGTTACCCTCATGATCCAAAATGGTGTGAAGGATGCTGGTGCCCAAGATGGATATTTAGGGCATTTTAACGGTCAGGATTTTGTCATTATTACCGATAAAGAAAAATCGGAAGTCATCCAAAAGCGGATCGAGAATCGGTTACAACAATCTCTAGCCTACTTTTACCCCTTACAAGATCGTGCAAACTTGCAAAATATTCCCGCCAATAAACGGTTACATTTATTATTAGGGATGGTTTACAAAGAAAAATATGATGATATTGAAACACTGAAAAAAGCAATTCTTGCTGCGCCTGATACTATTATTCAACAAACAACATTGGATATGGACTTTTAACCCATGACAAAATTGTTGGTGGCAACGGGTAATATGGGCAAGCTCAAAGAATATCAAGAGCTACTCTCTGATCTCGATGTGGAGTGGGTTTCCCTTAAGGATGTAGGGCTTGGGGATATGGATGTTGATGAAACAGGATCGACCTTTACCGAAAATGCCATTCTTAAAGCAGAAAGTTATAGCCAAGCGGCTAATCTGATCACATTAGCGGATGACTCTGGTCTTGTTGTGGATGCATTGGACGGTCGCCCCGGGATTTATTCAGCTCGGTATGGTGCACCGGCTGCCAAAACCGATCAGGATCGCTATCAAAAATTGCTGGGTGAACTAGATGGCATCGCCGTTGCCCAACGAACGGCTCGTTTTGTTTGTGTGGTCGCTATTGCAATCCCAAACCATGTTACCCATACAGTAGAGGGTTTATTTGAAGGGCACATTGCAACTGCCCCGCTAGGAGAGCATGGTTTTGGGTATGATCCCATTTTTGAACTCCCTGACGGGCGGACATTGGCACAGTTGCCCCCTGCGGAAAAACATCGGATTAGCCACCGAGGATTAGCGCTCGAAAAAGCCCGCCCTTATTTGTTGGATGTCCTCAGCGATCAGTGATAAATTGCATGGGGGAACTTCGCATTTGCATTAAGTTAAGCGCTTTTTGGGCATGTTGCGGGTGTCGATGGCTGAAAGCCATCGCCTAAAATTGTCTGGAAGCCTCATAAATGAGGCTAAACTTTGCTCAAATCACGCATCATGGCAGGTTGGAAGATTTTTTGCAAACAGAGTATCCAATCAGCCTCCTTCAGGAGGCTTCCACATTGTCTAGCCCGATGCTTTCAGCGTCGGGCAATGGCGGAAATTCCTTAGCTTAATGCGTATGGGGGAACTTCGCCCCCATTTCTTAAATAACGTGAGATCGAGATAAGCGCTTTCAAGTGTATTGTTCTCAGAGCTTTGCCCTGAAACCCACGAACTTTGAAAAATTCGACCAAACTTTTAAAGTTTTACTCGATTTTTTGCCTAAAAAATCGCGGGGAACGGGGTAGAGCCCCGAAAATGAGTGTTTTTTAATAGCTTGTTTTGGTGAATCAAATTAGGCATTTCTTAAACAACCGAATTGACGTTAAATACTATAGTCATGCCGCCTCAGATGTAAAAACGCGCATTCCATCTTCAACATCTTGGAACAACGCATCTTTAGGATATTTCGCTGCTATGTAACTCATCCAAAAGTCGCCAATGGCGCCGGTGGCATTTAAGATTGCCGCCCCCATCCAAATCAGGCTTGCATCCGCAGGGAATAAGAACCCGATAATAATAGCGAGTGGTGTAATCACCGCAAAAGGTGCTAAGGCGACGGTAATATATTGATTGCGCCAAAAGTATGCCCCGTCCGCCGTTGCATATAAAACCCCCTTTAAGGGTTTGATGCCATAGCGAGGTTTATGACCAAAATACCGCATGGCTAAACCATGTACCCATTCATGCAAGCCGAGTACCGCTACTAAAATCACAATCACGGCAAGGCTTGATAAGGTCGTGGGCAAGCTCTCGATCACAAATGGCGCGTTGAGTGTTCCGTGATACACAAACCAGAGTCCCAAAATCACAACACCCCAAAAAAGCATGAGCGCAATAGCTGCCAGATTTAAGCGTAAAATCCGTCCGCGTGCCGTTACTTGGAAATGCAATCGCTCCTGATAATCATCAGGGAGCGTGTTCATGGTCGATTTCATCATCCGATAAGTCCTTCCATTCTGGATCAGGGGTTAGGGTATCCAATGGACGAGTGCCTGCATCCTCAATCGTGGCATTGTCTGTGCGAATCAGTGGTAACACCGCCATTTTACCCTCACATAATATCTGGCAAGCCAGCCGTACCCCTTGTAATTGGGTATCTGATGCCAAACGAGTTTGTTCGGCAAGCGTGATGCGGGTGGGTTCGCCACGCACAAACTCCACACGGCAAGTGGTGCAACGGGCATACCCACCACATCGATGCAAAATCGGGATTCCCGCATCTTCTAAGGCTAAAACCAGTCGCTTTCCATCGGGTACTTCAAATTGAGTAACCTCAAATCCATCTTCGTTATATACTGTAATATATGCCATCTTGCCCCCTTATGATCTATGGCAAGCGTCCAAATTGGGTAGGACTAGCGTCCTAACCACAACTTTAACAAACTATGTGACAATGTAGGTAGTGTACTTGATGTATCGTAAGTCATGAACTGTATTAAAGAGAGAAACCTAATGAGCCATGCACCATTTTTGCGGTATTACATCCGGGTAACCAACCCCAAGATTTTAGAAGCTTTGATTGATGCTGTGCCCAGTGAGCATCGGAAGAATATTGAAACCAGCCGTAGTGCCACAATTTTAGAATTGCGTACCCACGACAAACAATTATGGTCAGACTTATATCTCTATGGGCAGATGCTTGCCCAAGCCCAAGATGAAAACATCGATGCAGGGCAAGATTAACAGATCAAAAAACGCGACAAACGTCGCGTTTTTTAATGTGGCGGAGAGGACAGGATTCGAACCTGCGGTGCCGTTTAAAGCACAACCGCTTAGCAGGCGGTCCCAATCAGCCACTCTGGCACCTCTCCGTATAAAGTTGTGAAAAAGAATGCTACGGAACGAGAGGGATTCGAACCCCCGGTGACGCGAAGCGCCACAACGGTTTTCAAGACCGCCGCATTCAACCACTCTGCCATCGTTCCTTAATCTCGATAGCGCAAGGAAGTATACAGAATTCTAGCGTGGATTGTCAACACCAAACCAACACCAATCTTTAGTTCATGACTACAGAATACTTTAAGATTCAGCATTTCCTTCAACCATTGTTGCCACGAGTGCGCTACAATATCTGTTTAAAAAAAGGGGTAGTGGTTAAAAGGTAAGTGATGAAAAGAGATATAATGCTGCTTATCATGATAAAAGAAACCGTTACCTATAACTGTAGTCGGTGTGGCAGCATTAATATCGTGCGCAATGGTACGAATAAATGCGGGAATGCGCAATATCATTGTAAAGACTGTGATGCGTACCGCGTTTTAAAACCACAATGCCGCCACACCATTGAAGAAAAAGCCCAAATCTTGAGCGCCTA